>Ga0247825_10003495_pt1 | contig 10370 bp, 8 predicted proteins | sample 13C_Vanillin_Day_FD_194413 | JGI IMG/M metagenome (GOLD analysis project Ga0247825, IMG submission 194413) | Soil microbial communities from agricultural site in Penn Yan, New York, United States - 13C_Vanillin_Day48 | ecosystem: Environmental > Terrestrial > Soil > Agricultural land | place... | reverse complement strand
AGCCACCCCGGCGTGCCGGCGAAGTCCACGCTGTCACCGGCGAGCAGCGCGCGCACCGTCTTGATGCAGTCGCGCATCTCGGCCAGCGTCGCGGGCTTGCGGCCGATGGTGCTCGCCGAGGTATAGCCGGTGCCGATCACGAACTTCACCCGCCCCGGCGCGATCTCCTCGACCGTCTGGATCCCGCCGGCCAGCACCGAGGCGTGGCGCGTGAAGGGATTGGTGACCGCCGGGAAGAGCGTCAGCTTCGAGGTATTCGCCGCGGCCTGGCCCAGGACGACGAACGTGTCGCGCGAGATCATCTGGCTGTCGAGGATGCCGGCGCCGTCGAAGCCTCCCGCCTCGATGCTCTGAACGTGACGCACCAGCTCCGACATCGGTGCCGTCCCGGGGACGCGCAGGTGAACGCGGATCGGCTCGCTCATGGCGTTCTCACTCGTAGCGCGGCTGGCGCTTCTCACGAAACGCCGCCACGCCTTCCTGGAAGTGCGCGCTCGCCCGGACCCGATCGCCCAGCTCCTGCTCGAGCGCCTCGCGCGACAGCGCGTGCTCGGCGAGCGTGGTGCTGATCTGCTGCTTCACCGCCTGCACCGCAGACGGACTGTTGGCGGCGATCCGCGCGGCCGTCTCCATCGCCCACGGCATCAGCCGCTCGGCGGGCACGACGCGGTTGATCAACCCCAGGCGAGCCGCCTCAGCGGCGTCGATGAGGCCGCCGGTCAGCAACAGCTCCATGGCGTGGACGTAACCGATCTGCTGGATCAGCTTGATCGTCGCGCCGCCGAACGGGTAGATCGACCACTTCACCTCGGGCAGCCCGAAGCGCGCGTGGGGCGCCGCCGCGCGGACGTCGGTGGAAAGCAAGAGCTCCACGCCGCCGCCCGCGCACACGCCGTTGACGGCGGCCACGATGGGCTTGGTGTAGGGCTGGCTCTTGAGCAGTGCGCGGCTGACCATCTGGGCCATCTCCGCGCGGGCCGAGAGGTCGCCGCTCATGTCGGCGCCGGCGCTGAAGGCACGCTCCCCGGCGCCGGTCAGCACGATGCAGCGGCAGGGGCCGCGCTCCAGCTCGTCCCACAGTCGGACGAGGTCGGCCATCATCGCGCGCGACATGGCATTCATGCGCGCCTGGTTGTCGATCGTCAGGACGACCACGTGACCGTGCACCTCGACGCGGATCTCCATCGCGTCACCCGGCACGCGGCCGCACCACGAGCTTGCCGTGGGCCTGGCGGTCGGTCAGCCGGCGGATCGCCTCGACGCTGCGCTCGAGCGGCAGGCGATCGCTGACCAGCGGCCGCAGCTTGCCCTCGCGATGCCACTGCAGCAGCTCGTCGACCGAGGTCTTCAGCTTGTCCGGCGCGTGCCAGCGGAAATAGCGCAGCGAGGAGCCGAGCGCGGCGCGATGCTTGACCAGCAGGCGGTTGGCCGGGATCTGCTGCACACCGCCCACGAAGCCCACCAGGAGAATGCGCCCGCCCCACCCCAGCGCGGAGAGTGCAGCGTCGAACAGGTCGCCGCCGATGGGATCGAAGCACACGTCGGCGCCCTTGCCGCCCGTCAGCTCCATCACGCGGTCGGTCAGCTTCTCGGTGGCGTAGTTGACCACGTCGTCGGCACCCCGCTCGCGCGCCACCGCGAGCTTCTCGGCCGTGCTGGCGCCCGCGATCACCCGCGCGCCCATGGCCTTGCCGATCTCCACCGCGGTGAGGCCGACGCCGCCCGCCGCGCCGAGCACCAGCAGCGTCTCGCCCGGCTCCAGCCGCCCCTGCCAGCGGATCGCGACGTGGCTCGAGATGTAGGCGATCGGGAAGGCGCCGGCCTCGTCGAAATCCATGCCGGCCGGGATCGCGAACGTCTCGGCCTCGTCGGCCAGCGCCTGCTCGGCCAGGCCGCCGTAGGCGAGGATGGCCATCACGCGATCGCCCGGCTTGAATCGCGTCACGCCGTCACCGCAGGCGGCCACGACCCCGGCCGTCTCCAGGCCCGGGCTGAACGGCAGCGGGGGCTTGGTCTGGTAGCGCCCGGCGACCATGATCGCGTCGGCGTAGTTGATGGCGGTGGCCTTGACGTCGATCAGCACCTGGCCCGGTCCAACCTTGGGCGGCGCGACATCCTCCAGCGTCAGCGTCTCGACCTCGCCCCACGCCCGGCAGAGCACAGCTCGCATCAGCCGGTCCGCTCCTCGAGGGCCTGCCGCTCGAGCTCCTCGCGCAGCTGCGGCTTCTGGACCTTGCCGGTGGCGGTACGTGGAAACTCCTCGGCCTTCCGGAACACGACGCGGGCGGGCACCTTGTAGCTGGCGAGGCGCTCGCGGCAGAACGCGCGGAGCGCGTCTTCCGAGGCGGCGGCGCCGGCGTGCAGCTCGACGGCGGCAACCCCCACCTCGCCGCGGGCGCGGTCGGGCACGCCGACGACGTAGGCTTGCTTCACCGCCGGATGCGCCAACAGAATCGCCTCCACCTCCAGGGGGGCCACGTTGGCGCCACCCGTCTTGATCAATTCCTTCAGCCGGCCGCGAAAGCGCACCCGCCCGTCGTCGCCCAGCAGCCCGAGGTCGCCGGTCACGAAGAAGCCGGCGTCGTCGAAGGCCGCGCGCGTCTGCTCCGGATCGCGATAGTACCCCGGCGTGACGTGGCCCTTCACGCGGAACTCGCCCACCTCGCCCGGGGCCAGCGTTCGCCCGCTGGCGTGATCGACCACGCGGATCTGCATCCCCGGCAGGGGCAGGCCCTGGGTGGTGAGGCGCAGCTCGCGGGCATCGCGCGCATCGGTCACCGCGCAGTTGCCGTACGTCTCGGTCGAGCCGTAGACATTGCACAGCTCGCGCGCGTTGACCGCTTCCATCGTCATCTCGACGTCCTCGGGCAGGCCGATGGTGAGCCCGGTCCGCATCGCCGCCAGCGCGCGGTGCCCGCGGTCGGGGTGCTCGAGCATGGCGCGGGCCATGTTGGCCATGCCGTAGTAGACGCTGCACCGCTCGCGGTCGAGCAGCTCGAGCGCCTCGCCGGGGTCGAAGCTTTCCTGAAGAACGAGGGTGCCGCCGTGAGTGAGCATCGCCGGCAACGCGTTGGCCGAGCCGAACGACCAGAAGAGCGGCACGGACAGCCAGAGCCGATCGGCCGCGGTGAGGCGCTGGCGCTCGCCGATGTCGAAGCCGTTGTCGAGGACGCCGCGGTGGGCGAGCGTCACGCCCTTCGGGGTCGCCGTGGAGCCGGACGTATAGAGGACGAGGGCCACGTCGGTGGGCTCGACCGCCTTCTGCGCGTTCGCCACCGCCGAGCTGGACACGTGGGCCGCCCGGGCGGAGAGCTCCGCCCAGCGAAGGGCGCCGTCGTGGCGGCGTTCGTCGATCGTGATGACCGCGGTCAAATCCGGCAGGCGCACGCTGCGCAGGGCGCCCGGCGTCGCGGTGGCCAGCTCCGGGCACACGTCGTGGATGGCGCCGAGGTACGTCCGACCGCGAAAAGCCTCCATGGTGACGACGACGCGGGGCCGCGCATGCTCGAGCGTCCACGCGATCTCGCGGGGCGTGGAGAACGTGCTGATGGCAACGAGCGGTGCGCCGATCTTCGCCGCGGCGAACGCGGTGATCAGCCACTCGGGCCGGTTGGGCAGCAGGAGCGCGACCCGATCACCGCGCCTCACGCCGAGCGCGAGCAGCGCGCGGGCCACGTCGTCGACCCGCGCGCGCAGCGCGGCGTAGGTCACGCGATCGTCGCGAGAGACGACGGCCTCGGCGCCGGGCTGGCTGCGCGCCAGATCGTCGAGCAGGACGCCGAGCGTGCGGGCGCGCTCAGCCATGCTCAGCGTCCGGTGAAGCGGGGGGCGCGCCCCTCGCGATGCGCGGCCATGCCCTCGTCGACGTCTTGGCTCCACTCGAGCGCGTGACGAAGCGTGTCGGACAGGGCGCGTGCCTCGCCGAAGCTGCCGTAGAGGCGCGTATTCACGATGCGCTTGGCGCCGCGGATGGCGATCGGCCCGCTGGCTGCGATGCGCGCGGCCAGCGCCTGCGCCTCGGCCAGCAGGCGCTCGCCCGGATGGACGGCGAGCACCAGCCCGAGCCGCTCCAGCTCGGCGGCGTCCAGCTCCCGGCCCGTGCACATGATCTCCAGCGCCCGTGCGCGGCCGACGAGCATCGGCAAGCGCACGGGACCACCGGCGCCGGGAAAGCCGCCCCACAGCGCCTCGGGCAGCGCAAACGTCGCGTGCGCGGCGGCCAGCCGGATGTCGCAGGCCAGCGAGAGCTCGGCCGCGCCCGCGCGCGCCGCACCGTTCAGCGCGGCGATCACGATCTGCGGGAGCGCCTCCAGCGCGTCGTAGAGGCGGTTGGCGGTCCGCACCAGGTCGAGGATCTGCGGCTTGGTGTAGCTCGCGCGGACCGCCGGATTGAGGATCCCCATCGAGAAGAACGCCGAGCCGGCGCCGGTCAGCACGACCGCCTGGATCTCGTCGTCGCCCGCCAAAGTGTCCACGTGGCTCTGCAGCGCCAGCAGGACCTCGCGGGTCAGGCGGTTCTGGTCGGTGGACCGATCGATGGTGATGGTGGCGACCCGGCCGTCGCGGCGAAGCACCACCTCTGAGCTGGACACGCCACCTTCATAGAGGCGGACGCGGGGCTTGTCAACGCCGGGGGGGAAATCGTCGGGTCTCGGGCGGCGCAGATCTCCACCTGATCGCAACCTGGCGGCACGGGCTGTGCACGGTGTTGCGCCATGCGCTCGCGCGCCAGGAAACTACGTGACCTGATTGTAGTTCGGCGACACCATCCCGCTCCGACCTGTGATCCCGTTTGCCCAGATCGGAGAGAGCGATGACGATAGTCCACGCAGCCAGCCGAACGGACCAGCTGGCTCGCTACCTCGAGATCCGGAGAACGACGGAGGAGTTGTGCCGGCCGCTCGCCATCGAGGATTACGTCTTACAGGCGATGCCCGATGTCAGCCCCGCCAAGTGGCACCTCGCCCACGTCTCCTGGTTCTTCGAGACGTTCCTGCTGACGCCCCACTTGCCCGGCTACGAGCCCCTGGATCCCGCGTACACGTTTCTGTTCAACTCGTACTACAACGGCGTCGGACCGCAGTTCTCGCGTCCGGCCCGCGGTCATCTGTCGCGGCCCACCGTGGCCGACGTCTACGCGTACCGTGCGTGGGTCGATCGGGGCATGGAGCGTTTGCTCGCCGCGATGGACATCGAGCGGGCGGGTGCCGTGGCCGCGCTGGTCGAGCTCGGGCTAAACCACGAGCAGCAGCACCAGGAGCTCATCCTCACGGATATCAAGTACAACCTGGCCGTGAACCCGCTGCATCCGGCCTACCACGCGACCGCCGTGCCCCGAGGCACCGCGACGGCGCCGCTCGCCTGGCGTGAGCTCCGCGGCGGGCTCGTCCCGATCGGCTACGACGGCGCCGGCTTCGCCTTCGACAACGAGGGACCGCGCCACACCGTCTACCTGCGTCCGTTTCGACTGGCCGATCGGCCGACGACGAACGGCGAGTATCTCGAGTTCATCGACGCCGGCGGGTATCGCACGCCGGGTCCGTGGCTGTCGGAGGGCTGGCGCGCGGTCCAGGAGCGCGGGTGGCAGGCGCCGCTCTACTGGGAGCGGCAGGACGGCTCATGGTGGACGCAGACGCTCAGTGGCTTCCTGCCTCTCGATCTCCACTCCCCGGTCACCCACGTGAGCTACTACGAGGCCGATGCGTATGCACGGTGGCGCGGCGCACGGCTGCCGACGGAGCCAGAATGGGAGCACGCCGCCGCGAGGCTACCGATCGGCGGGAATCTCCAGGAGCGCGGGATCTTTCACCCCCTGCCGGCCACCTCCGACGAGCCGCTCGCTCAGCTATTCGGCGACGTCTGGGAGTGGACGCAGAGCGCCTATGCGCCCTATCCTGGCTACCGAACGGAGCCAGGCGCCGTCGGCGAGTACAACGGCAAGTTCATGGTGAGCCAGCTGGTGCTGCGCGGCGGCTCGTGCGTCACGCCGGCGTCCCACATCCGGGCCAGTTACCGAAACTTCTTCCCCCCGGACGCCCGCTGGCAGTTCTCCGGGATCCGTCTGGCCGAGGACGCCTGACGCCTGCGGTTCGCCGCACCGTCACGCGCTGACTGATCATGCCCTATCGGATCGATACCCATGTCGACCCACGTGCGCGTCGCGAGACACTGGCCGCCGACGTCCGTCGGGGCCTCGGCACGCGGCCGCGCTCACTGCCCCCAAAATATTTCTACGATGCCGTCGGCTCGCGGCTCTTCGAGGAGATCACGCGGCTGCCCGAGTACTACCTCACCCGGGTCGAGGCCGCGCTGCTCGACGAGTGGGCGCCGGCGCTGATGCGCTCGCTGGCACCCCACGACGTCGTCGAGCTGGGCTCCGGCTTCTCCCTGAAGACGCGTCGGCTCCTCGCCGCCCGGGAGCGGGCGCGACCGCTGCGCTACCTTCCCGTCGACGTGGACGAGACGACCGTCGCCGCCGCCGCGGATCGGCTCGTGTCGGAGGATCCATCGCTCGAAGTCCACGCGGTCATCGGCGACTTCGAGCGCCACCTTCCGCACGTGCCGCCTGCGGCCGGCCGCCGTCTCGTGCTGTTCCTCGGCAGCACGATCGGAAACCTGGTTCCCGAGGCCAGACACGCGTTGCTCGAGCACATCCGGGCGCTGCTCGGCCCGGGCGATCGGCTCCTGGTGGGCCTCGATCTGGTGAAGGACGTCCGCGTGCTCGAGGCGGCGTACAACGACACCGCCGGGGTGACGGCGCGGTTCAATCGCAATATCCTGAACGTCGTGAACCGGAGCCTCGACGCCGACTTCCAGCCGGACGCCTTCCGCCACCACGCCTGGTTCAACGCCGCCGAGAGCCGCATCGAGATGCACCTGGTGTCGGACTTCGCCCAGACCGCGCGGGTGCGCGACCTCGACCTCGTCGTCGACCTCGAGCCCGGCGAGACCATCTGGACCGAGAGCTGCTACAAGTTCACGCGGCCGGCGGTGGACGCGATGCTGCAAGCCGCCGGGCTGACGCTCGACGACTGGCACACCGACAAGGCGGAGCGGTTCGCGCTGGTCCTCGCCACGCGGGCCACGTCCGCGGTCACGGCGGTGCGTGCGGCGTGAGCCCGAGCGGGACGCCTACCCCACTCCGCTTCTACATCCACGATGATCTGACCGACGAGGTCGGCGCCAGTCACGGCTCCGACTCGGCCGCGGGGGCACTGGTCCGCGAGCTGCTCGCGCTGATCCGGCGCGACCGCACGCGCGTCACCATCCTGACCCTGCGCGAGCAGATCGAGGCGCTGGTCGCGCGCGGGGGCCACGCGCCGTTCGCGGTCACCATCGGCATCGGGCGCGCCGGCGAGCGGGTGGCGCGCCAGCTCCACGCGCGCACGGGATGGTTTCCGACCATCCGCCGCGTAGAGCTGACGCGCGAGGAGGATGGGCGCGGCGGCTACGCGGTGGTCGGTCCCGCCGGCGTCTCGATGACCGATCAGCTGGCCGGCGTCGACTCCGCGTCGTCGCTCGCGGTGGTCGACGATACGATCTTCTCCGGCATCACGCTGCGCAAGCTTCTGGAAGCGCTGCCGGCCTCCACGCGTGGTCGGACCCACGCGTTCTGCCTCCGCTGTGTCGCCGAGTCGTTGCCGGCGCTGGAAGCGCTGTGTCCCATCACGCCGGGCTTCGCTGCGCCCGGGCGGTTGCTCGACGAGGTCAGCTTTATCAACGCCAGCGGGTTGGTGCGCCGTGGCGCGATCCGGCGGACCGGGCAGCCACCGCTGGCCTTTTTCGAACGGCCCGAATGGATGCACGCGTGGTTCCTCGACCGCGCGTCCGACGTCATCGACCTCTGTCGTCGGCTCAACAGGCTGCTCGAGCCTGACGGCGCGCCTTCACTGCCGGCCGCGGCCGTCTAGCACTCGTCGCAGCGTTGCCGGGGTGAGCGGGGGATGGCCGAGGCCCTCGGACGCGCCGCGTGGCTCGCCTGTCTAGTGCGGGCGGGGCTCGCTCGTCCCCCATCCCCCAGGGGCTCGGCCGTGGGCAGTCAGGCGTCGGCGCCTCGCTCGCCCCGCCGCGAGTAGAACGCGTGGCGCACGGCTCGCCACGAGGCGCCCGAGGGCCTCGGCCATCCCCCGCCCACCCCGGCAACGGAGGTCGGCACAATTCGCGAGGCCAGCATTGTCGGGCGAGCGTCAGGTCGGGCGGCCGGTGACGAGGCGGAGGCCGCGGGGGATCAGGAGGCGATCGAGGGCTTCGAAGAGGGCGTGGAGGAGGAGGGCCATCAGGGCGGCGGGGATGGCGCCGGCGAGGATGGTGGTGACGTCGTTGAGGGCCAGGCCGCGGACGATCAGCGTGCCGTAGCCGCCGCCGCCGATGAAGGCGGCGAGCGTGGCGGTGCCGACGGTCCAGATGGCCGCGGTCTTCACGCCGGCCAGGACACTCACCGAGGCCAGGGGGAGCTCGATCCGTCGCAGCCGCTTCCAGCCGGCGAAGCCGAGCACGTCGGCGATCTCCATGAGCTGGCGGTCGAGGGTGGCCAGCCCGGTGACGGTGCTGCGCACGATCGGCAACAGTGCGTAGAGTGACAGGGCGACGAGCGCGGGCAGCGTGCCGATGCCCAGGAACGGGATCATGAAGCACAGCAGCGCGAGCGCCGGAATCGTCTGCAGCACGCCGACGACCATCAGCTCGGCCTGACCGAGCACCGTCGAGCGCGCGGCCAGGATGCCGAGCGGCACACCGACGATCACCGCGCTCGCCACCGCCACCGCGACCAGGCCGAGGTGCTGCAGCGTCAGCGTGCCGAGCTCGCGGATCATGCGGCCGCGCTCCTCGGCGTCGGTGACCTCGCGGCCCAGGAAGCGCGCGGCGGTCTGCCGCACGCTCCGCCCGTCCAGGTCGGCCATCGCGTTGAGGCCGGCCATCGCCTGCGCGTCGATCCGGCCGACCATCGCGCGCTCCAGCGCCGCCCAGGCGCGCGGCTGCTGCTCGACGAAATCTCGCCGGGCGAGCAGCACCGCTGCGTAGGTCGGAAAGAAGCGCCGGTCGTCCCGCAGCACCACGAGGCCGGGCCGGGTGAGCCGACCGTCGGTCGAGAACACGTCGATCACATCGACAGCGCCGCCGGCGATCGCCTGGTAAGCGAGCGCGTGCTCGATGACGCGGACATCCGTCAGGCCGAGGCCGTAGTGCCGGCGCAGTCCCGGCCAGCCGTCGTCACGCTCGAGAAACCCGGACGTGAAGGCGGCGCGCAGCTCGGGGTGGCCGGCCAGGTCGCTGATACGCTCGAGCCCCAGCCGCCGGGCGACGTCGTCACGAACGGCCAGCGCATAGGTGTTCTCGAACCCGAGCGGGTCGCTGATCGTGAGCCCCAGCGGGCCGAGCCCCGCCCGGAGCGCCTCGACCGACTCGCGTGAGGCCTCCTTGAGGATCGTGCGGCTGATCGTGCCCGTGTACTCCGGATAGACGTCGATGCGTCCGTTGACCAGCGCCCGGTAGGTGATCCCGGTACCGCCCAGTCCCAGCCTGCGATCCACCCCGGTGTCGGCGATCGTCTCGAGCACCTGGGCGGAGATCTCGGCCAGGACGTAGCTCTCGGTGAACGATTTCGAGCCCACGCCCACGACGCCGGCGGCGTGCGCGGCAGGCGCGAGGGCGACCAGTGCGAAGGCCAGGCCGAAGCGCCACATGTCAGAAGTACGCCTTCAGGTGGGGCGGCGGTGCCTGCGCGCCGAGGAACTCGGTGACGAAGGGTTCGGCCGGCCGGCGGGCCAGGTCGTCGAGGCTTCCCTGCTGCACGATGCGCCCGGCGCGCAGGAGCGTGATCGTCGAGCCGAGCACCGCCGCCTCGCGCACGTCGTGGGTGACCAGCACGACGGTCTTGCCGAGCGTGCTGAAGATGCGGCGCAGCTCGGACTGCAGATCGGCGCGGACGATCGGATCGAGCGCGCCGAGCGGCTCGTCCAGCAGCAGCACGGGCGGATCGAGGACGAGCGCCCGGGCGAGGCCGACCCGCTGCCGCTGTCCTCCGCTCAGCTCGGCCGGATAGCGGCGCAGGAGCGCGTCGTCGAAGCCGACGAGGCCGGCCAGCTCACGGACACGCGTGCTCGTACGGGGCTCGGACCAGCCGGCGGTTTCGGCGGGCAGCCCGATGTTGTCCTGGACGCTGAGGTGCGGAAAGAGTCCGCCCTCCTGCACCACGTAGCCCACCCGGCCCACGAGGCGGCGCCGCGTCGCGGGCGTGATCGGGACGTCGTCGATGGACGCCTCGCCCGTATCGGCGACGACGACGCCGAGCACGATGCGGAGCAGCGTCGACTTGCCGGAGCCGCTCGGGCCCAGCAAGACGTGGGTCGTGCCGTGCGCGACGTTGAGCG
>Ga0247825_10003494_pt1 | contig 10370 bp, 10 predicted proteins | sample 13C_Vanillin_Day_FD_194413 | JGI IMG/M metagenome (GOLD analysis project Ga0247825, IMG submission 194413) | Soil microbial communities from agricultural site in Penn Yan, New York, United States - 13C_Vanillin_Day48 | ecosystem: Environmental > Terrestrial > Soil > Agricultural land | place... | reverse complement strand
CCCGGTGCCCGGTGCCCGCGGCACCATCGGCACCGTCGGTGACGGCCACCGGGTCGAGGTGGGCCCTCCGGTGGGGCGGGCGGGGCTCGAACCCGCGACCAATGGAGTATGAGTCCACGGCTCTCACCGACTGAGCTACCGCCCCATCACCGCACTACCCCGCACTCGCGGGACCTGGCGATGGTATCTCCACCCCGCCGACCGTCCCCGCTCACGCTCGGGGGAACGTCTTCACACGCGGCCAAAGAGCTGCCGCACCCCACCGTCCTCATCGACCGCATACAGCGCCATCCCCAACAGATCGAGAATCCGTTGCGGTGCCCGCACCGCCGCCTCCACCGATCGCGGCTCGTCCCGAACCACCAACGCAAACGACACTGCCTGATCCGGTTCGCTCGGCATCCGCCTCACCAGCTGCCCGATGGCGGTATCGACATCCAACCCCGGCACGGTGGACTCGCCCTTGACCTCGGCGTAGAGCCGGTGGCCGTCCTTCTCGGCAACGATGTCGACGACATCCGAATCGGTCACCACCGTCCATCCCTGGGACGACAACCAGCCCGCGAAGTCCCGGGCCACGCGAGCCTCATCACCCCTCATACCGGACACGGTAAGCCTGCAACGTCAGTTCCGAACAACACCACAACGCAAGACACGTCCGGTGCGGCTATGCCACGACTCAGGCACACCCCGACAGATCGTCCGGTGAGATCGACGTAACCCCTGCAGGACCTCATCCGCGTGATTCATGTAATCGACTGACTGCTAGCGCAATTCGTGTGCACGATGTTTGACGCCGCCCAGAACCGGCGGCCGCCGATCATTCTCCCCGGTGTCGGCCGGGTCTCCGCACGGCCGAATCCGGGTCCGAGGAACGGCACAATGAAGATGAAATTACTTAGCAAAAAGAGTTAGCACTCTCCGCGCATGAGTGCTAAATTCCTGTGGGGTCTACGTCACAAGCGGGACCCTCGACCGAGTCGCGACCAACGACCACTGACGCAGCCTCGGCAACGCTGCTCGCAGCATCCTTGGACCGAACCGTCCCGAAGACACTCCCGGTCCTGTGCAGCCAATTTCATGCCCGCCCGACCCGACTGACCGTGAGAAGGAGGAACATGACCACCGCCGTCCCTCACCACCCCTGCGCCGACCACCACATGTGTTCCTCCGTCGACAGCAACGAGATACCGACGCAGCATGGCTCGCGGTTGCCCGTCGTGTCGATCGCCCTGGGGGCCCTGGCCGTGGCCTCGTTCTGGGTGGTCGGGCTCGGCTTCGTCCTGGGAGTCGCCGCGGTCGTGTGCGGCGCTATCGCCACCTCGCGGTCCGCGGTAGCGGACGACGAGGCGGCATCGTTGCGGGCCCTACTGGGCGTCGTTGCCGGCACCGCGGGCATCACCGTCTCCGCGATCGTCCTGTTTCCCATGCTAGCGCACCTGTGAATCACGAACCCGGCCATCGCATTCCCGGTCGCCATCCGGCCTGACCCGACCGCCCCACGCCGGCACCGCCGTCCCCACTCCACAGGCGGCTCCATCGCGACCACCACCTGTCCTGTGCGGGGCATCATATCGGAGCCCGCGGTGATCGCTCGACACTGCCCCGCTCGTCGAGAACCTCGAGCGCCGTGGTCGGGATGCGGAAGTCTTTGCCCTCCGACACGCGGAAACGGTTGCGTACGTAGGAGAGCATGGCGAGTTCACGTTCGAGGTCTGCTGCGGATCGATCGACCTCACCACCCTCGGGGCGGCGCTAGCGAGTTTCGTCGCCCGTCTCGCTGCTTGGGGGGTGCGAGTTCTCGATCCGATTATTCGAGTACTTCGAGTGGCGATGCTCGACCCGATGCGATCAGCTCGTGCCCGGCGACTTGGTAGTTGTCGAGTTCGTCGGGACGATCACCCGCGGCGCATACTCCTCCCCCAGAGGTTGAAGTCGCAGCACACGATGCCCCCAAGCGCGTGACGCGCCCCGCACCCTCTAGTCTGCCGGGTCCGAGCACCCAGAGCATGAGGAAAAGATCAGTCATGGCCACCGACTACGACGCACCACGAATCACCGAATCCGACGAGACGGACACGTCCCTCGAACAGCTGACCGCCAGCCGGAAAGACGCCCAGTCCCCCGCCGTGGAGGTCGAGGACGCCGACACCGCCGAGTCCTTCGAACTGCCCGGCGGCGACCTGTCCGGTGAAGAATTCACCGTCCGCGTCGTCCCCAAGCAGGTCAACGAATTCACCTGCACCAGTTGCTTCCTGGTCCACCATCGCAGTCGCTCGCCGAACCTCAGCAGCTGATCTGCCGGGACTGCACCTGAGAACGTCAATCAATCGGAGTGCCTCGCTTCCCCGGGATCCCGGCTTCCCGGATACGGTCGACCTCGTCCTCGCTGAGTAACCTCTCACGTCGCCCTGGGCTGCTGCCGAGGCGTTGCGAATTCAGATTCTGGCGGGTGGCACGTGGCACGGATGGAAAGGGTCAGGGCTCGGGTCGGTCGGCCGGAACCTGCGGGTAGACCACGACACCGTTCTCCTTCACCCACGTCTCGCCTCCACCGTCGGCGTGCTCACCCAGGTTCAGGCGCTGCAATGGCCGGAACACACCCCGCAGGTTCAGTCCGGGTCAAGAACAGCTCCATCCCGATGCAGAACCACGCCACCAACGCCGGCCAGGGGACGATGAGGGACCCAGGATTTTAGACGCATCAGCCATCGACTGATCGAACCTGTTCGGTGGTCACTCGAATCGGCACAAGCAATGCGAAGGCTCGACCCGAAGTGGGTCGACACCATGGCGGCGCCCCTCGTCGACGCCGGGGAAGGACGACCGGGATGAAACCGGAAACAGCGGAAGCCCGGATGTTGCTTGCGGTGATCGAGCACGCCCAGAACCTGGTCGCACTCGCTGACTACGACACCGGACGCCTGCGCTATCTCAACCCTGCCGGGATGCAGCTGATGGGATTGACCGACGAGGCCGCCGTCGCCGCCCGCTGGGCGCGGCCGGCACCACTACATCGAGGTGCCGTACCTGTTCTTCGGACCCGAGGAACGCGGAACCCTCGGTGCCCTCGCCGCCCAATGCTTCGACGACCGGTACCGATGGCCCGCAGGCGCACTACGCACGATCCGCAGCCCCGACCTGCCACTCCTGGGACGACTGCTCGGCGGCGACGGCGCCCGCCGAGGAGACCTGCTCAGCTACCTGCTCTTCGACCGCGCCTTCATCGACGCCGCGATCGACCAGGGACGACAGGACGCCCGCCTGCTCCTGGCCAACGCGGACCGAACACCCTGGCTCACCGCAGCCCCCAAGCACGTCCCGCTCGACCGGATCTCCGTGCACGCCGCGAAGCAGTCGCTCGACGCAGCGCAGGGTGCCGAGACCACCGACACCGCCTGACGGGTCACCATCGACGTCGAGACGCCGAACGCGGCACCTGCTGACCGAGACACGATCCACCACGTCGGCGAACAATCCTTCGGCACGACGACGGGTTCCCTACGAACCTTTGATCGCGAATCAGAGACACACCAGCGAGCAGGTGAAGCGGACCGGCGAGTGACGGCTGCCTAACCCGATCGGCAGCTATCGAGCTGGGTTTCCAGAGCCAGAACAGTGCGAACGCCCTCCGACACAACGACACCGAAGGAAATGCGTGCCGACCTCGACAAGCGGCAACCACTTTCGGCTCTGTGAACGATCCGTCAGTGCGGCCACCGTCCCGGCGAGAGCGTGCGCGCGGACCACGAAGGGAGATTCGCCCACCTACCCAAGGATCTCGCGCAGCACTCCCCACCCGGCCACCGGAAGTGCAAGGACACACTGGAATGCTCGCCGCTGGCTGGCTGGCTGGCTGGCCGAGTAAGATCGTTGAATATCTGTACCTCACACCGTATTTCAGTCGCCTATGACCAAGGGGATACTCGAGGGCTTCGCGTTGACCTCGAGCGCCTTCGTTCGCGAATCGAACGGAACGGGTGGGAGGCATTCGGTCGGACGGCGACCGGTTTCGGGGCGAATTCGACCACCAACGCCTGGCACGGATGCCGATCCGAGCTGAGCCCTCAGCCGGTTGCGTTCGCCGGACTCGATGGCTTCAGTGACGCGATGCGACAACGTCTTCGTCGAGAAATCCCTTCAATCCCCCACTGAAGACATCGTTGTCGTCGCCGGCGACCATGTGACCGGCCCCGGTGACGTTGATCAGTGTGGCGGTCGGGATCAGCTCGAGCAGCTCCTTGGCGCCTTCCTCGCTGACCACATGGGATTGCGTGCCACGAACGAGCATCGTCGGAACGGTGACCGCGGCCGCGGCGTCCCGCGCGCGTTCGTAGCGCACGATCGAGTCGGCTTGGCGAGTGGGTTCGTCGCCCTGGCGAAGGAACTCCGGGTCCCAATGCCAATACCAGCGCCCATCACGCAGGCGGAGATTTTTGCGCAACCCTTGCGGGTTGGGCTTGCGGACGCGGTTCGGGGTATACGCCGCGATCGCCGCGGCAGCGTCGTCGAGGCTCTCGAAACCATCGAGGCCACTGCGCATGAAGGCCATGATTTCCGCGGTACCGGCGGTTTCGACCTTCGGTGCGATGTCGACCAAGACCAGACCGCGAGCGAGCTCGGGATTCTCCCCTTGCCCGATCAACGACGTCATACCCCCCATCGAGGCACCGACGAGTACCGGCTTCTCCCCCAGTTCTGCCGATGATCGACGTGAGGTCGGCGACCAAGGCATCGATGCCGTAGTCCCCGTCCGGTGCCCACTGACTGTCGCCATGTCCACGTGCATCCACAGCGATGGCGGACCAGCCGTCCGCCGCGAGGCTGCGCCCGGTTTTTCGCCAGGAATGCCGGGTCTGCCCGCCGCCGTGCAGCAACAGGACCAAGCCTTTTCTGTCGACACCCGATTCGCCGGCACCCTGGGACGGTGGATCCCACCGGTCGGCGGCAAGCGTGACACCGTCACCGCGGAATTCGGACTGTGTGACTACCGGATCCATGGAGTTCCTCACCAACATCATCGAGTTGAGCGTTCTCCCCCATGTTGCACCACGGGGTGAACAATGATTCACCCCGTACCTGTTGGCGACGTATCGACGCACGTCCGCGTTTCAGCCGCCCGTCCAGCGCGGCAATCGCTTCCCGAAGAACGCGTCAAAACCGTCACGCATATCTGCCGACGACGACGCAGGCGCAGAGGGCGCGGCGAGTTCCTCGTACACCGTCAGGCCCTGCCAAGGCCACACTGACGTGGCTGAATTCAGGGCGTATCGAATCGAAGTGCGCTTCCCCTACAATTACGCCGGGGGTGGCATAGGTGATCGGCCTCGGCTAAGAACACATCGGCACCGCAACGTCACCTCGTGCGGCACCGGCAGCCCGGTCTGACCGCACCGTGGTGGTGCCTTTCCACTCCTAGGTCCGCATTCGGCAATGATCAGGCTCGCTGCCGGCCGCAGTCTTCACTTTTCCCGGCCTGCGCCTCGGCTCCGAAGAAGGTGGTGTACCAGATTCGGCTGACCACCTCCGCCGCCTGCTCGACGGGCATCGGCGACTCCTGCATCGCGTCTTGCGCGTACCAGACGTAGGCCGACTGCTCCACCATGCACGCCATCGCTTCGACCGTGACCGTCACAGGGAGGCCGTTGATCTCCTCGATGCCGCACTTTGTCTTCAGGACAGTGGTGAAGCGCGCGATGTGCCGGTTGCGCATCTGCCACCAGAACTCCCGGAACCGTACTTCGACGCTCGCCGCTTCCACCAGGGTGCGCATGACATCGCGATAGTTGTAATAGTGCGTCAGGTAGCCGGTGTTCGATTCGAGCAGCGCCTCGTACGGCTCCTCGTCGAGGCGATGCTTCGTCGTTCCGCTCGCGCGGAACAGGTCGTCGTGGGTGTCGGCGATCAGCGCGGCGAAGAGGTCTTCCTTGTCCTTGAAGTACCGGTACAGCCCCCCGAGCGACATGCCGGCTTCCGTTGCCACGCCACTCATCGTGGTTCCGACGTAGCCATCACGTGCAAAGACGGATCGGGCCGCATCCAGAAGCCGGGCCCGGGTGAGCTTTCCCTTGGTGGTGTTCGGTACGTGGGGCATGACCCTCCTTCTCGTTGCAGGCATCGTATCCACTGATCGGGGCGTTGATCCAGAGTTTACAAAAAAGCGACGTCACTCTCTTGACTGGGGTACCCGGATGCCACAGAATCGTTACAACGACGCCGCGATCTTCCCGCGTTGCGCTTCCATCATCCGGCTTTTCACCGAAACGGAGTCGCCGTGAATTCCCGAGTAGCCACCTTCGACGCCGAGGCGCTCGACGTAACTCCGACCCTCGAGTCAAGGAGTCCGCTCCCGTCTCCCCTCGACCGATTCCGCGACCATCTCGCGCGGGATCCCCATGCCGTCGCGGTCCGCGACGACCGGGGCAACGCACTGTCCAGGCAGGAATTGTGGGAGCTCGCCTCCGAGATCCAAGGCGAAATGACCTCTCGCGGACTCACCGCCGGCGACGTCGTGGTCGTCTGCATGCCGAACTGGACCGAGTGGATGGCAGCCTATCTGGCCGTCGTGCGCGGCGGCCTGGTTCCTGCGACGTTGCCGATCACCACGGATCCGAAGTCGATCGCGTACACGGCGAACCTGGTGGGCGCCAAGGCTGTCGTCCTCCCCCGGGCACATCGGGGGCGCGACTTCACGACCGAATCCACCACACTTGCAGAGGAGCTGGGGCACCTCGTCCATGTCCTGCTCGTCGACGGCGACCACAAGACGCGGGCGTGGCGCACGTTCGACGGTCCGCCGGTGGTGGTTCCGGAGTATCCGCAGGGAATGGCGCACATCCTGTTCTCCTCGAGTACGACGGGCAAGTCGAAGGCGATCGCGCATTCCGAGACAAGCCTGGGCGCCTACAACGAGGGTGTCATCAGCCGTTACGGGGTCACCGGCGAGCGGCCCGTCTTCATGCCGTCGCCCCTCGGTCACAGCACCGGTTTCTGGCACGGCGCGCGGATGTCGATGATGACCGGTGCAACGCTCGTCCTCCAGGACTCGTGGAACCCGCACCGAGCACTCGAACTCGTGGACCGGCACCGCTGCGCCATCACCGTCGCGGCGACCCCGTTCCTGAAGGATCTCGTTGACGCCGAATGGCACTCGGACACACCGAAACTGAATGGAATGCGCGTGTTCCTGTGCGGAGGCGCCCCCATTCCCCCCAGCCTGATCGAGCAGGCCCAGAATCAGATGCCCGGAACCCGGATCGGGTCGATCTGGGCGCTGAGCGAGGGCGGAGCCACGTCCAGCCTCCCCGATGACTCGCCTGACGTCGTCGCCCGGAGCTGCGGGCGCGTGATGCCCGGGGTGGTTCTCGAGACCATCACCAAACAGGGCACCATCGCACCGCGCGGCACCGACGGCGAGATCGTCATGCGCACCCCATCGCTGTTCCTCGGCTACATCGGACAGGAGGATCTGTATCGCAGCTCCTTCACCGCCGACGGCTACTTCCGCACCGGGGACACCGGGATCGTCGACGAGGACGGGTACCTCCGACTGACCGGGCGACTGAAGGACCTGATCATCCGCGGCGGAGTGAATATCTCGCCGGTCGAGATCGAGAACGCCCTGTCGGGGCACCCACAGGTCGTCAAGGTTGCGGTCGTCGGACGCCCCGACGACCGCCTGGGCGAACGGATCTGCGCCGTCCTCCAGATCAACGGCACCGCTCCCACATTCGAGGAGATCCTCTCCTGGCTCGACAGCCGCGATGTACCCCGGCGCCTGTGGCCCGAATCGATCCACATCGTCTCCGGCATGCCGGAAACCCCCGCCGGAAAGATCCGCAAGAACATTCTCAGAGAACTGATTTCGGAGGAGAAGGAATGACAAGCGGCATCGACGACACCATCACCACCCACACCGTCTCACTGCGCGACATCGACGTCACCTACACCCGCGCCGGCCACGGACCCGCCGTCGTCCTGGTGCACGGACTCGCCGAGGACCACCAGAGCTGGCGCCCGGTGCAGGAAGCGGGCCTGGAGGCCACCACCTACGCCTATGACCTGCGCGGGCACGGACAGACCACCGCCGGGTCACCGCAGGGCACCCTCGCCCAGCTTCGCGACGACCTGCTGACCTTCCTCGAGGAGGTCACCGGGCCCGCGACCTGCGTCGGCTTCTCCCTCGGAGGCACCGTCGTCCTCTCCGCCGCGGCACAGCGCCCCGATCTGGTGACGAAGGTCGTCGCACTCGGTACCTCGAGCGTCGTCGGGCGGGGAGCCGCCGGCTTCTACGCGGGCCGCATCGCACTGTTCCGCGGCCCGGACACCGCCGCCCAGCAGGAGGCACTATTCTCGGATACTGCTGCGGCCCTGCATAATCCGGAGTCGGACGTCGATGCCGTCACCCGCTTCCGGCTCGCCGCGGTCGGCGACGGAAGAGGCTACGTCAACGCGTCCACCGCGATGGCAGCCCTGGTCGACGCCCCTCTCACACCGGAGTTGTCGAAGGTCGGTCCCGGGGTCGAGGTGGTCATCATCGGCGCCGACCACGACACCTTCTGCCCGAAGAAGGCCGCCGACATCATCCTCGGCGCCATCGAGCACGCCACCTACGCGGAAATCACCGGCGCCGGCCACCTGATGCTGGTCGACCAGCCCGAGCAGTCGATCGCACTGCTGCAACAGACGCTCGACCTCTAACACCCCGACCGCGCCTACCACCACTCGAAAGGCCCCACAGATGCAAGAACGTCCGACCGCCCTCGTCACCGCCGCCGCAGGTGCCGGTATCGGCGCCGCCATCGCCACCCGTCTCGCTTCCGACGGTTTCGACGTAATCGTCACCGATATCCACGAGCGCCGCCGCCAGGAGCTCGCGGACAAACTGTCCGCCGAGTTCGGCCGCGAGTTCACCCATCATGCCCTCGACGTCACCGACGAGGCCCGGGTCGAGGAGGTCGTCGCCGACATCGAATCGACCAAGGGCCGCCTCGACGTCCTGGTCAACAACGCCGGCTGGAGCAAGATCGAGCCGGTCGCCGAAATGTCCGCCGACACCTGGCGCCGCTGCCTCGACGTCGACCTCAACGGCACCTTCTACACCATGCGCCACGCGCTGCCGTTGATGCAGAAGAACAAGTCCGGAGCGATCGTCAACATCAGCTCTATCGCCGCCTACGAGACCAGCACCGAGCACGGTGCCGCCTACTCGGCGGCCAAGGCCGGCGTTCTCGCGCTCACCCGCGTCGCCGCCGCCGAGAACGGTCAGTTCGGGATCCGCGTCAACGCGGTCACCCCGGGACTGATCTACAACGACTTCCTCCGCAAGATCTACCCGGACGATTTCTTCTCCGGCTACGCCGAGAACCGTTCCCTCGTCGGACGAGTCGGCCGCCCCGAGGATGTCGCCGGCCTGGTCTCGTTCCTGGTTGGCCCCGACTCCGGGTACGTCACCGGTGAGGTCTACGGCATCAGCGGAGGGGTGCATCCCCATGGCTGACCATCCTCTGCACCGCCCGATCCGTGAGCTCACCGACGCCTACGCACGCGGCGACCTCAGCCCCGTCGACGTCACCGAGGACCTGATCGAGCGCATCGACCGGTTGAACCCGCAGGTGCACGCCTACGTGACCGCGCTGCCCGAGCTTGCCCGCGCCCAGGCCGCGGGTGCCGCCGAACGCTACCGGCGCGGCGACCGCGCACCACTGCTCGGCGTGCCGGTGTCCATCAAGGATGCGTTCCACCTCGCGGACACCGAGACCACGCTCGGTTCGCTGACCCAGCGCGGCCGGATCGCCCGCTCCGACTCCGGGGTCGTCGCCCGACTACGCGCCGCGGGGGCGGTCATGCCTGGTAAGACGAACGTGCCGGAGTTCTGCCAGTCCGCCACCAGCGACAACCTCCTCGGCCCCGACACCGGCAACCCGTGGGACATCGCACGCACACCCGGTGGGTCGAGCGGGGGTGCCGCCGCGTCGGTGGGTGCCGGCCTGGCCGCCATCGCGCTCGGCTCGGACGGCGGCGGCTCCATCCGCATCCCGGCGGCGTTCTGCGGACTCGTCGGATTCAAACCGAGCACCGGTATCTGCCCTGATGAGCGTGGCTTCCGCGCCATGACCGATTTCGTCACCGCCGGTCCACTGGCCTGGACGGTGGACGACGCCCGCATCATGGGCGAGGTCCTCGCGGAGACGCGCTTCGCCCGCAGCGCATCGCCGAAACTGCGGATCGCCTACTGCGCCCGCCCCGAAGGGCGCCCGGTCGACCCCGCCGTCGCGGACGGGCTGGCCGCCGTGGCGGCGACACTGTCGGACCTCGGTCACGAGGTCGTCGAGTGCACGGTGCCCGTCGACGGCTGGAACGAGATCTTC
>Ga0247825_10003493_pt1 | contig 10371 bp, 8 predicted proteins | sample 13C_Vanillin_Day_FD_194413 | JGI IMG/M metagenome (GOLD analysis project Ga0247825, IMG submission 194413) | Soil microbial communities from agricultural site in Penn Yan, New York, United States - 13C_Vanillin_Day48 | ecosystem: Environmental > Terrestrial > Soil > Agricultural land | place... | reverse complement strand
CAGGCCTCCCCGGCGGATCGATCAACATCGTCACCAAACGGCCGACGGCGACACCACGTCTGACCGTCGGCGCGTTGGCCGGCAGCTTCGGGACCTTCCGGGGCGAGCTCGATGCGACAGGGCCTCTAAGCTCGGGTGTCCTTTACCGCTTGACGGCGTCGGCCACGTCCACCGACGGCTACCGCGATTACAACGCGTTCGCACGGTGGCTCGTAAATCCTGCAGTGGAGATCGCCCTCGACCCGGATACCAAGCTGCTCGTCGAGCTACAGGGCTACCGGAGCGACTATCGTGCCGATCCTCTCGGCGTACCGGCGATCGGTGGTGACCCGAACGCATTACCGGTCGAGCGCTCGCTCATCGAGCCAGGCCTGCCACGCGCGCGCGTCGAGGGAGGGCTCGCGCGAGTCGAAGTCAATCGGCGGCTCTCGCGCCGGTGGTCGCTGCGTATCGCGACCCAAGACCAGGTCGGCCAGTACCGGGAGAAGACCCTGCTCTGGGGACCGCCGGGCGAAGACGGCCGGACGCTCGACCGCGCCTTGATGAACTGGCGGCAGTACAGCGGCTCCGTCGCCGTTCAGGCCGCGCTCCGAGGCGAGCTCGCGACGGGCCCCGCTTCGCACGTCGTCATGATCGGCGCCGACGCCTCACACGAGCGCGTCGCATACCGTGTCGCCATGGGCGATCCGACCATGCGTCCGCTGCCGATCGACGTCTTCGCTCCGAGATACGGCGCGTCGCTGCCCGATGTCGCGCTGCCAGCCGACCCGAATGCATGGTCGTACGGGGTCCTCGGTGTCTACGCGAACGACATCGTGACGCTCTTGCCTAGGCTCAAGGTCATGCTCGGCGCTCGAGTCGACACGTTCTCGCAAGAGAGCGCGACGGACGCCGTCCGCGACCGCGCGAGCGAGGTCGCGGTAAGCCCGCGCGTCGGAGCCGTGTTCGACGTGCTCCCCAGCGTGTCGGCGTATGCGAACGCGAGCAAGGGTTTCTGGCCCTCGCTTGGCGTGACGGCGACGGGCAATGTCCTACGGCCCGAGCACAGCGTCTCGACCGAGGCGGGAGTGCGAACGGCGCTCGCGAAAGACGTGGCCACGCTCGATGTCGCGGCGTTTCGGATCGACAACCAGAATTTCGCCGTCGCCGATCCCGACAATCCCAACTTCCAGCACAACATCGGAGAAGCGCTCAGCACGGGCTTCGAGGCGATGGCCACGATGCGCGCCGGCAAGCTCCTGCGAGGCCTCGCGAGCTACGCGTACACCGACGCTCGCATCGTCGCCGATCCCGCCGCCCCCGAACGTGTCGGTGAGCCGCTGCCTCTCGCCGCGGCGCATAGCGGCGGCGTATGGGGCCAGCTCGACGTACCGACATTCCGTACGCAGAAGGCGGGCCTCGGCATCGGTGCCCTTTACACGAGCGAGCGCGCGCTACCCGACCAGAGCACCATCCCCGGCTACGTCCGTCTCGACGCGGTCGTGTCGTACGCGCTCGCGCCGATCCGCGCGGCAGTGCGGATCGAAAACCTGGCCGATACGCGTTACACGAAGTCGGGACTGAATCAGTATGCGGTCCTTCCCGGAGCCCCGCGCAGCGTGTTCTTCACCTTGGAGGCGCGGCTTTGATCCAAATCGACGCGTCGCGATCAGCGGTGCTCGAGCAGTCCTAGCTGGATGGCGGCCAGCACGGCCTCCGTCCGCGTCCCTACCGAGAGCTTACGGTACACCTGGCGGACTTGGGTTCGAATGGTGTTGATCGACGTGCCGAGGGCCGCCGCTGCCTGTGCATATGTAGCCCCGCTCGCGAGCTCGTTCACGACTTCGAGCTCGCGGGGCGAGAGCGCCTCCTCGACGGTCGGCGCGGGCGGGAGCTGCGCGACCAAGGAGAGCACGCGGCGCGCAACGGGCGCCGACATCGGCGCGCCCCCGTTGCGAGCCTCCTCGATGACCTGCGGGAGGCGAGTGCCGATGTCCTCCTTGTAGATGTACCCACGCGCTCCGGCGCGGAAAGCTGCGAGGACACGTTCGTGAGCGCGGTTCACGGTGAGCACCACCGCGGGGACGTCCGGCCAGGAGCGCGCGAGCTCACGCACGAGATCGACGCCATCTCCGTCAGGCAAGGCAAGGTCGACGAAGGCGACATCGGGAATGTCCGCGACGTTTCGTGCTTCGCTCACCGAGCGCGCTGTCGACAGCACGACGGTGTCGCCGACGACGGCCTCTAGAGCCGCAAGGAAGGCTTCGTCGTCATCGATGACGAGCACGCGGCAAGGCACGTCGCTCACGTTAACACGGGGACGGGCGGGCAGTCCTCGACGTCGATCGAAGCGCCCGCGCACACGGACGAACCTCGAGATCCGTGGCGCTGTTCGGCCTGACCCGCGCGAGCACTCTCCAACAAACCCGTTGGAGTGCAGGTGCAAGGAACCCAAAAGAGCGGGGAGAACAGGACGAGCTAGGCGGATCGCATGTGGAAGGAGTAGACAGAACGCCGCTTATACGACGTTCGTTCGCGGCTGGGGCACGATCTCTTTTCGCCAGGACGAGCGTGGTGCCAAGACGCCGTGAAAGCGGATCAGCGGAAAGTACGGCGCGGGCAGGATCGCCGCGATCCGCGCAAGGAGCTCGAGGGGCGTCATCACGCGGTGCTTGGCGCGGCCGAAGCGAGCGTACTTGACGCGGTAGGCGATGCGTCCGTCCGGAAGGCGACGGAGTCGATCGAGCGCAAACGCCGGCCGCGAGCCGTAGCGGAAAAGCCGCTCGCGCCCCATGTCGTCGCCGGCAGCGATGCGCACACCGGCGTGAAGGTTGAAACCTTCGTGCTCGGCGACGAAGCGTAGCTTCAGCGGCGCACGGACCGCAGCCAAGGCAGAAGGGCTGAGCCTCTCCGCATACATTGGTCGTGTCGATGCGGCGCGTGAGCTGTACAAGAGCTGGGGGCCGGACACCGTGCCGACTCGTAGAACGACACCTTCTTGGTAGAACGGCCGGCGGGCGCCTGGATTTGAATCGGCCGGCGCTCGATCCAATCTCGAGGTTTACTGCCGCCGGCGGTACGTCGGCGTATTCGAGACCACAACGCCGCGGCTCGCTATAGTGTTCCCCGCATGCTGGCGTTCGCGCTCCGCCGCGCGATCTGGGCGATCCCGACGCTGTTCGGCGTGAGCCTCGTCGTGTTCCTGCTCACGACGCTTCTCCCCGATCCCGAGGCCGAGGCCAATGCGCCGTCCGGCGACGTCGCCGCGCGCGTCCGTCTCGACGAGCTCCGGCGGGCACGTTTCCTCGACCTCCCTCGGCTGGTGAATCTCTCACCGCGGGACGTCCGCACGACAGTGGACGAATGCGTCGCCCATATCGTCGCGAACGACGCCGACGCTTCGTTCTGCGAGACGCGCATCGCCCGGATCGGCGGCGCCGCGCTGCCTCACCTTCTTCCACGCCTCGACGACGTTCCGCCGGCGACTCGCGGCCGGATCGCGCTCGCGCTCGCGCCCGTTGCTCGGCGCATGGGCATCGGCGACGCCGACGACCTCTCGCATCCGGACCGGGCAGCGCTCTTCTGGACGCGGTTCTGGGAGGACCGCTCGGTCGACTTCACGGAGCCCGCCATCCGTCGTTCCGTCAAGCGCATCACCGCGCGCGACAGCGACCTCCTCGAGCAGGAGATCCGCCTGGTCGACACGTTCGCCCTCCGCGAGGTCATGACGGCGATGAAGACGGCGCAGGACCCCGCCGTGCTCGCTCGGCTGACCCGACTGGCTGCGCGGGTCACCGGACGGGACGCGCCGGTGCGAACAGCGGACACGGACAAGACGCCGGACGATTCGACGCGTCCGCTTGCGAGCAGTCGGATCCTAGAGCCCACCGCGGACCACGCGCAGGTGCGGGCGGTCGTGTCCGAATGGCTCTCGTGGTGGTACGTCCACGAGACGGATTACGTCGTCCTCCAGGGAGGCGAAAAGGTGACGGCGAGCGTCGCGCAGACACGCTACGCCAAATGGGTGCTCGGAGCCGTGACCGGACAGCTCGGGCTCAGCACGCGCGACAGCCTCCCGATCTTCGACAAGCTCGTCGCGCGCGCTCCGGTCACGCTCGGCATGGCGATGCTCGCCTTCCTCCTGAGCGCGCTCGTCGGCGTGCCGATCGGCGTGGTCGCGGCCTGGCGTCGAGGCCACGCGATCGATCACGGCACGGCCTGGGCGATACTCCTCGTGTACTGCGTCCCGACGTTCCTCGTGGCCGAGCTCCTCGCGCTCTTCGGGCATGCCTCCGGCGTAGGCTTCGCCTTGCCGGTCCTCGCGCTCTCCACCGTGTCGCTCTCCGTGGTGACGCAGCAGCAACGCGCATCTATGATCGAAGCACTCGAGCAGGACTACGTCCGCTCTGCGCGCGCGAAAGGCGCCCGGACCTTGCGGGTCGCCGTCGTCCACGCGCTCCGCAATGCGCTCGTGCCCACCGTCACGATCGCCGGCGTGCAGTTCCCCGCGCTCGTCGGCGGAGCCTTCGTCGTCGAAGAGGTCTTCGAGATTCGTGGGATCGGCTGGGAGACATTGCGAGCGATCGAGTCCCACGATGCCGCGTGGATCGTAGCGGTCACGCTGCTCTGCGCGATCGTGACGACGGCGTGTCTCGTCGCGAGCGACATCGCCTACGGGCTCCTCGATCCGCGCGTCCGCGAGACCCAGGCACGGAGGCACGTCTCGTGAACGATCGACAGCCCCCGGGCGACGACGATCGCGAGTCCGTCCCCCTCCTCCTCTCGCGTCCTTCCCACCCGCTTCCGTTGGAGCCAAAGCGCGCGGCCCGACCCGCGGGCGCTCCGAAGGACGTCGCCCCGGCGCTGTCTGGGGTCGATTGGGCCAATCCCGGAGCCATCACGCTGCGCCTTGGAAAGGCCGGGCTTCTCCTCGCCGCGCTCCTCGTCTTGCTCGCGATCTTCGCCGACATCGTCGCGAGCGATCTACCAGTAGCATGCAAGATACACGGGACCGTCTTCGTTCTTCCGAACGTCACGCGGCCGGCGACGCTCGACGCGATGGACCGCCGTGAGCTCGCGGCGCAAGCCGACTGGACGATCCGGCCCATGGTCGCTCATGGCCCGCGCCTCGGACCGGGAGAGGAGCGGCGCGCGCTCCTTCCACCGGGCGCCCTTCCCGGACATCCACTCGGCACGGATCGCGAAGGGCGCGACGTCTTCGCTCGCGCGGTGCACGGGACACGAAGCTATCTGGTGTTCGCGCTCGGCGCGGTGCTCGCTTCACTCGCGCTCGGCGCCTTCTTCGGCTCCATCGCCGGCCTCTTCGGCGGAGCGGCCGACGCAGTCGTGAGTCGAATCGTCGAGTCGGTCTCCGCGTTCCCACCGCTCGTCCTCGTGCTCGGTATCCAGGCCGCGGTACCACGGGCCACGTTGCTGACGCTCTTTCTCGCGATCGCCCTCACGCGTTGGCCGGAGGTCGCGCGCCTCGTCCGCGGGCAGGTCATCCTCGCGACGACGCGCGAATATGTCCTCGCCGCCCGCGCGCTCGGCGCATCGCCGCTTCGGGTGCTGCGGCGGCACATCATGCCCAACGTGCGAGCTCCCCTCGTGGTCACGGCGGCGGCGGGGGTGAGCGCGGTGGTGCTCACCGAGGCGTCGCTCGATTTCCTCCGGGTGGGGACCCCCGCCGGGGCGGCTTCCTGGGGCGAGACGATGAGCGAGTTCCGCGACGCCCCCTCTGCCTGGTGGCTCCTCGCGTTCCCCGGGATCCTGCTCGTCCTCACCATCGTCGCGTACAACCTGATGGGCGAGGCCATCCGCAGCGTGCTCGATCCACGCTCGCGCTGAGACACCCCGTCCTCGCCTGCGTCGGCTCACCTCCGGCAGGCCCGTCCGGACGTCAGATACCTGAGTCCTCCCGCCCGCGGCCCCATCGACGGGGCCTGCGCGGGGCCTGCGCCCGAGGGGCTTGGCGAGCACCAGCGGATGCGTTACGTCTCCGCGGAGATGCACATCTTCGGTGGTGGGCCCCGTGGCTCGAAGGCAGCAGGCACGTCCGGTCAGGCCGGCGGCGCGAAGGGAAACATCCCTTACGTGACGGAGCGTGACTTCGAACAGCAAGTGCTCCTCGCGGAGACGCCGGTGCTGGTGCAGTTCACGGCGGATTGGTGCCAGCCCTGCAAGGCCATCGCTCCCGAGGTCGAGGCGTTCGCCGCCGAGATGGAGGGAAAGCTCAAGGTTTTCAGGGTCGACATCGACAAGTCGCAGGCCCTCGCTCGCCAGCTGCGGATCCAGTCGGTCCCGACCTTCATGCTCTTCGTCGAGCAGCGCCTGGGCGACATGCAGGTCGGCGCGCTCAAGAAGAAGCAGCTTTACGCCATGGTCGAGCCGTTCTTGCCGCGCTCCGCCGGTGCGCTCAAGGCACGCGAGCTCGCCGAGCTCATCAGGCAGGGGGTCGTCGTCCCCGTCGACGTTCGCGACGCCGCCGCCTACGGGCGCGCACATTTGCCGGGCGCGAAGAGCATGCCGCTCGACGAGCTCGAGTCTCGGCTCGCGGAGCTCTACATGCTGCCGGGCCAGCCGGCCCTCTACGATCGCTCGGGCGAGAAGACGAAAGAGCTCGCGGAGCGTATGGCCGAACAGGGAACGCCTGTCGCGTTCCTCGAGGGCGGCATCCTCTCGTGGGAGGCCGAAGGCCTTCCCATCGAGCGGCCCTGATTCCCGGACCCGGTAACCCGATCGGTTCGATTCGCTCCCGCGACGAGGGAGGTCCCTGGGTGCGCCCGCCCAGGCTTTCCCCTCCTCGCGGTCTTTCCGACTTGACGGCTCGCGAGGGCAGCGCGACATCTCTTTGAACGCATGCCCGGCGGCCTGAAAGCGAAGACGGCGCACGACGATTCGGGCGAAGCGCCCAATCTGGAGCATTTCCGCGCCCTCCTTCATGACCACATGGTCAAGCGCGGGCTTCGCTCGACCGACCAGCGTCGCCTCATCGTGGAGACGTTCTTCGCTGCACCGAATCACGTGAGCATCGAAGAGCTGCTGGCGCAGGTCCGCCAGAAAGACTCACGCGTCGGCTACGCCACCGTCTACCGCACGCTCAAGCTCCTCACGGAATGCGGGGTCGCCTTCGAGCGGAAGTTCGGCGACGGCCTCACGCGCTACGAGCTCGCGGACGAGTCCTCCCACCACGACCATCTCATCTGCGTCGACTGCGGGACGATCATCGAGTTCGAGGAGCCGAAGATCGAGCAGCTCCAGGAGCAGATCGCCGCGCGTCACGGCTTCATTCTGAAGACGCACAAACACGAGATGTACGGCACGTGCTCCGAATGCCAGGCGAAGCTCGCTCGTAATCCGAGCGCTCGCCGCGGCAACTGAGCCCGCATCGCGGCATTCGACGCCTCGCGTTTCCCCCCCTTGGCGTTCTTGGCGGCGTGGCGGTTCGCTCTTCTGAGGTGTCGCTGACTCAGCGCGCCGAGCTCGCGTCGAGGACGCGCTGGTCGGTGACCACCCACGCCACCTGCACGTCGCCCGGCGTCGACGGCACCTCGGCGATGAGCTGGTAGTCGTAGGCGACGGCGATCGCGACCGCGGGTGGTGCGTACTTCGGTAGCGTCCGATCGTAGTACCCGGCGCCGTAGCCGATCCGATGGCCCGTCGGGTCGACGGCGATCGCTGGGACGATGACGACATCGAGGTCGCCGGAGGTGGCCACAGGCGCGTCCGGAGGCGGCTCGGCAAAGCCGTAGCCGGCCTCTTCGAGATGCGCCGGATCGGCGACGAAGCGGAAGACCATGTCTCCACTGTCGGGATCGATCGAGGGATAGGCTATCCGCGCTCCGCGAGCGCGCAGCGACGCGTCGAGCGGTCGAAGGTCGACCTCGTGACGTTCGATGATCGGCCAGAACAAGGCGACGCTCTTCGCCGTTCGCACGGCATCGTGCGCTTCGAGCGCGGCGACGATCTTCGCCGAGCGCTCGGCGCAGGCCGGGGCGGGCGCGGTCTTGCGCACGCCGCGAAGGCGCTTCCGGAGCTCGGCCTTCACCTTGAAGCGAATCGCCTCCTCGGGCGCGAGCGAATGGGAGTGCGGCGCGGGCGGCCCCGGATCGGTGCCGCGACGGTGCGAGCTCATGACCGACCCGTGCGATTGCAGACCACCACCTCGGCGAGCTTGCCGCGACGGGCCGCGTTCGAGTTCACGCTGCGTGATGCATAGACGACGTTGATCTCGAAGTCCGCGTAGAGCTCGCGGACGAGCGGCGTATCCGAATTCGAAAGCATCACGTGGACGCCGCGGTCCGCGAGCTTGGCGAAGACCTTGGCGAGCTTCCGCTGCTCCGCCTCACCGAAACCGCCGGGGATGTAGGCCGTGAAGTCGGACGTCGGCGAGAGCGGGACGTACGGCGGATCGAAATAGACGAAGTCGCCCTTCTTCGCGCGCTTCGTGGCCTCGGCGAAGTCGCCATGCGTGATCGAGACGCCCGCGAGCGCGCGCGAGCACGCCTGCAGGTTCTCGACGTCGCAGAAGAGCGGCTTCGTCATCCGGCCGAACGGGACGTTGAACTGCCCCGAACGGTTCACGCGATAGAGGCCGTTGTAGCCTGTCTTGTTGAGGAAGATGGTCCGTGCCGCCCGCTCGGCCGGAGGCAGATCCGCCGGCTTCAGCGCGCGGACCTCGTAGTAGTGGTCGCTCTCGTAGACGTGCCCTCGGAGCGCCCGGATGACACCGTGGACGTCGTCCCGCACCGCCTCGTAGCAGTTGACGAGCTCGGCGTTCACGTCGCTCAGAAACGCGGCCTTGTCGGGCAGCTGCGTCCGAAGGTCGAAGAACATCGCGGCTCCACCGACGAATGGCTCGAAGTAGCGATTCCACGCCTTCGGCAGGAGCGGCTTCATTTGCTCCAAGAGCTGCGTCTTGCCACCGACCCACTTCAGGATCGGACGCGGCGCAGGCGCTGGGCTCGACGTTTCGCGCGAGACCGCGTGTGCAGCAGAGTTCGCAGATCGTCGCATTTCTGGCGCCAAACTAGACCCGCCGCTCCCCCGGGTCGATGCGAAAAGTCGTTCCCGATTCAACCGCGTTCACGAGCCCGGCGGGCCTTCTCCGCAGAGAGCCATGCCAGATCCCCGAGATCTTTCGGCCGCTGAGCGGCGCGTCTGGCTACCGAGCGTCCGACGTCGAGGCGTCCGGAGCGCGGGAGATGGCCAGGAACGCGTCGACCAGGGACGGACGGACCTCGAAGACGGCCTTCACGTCGGCAGCGGCGCACCGGCGCCAGCGGCCCGTGCTCGTCGTGACCTCGGGGCCGCAGCTCACCCGCTTCGGCGGGCCGCCCTCCGCGAGGGCGATCGCGATCTCGACGTCGACGTCGCCTACATTGGCGGAGCCGAGCGAAACGACGCGATCCGCATAGAGGGCGCCGGCCGCCGCGCGGACGCTCGCAGCATCGTGCGCAGGGACGACCTTCCCGCGCTGCGTGACCTTCACCGACTCGACGCGCGCCGGTTCGACGCGGAGCGACGCGTGGCTGACGTAGATGCGCTTCACGAGCGTGTAGAGCCCGCCCGACGCGACGAAGACATCCGGGCGTCCGTCGATCGTCCCGTAGACGCCGCCCTCTCCTTCGGAGCCGAACCGAACCGTCGCTGGCGCGTTGCCGTCGGCGAACGACAGGACGACACGGCAGTCGTTCGGCGAGCCGGACGGCGCGAGACCGAACGAGCCGTCGTCGGCGTCCGCGACCCAGGCGAGCACCTTTCCGCGAACGAGACCATCGACGAGCTGCACGATCGATCCGTCGGTCTCGTATCCGCTCGGTAAAGCGAGCTTCAGGCCGCTTCCCTCGTCGAGGAGCTCTTGCTCGACGCCGCAGCGAAGGAGCACGCGCGTCACGCGCCGTGTCTCGGCAAGGAGTGTACGCGGACGGGTCGTCGTCGCGCGAGGCACCAGCCGCCTCGCGATGGACGGCGCGACCACGAGCTGTGCGTCGTCGCGCATGCGCCGCAGAACCATCGTCCTCGAAGGCGTCCCAGCGTCGATCTGCGAGGACGGGAGCTCGCCCACCTCGACCGTCTCCTCGTGATCGCCCGCGCGCACACGCGCCCGCGCGGTCGCCGTGAACGGCAGACGCTGCTCGCCAGGTGCACGCACCTCGTCGGCCGTGCCTTGTTCGACGAGAGAGAGGAGCTCGCTCACGGCATCCGCCTCGCCGGCATCGAGCTCGCGGTCGACCGGCTCGCGCTGGTGGAAGCCGTTGCCACGGCGCGCGAGCTCGATGACGCTTGGCCGGCCGCCTCCGGCATCACCTGCGGCGATCGCCTCGAGACGCAGCTCCTCGATCTCGTCGTGACGGAACGAGAACGGCCGGCGATCGACGAGCGCCGCCGGCG
>Ga0247825_10003492_pt1 | contig 10372 bp, 14 predicted proteins | sample 13C_Vanillin_Day_FD_194413 | JGI IMG/M metagenome (GOLD analysis project Ga0247825, IMG submission 194413) | Soil microbial communities from agricultural site in Penn Yan, New York, United States - 13C_Vanillin_Day48 | ecosystem: Environmental > Terrestrial > Soil > Agricultural land | place... | reverse complement strand
CCAACGCCTTCGCCCGCGCGACCAAACCCTGGTCACCGACCCCGTCGAGAATGGCCGGGTCCGAGCACAACCGGCGGTCGACGATCCCCCGATCCTCGGCCGACAGACACGCGGTTTCCCGCACCAGTAGGATTGACACAAAGGCAGGTGTAGGGACATGACCACAATCATCAGGGTCGCGATCTACGTCCGGATCTCGGCAGACCGCGCGGGCGAGGAACTGGGCGTGCAGCGCCAGGAAACGAAGTGCCGAGAGCTGGCGGAATCACTCGGCTACGGCTACGAGGCCGCGCGGGTCTACTCGGACAACGACCTCACGGCGATGAAGCTCGGCAACAGACCGGAGTACCGGCAGATGCTCGACGACGTGAAAGCGGGCCTCGTCGGAGCCGTGATCGCCTGGCACCCAGACCGGCTGTACCGGCGACCCGAAGATCTCGCGGAGTTCGTCCGGGTCGTCGAAGCGGCGCAGATCCCCGTTCATACCGTCAAGGCCGGTGAGATCGATCTGACAACGGCATCGGGTCGCATGATCGCACGAATCCTCGGAGACGTTGCGCTGCACGAGGTCGAGCACGCGAAAGAAAGAATGGTCGAGGCCTACCAGCAAGCGAAGGCCGACGGGAAGTGGACGATACGGGGACCGATGTTCGGCTACGTCAAAGGCGGTATCTCCGTCGTTGATTCGGAGGCTGAGGCTATCCGCGAGGCTGCTCGGCTGCTGTTGTCCGGGGTGTCCACCGGAGAGATCTCGCGGAAGTGGAATGCCTACGGTCTGACCACCCGCGAGGGGAACCGGTTCAGCAGCAGGGACGTTGTCCGGGCGCTGCGGAATCCGCTCTATGCCGCGCTGGCCACATACAAGGGCAACGTGATCGGCCCAGGGAGGTGGCCCGCCATCCTGGACGAGGACACCCACAGGGCTGTGGCCGGAATCCTGGACGGCAGACGTACCCGTGTGGCGCGGAATCGACGCTGGCAGGGTTCGGGCGCGTACCGCTGCGGGAAGTGCGGGGGACCTGTACGCGTCACCCCCAATCGTGGCGGCAACTTCTACATTTGCTCCCGTGAAAAGCATCTGTGGCGAAGGCAGGACACCCTGGACGCGTACATAGACGCGCTGGTGATCGGTCGACTCACAGCCGAGGATGCCCACCTGTTGCTGAAGTCCGGCGGCGGGGTCGACGTGACGGCACTCCGGGGGAAGCGGGAAGGCCTCCAAAAGCGCCTCCGGGCTCTCGCAACCATGTTCGCTGCCGCTGAGATCGACGGAGATCAGCTGAAAACAGGTACGGCACAGATCAGAGCAGACGTGGCAAAGATCGACGCTGTACTCGAAGCCCAGGCGCAGAGAGATCCGCTCGCGGACCTGATCGGTGCCGACGACCTCCGCGATAGGTGGGAGAAGCTGAGTGCAGACCGGCGCGGGAAGATCATCGCCCTACTCATGACAGTGACGATTCTGCCCAGTCCGCACGGTAGGCGCGGTTTCGATCCGGAGTTCATCGGGATCGGGTGGAGGGGTGAGGCATGATCTCGGTTCGGTTGACAGCAAACTGTGAGATCCTTAACCGACGCTGTCGGGTCGTGGCAGTACCCTCCTATACGTGAATGTGGAATTCGTAGAGGCCGAGCTTGAGAGATGGATAGAGCTTGCGGACCGCCTAGGAGATATTCGGTACGTCAGTTCGAGCAACGCCGAAGAACGCCGCCAGGAGATCATCCGCGAGTTGTTCGATCGTCACGTCACAACTCTGCAGATAGTGCGGAAGCTAATCCCAGGAGCGAAGGTTCCCAACCTGGTTTATCGACGGTACGAGCTGAATGATGCGAGGTACGTTGAGACGCTCGGGGGTGTCACATGGGTACGGCAGGCGCTCGGGAATCTGCGTCGTTCACGTGAGGTGAGAGTGGCATTAGGGCCATCCGCCCCACAGTTGTCGGCCGACCAGTTCCACAAGGTTGTGTGGACACCCGCGTCTGGACTATGGGCTGACGGACACCACGGGATGGCCGTGCAGCGCGGGGCAACGAATCTCAGCGCCCACGTGCAGGACATGATCGGGCGATACGACCTCAATGATGCTCCACTTATGCAAGAAGCGTTCTCGTCCGCTCCGCCAAAAGAAGGACGCCCGAGGCTGCGATGGCCGGGCGATCCGAACTCGCTGACCGTCAAAGCAATGAATGATGGAATTCGTAGCTTTGCCGCCGGATGTTTTCAAGCCATCCGAAACCCCCTCACGCACTCCGTTGACGAAATTCCTAGACAGGAAGCATTGGAGCAGCTAGCCGCGCTTAGTGTACTAGCTCGCTGGACGGACGGTTGCAAATTAATTGAGGCAGAATAAGTCTTTGAAACCGAGCAGAAAGCGAACCAAACAGCAGCAATTTCTTCGCAAGCGCCCACGTACGCGCGGAATTCTGGTGGCAGATCACCAAAAACAGGCCTATTTTTACGCATAACCGCAGGTCAGAAGCTTTTTGCTTAGAGAGAAAAATCGAGATGACCCCGGGTCAGTCGCCCTCTCGCCAGCCTAGGTTTCACCCCACCCCCCTACCGTCGCCCACCACGGCACCACGGAGCGACCATTCTTGTGTGCTGAGAAATGGATATCGAATTAGTTCGAATGTGTTTATGCATCCATTCTTTTGGTGCCATTTATCGTGCAGCGAATAACTCAGATCCATTTATCGCGTCTGCCTTCGAGGGGGGTCCACGGCACCACCACGGGGGGGGCAGCCGAGAGGGCCACGAGGTGGACGACGGAACGGTTCGAGCTGTTCGAAGTCGGAGTCGAAAGCAATCAAAGTTCAAAATGATTTTGTTTCAAACGAATTGAAGTGTTGATGTACTAATGTGCTTATGGCATAAGGGATATGGGATCACTTGCACTTGGCTATGCACATCACTAGGCATGGCATGCACTAGGGCTTGGGCTTACCACTGCTGCTCTGCTTGGGTAGGTAGGTCACACACAGGTGTAGGTACATGGCATGCCATGCGTATGTGTATCAACAGCATTGGTGTAGTCATTGATCAATCATGCTGTGAGGTAGCAACATACGTATGACTGTGTTAGTTAGTAACTACGATATATAACATATGTTGAATACCTCTAGCCACTGTGGCCACACAGCCTTATATGGTCCCCAGTACCCGAGTACCCCAGTACCTGCGTGTCTGTGGCCAACACAGCAGAGATGCAACGGAGAAGCCTTGACGGTCGGGTGGGTAGGTCAGTCATGGTTGTTGGTGTTGTTCGTTGTGTGTGGATCTGGGAGGGGGCGCGGGGGGTACCGACACGAGAGGACCCCGTCGACTGTGGTGTTCGCATGGATGAGGGGCCAGCACACACAATCAACAGGGTCCCCGACCCCCGAGATTTCGAAAGCCAGGCCAGTGGACCTCTAGACCTCGGGGTGTCTATGGTTGTCGTTCCCCGCAAGACAACCTCAGGGCAAAGTGTGAGAAGCCTTGCGGGGCCGACATTCACGGGTCTGATGCCGCACTTACCTTCCCCTTTATTGCTTCGGCCAGAGCCCTTAGCGAAAAGGATTCAACTAGAAGGTAAGCCGCCATACCCGCTACCCGGAGTAGCCCATCATCCCGTCGACAATATTAAGAGGACGAGCTACTCCGAGAGTCTCATCTGCGCAACGAGTCCCGTGCCCGAACCGATTCGAGAAGCCGACGCCGATCGGCCTCGGAGGACTTCAGGTTGTCGAGCCTGGACTCCTTGGCGTCTCGCCGTTTCTTCTCTTTGATCACGGACGTTGGGTGGTTGACCGCCATGGTCTATCCCTTACGAGGTCGTGACCTTGAGCATGCGGAACGCGTTGTCCACTACTACATCCGAACCTGTTCGCCACCAGAGGAGTGCACCCCGCTCGCCAGTAGGACGACGGTTAGCTCCCACGAGGTGCGGCACCAGTTCCAAAGTAGTCCCGATGCGATCAACGATGACGAAGTTCGAAAAGTCCCCGTAGACCACCAGGTAGTTGTCTTCGCCCACAGCCGGATTGACAGTCGAGTCCATGTTGCTGATCTCGGCCACAGGACGCCCCAACAGGGTCGCGGGTACCGTCTGCAGACTCGGGAACTTCAAACTGCCGTTGCCGGACTCGAACTGCCGTGCCTGATTCAGGATTCCCAGAGAGGCAGCCCACGACGCGTTCGCCTGGAACCTCGGAGGCAAAGCATTCTGCAGTGAGTAGAGGTCAGCGGCAATGAAAGCCTCTGTGCCTCCGGAGTTCACGACAGACGAGGTGCCGGTAAGCGCTGTGATCAGACCAGTCGGCTGGCCGGAACCTGTGCCCAGTGAGTAGGCAGTATTCGAAAGCTGTTCCGCACCATCGATCAGCAACTTCTGCAGCTCGGACATCAGATTCACTGCATCCTGCTCCAGCTCGAAGCTGAAGGGTACGAACGCATCTGCCTTGTAGACCGGGATCACCGGGTTAGCGAGGGTAGGACTCGCGTCGGCAACCTCGACCGCCTCTGCCTTCCACTCTGCAGTGACGCCAGCTGAGGTGATACCCGTCCAGCTGTTCGTGGGGGTCTGCACTACCCGCGAGATCTGCCGCAGCGAGTTGGTGGAACCACCATTCGTCAACATGATGGCCGGGTCCAGGCTCAGCGGAACCATGTAACCACCTGTGGTCGGCCCACCTTCGAGCATCCCGCGATTCTGGAGCTTCTGCACTGCAGCGACTTCGCGGAAAGCATCGGATTCGGCTGCCGTCCACAACAGGTGACCGTGTTCGGGGTCCTGCACCATCTTCGCGAAGGCGGAACGGTATTCAGGGGAACCTGTGGCCACAGCCCAGCGTGCCGTAAACGACTGCTCGTCATCGGACTTCAGCAGAGCCTCGACAGTACCGGCGGCGTCCTCGGGGAGAGTCTTGTCCTTGACGGAGCGTTCGAGTACTCGCATAGCGTTGTCCCGCACCGTGAGTCCTCTCTTCGGGTCGTCGCCGATGGAGCCTCGCTCGGTATTGCGGGGGTCCTGAGCGAGTTCGATCAGGCGAGTCCGCTGCTCCTGGACGTGCCCGATAAAGGCCAGGTCAGATTCTAGCCGCTCAAACCGTTCCTCGTCCTCAGCGGAAAGCGTGTCTTCGCTTCGGGTTACGAGTTCCTCGGCCTCGGAGAGGAGGCTCTGACGCTCAGCTTCGAGGGCATCCACTCCGATACCCTTGAGCCGGTCGAAAGCCGGGTCTCGCACATCGATCTTCTTCTTAGTCATGTCAATTCGTCCTTAAGCTCGTTGACTTCGAAACACAATGATGTGGCAATGGCTGCCCACAAATCGCGCACCTCTTGATATAGAGATCCGTCATGTCAATCCGTCCTAGTCTTTGATTTCGATATCGAATTTCTTTGCCGCAGCACGGATCTTCGCCTTGATAGCCTTGACCTGTTCCGGCGTGTAGGCCTTCTGATTCTTCGGCATGTTGATGTATGACCAGGCAGCCTTGACGTGCTCGGCAGTATCCAGCGGATAGCGCTTCTTACCGTCGTCCTGGTAGCCGGGATCAGCGTAAGTCACATCGCCGTAGGGCTTCTTCGGATCTCCAGCTCGGTCCTCGGTCCAGCCGTTCTCCAGTCGGAGGAGTGACAACCTGCGCTGTGCCTGATCGGCTGAGAGTGGCAGGGAAGACTGTGCGCTACGGACTCCAGCGATCAGGGCTCCACTGTAAGCGGGTCGTGTGACCAGAGAGACCTCCATAAGCGCCGCTTCGACTCGCACACAGACACCCTTACGCTCGACATCCCGTATCGGTTGGAATCCCACGGAGAAGCTTTCCACGAGTCCGGATCTCACCAGTTCGAGAGCATCGTTACCGGCGCTGGTGTTGGCCACATGGAACGCTGCGTGCAAGCCATCCGATTCTTCCCGCAGCTCCGTCGCTCGGCCCAGCGGAAACGAACGCTCGGTGTCATGCATGCCCATCAGCCGGATCTTGTGGCCTCTGGTCTCAATCGACTTCGCAAAGACGCCAGGCGCGAACATCTCTCGGTACCGGCGTCCACGCTCCGTGATGGTGACCTCTTGACCATACGGAGCCACGATCCCGAAAACAGTCCTACCGTCGCCGTCGTTGTCGTCGCGCAGCAGGAGTCCAGACGAGCTCTCTCGGTACAGGATTGATGTGCTCATTGGGTCACCTTCGGGGTCAAGTGGGCGCGCTTCAGCCGTCACTGACCACTTCCGGAATTCCCGAGGCTTTTTCCCCGTCGCGGTGGGAGAGGTAGTTCGGCGTGACCTGTGACCGTTCGTCTAGCTGGTACGAATCCTAATACAGAAATCCCCCCGTCGCGAGAGTCGGTGTCGGGACTCGGGTAACGGGGGGAATGTCTCTCAGCATTTTTAGTAAGATCGAAACCTGTTCATCATCGAATCTGCCACTGTGGCCGCGAGGGTGCCGGTGACCTCGGCTGCTGAGGGGGTTTCTGGGGCTGAGGTGGCTTCTCAGGCTCCGGCAGTGACTCTCGTGGCTCTCGTCGTGCCAGGGCTGCTCGCCTCCTCTGGTATTCCATCTGGACTTCGTTTTTTCGTTCACGCCGTCCGGGATCGTCCTTGTGAGCCTGCCTCCACTGCCTGCCATAGCACCGCCGACAGAGTCCCTTCGAGACTGCAGTCGAGTCGCAGCCATCGTTGGCACAGACGCTCATGCCTCGGCCCCCTTGTCCTGGTGGTCGCCCAGCAACCGTTCGAAACCTCGGCGTGCGCGGTCCTCTCTGGATCTGGCCACAGCCTTTCGAACCCTTCGCCGGTACTCCCAGTCGATCGCGCTCAGGCCGTGATCGTCGTGCCAGATAACCGGCAGATCTTCTCGACGTTGCCTAGTCACTGCTGCCGCTCCTTCGGTGGTCTCGGACACGCTGGCACGAAGTCCACGATATCGACGTGCGGGTCGATCAATTGGAGCCGGTCGAGCTGCAGAAGCAGAATAGGCTCGCCGTCTCTGAATCCCCAATACACAGACAATATTTCGTCTGCACCCATGAGATCGGCATGCGGGTACTGCTGTGTCTCAACCCTTTCCTCGATATCCCAGGCTTCGAGGTCCAGAATCGCCCGGTCGATACAGTCCCGAATACGGGGTATTACCTCTTCGGGCGCGAGCGCTCTGTCGTTGTCGTTCAACATCTTTCATCCTTTGCTCGTGGCCAGATTGCCACTGTTTCGGGTATCAGTTTGCCCTTCGAGACGAGGTGCCCGACCTCGCGGATAATGTCCCTCAGGTCGGCCACAGAACACAGGGCACCGGCTATGTCGGTCATCTCCGTTCCCCCCGACTCGACCACCTCGAGAATCCGGGCCGCGAGGGGTACAGTCGGATCTCTGTTGTCACCGCCCTTCAGAGAGTGAGTAATCACGATGTCTGCTCCAGTCCTCGAAACAACCGCAACCGAGCGAGTCGACGTTCCCGGCGGATATGAGATCCGTACCCCGTTCATGACTTCGTTCTATCCGGACCCCGGCACGGTGCCTACCGTCAACCGTCGAGGCCGTCAGGGTTTCGTCGTCAGCGTTCACCAGCTCCACCTTCGGTAGTCGTTAGCCTTCACAACAATCGCTCTCAGATCAATTCTGGGGGCGATTGTCTTGCGTCTCGAGTGGGAGCGGCTCGAGGTACCCCCGTTAGTCGCCAGGTGTTGACGCTGGCCGGTCGGAATCGGCATCCCTTCAGGCACCCGGCCACGGGACCTCGGTCTGTGAGACGTAATTCTTCGAAACCTTCGCGAAAGCCTTCTCGACCGCCTTCAGTGCGCGCTTCCTGTGCTGGGGGGCCACAATGACCGATCCCAGGATGTGATCATCGTCAGCCGAGAAGTAGAGACTCGCGTTCCTGACCGGCGGATATATCTGTCTGGACCTCTGATCCTTCAGCGCGGCATCAGGATTGATCACCTCATACTCACCCCACTTGAGCACCTGATCCGCCTGAAGTACGGTCTGGCAGATCAGATTCGAGGCAACTTTCCATTCCTCGACCCACCTCGGCCAGTCCGAGATATCGTTTCCGTCCCAGTCGATGTCGACCTCAGCATCGTCGTCACCGGACTCGAAGCAGAGCTTGATTTCGATCGCCATTTCTGATCGCCTTCGTTCGTTCTCGGGGGTATGTCTCTCAGCGGATAACAATTGGGGGAGTGTCGAGTAGCGGGTGTCTCCCGTTCGAGCCCGGAGGGCGAGGGGGTTGTTTTGTGGCAAACGCAGATCCGTTCCCGTCGGCCACAGGCTCCGCTCCACTGCCGTTTTCCTTCGAGGCCTCTGGAGCTGGAGCGTTAGCGGGAGCGGAGGCCCCCAGGCCGGAAGCGGGAGCGATAGCGGAAGCGGAATCTACTTCACTCACTTCACTCTCACTTCGTTTCGTTTCGTATCGTTTCGTATCGTGTACCGTCACATGATCAGTCACGTGACCGTTGTTGTGACCTGTCACCGAAAGCAGTGCGTGGCAGCGCTTCGGGTCGCATTTGCTATGGTCACCGGCCCTATGGCGGCGATTTCGCTCGGTCGTCTCGGCTGACCTTTTGTTCCGCGCCAGGACCTCTTCGTGGGTCAATTGGTCGTCAAAAAAGCCGACAATCCGACAGCATTCTGTACCACCTTTCGACACCATTTCGAGCACTCCCGCCGACACAAGCGCATCCACGAGAGGCTTTGGGCGAGCTACATCGGTCAGTGTGCGGATCTCTGAGAGCTGGATGATTCCATCGGTGCCCTGATCATTCGAGTAGCAGAGCATCTCGATATAGAGGTACCTCGCGCTCCGGCTGACCTGAAGTAGGGATCGATCCCGCAGCGTGTTTCCGTCGATTCGTGTCCACATGCGCGCCTTCGTCATGACGTGTCACCGGCGTTCATTTTCTTTCCAATCTGTTTGGGGGGGTAGAATCCGAGTCGCTTCGTTTTCTTTCGTTTGGTAGGGGTACCAATCAGCGACACGGCTCCCAGACTTCAGGCCACTTCCCCTGGAGGTACGGGAGTCGTTTCGTCTGTCAGCCTCGACTCCCTTCGAGCCGTTCGAGAAGTAGTGCTTCGAACTCCTCATGTGTCTTCGTCCCCTTCCGCGTATTGCATGTGGCACAGGTCGACTGGAGATTCCACCAGTGGTCGGTGCCTCCGCGCGCAAGCGGGATCACGTGGTCGACGTGGCGTGTCGAGTCGGTGAGTGGTCGGCCACAGTAGACGCAGGGTTCGTGGTTCTCTCGCATCTCTCGCCGCGCCTGTGCCGACCGCTTTCGATCCCCAGCTGTCATCTCGACTCTCATACGGTGGCGACGTACCGCGTCGTGACGCTGTTGTGGCCCAGCAATTCCCACGACTTCGCCAGGTCGTGGCCCAGCACATCCAACTTCACCCGTAATTCGCCAGCGCCAGTAGTGCATCTCACACAGACCCTTTGCGTGGCTTGCTTTGCCGCAACCTTCTACGGTGCATATCTCGATGCCGAGAACATATTGTGGTTTAGCACTTCCGAATTGACCAGTACTGCGCCAACGCCAATAGTGCATCTCACACAGACTCTTTGTCCTTGCCGGTTCCCCGCAACCTTCTACGGTGCAGCACTGTTTCGTCATCACTCTGCCCCCTGAAGCAAAGCTGAGATCCGTTGGCACTGTTCATCTGTGAGGGGCGGCGCTGTCGCCAGAATGTAACGTACCCGGTCCTCGATTTTGCTTGCAGCAAGCTGCCTTTCGAGGTCTGTGGTATCCGTTCCCGGGTGGAGCTTGCGCTGATTGCCCAGGTAGCCACCGATGGACTGGGTCCTTCTTGAAGCAGGCATTGCAATTTCACTTTCGCGAGTTGCCCGACGCGCGAAGGATGCAAGAGGAGTAATTGAGTAAGGGATGTCCGGGCGAGTTGGATCTGGACAACCGAGACTGTAGCCGGTATTGCGGGGTGCGGTGTCCGGGGAGCGCTGGTGTCACTGCACAATGCACGGATTTCTGAGAGCAAATGACCCAGTGAGACAGCAGTGTTCGGCATCAGCCCAGGTAGAGGTATGTTTAAATGTCCGGTAGCGCACTAATGCCGCGAGTGATTCCGGTACTCACGTCCATGATTCTGTGCACCGGGAACGTCGTTGTCCGTGGCCACAAACAAGGGCATCGGCTGCGCCGACAAAGCACCCCGAGGCTGTGCCTCGAACGGGGGGTCGAACCGTGTCCAGCGTTGCATCTTCGCAGCTCACTGCCCTATTTGCATATGCAGGCTATTATGTGTGTGTTAGCAGCAATGTTGCTCGCCATTCGTTCAACCGCCCCGACCGCAACATGGCCAAAGTGTGTGGCATCTCGTGCACCAGAGCCTGTGCGAACCCCAGGTGCCGTCCGCCACGGTTCGGGGATTCCCTGCGT
>Ga0247825_10003491_pt1 | contig 10374 bp, 9 predicted proteins | sample 13C_Vanillin_Day_FD_194413 | JGI IMG/M metagenome (GOLD analysis project Ga0247825, IMG submission 194413) | Soil microbial communities from agricultural site in Penn Yan, New York, United States - 13C_Vanillin_Day48 | ecosystem: Environmental > Terrestrial > Soil > Agricultural land | place... | reverse complement strand
GACGACTGCGCCCGCGGCAACGGCCGCCCCGGCCAGGCCATGCGAGAACTTCCCCACGTGGAGTCCTGCTCCCAGCGGGTCGAGCATCGCTCCGTGATAGAAATCGGAGCCGATTTCGCTGTGAATTTCGGACTTCGGGATGGTGGTGACGTCGTAGTCGGCCAGGGCGGCCAGCTGTTCCTGCGACTTCAGCATTCCCTCGTAGTGGGAGGGGTGAAAGGCCAGCGACAGTTTCCCGAACCGCTGGAAGTCACAGTCGATGCCATAGTTGTGCACCAATTTTTCGATGGTGTCGATGGCATCGTTGTACTCCCGGAACATCTCCACCGCACGGGTACCCCCGTACCGCTTCACCGCAGTGTTGAAGCCGATCGCCAATCCCGTGGTCGCCATCCCTCCGTTGCGGCCGGATGCACCCCACCCGACCGTATGTCGTTCGAGGACAGCAACGCTCGCTCCTTGGTTGGCGAATTCGACTGCCGCGGACAGCCCGGTGAATCCGGCGCCGATAATGGCGACGTCGACCTCCTCGGGCACCGGTGTGCGGCGGTAATCGCCCGACGGCTCAGCAGTATCCAGCCAGTAAGGGATGAGTTTCACGATTGACCTTTCGCCTTACCTGTGGATCAGAGACCGAGGAGTTTGTTGAGCTCGTCGAGAGAATCGACGGTGGTGTAGTCGTAGCCCGCGGTGATGGGGTCGTAGCCACGGTCGAGCAGCACCAGGTTCCGGAAGCCCATGTCGTGCATCGGCATCATGTCGTACCGGGTGTGGGAGGAGACGTGGAGGAAGTCCTCCGGCTCGGCGCTCAGGGTGTCGAGCATGTACTCGAACGCCTGGTAGCGCGGCTTGTAGGCCTGCGCCTGCTCGGCGGTGTACACGGCGTGGAAGTCTGCACCGAGCTTCGGAACGCTGACGTCCAGGAAGCTGTCGTCTGCGTTGGACAGAATCACCAGCTTGTAGTTCTCGCCCATGAGCTTCAGCGGAGCGGGCACGTCCTCGTGGGCAACCCAGCCGCGGACCGCCTCGGCGAACTGTGCGCCGGCGCCTTCGGTCGGCCCGATGCCCCAGCGCTTGCACACCCGGTCGAAGGAATCCTGAAGGATCTGCTCGTAGGGCTTGTAGTCGCCGCAGACCTCGTCGTACCGGTACCCGCGGAACACCTTCTTGAATGCGGGCCACTGCTCCTCAGGCAGGCGGCCATCCAAGAGACGGCGAGTGGTGGGATCGATGTCGAAGTTGATCAGCGTGCCGTAGCAGTCGAAAGAGACGTACTTCGGCCGGAAATTCGTGTCTGCCATGGTCATCCGTTTCATTGATGGTGGGGGCGGCGACAGTTCGGGAACCACTGCCGTTCCCGGGAGGATGCGGAGTTGCGGGCGGTGGGGCCACCCTCACGCAGGACTCCGTTGCCTGCTGACTCGACCCTAAGCCGCCGAATTGTCAATTGTCAACAGTTTGCTATCGGGGTAGTGTGATCCAGTACACCGCCCCGGACCGACTGTGAAGAAGATCGCTGTTAACTGTCGACAATTTGGGGTCGAAGTGGTTGGATAAGTGCTATCCGGAAGTGCAGATGCCCCGCACACATGCCCCGCCACCTGCGGCGACGGGATACCGACCGGCCGGGAATCTGAGAACCCGCGACCCGTTCAGCGAACCCTCCTCCGCTGAAATTCATTCGAAGGAAACCCATGAAGACAAGATCAAAAGCCACGGCCGCAGCGGCCGGCTTCGCCGTCCTGCTGACCCTGAGCGCGTGCAGCACCGCCGACAGCGATGGGGCCACGGGCTCGACATCGAACACGGCCGACATCTCCGAGGGTGTCCAGCCGGACCCCGCCGCGGTCGCCCTGCTGCCCGCCTCAGTCAAAGACAAGGGCGAGCTGACGGTGGCGATGGACCTCCACTACCCGCCGACCACCTTCCTCGCCGATGACAGCACCACGCCGATCGGCCTCAACCCGGACGTCGCCCGCTTGGTCGCCGCGAAGCTCGGACTCGGCCTGAAGTTCGTCAACACCAGTTTCGACACCATCATTCCCGGCGTCGAGGGTGAGCGATACGACTTCACCGCCACCTCCATGTCCCCCACCCCGGACCGGCTCAAGGTCCTGGACATGATCGATTACTTCAACGGCGGGGTGTCCGTTGCCGTTGCCGCCGGGAACCCGGAGGGCTTGAGCAATGACGATCTGTGCGGCAAGAACATTGCCGTGACGAAGGGCTCGAATGCACAGCTCAAGCACCTGCCCAACGTCTCCGAGTGGACGTGCGTGTCCCAAGGCAAGCCGGCGATCAACGGCGTCACGCTGCCCAACGTCCAGGAAGCGCTGACCCAGCTGGCATCCAAGCGGGTCGACGGCGTCTTCTACGACACGCCCGCTCTGGTGTGGGCGGAAAAGCAGCAGCCCAACGCCATCACCGTCCTCACCCCCCAGGTCGACACGCGCACGGAACACATCGTCACAGTTGCCCTCAAGAAGGGGTCACCGCTGACTCCCGCCCTGCAGGCGGCCGTGCAGTCCGTCCTCGACAGCCCCGAATACCAGAAGTCGCTCGCCAACTGGGGTCTCACCGTAGGGGCCATTTCCGACGCCAAGCTCAACTAGGGAGAGACAATGGTGCAACTGACTACCCACGGAAGTAACCCGACGATGAACGGAATGGATCCCGCCCTCAAACCGAGGCTGCAGCGGCGAAGTGCGTTCGAGTACGCCGCCTGGGCAGTGTGCATCCTGCTCGGGGTGGGCCTGCTCGTGTCCGTCGCGACCAACCCCAACTTCCAGTGGGACGTGGTCGCCAAATACTTCACCAATGAATCAATCCTGCGCGGGCTGGTCCTGACCATCGTCTTGACGGTGGTCAGCATGGTCCTCGGCACGCTGCTGGGGCTGGTCCTGGCGATCATGCGGTCCTCGAGCATCAAACCGATCGCCGCCACGGCAGGGGCGTACATCACCTTCTTCCGCGGCACCCCGGTGCTGGTTCAGCTGATCTTCTGGTTCAACATCGCCGCGCTGTACCCGAACCTGTCCATCGGCGGTACGGACATCGACGTCAACGCCCTGATCACCCCGATCATGGCCGCGGTCATCGGTCTGACGCTCAACGAAGCGGCGTACATGGCGGAGATCATCCGCGGAGGGTTCTCCTCGGTGGCCAAGGGACAGATCGAGGCCGCCGACTCCCTGGGCATGAGCGGCATGATGAAGATGCGCAAGGTCATCATTCCCCAGGCGATGCCCTCGATCATTCCGGCAACCGGAAACCAGGTCATCGGCATGTTCAAGGAGACCTCCCTCGTCAGCGTGCTCGGTGTCGCGGAGCTGCTCCAGAGCGCCCAGCTGATCTACGCGCGCACCTACGAGACCATCCCGCTCCTGATCGTCGCAAGCCTGTGGTACCTGGTGATGACGCTCCTGCTGAGCTACCCGCAATCCCAGCTCGAAAAGAAATACTCCCGTTCGTCTTCCCGGCTTCCCCGGAAAGCGAAGAAGGTTGTGCTGACAGATCCGGAAGGTATTGCCCGATGACTTGCGACGGTACGATCCACGGCCGAGGAATCCGTAAATCCTTCGGCGCCAAGACGGTTCTGCAGAACATCGATCTCGACATCGCCAGCGGTGAGATCTGCTGCATCATCGGCCCCAGCGGTTCCGGAAAGTCGACGTTGCTGCGGTGTGTCAACGGGCTCGAGACTGTTGATCTCGGCGTGTTGAAGGTCAACGGTGAACTCTTCGGCTACTACGAAACCGACAGCGCTTTCCACGCCCTGAGCCGCACACGCCTGGCCGAACAGCGCACCAAGGTCGGCATCGTCTTCCAACAGTTCAACCTGTTTCCCAACATGACCGCCCAGGACAACATCATGGCCGGCCCGGTGCTGGTCAAGGGCGGCGACAAGAAGCAGGCCGCCCAGCGGGCGCAGCAACTGTTGGCGAGCGTGGGACTGAGCGGGTTCGGCGGCCACTATCCCGCCCAGCTGTCCGGAGGTCAGCAGCAGCGCGTGGCCATCGCGCGAGCGTTGGCGATGGATCCGCAGATCATGCTGTTCGACGAGCCGACCAGCGCCCTCGATCCCGAAAAGGTCGGCGAAGTCCTCGCCGTCATGAAAGACCTCGCCCAAAAGGGCATGACCATGGTCGTGGTCACCCACGAGATGGGTTTCGCCCGCGAGGTGGCGGACACCCTGCTGTTCATGGACGAGGGCTGCATCGTCGAACGTGGTGACGCCCGCGAGGTCCTGGCCAACCCGAAGGAACGACGGACCCAGGCCTTCCTGGAAAGGGTGCTCTGAACACGATGGACGGACAACTAGCCGTCATCGGCCTAGGCAGCATCGGCAGCATGGCCTTGTGGCAGGCATCCCGCTCGTCCGACTCGGTGGTCGGCTTCGAGGCACACTCGCCGGGCCATGCCCGCAGCGCCGTCGGCGGGGACACCCGCCTGTTCCGCATGCTGTATCGAGGTACGCCGAGCTACTACCCCATCCTCGAGCGCTCCCGGCACCTGTGGAGTGAACTCGAGGTCGAAACGAGTCAGCACATCCTCACGCGCTGCGGCGGACTGTCCATCGGAACGGTGGACGGCCCCTACCTTCCGCACCTGCTCGACACCACCCGGGCGAACGGGGCGGACCACGAGATACTCAGCCGCGAGGCGATGGCCGAGCGATACCCGCAACACCACCTGCGCCCCGACGATTACGCGGTGTTCGACCCCCATGCCGGGGCCCTGCGGACCGACCGCGCCGTCACTGCTGCGGTGGCCGCGGCGCAGGCGAACGGGGCAACGGTCCTCACCGACACCCCGATCGACGACATCCGGGAAACCGGCGACGGCGTGGTCGTCACCTCCGGCACCAAGTCCTGGACCTTCGAGAACGTCATCGTCTCCTCGGGCGGCTGGTCCCGGCGCCTGATGCCCGACTACCTGAAGGCGGTCACCGAAACACGGCGAATCTTCCTGTCCTGGTTCGTAGCCCGGGACGCGGCCGAGTTCTCGCCGGACCGATTCCCCATCTTCATCCGTATCTCCGGAGACCGCTCCATGTACGGGGCCCCCAGCGTCGACGGGGTGACCGTCAAGGCAACCCTGGACGGTCGCGGGGCCTTCACCCCCCAGGCCGATACCGTGCCCCGAGACCTCACGGCAGAGGAAATCGCGGAGACGACCGAGACGGTCACCGAATTCCTGCCCGGACTTGTTCCCAACATCGTCCGCTCCGACGCCTTCCCGGACCTCTTCACCGCGGACAAGCACTCCCTTCTCGGCCCCCTGCGGGCAAACAGCAGAATCTACTGCGCCACCGGGTTCTCCGGCGCCGGCTTCAAGATGGCCTCCGGCTTCGGTGAGATCGCCGCCGGCGAGGCTCTCGGCACCCGGTCCTTCCAGGGGCTCGATTTCGTTCGGCCTCAACGGTTCCGGACAGCCCATGCACTCCAGGGCCGGGGCGCTGCCTCCGATGCGCCCGGCACTCAGCACGCAAGGTCCTCGGGCTCGACATAGGTCACGCGCCGCGTGCCACGACCCGCGCGGCCTTGCCACGCCACCGCACCCTCACCACACACGTCAGATTGCCAATTGTTGACAATTGACAATCGCTAGGAAAGTATGAAGCCATGGCAACTCTCAGTCCCGCCCTCAAGCAGGCCACCCCGGTCGTCGTCGACTACGCGGCCGGCAGTTGGGTGTACGCGACCGACGGCAAGAAGTACCTCGACTTCACCACCGGAATCGGTGTCACCAGCACCGGGCACTGCCACCCGGATGTCGTCGCCGCGGCCCGCGAACAGGTCGGCAAAATCGTTCATGCCCAGTACACGACGGTGATGCACAAGCCGCTGCTCGAACTCACCGAGAAACTGGGTAACTTCCTGCCCACGGGACTCGACAGCGTCTTCTACGCCACCTCCGGCTCCGAAGCGGTCGAGGCCTCGATCCGCCTGGCCCGCATGGCAACCGGACGACCCAACATCATCTCGTTCCACGGTGGCTTCCACGGCAGGACCGTGGGCGCGGCCTCGCTGACCACCGCCGGCACCAAGTTCCGCTCCGGATTCTCTCCGCTGATGAGCGGCGTGCACATCGCCCCCTTCCCCCACGCCTACCGATACGGCTGGGACGAAGACACAGCTGTTGCCTTCGCCCTGAAGGAACTCGACCACCTCCTGCAGACCATCAGCACCCCTGCCGATACGGCCGGGTTCATCATCGAACCCGTCCTCGGCGACGGCGGCTACATTCCCACCCCTCCCGCCTTCCTGCAGGGGTTGCGCGAACGCGCCGACCGGCACGGCATCGTGTTCATCCTGGACGAAGTCCAGGCAGGTGTGGGCCGCACCGGCAAGTTCTGGGGACACGACTGGGCCGGAATCCGACCCGACATCGTCATCACCGCAAAAGGCTTGGCCAGCGGCTTCCCCATCTCGGCGATTGCCGCATCCACCGAGCTGATGAGCAAGGCCTGGCCGGGCTCCCAGGGCGGCACATACGGTGGCAACGCCGTCGCGGCGGCCGCCGGTGTCGCCACGCTGGGTGTCATCGAGCGCGAGAACCTGGTGTCCAATGCCCAGCTTCGGGGCGAGGAGCTGCGTGCGGGCCTGGAAAGCCTGCAGACCGAGTTCACCGGCATCGGGAACGTCCGCGGGCGCGGCCTGATGCAGGGCATCGAGTTCACCACCGCCGACAATTCCCCCGACGCCGCGACAGCCCTGGCCGTGCAACAGGCCGCCGTCGCCGAAGAACTGCTGCTGTTAACCTGCGGTCCGTACGGCAACGTCATCCGCATCATTCCGGCGCTCAATGTCACCAGCGACGAAATCCAAAGCGGCCTGACCAAATTCACTCAAGCACTGAAGACAGCCACCACCACCTAGACACCCACTCCCACGAGTTCCGTCGGCGGCGAATTCACCGTCCGTCACCGGCGGAACCCGTCCCTCGCTCCCGAAAGTGGACCCATGAGCTCTTCCTTTGACCCCACCACTCTCCACACGGACCTGTTCATCGACGGCGTCTGGCGGAAGGCCGCCGGCGCCGCCACCTTCACCGTGGAAAACCCGGCGACCCAGGAAGTCATCGCCGAGGTGGCCGACGGCGGGGCCGACGATGCTCTCGAGGCCATCGCGGCTGCCGGTCGCGCGCAGGCGAAGTGGTCCACCTCCACCCCGCGCGAGCGGGCGGACATCCTGCGCCGTGCCTTCGACCTCGTCATTGCCAACACCGACCGGCTGGCCGCCATTATGACCGCCGAGATGGGCAAGCCACTCGCCGAAGCACGGGGCGAAGTGGCATACGGCGCCGAGTTCCTGCGTTGGTTCTCCGAGGAGGCCATTCGTATCGGCGGAGACCACACCACCTCCGTCGACGGCAACACCCGAATCCTGATCAGTAAGGAACCGGTCGGGCCCTGTGTGCTGGTGACGCCGTGGAACTTCCCGCTGGCAATGGGTGCCCGTAAGATCGCCCCGGCGATTGCCGCCGGGTGCACGATGGTATTCAAACCCGCCGAATTGACGCCGCTGACCTCGCTGGCCTTGGTCGACATCTTCCGGCAGGCCGGCCTGCCCGACGGCGTTCTCAACGTCGTCACCACCTCCGGCGCCGCCGGTGTGGTGGAGCCGTGGATGAACAGCGGAATCGCACGCAAGGTCAGCTTCACCGGGTCCACCGAGGTCGGCAAGATCCTGCTGCGCCAGGCTGCGGAGAACGTCATGCGCTCCTCCATGGAACTGGGAGGCAACGCCCCCTTCGTCGTCCTGGCCGACGCCGACGTCGAGCGGGCCGTCGACGGCGCCATGAAGGCCAAGATGCGGAACATGGGTGAAGCCTGCACGGCCGCGAATCGCTTCTTCGTACACCGTTCCCTCGCAGATGAATTCGGCGAGAAGCTGGCCAAGCGAATGGGCGAACTGCAGGTAGGCAACGGCGCGCTGGAGGGAACCGAGGTCGGTCCCCTCATCGAACAGAAGGGACTGGACAAGGTCGAGGACCTGGTTGCCGACGCCGTCGCCAAGGGCGCCCGCATCCTCACCGGCGGCACCCGTCCGCAGGGTCCCGGGTACTTCTACACACCCACCGTCCTCACCGACGTTCCCCTCGACGCGCAACTGATGACCACCGAGATCTTCGGGCCGGTCGCGGCGATCACACCCTTCGACAGCGAGGACGAAGCGGTGCGCCTGGCAAACGACACCGACTGGGGGCTCGTCGGATATGTCTTCACCGAAAATGTCGACAAGGCCATGCGGTTCTCGTCCGCACTGGAAGTGGGAATGGTCGGCCTCAATACCGGCCTCGTCTCGAACCCCGCGGCACCGTTCGGCGGCGTCAAGCAATCCGGATTGGGACGCGAAGGCGGCAAAATCGGTATCGACGAGTTCCTTGAGTACAAGTACACCGCAATAGCACGCTAGACGCGCGTTGCGCCTATGAGTGAGGTATGGGAATGGCGACACCAGAGGGACTGCTTGTACTCGAGGGTCGGCCCACGGCACAATTGATTGCCGATCACCTGCGGGAACAGATCATCCAAGGGGTCTTCCGTCCCGGTCAGCAGATCAATGAATCCGTCCTGGCAGGTCAGTTGCACACCTCCAGGGGACCAGTCCGCGAAGCATTGCAGCGGCTGGCCCAGGAGGGGATCCTCGTCAGTCTGCGGAACCGCGGAGTCTTCGTGCCGGAGCTGTCGATCGACGACATCAGAGAGATCTATGCCGTCCGCGAGGTGGTGGAATCAGCATCCGCGAATATTCTCCTGGCCGCCGGGCGAGAACAAATCGATCCGACGTGCCAGTTGCTGAAAGAAACCCTGACGGAAATGGCGGAACAGGTTGATCTGTCGGATTGGCAAGCTCTCACCCGACTGGATATGCAATTCCACACCTCATTCGTAGAAGGGACAGGGAATTCGCGTTTGATTCGGATTTACGACACTCTCGTCGCCGAATCGAGAATGTGCATTCGCAACCTCCGGGTGTCCTACCCGCGAGTGGACGTTCTGGTCCAGGAACACCAGAATCTCCTGGACTTGCTGGAAGCCGGCGACCACGAAGGACTCCAGCAGGCCATCAGTCGCCACTTGCGTACAGCCGTTGAGGATCTCACCGCCACAACGCACCAGGAGTGACTTGGCGGCGATGTCGGCCCCCGACGCTCAAGAGTTTCTTCGCTGAACCCGTAAGGTAGACAGCGGAATTGGCGCCTTTCAGCACTATCCCCATTGTTGACAATTGCTAGAATCGTCTCCGTGCCAACACATCTGAGGCACATCAGTCAAGGGCGCAGCCCAAGAAATGGAGTAACCATGGTCAAGGCGACCGTCATGAGTGATGCAACAACTGCGGACCCCGGGACACACGCCCTCAAGTCCACGTCCACAACGCCTGGTCAGACCGAAGTGTCCCTGACCCTTTGGGACGGAAACGGTGTGAGGACGGGGATCTGGGAGGTCACTCCGGGAACATTCGCGAGCACCCGGGACGGCTACAACGAGATCTGCCAGATCCTCAGTGGAACCGGCACCATCACCGAACCGAACGGCAACAGCTTCGACATCGGTCCGGGTTCGTTGTTCGTAACGCCCGCCGGCTGGGAGGGCACCTGGACCATCCACACGACGCTCCGCAAGATGTGGGTTGTGCAGAACATCGCGGACACGGTCGACTGACCAGCCGAGATAACTCACCACTCCGCAGAAGAGCAGGCCAGATCCCGTGGATCTCGCCTGCTCTTCCGGGCTGTAGACCGAGTGCGTCGAACTCCCCATCACCCGAAGGAATCCGTTGATGACCACGTTCCTGCCCGATCTCGATCCCCGCGATCTGGAGGTCGAGCTCGCCCGGTACCGCGCCGACTATGCGGCACTGAAGGCCCGACAGCTCGCGCTCGACATCACCCGGGGCAAACCGGCACCCGAACAGCTCGACCTGTCCTCAGCAATGCTCGCTCTACCCGGTGACGGTGACTACGTGATCGATGGGATCGATTGCCGAAACTACGGCCATCTCGCCGGATTGCCCTCGCTGCGCGAGCTGTTCGGCGAGGTGCTCAACATCGCACCCGCAAACCTGCTCGCCAGTGGAACCTCGAGCCTGGAAACGATGTATGACGTCCTGTCGTTCGCCTGGATCCACGGCACGGGCGCGACGGGCCCCGCCTGGTCCTCCGATCCGGTGAAGTTCCTGTGCCCCGTGCCTGGCTACGATCGGCATTACGCCATCACCGAGTCGTTCGGCATCGAGCTGATTCCGGTTCCGCTGCTCTCCGATGGCCCCGACACCACCACGATCCGGGAGTTGGTCGCCGCAGATCCTCAGATCAAAGGAATTTGGTGTGTACCCACCTATTCCAATCCGAGCGGGGTGACCA
>Ga0247825_10003486_pt1 | contig 10380 bp, 8 predicted proteins | sample 13C_Vanillin_Day_FD_194413 | JGI IMG/M metagenome (GOLD analysis project Ga0247825, IMG submission 194413) | Soil microbial communities from agricultural site in Penn Yan, New York, United States - 13C_Vanillin_Day48 | ecosystem: Environmental > Terrestrial > Soil > Agricultural land | place... | reverse complement strand
ATCTATCGGAAAGAAAAGGCTATTCTGCGCATCCCTCGCCGAGGGCCACGCCAAAGCGATAGAGGGTCTTGCGGTCGCGATCGCAGCGAGGCGGTATGGGGCGATGCGGACACGGGGGGGCCCGCCGGCCCTGCTCGCCCAGCGTCGCATCGTCGGCATAGTCCGCCCAGATGCCCCCGTTCACCGGCCGGAACTGCCAGAGCAGGTAGCCGCGGCTTGCCGCGAGTTGCAGCAGCTCGTCCGCGTCGGGCGCCTCGCTGATGACGACCTGGTGGCCGTTGATGCCGAACGGAAACGAGCCAAACGCCTGCAGGCATTCCAGCGATTCGGTGGACGGGGCGCCGGGTCGCAAGCAGCCCCGGCGCTCGGCCCGCGCCACGTCCCAAGCGCCGAGCGCCCAGCCGGCTTCCATGGCCGCGCGATCCACGGCGACGAGACTATCCCAGCGATCATTGAGCTGCAGCGCCGAGCTCGGTACCGGCGTGTAGGAGGACAGCGATTCCGGCTGGGCGTCGTCCCCGCCTTTCTCGCGGATGAAACCGTGCCAGTGCAACGTCAGAATGACCGGCGTATCGGGGCACGGCACCGCCGCGACGGTGATGCCCACCAACGGCAGGCCGGTTGCGGACATCTGGTTTTCTATGCGCTCAAGCAACTCCATAAGGAGGCTCCTCTGTGAATGCTAGACTGCCTGGTCCGCCCTCGCCCTCGGCAGCACCCGGCGATCGGCTCCTTCGCCAGCCGACGCAAGCAATCAGAGTGCCACGATGGCATTCACGGCATGGCGCCGCGATGACAGTGCCATTCGGACCAATTCGACGGGATAGCGGGACTACGCCGCTGATGCGGGCAGCGGACCGGCCGCGGATGCGGTCAACCCGCTCAGAAGAAAAGATGCGTTCCGATCGAAGCTGGAAAGCGGGCCTCTCTCAGGAATTGTTGCGCTTTTTTTAAGGGGTCTTCCGAAAAAATGCAAACCAGCACTCGCAGCCGATTGCTGCTAGAACGCAGCCTGGCGGCCGTTTGGCACCCATGCACGCAAATGAAGCAGCACGAATGGCTGCCGCTTGTTCCGGTGGCGCGCGGAGAGGGCAGCTGGCTTTACGATTTCGACGGCCGCCGCTATCTCGACGCAATCAGCTCGTGGTGGGTCAACCTGTTCGGTCACTGCAATCCGCGGATCAACGCGGCGATCACCGACCAGCTGGGCAAGCTCGAGCACGTGCTGCTCGCCGGGTTCAGCCATGAGCCCGCCGTCCTGCTTTCCGAGCGCCTGGCGCGCTTGACCGGGGGAGCGCTCGGCCACTGCTTTTACGCGAGCGACGGTGCCTCCGCCGTCGAGATCGCGCTCAAAATGAGCTTTCACTACTGGCGCAATTCGGGCCGGCCGGGCAAGACCGGCTTCATCAGTCTCGCCGGCAGCTATCACGGCGAGACGCTCGGCGCTCTGGCGGTGACGGACGTGGCCCTTTTCAAGAATGTCTATGCGCCGCTGGTCATGAGAAGCACCACCGTGCCGAGTCCCGACTGGCGGCTGGCGGAGGCCGGAGAGCCGGCGCGCGATTTCGCGGTGCGCTGCGCGCAGGCGCTGGAGCGCCACCTGGCGCAGCATCACGAGGAGATTGCGGCGCTGATCGTCGAGCCGCTGGTGCAGGGTGCGACCGGGATGGCCATGTACAACCCGGAATACCTGCGCCGCGCCCGGGCACTGTGCGACCGCTACGGAGTGCACCTCATTGCCGACGAAATCATGACGGGGTTCGGCCGTACCGGCAGCTTCTTTGCGCACGCCCAGGCGGAGATCACGCCCGACTTCCTGTGCCTGTCAAAGGGCATCACCGGCGGCTACCTGCCCCTGTCCGCCGTCATGACGCGCGATGCGATCTATCAGGCGTTCTACGACGACGACGCGACTCGCGGCTTCCTGCATTCGCACTCCTACACCGGTAACGCGCTCGCCTGCCGGGCGGCACTCGCCACGCTCGATATTTTTGAACAGGACCACGTGATCGAGGCGAACCGGCTCAAGGCCGCGCGGATGACCGCCACCTTGGAGCCGATCGCGCGGCATCCCCGAGTTCAGAATTTTCGCAATACCGGCATGATCTGGGCGTTCGAAGTGCGCGATGCCGGGCCGGCCTTTGCCTCGCGCTTCTTTGCCGAGGCCCTGGCACGCGGGCTGCTGCTGCGGCCACTCGGGTCGACCGTGTATTTCATGCCCCCTTATGTCATCGGCCCCGAAGAAACCGGACTGCTCGCCAACGGAACGATCGCGCTGCTGAATTCTCTGGCTGCGGATGGGGAGTCCCCTGCGGCATAATGCCGCGATCGAACACGCGGGGACCATCGTGGCGAACAGCACCAGCAGCGTCCGGAGAGTTGCAGCGGCAGCGCTGATGCTCGCCGCCCTCTTCACGGCGCCCGCCCTTTCGCAGGTGCCGGAGCCGGTTGCGCGCGCGCTCGCCCGGGCGGGCATCCCGGAAGGGGCGACCGCGCTCTATGTGCATGAAATCGGCGCCGCGCGACCGGTCCTGGCCGCCGGGGCTGACCGGCCGATGAATCCGGCCTCGACGATCAAGCTGCTCACCACCTACGCGGCGCTCGAGCTGCTCGGGCCGGCGTATACGTGGACCACCGAGGCCTACGCAGCCGGCGCGCTCAAGGACGGCGTGCTGTCCGGCGACCTGGTCCTGCGCGGCCAGGGCGACCCGAAAATGACGCTGGAGAACTTCTGGCTGCTGCTGCGCAGCCTGCGCGCCCGCGGGCTGCGCGATATCCGCGGCGACCTCGTCATCGACCGCAGCTATTTTGCCGTGGCCCCGTTCGACCCCGCCCGCTTTGACGAGCAGCCGACCCGTCCCTACAACACCGGCCCGGACGCGATGCTCGTCAACTTCAAGGCGGTGCGGCTGCAGTTCCTCCCGGATCTCGAAACGCGCACGGTGCGCATCGTGACGGAGCCACAGCTGCCGCAGGTCCAGGTCGTCAACAACCTCGCGTTCGATGCCACCGGCTTGTGCGGCGACTGGATCGGCAAGGTCAAGCTCGATTCACAGGGCAACGCCGATGCGGCTCGCCTCGTCTTCAACGGCGTTTATCCCGCCAACTGCGGAGAGCGCGGGCGCAATTTCAGCGTGCTGGGACACACCCAGTACGTGCTCGCTCTCTTCAGGGAGCTCTGGCGCGAGCTGGGAGGCACGCTTCAGGGCGCCGTGCGCAACGGCACCGTCCCGCCCGAGGGTCGGCTGCTTACGACGCTGCAATCGCCCGCGCTCTCCGAAGTCGTGCGCGATATCAACAAGTATTCCAATAACGTGATGGCGCGCCAGCTCTACCTCACGCTGGGTGCCGCGGGGGCCGGCGCGCCGGCGGCGCCCGAAAAGTCCGACCGCGTGATCCGGCAATGGCTCGCCGGCAAGGGGCTGACATTTCCCGAGCTCGCGCTGGAGAATGGCTCCGGGCTCTCGCGCGTCGAGCGCATCACCGCGCGCAACCTCGGCGAACTGCTGGTCGCCGCCTTCAAGAGTCCGGTGATGCCCGAGCTGACCGCGTCGCTGCCCGTCGCCGCGGTGGACGGCACTATGAAAAAGCGTCTCTCGGGCGCGGAGGTAGCGGGCCAGGCGCACATCAAGACGGGGTCGCTGTCCGGCGTGCGGGCCATCGCGGGCTACGTGCTGGATGCCCGGGGCCGGCGCGTGAGCGTGGTTCTCATCGTGAATCACGCCAACGCCGGTCAGGCTCAGCCGGTCCAGGATGCCTTCCTGAGGTGGGTGCACACTCGCTGAACGCCAGCGCTCCGTCTGTGCGATTATTCCTAGGTCGAAACAACGCCCACAACTACACCGGCGCGCACCGCCGGCATTGAACACGCCGGGCGCGACGTATAGTATGGAATCCTTCGGGGAGAAGGGTGATGCTCTATCGCGCGAGGATCCTGCCGGCGATAGTAGGGGCTCTCAGCCTGGGCGCCACAGCGCTCGCGGCGGAGTCCGGCCAACCGGAATGGGCGCCGACCGCAGGCAACGCCCTGCGCGTCGAGGGCGGGGCAGCCGCATTACGTATCGCGCCGGTATCCGCGCCGCGAACGCTGCCGTTGCCCGAGCCGGACCGCGTTCCGGCGGCCCTGCCGGCCGCGGAAGTTTTCCACCCTGCATTCGCCCGCCCTTCTCGCGCGCCCGCCGCCATGGCGCCCGATGATTACCGCCTGTCCGCCCGTTCCGCCTCCGCGCCGCCGCTGAAGCTCTCCCCCAGCCATGCGGCCACCCGAACCGGCTGGCACTGGTCGGGCCGCGTCGGGCCACTGCGCTGGATGAGTCCGCTCGACGGCGAAGGCGAGAGCAAGTTGCGCTTCGGCGGCCGCCTGCCGGGCCAGCCGCGCATGCCCGGCATGGGCCACTTCAACGTCGGCATCCACTACACCTTCGAGTAATCGCGGCCCCTGCACGGGGGTGGCCGCGGTCCGCGCGCTATAACCCGAGCGCACTCCACATCGCATCCACGCGGCGCTTCACCTCGTCGCTCATGGTGATGGTCTCACCCCAGCGGCGGCCGGTTTCGTCCGGCCCCTTGCGCGTGGCATCGATCCCCATCTTGGAGCCGAGCCCGGGCTGCGGGCTGGCGAAATCGAGATAATCAATCGGCGTGTGCTCGGTGATCAAAGTGTCCCGGTGCGGATCGACTCGCGTCGCGAGCGCCCAGACCACTTCCTTCCAGTCGCGCACGTTGATGTCATCGTCGGTCACGATGATGAACTTGGTATACAGGAACTGGCGCAGAAAGGACCAGATGCCGAACATGACGCGCTTGGCCTGCCCGGGGTATTGCTTGCGAATGCTCACGCATGCGACGCGGTACGAGCAGCCCTCGGGCGGCAGATAGAAGTCCGCGATTTCCGGAAACTGCCGCATGAGGAGCGGGACGAAAACCTCGTTCAGCGCCATTCCGAGGACGGCCGGCTCGTCGGGCGGCCTGCCGGTGTAAGTGGAATGGTAGATCGGCTGGCGCCGGCGCGTGAGGCGCTCCACCGTGAAGACCGGGAAGCGTTCCCGCTCGTTGTAGTAGCCGGTATGGTCGCCGAACGGGCCTTCGAGCGCGCTCTCGCCGGGGTATATCACGCCCTCGAGCACGATTTCGGCGGTGGCCGGGACCTGCAGCTCGCTGCCCACGCATTTCACGAGTTCCGTCCGGGCGCCCCGCAGCAGGCCGGCGAACTGGTACTCGGACAGCGCGTCGGGCACCGGCGTGACCGCGCCGAGCAGCGTGGCCGGATCGGTGCCCAGCGCGACGGCCAGCGGAAACGGCTCGCGCGGATGCGCGAGCGTGTAATCGCGGTAATCGAGCGCGCCCCCGCGGTGCGCCAGCCAACGCATGATGACCTTGTTGCGGGCAATGACCTGCTGCCGGTAGATGCCGAGATTCTGGCGGCGCTGGCGCGTCCCGCGCGTGACGGTCAGGCCCCACGTGATGAGCGGTCCCGCATCGCCCGGCCAGCAGGTCTGCACCGGCAGCGCGCCCAGGTCGACCGCTGCGCCCTCGTGAACGACCTCCTGGCAGGGGGCGCTCGAAACCGTCCGCGGCGTCATCGCCAGGATCTGCTTGAGCAGCGGCAGCTTGTCCCAGGCATCTTTCCAGCCTCGCGGCGGCTCGGGCTCCTTCAGCGCAGCGAGGAGTACGCCGAGCTCGCGCAGCGCCGGCCCGGGCTCGGCCGCGTCCACGCCCATGCCGAGGGCGACGCGCTTGACGGTACCGAAGAGGTTGCCCAGCACCGGCATCGCGTGACCCGCCGGCTGCTCGAAGAGCAGCGCCGGCCCGCCGGCTCTCAGCACGCGGTCGCAAATCTCGGTCATCTCGAGACGCGGGTCGACCCTAGCGGCAATGCGCTTCAGCTCGCCGCGCCCTTCGAGCTGGGCCAGGAAATCGCGCAGGTCGCGATACGCCATGGCTCAACGTCCCAGCGGAAGATAGAGCAAGCGATCGAAGGCGATACCCGCGAACACCGCCGCGCCGACCCAGTTGTTGCCGAGGAAGGCCCGGAAGCAGCGCTCGCGGTCGCGATCGCGTATCAGGAAGTACTGCGAGAGCACCAGCCCCGCTGCGACAATCAGTCCCGCGTAGTAGAGCGCGCCCAGGCCCTCGCGCACGGCGATGGCCGCCAGTATGCCGAGGAATATCGCGTGGCAGGCCATGATGGCGGCGACATCGAGACGGCCAAGCAGTATGGCCGAGGAGTGCACGCCGACTTTGAGGTCATCGCTACGGTCGACCATGGCGTATTCCGTGTCATAGGCAATGATCCAGAAAAAGGTCGCGATCATCAGCGTCCAGCCCAGGGCAGGCACCTCCCCCGATTGCGCCGCGAACGCCATGGGAATGCCGAAGCTGAATGCAATGCCGAGCCCGGCCTGCGGAAAGGCGAAGAAGCGCTTGAGAAACGGATAGGCCACCGTGATAGCGACCGCAAAAACTGACAGGGTGAGCGCGAGCCGGTTCAGCTGCAGCACCAGCAGCAGCGAAAGCAGGAGAAGCGCGCCGGCCAGCACGATCGCCTCCCGCGGACGCACCGTTCCCGCCGCGAGCGGCCGGTCGCGCGTGCGTTCGACGTGCGGATCGATATTGCGGTCGGCCAGGTCGTTGACCACGCACCCGGCGGAGCGCATCAGGACGGTGCCGAGCACGAAGATCATCAGCACGTCGAGCCGCAGGTAGCCCGGCGCCGACAGCCAGAGCGCCCACAGCGTCGGCCACAGCAGCAGCAGGATGCCGATCGGCTTGTCGAGCCGCATCAATCGCTCGTAGGCGTCGATGCGCTCCCTGAGGGTCATGATGCGTCACGATCGCAGGCGGAAAGGGCCCTCAGTATAGGGGATATCGGCCATGCCGATGGCGCGACGCTCACGCCTTCAGCCATTCATGCCGGCCGCCCAGCCAGCGCTGAAGGTGCGCGCGCGCCGCATCGGGATCGTCGCGCATCAGGTCGGCCGCCATCTCGCGCACGCGCTCGAGCAGATCGGCGTCCGCATCGAGATCCGCGAAGCGCAGCATGGGAATGCCGCTCTGGCGCGCGCCCAGCAGCTCCCCCGGGCCGCGCAGGCGCAGATCGTGGCGGGCGATCTCGAATCCGTCGCGGTTCTCGTAGATGATCTTGAGCCGCTCTCGCGCGGTGGCGGTCAGCGGATTCTGGTAGAGCAGGATGCACGCCGCCGCCTCCGCGCCGCGGCCCACGCGTCCACGCAACTGGTGCAGCTGCGAGAGACCCATGCGCTCGGCATGCTCGATCACCATGAGGGTCGCGTTGGGCACGTCGACGCCGACCTCGATCACGGTGGTGGCGACCAGCAACTGGATGGCGCCGCGATGGAACGCGGCCATGGTCCGCGCCTTCTCTTCACCCTTCATGCGCCCGTGCAGCAGTCCCAGCTTGAGCTCGGGAAACGTCGCGGCGAGCGCCGCATGCGTGGCGAGCGCCGTCTTGAGCTGGAGCTGCTCGGATTCCTCGATCAGCGGGCAGACCCAATAGGCCTGGCTTCCCGCCATGCAGGCGTCGCGCACGCGCCGGATCACCTCCGCGCGGCGCGCCTCGGACACGAGCTTGGTGGTGACCGGGGCCCGGCCGGGCGGCAACTCGTCGATGACGGAAACATCGAGATCCGCGTAGTAGCTCATCGCCAGCGTGCGCGGGATGGGCGTCGCGCTCATCATCAGCTGGTGCGGATGCGCCTGCGTCCCGCGGTCGCCCTTCACGCGCAGCGCGAGTCGCTGGTTCACGCCGAAGCGGTGCTGCTCGTCGACCACGGCCAGCGCGAGATCGGCGAACTCGACCTCTTCCTCGATCAGCGCGTGGGTGCCGACGGCGACCTTCGCCTCCGCGCCCGCCACCGCGGCCAGCGCCGCGCGCTTGTCCTTGCGCGAGAGGCTGCCCGAGAGCCAAACGACGCCGATTCCCATGGGCGCGAGCCACCCTGCGAGCTTGCGGTAGTGCTGCTCGGACAGGATCTCGGTCGGCGCCATGACGGCGACCTGGCGGCCGCTCTCGACGCACTGCAGCGCCGCCAGCGCGGCGACTACGGTCTTGCCGCTGCCGACATCGCCCTGCAGCAGCCGCTGCATCGGGTGCGGGCGCGCAAGGTCCCGTTCGATCTCGCGCCACGCCTTGCGCTGCGCGCCGGTCAGGGCGAACGGCAGCCGCGCGACCAGGTCCTGGACGAGCTTGCCCGAGGGGGGGAGCGCCGGCGCCCGGGCATAGCGGCGCCGCTCCCGGTGGACGCGCATCGAGAGCTGCTGAGCGAGCAGCTCGTCGAACTTGATGCGGCGCCAGGCGGGGTGCCGGCGCGCGCGCAGCGTCTCCGCTGCGACCCGCGCCGGCGGGGTGTGCAGCAGCAGGACCGACTGCCGGAACGGCGGCAGCTCCAACTTCCCGAGCGCCGCCGGCGGCAACGTGTCCGAGAGATCGCACTGTGCCAGCGCGCCGGCAATCAACCGCCGCAGATTGTCCTGCGACAGACCGGCGGTGGTGGGATAGACCGGGGTGAGCGCGCGCGCGAGCGGCGCGCCTTCGGCCACGATGCGGTAGCGCGGGTGGACCATTTCGGGTCCGTGATAGCCCTGGCGGATCTCCCCGAACGCACGCACGCGCGCGGCGGGCGCGAGCTGCTTGAGTTGACTCTGATAGAAGTGAATGAAGCGCAGCGTCAGCACGCCGCTGCCGTCCTGGATGTGGCAAACGAGCTGGCGCCGCGGGCGGTAACGGATGTCGGATTCGACCACGACGCCCTCTACCAGGACCGGTTGGCCGACCGGTGCTTCGCTCAGCGTGTACAGCCGCGTCTCGTCGTCGTAGCGCAGCGGCAAGTGCAGCACCAGATCGAAAAGAGTCGCGATCCCGAGCTTCGCCAGGCGGGTCAGGTCCGGCTTGCGCAGTCCGCTGAGGAAAGGATCGGGCGGCGCCGCGGAAGACGGATCAGGACGCGAGCGGGCCATGCTTTCCTGCAATCACCCGTCAGATTTTCAGCGTCATTCCAGGTGCATGATGGCGTCGATCTCGACCTGGCCGCCACGGGGCAGGCTCGCCACCCCGACGGCCGCTCGCGCCGGATAGGGCGCGGTGAAGTACTGCGCCATGGTTTCGTTCACCAGCGCAAAGTTGCCGAGATCGGTGAGATAAACCGTGAGCTTGACGACGTCCTTCAAGTCGCCGCCGGCGGCACGCGCTACCGCCTGCAGGTTCTGGAACACGCGATGAATCTGGGGTCCCAAGCCGGGGACCATTTCCATGGTCGCGGGATCGAGACCAATCTGGCCGGCGAGGTAGGCGGTCGCGCCGCAGCGCACCGCCTGGGAGTAGGTGCCGATCGCCTTGGGCGCGGCGTCGGTGTGAACGATCTGCTTGGCCATGACTTGCCTCCGTGGGTCGGTAAACGCGGAAACGTCCCATCATGTCTCGCCCGGCCGCGGAATTCAAATGCCGTCGCGGCACGCCCGTTCTCGCGGGGGGAGGGCCGGTACCGCCTTACGAAGGCAGCTTCAGGACGTACTTGGCCAGTATGTTGCGCTGGATCTCGCTCGAGCCCCCGTAGATCGTGGCGGGGCGCGAATAGTAGAACGGGTTCAGGAAATCGGTCTCGACGCCCGCGATGTCGCGCACGCCGGGAATGACGCCCTCCTCGGCGCCGGCTTCGACCAGCAGCTCGGCGAGCCGCTGCCAGGTCTCCATGGTCCAGATTTTCAGCATCGAGACGTCCTGCCCGAGCGGCTCGCCGCGCTTGACCTGCTCGACGAAGCGGCCATAGAGCGCGGCGCCGTCCTCGATGTCGAGCTTGAGCGCGATGAAGCGGTCGACGAAGCCCGGATCCTGCATCAGGCCTGTAGCCTGCGCCACGCTCTCGAGCCGGCGCAGCGCGTACTGCGGCCGGCGCGGGCTGCCGATGCCCAGGCGCTCGAAGCCGAGCAGCGCCTTGGCCACCGTCCAGCCGTCATTGAGTGCTCCGACGAGCGCGTCACGCGGAACGCGAACGTTGTCGAAAAAAACCTGGCAAAACTCCTCGTGGCCCGCCAGATTGCGGATGGGGCGCAGCGAAATGCCCGGCGTCTTGAGGTCCACGAGGAAAAAACTGATGCCCTGCTGCTTCTTGGCCGACCGGTCGGTGCGCGCGAGCAGGTAAATATGGGTGGCGTCGTCGGCGAGCGTCGTCCAGATCTTCTGCCCATTGACGACGAAATGATCGCCCTCGAGGACGGCCGCCGTCTGCAGGCCGGCTAGGTCGGAGCCCGCGTTGGGCTCGGAGTAGCCCTGGCACCAGATGTATTCGCCCGAGCGCGTGCGGGGCAGATAGTGCTCCTTCTGCGCATCGGTGCCGAAGCGCATGATGAGCGGCCCGACCTGAG
>Ga0247825_10003485_pt1 | contig 10383 bp, 12 predicted proteins | sample 13C_Vanillin_Day_FD_194413 | JGI IMG/M metagenome (GOLD analysis project Ga0247825, IMG submission 194413) | Soil microbial communities from agricultural site in Penn Yan, New York, United States - 13C_Vanillin_Day48 | ecosystem: Environmental > Terrestrial > Soil > Agricultural land | place... | reverse complement strand
GTCCGAGGGTGAGACCGCGTCATGGCAGCTCGTGCGGTTCATCCGGCACCTGCCGCGGCTCACCGCCGACGAACGGGCCCGCGTCGAGCAGCTCATGCCGCGCTCGGCCGAGGCGATCCGGCAGGAGATCGAGGAAGAGAATTTCTTGAACGGCGGCGAGGCGCCGCCATCGGCTCACACGGGTCACTAGGAGACGCGTCATGAAAACCTGGATCGCCGCCGCGATTGCGGCCGTCGTGCTGGCCGTGCCCGGCCTCGCGCTCGCCCACGGAGGCCACACGCACAAGGTGCTCGGCACCGTGACCGACGTGGACCTCCCGCACATCGACGTGACGACCACCGACAAGAAGACGGTGACGATCATGCTCGACGCCAGCACCAAGATCACGCGCGGCCAGGCGAAGGTGGCCGACACCGACATCAAGCTTGGTGATCGCATCTCGGCCGAGACCCTGGAAAAGGGCGGGATGATGATGGTGCAGACGCTGAAGCTGGGCACCCCTGCGCCGGCGAAGAAATGATCGCTTCCCGCTCGCGCACCCCGCTGGCCCTGGCGGCTGGGTGCATCGTCGGTGTGTTCGCCGGCGCGGGTGCGCCGCCCGCGGAGGCCCAGGCGCCGGCGCCGATCAAGGCCGCGGTGCCGGCCAGCAAGCCCGCCTGGTCGAAAGGGATCCAACCGATCGACCGCGCCAGCTACTACCACGCGATCGAGTGCGGCAAGCTGGGCGGGGAACAACCGTCATGCGTCTTCTACGACGCCGACCTCTGCAAGAATGACGACTTCGTGCTCGCCATGTACTCGCCCTACAAGCAAGTGGCCTATGAGGTGTGGGGCGCGGTCAGCCGCAAGCGCCCCGTGCCGACGCCCAGCTATGCGGCCGCGCAGCAGACGCGCGTCGTCATCGGCGTGACGCCCGTGCGTGGCGCCAAGAACCAGATCGCCGACGTCAAGGTGCGGCGCGGCGGCAAGGTCATCGATGCCGCCACGCGGACCATCGACGGGACGTCGGGGAACTTCATCTTCGATTTCGCGCCGTTTGCGCCAACCGCGAGCATCACCCTCGACATGTTGGGGAAGACCCGCACGCAGTCCTGCCTCATCGATCGCACCGCCCTCTCCCGCATGCGCTGAGCAGACGAGCGGGCGCCATCGCCGCGCTCAGACCCGCCCATAGGCATGTGGCCGCGGGTCTTCAGACTCGCCTCACAAAAATGTGGCCGCGGGTCTTCAGACCCGCCTCAGGATGCGACTCCCGTCGGGCCCGGCAGGGCTCGTCCTTCGCCGGCGCGTCTCCGGTGTGGGTCTGCTCCGACGTACAAGCACGCCGGCGTTGGACGACCCTGCCAGGCCCGCCGGTCGCTGGCCTCATAGGGCAGGGCTTCAGACGTGCCCACGTCCGTGGCCGCGGGTCTTCAGACTCGCCTCATGGATCGCCGTTTGCTCGATGGACCATGCATGTGGCCGAACCGTTTGCCCCGCCTGGAGGGATTCTCGTACGTCGGATTCCAACGCTATCTCGTCACCAACAATGCTCGTTGCCATGCCGCGCCGTTTGCCGATCCGTCAGTCGCTGGCGAACTGCGGCGCAGATTCCGCCATGCTTTGCAGCGAACGACTTCGATGTTCTCGCCTACTGCGTAATGCCGGACCACGTGCACCTGCTTCTCGAAGGCACGTCCTCGGGCGCCAATTTGCGCGAGGCCGTGCGCGCGTGGAAGCAGCGTACCGGCTACGCGTGGAAGAAGCGCATGGGCTCTCAGCTGTGGCAGCCAGGGTTTCACGACCGCATCCTGCGTGAAGGCGATGACACTCGGGCGGTGGTGCGCTACGTCCTGCAGAATCCCGTTCGCGCCGGCCTGGTCAAGTCCGCTGGCGACTACCCGTGGGTGGGCTCGTCGAGATACGTAGTCGCGCAACTGGAGGAGCATGCTGGTGATTGGCGGCCCAACTGGCAGTAAATCAGGGACAGACGGGGCGGCTCTAAAGACCCGCGGCTACACTTCGATGAGGCGGGTCTGAAGACCCGCGGCCACGTCCCTCAGCCGCACACCTCCACCGCGGCCACACCTGGCCCGCGGCCACGCTTCTCAGCAGCGCCACAAGAAGCCTGGTCTGTGAACCCTCCTCATGACCGCGCGTAACACGCAGACAGAGGGGGAGCCATGAGTAGCCGCGCAGCGGTCGTGTGGGGGATCGTGAGTCTGGTGCTGGCAGGTCCGGGCCTGGTGCGGGCGCAGGCTCCTCCTGAAGGCGCCGCGGGCAAGACCTTCGACGTCGCCTCGATCAAAGTGAACAAAGAGGGCGGGCCGTCGTCGGTGCGCATTACACCGGGCGGCATGTTCACCGTCACGAACAACAACCTGCGCAACATCATCCGCAATGCCTTCGGCGTCACCAACGCACAGATCGTCGGCGGGCCCGCGTGGATCGACGAGGACCGCTTCGACATCACTGCCAAGGCCGCGGGCCCGTCCGATCAGCCCCAGGCGATGGCCATGTTGCAGGCGCTGCTGGCCGAGCGTTTCGCGCTGCGCACGCACACGGAGCGGCGCGAGCTGCCGGTCTACACGCTCGTGCTCGCGCGCAAGGACGGCGCGCTGGGACCGCAGATGAAGAAGGCCGACGTGGACTGCCCGGCGCTCTTCGCGGCCGTGAAGGCCGGCGGCAAGATGCCGGCGCCCGGACCGAACGGGAGCCTCCCGTGCGGCATCAGCGTGCGTCCGGGGCAGGGCGTGATCACTGGCAATGCGGTTTCGATGGAGCAGCTGGCGCGGAACCTGATGGGCGGCGTGGGCCGGATTGTCGTCGACAAGACCGGTCTCACCGGCTTCTACGACCTCAACATGACGTTCAGCCCCGAGCCCGGACAGCTGCCGCCGGGCGCCCCGGCCCCGCCGCCGGCGGATCCGTCGGCGCCGTCGCTGTTCACCGCCATGCAGGAGCAGCTGGGGCTCAAACTCGAGCCCGCCCGCGAGCCGATCGAGGTACTGGTGATCGACCGCGTCAAGCGGCCCGCCCCAGACTAGTGGACAGGCCACTAGCTCCGGCCGGCCAACGGCCGCGCGGAAGCCAGCTCGGCCAGTGTGGTTTGCACGCGCTCCCCGATTCGTGAAAAATCGTGGTTGTGGCAGTGCGGCTGTCGTCGTGGTTCCTGCGTCCCAGCGTCATGGGCGCGCTCTTCGCCGAGCTGCGGCTGGCGTGGCGTCTGGTGAAGGAGCCGCGCGTGGCAGGCCTGGTGAAGACGCTGCCGGCCCTGGCGCTGCTCTACGTGTTGTCGCCCTTCGACTTCGTGCCCGACGTCCTGCCCTTCCTCGGACAGGTGGACGACATCGGCATCCTGCTGATCGCGATGAAAGCGTTCCTGAAGCTGAGCCCGCAGGCCGCGCTCGCGCATCACGCGGCTGCCATCACTTCGGGCCGCCGCTACGCCCCGATGTCGCCGTCCGACATCGTGATCGACGCGACCTACCGCCGCGACTGATCTTCCGGCGGGGCTGAAGCCCCGCCCTACGGTTTGAGCGCCTCGCTCCTGCTCTAGCCCCCCGACCGTGTCGCCGCCGTGCCGTTCGGCCCGTCCATCGCCGAGACCAGGGCCGGCATCAGCTCGTGCATCCGCATCAGCGGCGTCCGTGCCGGATTCATACCGCGTTGGAACCCGCGCGCCGCCAGCGCGTCGAGCAGCGCCGGGCGGCTCGAGACGACGTGCACGGGCACGTCCCATCGCGCGCCCTCTCCGCTCACCATCGCCGGCGGCTGATGATCGCCCACGAGAATCAGCACGACATCGCGCGTCCGCGGTTCGTTCAGGAACCCGGCCAGCGTCGCTAGCGCGTAGTCGATCGATCGCACGTAGCTCGGTCCCAGGTTCAGCCAGTCGGGCGGTTCGGCCCACGCCTTCTGATAGTCCGCTTCGTCGTACGGCGTCGCGGTGAACATGCGCGGCCAGGAGGGTTGATACGGCGGTGTCGGCGTGAACGGCGTGTGCGTGCTCGTGGTGGGGAGGAACGCAAAGACGGGCGCGCGGTCGCGCCGCGCGAGCTCGAGCCGTTCGAGCTGCGCCAGCGCGAACTGATCGGGAATCGGCCACCAGCCGAAGCTCGGCCCGGTATATTCCAGCTGCTGCGTGCCGTAGATGTGATCGAACTCGTAGAAGGCACCCTCGGGCCAGTATTCCTGCAGCCCCGGCATCACCGCCACCGCCCGATAACCGTGGCTCTTGAGCGCCGTGACGAGCGTCTGGCGCTTCTGGGCCATGAGGCGGACGTTGGTGCCCTCGTCCTTCACCTCGATGCCGGTGATGAAAGACAGGTGCGCGAGCCACGACGAGCCGCCGAAGGTTGGCGACTCGACGAACGCCGACGCGACCCCCAGGCCATGCTCGACCGCCTGCTGCAGCAGCTGCGCGCGGCGGGGCTCGAGCGCGCGTGCGAAGTCAGGACGGTCGAAGGTGATCGCGCCGTACGATTCGACGAACACCAGCAGGATGTCGGCGCCCTCGACCGCGGCAAGGTTCGAGGTGAGCGCCGGCCCTTCACCGAGCGCGCTGGCGCCGCGTCCGAGCAGGACGTCGGCCACCATGCCGGCCTGGCGCAGATAGGTGGACGTGACCGGCGCGGGCAGCGTCGGCGTGGCGTCCGGCTGCATGAGCGCCCGCTCGAGGGCAAAGGCCGCGATCACCGTCACGGCGGCGCCGGCCAGCCAGCGCCGCGCGCGCACGTGCGCCATCGCCCCGCTCACCCGGCCCATCGCCCAGCGCATGACGAGGTAGACCGCCAGCGGGACCGCAATCGCCGCGAGCGCGACGCCGGCGATCTCGAGTGGCGTGGCCACGCGTGCCAGCATCGAGGCCACCGCCGTCAGATGACGCGAGTCCCAGTACAGGTTGATGTCGCGGCCGAAGAGCGCCGCGGACGTGACCGTCGCGTAGCGGCCCAAGGTGAGCACCGTCCACAGCACGGCCAGCACGCCCAGCGTCCAGCGGGAGGGCGCGCTCCGGAACTCCCAGATCGCGGCCAGCGCCGCCACGAGCACCGCGCATTCCACCGACAACTGGCCCGTCCACCGGACGCCGGGGGTGGGCCAAAGCGAGGAAAACGACAACGCGATGTCGAGGACGAGCAGCGCGGCTGCTGCAAGCAGCCAGCTGAAGCGGGAAAGCGGCCAGTTTGACACCCCTGTCACGACACCCCTACCATACCGTTAGCCTCGTAGAGTTTCACGCCTTCTCACCTTACATGCTGAACCGGTTGACGCAACGCGTGCTGTCGGCTTGGCGGCGCGCGCAGGGGAAGCCCTTCGTTACGCGCGCTGCGGCAGCCAAGCTGCCCACCGAATACGGTACATTCGACATCGTCGCCTACGAAGACTCGGCCGACGGGAAGACGCACGTCGCGCTGGTCCATGGCGACCTCGGCGCCGGCGAGAACGTGCTGGTTCGCGTGCACTCGTCCTGCGTGACCGGCGACATCTTCCACTCCGCTCGCTGCGATTGCGGACCTCAGCTCGACACCGCGATGCGACGGATCGTGGGCGAGGGGCGGGGCGTGCTGCTGTATCTCAATCAGGAAGGGCGCGGCATCGGCCTCGCCAACAAGATCCGTGCGTACTCGCTCCAGGACGAAGGCTTCGACACGGTCGAGGCCAACGAGCGCCTGGGCTTTCCGGCCGACCGTCGCGAGTACGGGGTGAGCGTCCGCATGCTCGTCGACCTCGGCGTGCACTCCGTCCGCCTCCTGAGCAACAACCCCCGCAAGCTGGCTGGTGTCACGGGCGACGGCCTGTCGATGAGCGAGCGGATCCCCCTCGAGATCCCGGCGTCGGAGTTTACGCGGCGCTACCTCAAGACCAAGAAAGACAAGCTCGGGCACGAGCTCACGTCGGTCTAGACCAGCGGCGCCCGCGCGCCGTGCGACAATCCAGCCGCTCGATGGCTGGCTACTCCGGCGCCTCCCTCTGCAAGAAGCTCGGCATCGCGGCAGGCCACACCGTGCATACCCGGTACGAGCCCGACGGATACCGCCGGTTGCTGGCGCCGCTGCCCGCCGGCGTCGTGTTCGTGCCGCGGCTGACTGCGTCCACCGATCTCACGCACCTCTTCGTCACTCGTCGATCGCAGCTGACGACGGCTCTCCCGTCGATCCGCCGGACGATGCGCGCCGACGCGGTGGTGTGGGTGTCGTGGCCGAAGAAAATGTCGAAGGTCGCCACCGACATGACGGAAGATGCCATCCGCGAGATCGCCTTGCCCCTCGGCCTCGTGGACGTCAAGGTCTGCGCGGTGGACGAGGTGTGGTCCGGGCTGAAGCTGATGGTGCGCAGAGAGCTGCGGTGAGCCCGGCCCTACGCGGGGGCAGCGGTGCGCCTTGCGAGCCACGCCACGTCCACGAGAAACGACCAGGCCAGCAGGACCAGCGTGACGGCCGCGGCCGACACGCTCAGCCAATGCGGGATCACCGGCGACACGATCACGGCGAGCGTCACGATCTGGACGACGCAGACCGTCTTGCGGCGCAGGCTGGCCGGCAGCGGCGCCTCGAGCCATCGCCACACCCACCCCGCCGCGACGAACACATAGCGCGTCAGGCCGCACGCCAGGACCCACAGGCCGGCGCGGTCCCATCGCCAGGCGATCAGCGCGAGCACCATGATGAGGAGCGCGTCGGTCTCCATGTCGAACCGCGCCCCGAAAGTACTCGACACTCCTGAACGGCGCGCCAGCCAGCCGTCCGCGCCGTCGAGGACGGTCACCGCGATCGCCAGCGCCGTGGCGGCCCACGCGAGCGCGGGCGTGTACGGCTCGCCGAGCGTGGCCGCGAGGAGAGCCACCAGTGCCAGCCTGGCCGAGGTCATGGTGTTGGCCGCGCCGAACCGGCGGAACGGATGGTGCGGCTGCACCTGACCGGCGGCCACGCCAAAGGCCAGGAGGAAGACGACGCCGGATTTGAGGACGAAGAGCCGCGAGAGGCCGAGCCACGGCGCGGCTACGGCGCCGCCCACTGCCGCAATCGCCAGTCCGGCCGCCGCCGCAGCGAGCACGCCAGTGCGCAAGGGAGGTGCCGGCAGCCGCCAGCTCGAGGCCGTCATCGTGTCGGGCGGGCGCGTCGCCAGTGCCGCCGCCCGGCGCGAGGATTGTAACCCGCGGGTAAACACTCCAGAATTGACGCGATGGCTCACGACGCGCGCGCGTTCTGGGTGGCCGAGCCTGGACGCGGCGAGATTCGCAGCGAGCCGCTCGCCGCCGTGGCTGCCGACGAGGTGCGGGTGCGCGCCCTCTACAGCGGGATCAGCCGCGGTACCGAGGCGCTGGTCTTTCGCGGCCGCGTCCCCCCAAGCGAGTTCGAGCGCATGCGGGCGCCGTTCCAGGACGGACGGTTTCCGGCCCCGGTGAAGTACGGCTACGCGAGCGTCGGCGAGGTGGAGAAAGGGCCCGCGGATTTACGCGGCCGCTTCGTCTTCACCCTGTTTCCCCACCAGACGCGTTACGTCGTCCCATCGACGGCCGTGCACGTGCTGCCGGTGTCCACGCCGCCGGCCCGCGCGGTGCTCGCGGCCAACCTCGAGACGGCGATCAACGGTGTCTGGGACGCGCGGCCGCTCGTCGGCGATCGTGTGGCCGTAATCGGTGCCGGCGTCGTCGGCTGTCTGACCGCGTGGCTGATCGCCGGCATTCCCGGCTGCGAAGTCGAGTTGATCGATCGCAACCCGGCCCGCGCGGGCGTGGCCCGCGCCCTCGGCGTCCGCTTCGCGACCCCCGAAACGGCGGCGCGCGAAGCCGACGTGGTGCTGCACGCCAGCGGCGCGCCCGAAGGGCTGGCGCTGGCGCTGCAGGTAGCGGCGTTCGAGGCCACGGTCGTCGAATTGAGCTGGTATGGCGACCAGGACGTGCCGCTCGCCCTCGGCCAGGCGTTTCACGCCCGCCGGCTCACGATCAGGTCGTCGCAGGTGGGCAGTGTCGCCGCCACGCAGCGCACGCGCTGGGACACGCGGCGCCGCATGCAATTGGCGCTTCGCCTGCTCGAGAGCCCGACGCTCGACGCGCTCATCACCGGCGAGAGCGACTTCGACACGCTGCCCGAGGTGATGGAGCGGCTGTCCACGAACCCCGGCGACACGCTGTGCCATCGCGTGTGCTATCCCCAGGATTCCACCCATGTATAGCGTCTCCGTCCGCGACCATTTCATGATCGCCCACAGTTTCCAGGGGGCGGTGTTCGGGCCGGCGCAGCGCCTGCACGGCGCCACCTACGTCGTCGACGTCGAGTTCCGTCGTGCCGAGCTCGACGGCGACGGCATCGTGGTCGACATCGGCAAGGCCACCGACACGCTCAAGGCCGTGCTCGCGCAGCTCAATTTCCGGAATCTCGACGAGGAGCCGGCGTTCAGCGGACGCAACACCACCACCGAATTCCTGGCCCGCCTCGTCTTCGATCGGATGCTCGCGGCCATCGGCCGCGGCGATCTCGGGCCCACGGCGACGGAGATCGACACCGCCCGGGTGACGCTTCACGAGTCGCATGTGGCGTGGGCTGCCTACGAGGGCCCCGTCCGGCACCGATGACTCCCGCGCCGAACGTCTGCCCGTGACGCGCGGCGGTGCGGGCGTCAGCTTCGTGGTGCCGGGTTCGCTGACGACCCTGACCGGCGGGTACGGCTACGACCGCGAGATCGTTGCCGGACTCGCGCGCCGCGGCTGGACCGTGCCGGTGCTGGAGCTGCCAGGCGACTTCCCGTTTCCATCCTCCGAGTCGCGGGCCGATGCGGCGCGCGCGCTGGCGTCGCTGGCGCCCGGCACGCGCGTCATTGTCGACGGCCTCGCGTTCGGCGCGCTGCCCGACGAGGTCGCGCGCGAAGCCGGCCGGCTCACGTTCGTCGCGCTCGTGCACCATCCGCTTGCTGACGAAACCGGCCTCGCCGCCGGCGCACGCGCCGCGCTGGAGGCGAGCGAGCGCCGGGCGCTGCGGGCCGCGACGCACGTCGTGGTGACGAGCCGGGCGACGGCGGCGAGGCTGGCCGCCTACGATGTGCCGTCTTCGGCCATCACGGTCATCGAGCCCGGTACGGATCCGGCTCCGCAGTCGCGCGGCTCCGGCGGCCACGTCGTCGAGCTGCTGTGCGTGGCCACGGTCGTGCCACGCAAGGGTCACGACGTGCTGATCCGCGCGCTGGCGGGGCTCCGCGGGCGGCCGTGGCATCTCACCTGCGCGGGTGGGCTGCACCGCGACCCGGACTGGAGTGCCGGGGTGCAGGACCTGGTGCGCACGTCGGGGTTCGAGCCGCGCGTGTCGTTCGTCGGCGAGCTCGAACGGCCGGCCCTCGACACCCGGTACGACGCGGCCGATGTTTTCGTGCTCCCCACGTGGTACGAGGGTTATGGGATGGCGGTGGCCGAGGCGCTCGCGCGCGGCCTGCCGGTGGTCAGCTCGGCGACCGGCGCCATCGGCGACCTGGTGGGCGCGGACGCCGGACTGCTCGTGCCCCCTGGCGACTCTGCCGCGCTGGCGAAGGCGCTGTCGACCGTGATCGATGATCCGGCTCAGCGGACCCGGCTGGCAGACGGCGCCCGGCGGGTGCGCGAGCGGCTTCCGAGCTGGGACGACGCCGCGGACCTGATGGCGCGTACCATCGAGGGCGTCCATGGGTGACTTCACCCCCGAATGGCTGGCGCTGCGCGAACCGGCCGACGCGGCGGCGCGATCCGAGCGCCTGCTGCAGGCCGTGGCCGCGCGCTTCACGCTCGAGACCAACCTCACCGTGCTCGACATCGGCGCGGGCACCGGCGCGAACGCGCGCTACCTTGCCGAGCGGCTGCACCCGCAGCAGCAGTGGCTCCTCGTCGATCACGACCCGTCGCTCCTCATCGACGCCTCGCAGCGGTTGCGCACGTGGGGCGAGGCGCGCGGGCTCGGCGTGTCGCGCGACGAAGGCGCGTGGCGCGTCGAGGGCGAGGGTCTGGCGGTCACGTTCGCGACGCGGCTGGCCGATCTCGCGGACCTCTCTGCTGCGTCGGAGCTGTTTCTCGACCGCCGGCTGGTGACGGCGGCGGCGCTGCTCGACCTGGTGTCGGCGCCGTGGGTGGAGGCGCTGGCGAGCGAGTGTCGCGTCGCGGGCGCGGCGGGGCTGTTCGCGCTCACCTATGACGGGCGCCTCCATTGCCTGCCCGAGGAGCCGGGCGACGACGACATCCGGCAGCTCGTGAACGAGCACCAGCTGGGTGACAAGGGCTTCGGCCCGGCGCTTGGCCCGGCGGCGTGCACGGTGGCTGCCGAGTGTTTCGGCGCGCTCGGCTACGCCGTGGATCGGGAGACCAGCGACTGGCACCTCGAGCCGGATGCGGCGGAATTGCAGCGTCAGATGATCGAGGGCTGGGCGCGCGCCACCTGGAC
>Ga0247825_10003484_pt1 | contig 10384 bp, 10 predicted proteins | sample 13C_Vanillin_Day_FD_194413 | JGI IMG/M metagenome (GOLD analysis project Ga0247825, IMG submission 194413) | Soil microbial communities from agricultural site in Penn Yan, New York, United States - 13C_Vanillin_Day48 | ecosystem: Environmental > Terrestrial > Soil > Agricultural land | place... | reverse complement strand
GCCATGCCTACCCCGCCCGAACCCGTGCTCGAACTGGAGCTGACCACCCGGACCCTCGGCGCCGACGGCGTCGTCGTGCTGGAGTTCCGCGACCCATCCGGAGCCGACCTGCCCGCGTGGACGCCGGGTGCGCACGTCGACCTGGTCCTGACACCCGAGCTCACCCGCCAGTACTCGCTGTGCGGCGACCCAGCCGACACCGGCACCTGGCGCGTCGCCGTGCTGCGGGAGGCGATGGGCCGCGGCGGTTCGCAGTTCGTGCACGACAAGCTGAGCGAAGGCGACCGCGTCACGGTCCGGGGTCCGCGCAACCATTTCGAGCTTGAGCCGTCACCGCGGTACGTGTTCGTCGCCGGCGGCATCGGGATCACCCCGATCCTCACGATGGCGCACGCCGCGGAGAACGCTGGCGCCGACTGGACCCTCGTCTACGGCGGACGCAGCCGCAGTTCGATGGCGTTCGCCGACGTGCTCGCCGAGCGGTTCGGTGAGCGGGTGGTGATCCACCCCCAGGACGAGCACGGGCTCATCGACCTCCCGGGGCTGCTCGGCGACGTCCGGGACAACACCCTCGTCTACTGCTGCGGGCCCGCGCCGCTACTCGACGCCGTCACCGCTCACTGCGACAGCTGGCCGTCCGGCACGCTGCACCTCGAGCGGTTCGCGGCCAAGGACCTCGAGGAACCGGTCCGGGCCGAGGGGTTCGAGGTGGAACTGACACTGAGCGGCAAGACCGTCACGGTGGCACCCGAGCAGTCGATCCTGCAGGCCGTCACCGCCGCAGGCGTCCAGGTGCTGTCGTCCTGCGAGGAGGGGACGTGCGGAACCTGCGAGACGACCGTGCTCGGCGGTACTGTCGATCACCGGGATTCCCTGCTCACAGCGGACGAGCAGGCCGAGGGCGACACCATGATGATCTGCGTCTCGCGTGCGAGCTGTCCACGCCTGACGCTGGAACTGTGAGACGGAGACCGAGCAATGGCGATCACCGGTTCGGTGACCATTCGCTCGTTGCGGCTCCTCGAACTGTTCACCCCCGCGTCGCCGCGGCTGACCCTCAGCGACCTGTCGCGCAAATCCGGGTACCCGCTGAGCACCGTGCACCGGCTGACCAGCGACCTCATCGAATGGGGTGCCCTGGAACGTGACAGCAGCGGTCGCTTCACGATCGGGCTGAAGCTGTGGGAGATCGCGTCGCTCGCACCCCGCGGCACGATGCTCCGCGAACTGGCGATGCCGGTGATGGAGGACCTGTCGCAGATCACGCGGGAGAACGTCCAGCTCGGCATCGCGGAGGGCACCGAGGTCGTGTTCGTCGAACGCATCGCCGGGCAGAAGGCCGTACCCGTCCAGACCCGCGTCGGCGGCAGGTTCCCTCTGACGGCGTCCGGCATCGGGCTGGCCCTGCTCGCGTACATGCCGACCGACGTGCAGGAGCAGGTGCTGGCCGGGCCGATCGAGAAGTTCACCGAACGGACCGTCACCGACCCCGTCGTGCTGCGGCGCACGCTCGCCGAGATCCGCCGGTCCGAGGTCGCGATCAGTGATCGTCAGGTGACCATGGACGCCGTCTCCGTCGCGGCCCCGATCTTCGAACGTCCCGGAACGGCGGTCGCGGCCGTGTCGCTGGTGGTGTCGGCGGAGGGGGCGTCGCTCAACGCGCTGGTCCCGCTCGTGCGCGCGGCAGGCCGGACGATCAGCCGCGCGCTGCGCCCTCGTCAGCCGACGTAGCCGGCCGGGTGCGACGCTCCCAGGCGCCGGGGTCGGACGTCAACGTGGTGAGGAATCCCGGCAGTTGCCCGTTCGCCACGTCCGCGAGGCTCACGTTCTCGAGCACGGCGCGCAGGTTCACCCGCACCGCGATCCACACGTCCTGCAGTTTCGCGGCCGGTCCACCGTAGTCGACGTCTTCGGGGCGTTCACCGCGCACCGACGCCAGCGGACCCTCGACGGTCCGGATCACGTCGGCGATCGTGATGTCCTCGGCGGGCCGCGCCAGCCAGTAGCCGCCGTCGGGTCCGCGCCTGCTGTTGACCAGTCCGCCGCGGCGGAGGTCGGCGAGCACGGCCTCGAGGAACTTGTGCGGAATCGCCTGCGACTGTGCCAGGAACTCGGCCTTGGACGGGGACGGCCCGGCCGCGGCGAGTTCGATCAGCGTCCGCACGGCGTAGTCCACCTTTGCGGTGATGTGCACACCGAATTCCTACCATCCAAGTATGAAAACCGGCAACTCACGCTTAGTGATGCGTGTCACTCCGAGGTACATTGAACTGGACGATCGTCTTGTATGGAGGAAAGCAGCATGTGGGACACCGTGACGTCGGCATGGAATTCGGCGCTGCTGACACCCCTGCACGAGCCGGTGACACTGGCCATCCCCGCGTTCGTGCTATTCCTCGCCCTCGAATGGTTCGCGGCCCGGCACCTCGAGGACGCCGCGATCGACCCCGACGGCCGATCCCGCCCGGTCCGCGGCGGCTACGAGCGCCGCGACGCCCGGGCGAGCATCTCGATGGGTGCCGTGTCCATCCTGACGACGACGTTCTGGAAGGTGCTGGCCCTGATCGGGTACTCCGCGATCTGGGTGTACCTCGCGCCGTGGCACCTGCCCGCGGACGCCTGGTACACGTGGGTGATCCTCATCCTCGGCGTCGACGTGCTGTTCTACACGTATCACCGGATGTCACACCGCATCCGCCTGATCTGGGCCACCCACCAGGCGCACCATTCGAGCGAGTACTTCAACTTCTCCACCGCACTCCGCCAGAAGTGGAACAACAGCGCCGAGATCCTGATGTGGATTCCGTTGCCGCTGATCGGCATTCCGCCGTGGATGGTGTTCATCGGATTCTCCGTGAACCTCGTCTACCAATTCTGGGTCCACACCGAGCGCATCGACAAGTTGCCCCGGCCCGTCGAGTTCGTGTTCAACACCCCGTCACACCATCGCGTCCACCACGGCTGCGACCCCGAATACCTCGACCGGAACTACGCCGGCATCCTCATCGTGTGGGACCGGATGTTCGGCACGTTCCAACCCGAAACGCACCGCCCCACCTACGGACTCACCAAACCGGTGGGCACCTACAACGTCTGGAAGCTGCAGACCCACGAGTACGCCGCCATCGGCCGGGACTGGCGCCGGGCGTCGTCGTGGCGCGACAAGCTCGGCTACGTGTTCGGCCCGCCCGGCTGGACGCCGTCAGGAACGGGCGAAGCTGACCAGGAAATCGACCGTGCCGTTGCCGTCCACGGTCACGAAACCCAGTGACGGTGGCGTCACACCGAAGTCCGTCCAGGTGACCGGGATGCTGCCCGACGCGATGAGGTCGTCGCCGGAACGCAGCACGTCGACGTCGACGGTCACCGGACGCGACTGCCCCTTCAGCGTCAGCGTGCCCTGCGCGGACACCGTACCCACGGAACCGTCCGCGGGCAGCCCCGACAGATCGACCGGGGAGTCGAGCGTGAACGTGGCCGTCGGGAACGTCGCGGTGTCCATCACGTTGCCGCGGAACTGGCCGTCGCGCCGGGACTGATCGGTCGCGATCGTCGCCACCTGCACGGTCACGTCGCCGGCGGTGAGTTTCTCGCCCTCGACGGTCGCGTTGCCGGTCACGTCGCCGGTCGACCCGACCACGGTGACACTGGCGCCGTTGAGGATCTCGTGGACGGTGTACCCGGCCGCCGTCTCGTTGGAGCCCTGCCCGGGTGTGACGGTCCACTGCCCGTCGACCGATCCGGTGGCCGCCTCCGCGCCCTCGGTCGACACCGACGCCGCCGGTGCGTCGTCCTCTGCGATGAATTGGCCGTAGAACCACGGTCCCACCAGGAGCGCGAGTACGACAACGACCACTGCGCCGACCAACCACCACAGCTTTTTCATGAGCTCAGGCTAGTAGCGTGTCGCTGCTTAGTTCCGGCCTGTTTTCGTTGCAAGGTTGTGGCGGCAGACTTCCCCTTCCCCTCTGCCGGTCAGGACTGTTGTCAATGCCTTCGCAGAAGAAGCGTCCGGTGACGTTGAGCTCGGCTGATCGTGAGTTCTTGGAACGGTTGACCACCACCGGGGTGCATCCGGCCTCGATGATCCGGCGGGCCCGGGTGTTGCTGGCACTGGACACCTCGGTCGGGGCGGTCGATGAGAAGAAGGTGATCGCAGCACGGTTGGGGGTCTCGGGTGAGACGGTGCGGCTGGTGGCCAAGCGGTTCGCTGAAACCGGTCGGGACGTGGAGGCCACGATCGGGCGCAAGCAGCGTGACCTGCCACCGGTGCCGTCGCAGATCACCGGGGAGGTCGAGGCCAGGTTGATTGCGTTGGCGTGCTCGACGCCGCCGGAGGGTCATGCCCGGTGGTCGCTGCGACTGCTGGAGAAGCACGTCGCCCTGGTCGAGGACATCCCAGACCTGGACCACTCGACCATCGGCCGGATTTTAAAAAAACGAAACTTCGTCCTCACCTGAAGAAGTGCTGGACCATCCCACCAAAAGCGAACGCGGAGTTCGCAGCCCGGATGGAAGATGTTCTGTCGGTCTACGCCCGCCCCCACGATCCCTCACGCCCGGTGGTGTGTATGGACGAGAAGCCCTACCAGTTGCTGGCCCATGCTCGCGACCCGATCCCTGCAGCCCCGGGCCGCGACCGGCGAGAGGATTCGGAGTACGTGCGGCACGGGACCTGCTCGATCTTCTGCTGGGTCGAGCCCCTGGCCGGCTGGAGGCGTGTCGATGCCCAGCCCCGGCGCACCAAGGTCGACTGGGCCCGGCAGGTCAAAGAGCTTCTGTGCGTGGACTACCCGGACGCGGAGACAGTGGTGCTGGTGATGGACAACCTCAATACCCATGGCATCGGATCGCTCTACGAGGCCTTCGAGCCGGCCGAGGCGTTCGCGCTCGCGCAGCGGCTCGAGATCCACCACACCCCCAAACACGGCTCGTGGCTAAACATTGCCGAGATCGAACTCTCGGTGCTGACCCGCCAGTGCCTGGACCGTCGCATCGAGGACCTCGAGACCCTGGGCGCCGAACTCGCCGCCTGGCAACGACAGACCAACGCCGATCAACGCCAGGTCCAGTGGCACTTCACCACCGACGACGCCCGCATCAAACTCCGCCACCTATATCCCAACACTTAGCGGCGACGGTCTACTAGCCTGCGGCTCGCCGTGTCCGGTGGCTCCCCACTCGCGGCCGCGCTGGTGCGGAGCATGGCCACCCACCACGGCGTCGCGTTGACGCAGGGGTGGGGCATGACCGAGACCAGCCCGCTGCTCACCTTTTCGCGCCCGCCCCGCAACACCCCCGACGTCGAGGTTGCGCAGTGGGCGAGCCTGACCGGGCGCATCGTTCCGGGAGTGCAGGCGCGCATCGTCAGCGAAGCCGGCGTCGAGTTGCCCTGGGACGGCGAATCCATCGGGGAAGTCCAGCTGCGCGGCGCGACGATCGCGGGCAGCTACTTCCGCACCGAGGCCCCCGACAAGTTCGACGATGGTTGGTTGCGCACCGGCGACCTCGGGGTCCTGCACGAGGGTGGATGGATCCAGCTCAAGGACCGGCTCAAGGACGGCATCAAGAGCGGCGGGGAATGGATTTCCACGGTCGAACTCGAGAACGCACTGCTCGAGCACGACGCCGTCGCCGAGGTCGCGGTCATCGGTGTTCCCGACCCGAAGTGGGAGGAACGGCCCTTTGTCTGCGTCAAACTTGCGCCGGGGGCCAGGGTGACCGCGCCCGAACTTCTCGCCTTCCTCGACGGCAAGGTGGCTCGCTGGTGGCTCCCGGAACGGTGGGCCTTCGTGAACGCCCTCCCCAAGACCAGTGTCGGCAAACTCGACAAGAAGGACCTGCGCCGGAGCTACGACGCCGATGAACTGGCGGTTGACGACCTGCGGACTGTCCGCACGAGCGACAGCGTGCATCCCCCGTCTCGGTAGACACCACCACCGAATCCAAATTCCTCGACAACGAGACACGCCAATGACGACGAAGTAGGGACGCAAACGATGAAATTGGGATTTCACCTGGGCTATTGGTCTACCGCGCCCTCGGACGACGAACGAGCGGCCTTCTCCCGTGCGGAGAGTCTCGGCTACGACTCGGTCTGGACTGCCGAGACCTACGGATCCGACTGCTTAACCCCCTTGGCGTGGTACGGCGCCTCGACCCGCACTGTCGGGTTGGGCACCAACATCCTGCAAATGTCGGCGCGGACCCCAGCGGCGACTGCCATGGCGGCGATGACACTGGACCACCTGTCTCGGGGCCGCTTCATCCTGGGTTTGGGCGTCTCAGGGCCACAGGTCGTCGAGGGATGGTACGGGCAGCCGTATCCTCGACCGCTCGCTCGCACACGAGAATACGTCGAACTCGTCCGTAAGTTCGTGCGACGAGACGAACCCGTGAGTCACGATGGTTCGTTCTACCAACTCCCGCTGCACGGTGGCTCCGGCCTTGGAAAGCCACTGCGGTCCATGATCCACCCCATTCGTACCGAGATCCCGATCTATCTCGGGGCCGAGGGGCCAAAGAACATCGCACTCGCCGCCGAGATAGCCGATGGGTGGCTGCCGATCTTCTATTCGCCCCGAATGGACGACTTCTATCGAGGAGCGCTGGAGGAAGGATTCTCGAAACCCGGAGCCCGCCGATCTCTGGACGATTTCGACATCGCCGCCACGGTCCCCATTGTCATCGACGATGACCTCGAGAAGGCAGCCGACGTGATCCGGCCCAACATCGCGCTCTACGTCGGTGGAATGGGCGCCCAGGAAGCCAACTTTCACAATCAAGTGTTCGTGCGCATGGGTTACGAAGCGGAATGCGCGCGCATTCAGCGCCTTTACCTGGATGGGCACAAGTCCGAAGCAATAGCATCGGTGCCCTTGGCCATGGTCGAGGATGTCGCCCTCGTCGGATCACGAGAGAAGATAAAGGATGACATCATTCGATGGGAGAAGACGGCAGTCAAAACGCTGCTACTTCAGGGCCTCGGTTACTCCTCGATCGAGGCGGTTGCAGAACTTCTCGCGTAATGAGACGTACACGCGATGGACCAGGGTAGCGCCCTGATGGTCCATAAGTGATGACCACATGTTGGATGAACTCCGAATCACCGTGTGGCTCAATTGCCTTACGTGACAGCGGCAGCGAGTGTCGTGACGACGATGGGGGAGGGGCTCGCGCCCGGCGATCCCCTGGGCGTCCCTCGTGGTGAATGCGTTGAGGAGGCTCGATCGCGTCCTCGTAGTCCCGCACGACATCGAAAAGCGCATGGGTCTGGTCCTGTGAGCTCGTCAACTGCTATTGACCGTACGGGCGGTCAGCTGTACGTTTCTGGTTACCGCACCGAACAGAGGGAGCCTTCCGATGCGCATCGAAGCCGCAGTGCTGCGTCACCACGACGCACCGTTCGAGATCGAGACGGTGGAGTTGGCCGACCCGACCGGTGGCCGACTGCGGGTTCGCATCGCCGGTGTCGGGTTCTGTCACACCGACGTCCTGCCCAGGGACCCGTCGTTCCTCGCCCAGCCGCCGATCGTGGTCGGTCACGAGGGGGCCGGAGTCGTCGAGGAAGTCGGCGCCGGTGTCACCGGCATCGAGGTCGGCGATCATGTTCTGTTGTCGTTCGATTCCTGCGGGCTGTGCGAAAACTGCGTGGGTGGGCACCCGGCGTATTGCTTCGCGTTCTTCGCGCGCAATCTGTCCGGCCGTGGCCCCGATGGGCCCGGCCCGCTCACCGACGTGAACGGCAACGCCCTTGCGTCACGGTGGTTCGGTCAGTCCTCCCTGGCCACCCACGCGATCGTCACGTCCCGCAATGTCGTTGTGGTCGACAAGGATCTGCCCCTGCATCTGCTGGGTCCGCTCGGGTGCGGGATCCAGACCGGCGCGGGGTCGGCGCTGATCGCCTTGAAGGTGCGCCCGGGCACGACGTTCGCCGTCTTCGGGGCCGGAGCGGTGGGTTTGTCCGCGGTCCTGGCCGCGCGGGTGGCCGGCGCCTCCCGGATCGTCGCGGTCGACCTGCACGCGAACCGACTCGACCTCGCCCTCGAACTCGGGGCAACGGACGTGATCGAGGGCTCCGCGGACGACGTGGCCCGCCAGATCCGGAAGCTGACCGGCGGCGGCGTCCACGCGGCCCTGGACACGACAGGAGTCCCGCAGGTCATCGCCTCGGCGATCGACAGCCTCCGGCCCACCGGAACCGTCGGTCTCGTCGGCGCGGCGACACGCGAGCTCGTCCTCGCACCGGGGGCCCTGGCTGCCGGCAAGAACGTGATGGGCATCCTCGGGGGTGACGCCGTTCCGCAATTGTTCCTGCCTCGGTTGATCGACCTGTGGCGACAGGGCCGGTTCCCATTCGATCAGCTCATCCGCACCTACCCACTCGCCGATATTGCCGCCGCCGAAGCAGACGCCGCCAGCGGCGCCACCATCAAACCGGTTCTGCTTCCGAATTCCTGACCCGCCTGACGGACGACCGATCGAGGACCCGCATGAAGTACACCCGCTCGCAGCTGTTCATCGACGGCCGGTGGCACACCCCGTCCACCTCCGAGACCATCACGGTGATCTCGCCGACCACCGAACAACCGGTCGGTTCCGCGCCCGACAGCACTCCCGCAGACGTCGACGCGGCCGTCGCCGCCGCGCGCGGGGCGCTGCGTGCAACCCAGTGGGGCGCGCTGGAACCTGTCGAACGCGCAGCCGCTCTCCGGCGATTCGCCGATGCGCTCGACCGGCGACGAGAGGAAACGGCCGCGGTGGTGACCGATGAGAACGGTATGCCCTCGGCGATCTCGTTGGCCGCGGAGGGCAGTGGACCCGCCGCGACGCTGCGGTACTACGCCGATCTCGCCGAGAAGATTCCAGTCGAGACTCCGCGGACCTCGGCGAACGGCCGGTCCACGACGATCGTGCGCCGTGAGCCGATCGGTGTTGTCGCCGCGATCATTCCGTGGAACTTTCCACAGTCGCTCACCATGTTCAAGGTGGCGCCGGCGCTTGCGGCAGGCTGCACCGTGGTCATCAAGCCCGCCCCGGAGACCGTGCTCGACGTGTTCCAACTCGCGGACGCCGCGGAGGAGGCCGGACTCCCAGCAGGGGTACTGAACATCGTGACAGGTGGTCGCGAGATCGGTTCCTACCTCGTGGGCCACCCCGGTGTGGACAAGGTCGCCTTCACCGGGTCCACTGCTGCCGGACGGGCGATCGGGGAGACGTGTGGTCGCCTGCTGCGGCCGGTCACCCTCGAACTGGGGGGTAAGAGCGCAGCGATCGTCCTCGACGATGCCGATCTGGTGAGCGTCGCGCGCGGGATGTCGTGGGCGAGCCTGCTCAACAATGGGCAGACGTGCTACCTGTCCTCCCGGATTCTTGCGCCCCGGTCCCGGTACCGCGAAACCGTCGAGGCGGTCGCGCATCTCGCGTCGTCGCTGACGGTCGGTGACCCGACCGACCCCGCCACCCGGGTCGGACCGCTCGTCTCCGAACGCCAGCGCCGCAGTGTCGAGGCGTACATCGAGACCGGCAAACGCGATGGTGCCACCGTCGTCGCGGGTGGCGGCCGACCTAAACACCTCGATCGCGGATGGTTCGTCGAACCGACAGTCTTCGCCGACCTCGACAATTCGGCAACCGTGGCGCGTGAGGAGATCTTCGGTCCTGTCCTGACCGTCCTGCCGTACGGGGACGTCGACGACGCGGTCGCGATCGCCAACGATTCCGACTACGGACTGGGCGGCACTATCTGGACATCCGATCCCGACAGGGGCCTCGACCTTGCTCGCCGTATCGAAACCGGCAGTGTGGGAGTGAACTTCTTCGATCTCGACATCGGAGCCCCATTCGGCGGGGTCAAAGCCAGCGGACTCGGCCGCGAACTCGGCCCGGAGGGCCTGAGCGCATACGTCACCTTGAAGTCGATCTACACTCGCTGATCGGCCGTTGGGTGGCGCGCCCGACACTGGAGGATCACCGGCGGTGTCGATGCAAGTTGTCGGGTGCGGGGTAAGTTGTGAGGGAAAGATATTCAACGATCCTGTTCAGCCAGCCAGCCAGCCAGCCAGTCAACAGTCAGCGATGGCCTTGCCCCTCCGGTAGCCAGGTGGAGAGTGCTGCGCGACAAACCTAGAGGTCAGGTGGGCGAACCTCCCTTCGTGGTCCGCGGACGCTCTCCGGGACGGTGGCCCGCACTGACGGATCGTTTCACAGAGCCGAAAGCGACCGTCGCTTGTCGCGGTCGGTGCGCATCACCGTCGGCGTCGTGTGTCGGACGGCGTTGACGCTGGTGCGGTTCAGGTGGGGGAGAGGATGGCGCTGTGGTCGGCGATGATGCGGGCGACGAGGTCGCGGCCGGGGCCGTGGTCGAGTGGCAGGGGCGTGGTGG
>Ga0247825_10003483_pt1 | contig 10384 bp, 8 predicted proteins | sample 13C_Vanillin_Day_FD_194413 | JGI IMG/M metagenome (GOLD analysis project Ga0247825, IMG submission 194413) | Soil microbial communities from agricultural site in Penn Yan, New York, United States - 13C_Vanillin_Day48 | ecosystem: Environmental > Terrestrial > Soil > Agricultural land | place... | reverse complement strand
CCACCCCGCCGAATCCTCCGATCAGGAAGTACATCGGGATGAGCATGGCCTCGAAGAAGATGTAGAAGAGCAGGACGTCGAGGGCGGTGAACGACACGATCACCATCGCCTCGACCATCAGCGTCAGTGCCACGTACGTGTGGGCCATCCGCCGCTGCCCGTAGTCGGGCGCGGTGTCACCGTCGTTCCACCCCGCCAGCAGCAGCAGCGGGACCAGAACGGCGGTGAGGAGCACCAGGACGAGCGCGATGCCGTCGAGGCCCAGGATGTACCGGGTGCCGAACGCCGGGATCCAGGCGTGCGATTCCACGAACTGGTACTGCTCCCCGGTCGGATCGAACCGGATCGCCAGCACGACCGCCAGGCACAGCACCACCACGGACACGCCCACGGCAACGGATTTCGCGAGCGCGCGCTTGTGGACGGGCAGAGCCAGGACCACACCGGCACCGACGAGTGGCAGCACCCAGAGGGCGGTCAGCCACGGGAACCCGCTCACCACAGCCTCACCAGCATCGTCGCGACCAGAAGTGCCGCACCGGCGAACATGAACAGCGCGTACGACCGGACGAACCCGGTCTGAAGACGCCGCACCCGCATCGACGTTCCGCCGACGAGCGCGGCGAACCCGTTGACGGCGCCGTCGACTCCCCTGCCGTCGACGGTCACGAGTGTTCGCGTCAGTTCCTGCCCGGGACGCATCAGCGCCGCCTCGTTGAACGCGTCGCCGTACAGGTCCTTCCGGGCTGCGGCGGTGAATGCGGTGACCTTCTCCGGCGCGACCTCGGGGATCGGCTGCCGGGCGTACTGCCGGTAGGCCACCGCGACTCCCGCGAGCACCACCACCAGAGTGAGTGCGGTGATCGCCCACACGGGCAGGGCGGGCTCGCCGTGGTGGGCGCCGACGACCGGTTCCAGCCAGTGCTGCAGGGAGGAGCCGACGGCGAGTAGGGCGCCGGCGGCGACCGAACCGACCGCGAGCAGAATCATCGGCACCGTCATCACCCCTGGCGATTCGTGTGGGTCGGCGACGGGAAGATCCCCGCTCGCGTCGCTCGCCCCGGAAGCCCACCGCGGTTGTCCGAAGAAGGTCATCAGCATCACCCTGGTCATGTAGAAGGCGGTGAGTCCCGCGCCGAGCAGCGTGACCGTCCCGAGGACGACGCCCTGAACGCCCTCGGCGGCGAACGCCGCTTCGATGATCTTGTCCTTGGAGAAGAAGCCGGAGAACGGCGGAATCCCGATGATGGCCAGGTATCCCAGCCCGAACGTGACGAACGTGATCGGCATGACGGTGCGCAGCCCGCCGTAGCGGCGCATGTTCACCTCGTCGTTCATGCCGTGCATCACCGAGCCTGCGCCGAGGAACAGGCCGGCCTTGAAGAAGCCGTGGGTGAGCAGCAGCATGATCGCGAACGCGTACCCGGCCGGTCCCAGACCGGCGGCCAGCACCATGTACCCGATCTGGCTCATCGTGGATGCCGCCAGCGCCTTCTTGATGTCGTCCTTCGCGCAGCCGATGATCGCGCCGAACAGCAGGGTCACCGCGCCGACGATCACGACGGCGAGCTGGGCATTCGGGGCCAGGTCGAAGATCGCGTTGGACCGGACGATCAGATACACACCCGCCGTGACCATGGTCGCGGCGTGGATGAGCGCCGACACCGGTGTCGGGCCTTCCATGGCGTCACCGAGCCACGACTGCAACGGGACCTGCGCCGATTTGCCGCACGCGGCGAGCAGCAACGCGAGCCCGATCGCGGTCAGCACGCCCTCGCTGGCGGCGTCGGCACGAGTGAACACGTCGGCGAACTCGATCGAGCCGAAAGTCGAGAACATGATCATGATCGCGAGGACCAGACCCATGTCACCGACGCGGTTGACCACGAACGCCTTCTTCGCGGCCGCCGCCGCGGACGGCTTGTACTGCCAGAACCCGATGAGCAGGTACGAGGCGAGACCGACACCCTCCCAGCCGACGTACAGGCCGAGGAAGTTGTCGGCCAGCACCAGCAGCAGCATCGCGGCGAGGAACAGATTGAGGTAGGCGAAGAAACGCCGTCGTTCCGGGTCGTGCGCCATGTAGCCGACCGAATAGATGTGGATCAGCGAACCCACCCCGGTGATCAGCAGCACGAAGCACACGGACAGCTGGTCGAGTTGGAGACCGAAGTCCACCTGGAGTTCGCCGACGGGCACCCAGCTGAACAGGGTCTGGTGCACGACCCGCTCGGCTGCGTCCCGGCCCAGCATGTCGACGAAGAAGACGACGCCGAGCGCGAAGGAGACCAGTGCCGTCGCGCAGCCGAGGAGATGACCCCACGCATCGCTGCGCCGGCCCGCCAGCAGGAGCACGGCGGCTCCGAAGAGCGGCAGAACCGGCAGCAGCCACACGGCCGACGAGAGCGTTCCGCTCATGCCGCACCGCCGATCGGGGAGTCGTCGTCGGGCAAAGTCACCTTCTCGAGGATGTGCGTCATCGGGGACCCGTCAGTTCTTGAGGAGGTTGGCGTCGTCGACGGAAGCCGAACGGCGGGAACGGAAGATGGTCATGATGATCGCCAGACCGACGACGACCTCGGCGGCCGCGACGACCATCGTGAAGAACGCGAAGACCTGGCCGTCGAGGTTGCCGTGCATCCGGGCGAACGTCACGAACGCCAGATTCGAGGCGTTGAGCATCAGTTCGATGCACATGAACACGATGATCGCGTTGCGGCGGATCAGCACCCCGGCCGCACCGATCGTGAACAGCAGCGCCGACAGGTAGAGGTAGTTCTCGGGGTTCATCGCCGACCCCCCTCGTCGGTGGCACCGGGTTCGGGGGTCGCGACGTCCGCGGTGCCCAGCGCCCGGGCGGGCAGGCTCGGCCGCCGCTCGAGCGACCGGCTGACGGACAGCTCGGAGAACGTGCCGTCGGGCAGCAACGCCGGTATGTCGACGGCGTTGTGCCGCGCGTAGACACCCGGACTGGGCAGCGGTGTGACACGGGCACCCTCGCGGACGCGGTCCTGGGACAACTCGCGCTGGTCCTTCCGCGGCTCGAAACGCTCCCGGTGGGCGAGCACCATCGCTCCGATGGTCGCGGTGATCAGCAACGCACCGGTCAGTTCGAAAGCCCACACGTACCGGAGGAACACGAGTTCGGCCAGCCCCTCGACGTTGCCCCCCGCGTTGGCCTGATCGAGACCGGTGAACGCGGAGACGGACGCACTCCCGATACCGCCGATCAGCAGGAGGCCGAATCCCAGTCCCGCCGCGATCGCGGCCACCCGCTGACCGCGGAGGTTCTCCACGAGGGATTCGGAGGAGTCGACGCCGATGAGCATGAGCACGAACAGGAACAGCATCATGACCGCGCCGGTGTACACCACGATCTGCACGACGCCGAGGAAGAGTGCGCCCTGGGCGATGTAGAAGACAGCCAGGATGATCATGGTCGTCGCGAGGAAGATCGCCGAGTACACGGCCTTGGTTGCGCTGACCACTCCGAGCGCGCCGATCACGGCCACGGTCGCGAGGACCCAGAACTGCACACCCTCGCCCGTCGAGGTCTGGGTGAAGGGTTCCGCGACCAGCTGGACCGCGGACGGCATCGTGTTCACCACGTCGGCTCTCCTCCCTCGATCACGGCCTGTCCCCCGCCGTGTCCTCGACCTCGGACTCGTCCTGCGCCGCAGCCGCCGCTCCCCCGGTCACCGTGCCGCGGTAGTAGTCCTCAGCGGTGGTGCCCGGGGCCATCGGGTGCGGCGACTCGACCATGCCGGACTCGAGCGGGGCCAGCAGCCGGTCCTTCTCGTAGATCAGACCGGCCCGGTTGTCGTCGGCCATCTCGTACTCGTTGGTCATGGTCAGCGCCCGCGTCGGGCACGCCTCGATACACAGCCCGCACCCGATGCAGCGCAGGTAGTTGATCTGATACACCTGGCCGTACCGCTCGCCGGGCGAGAAGCGTTCCTCGTCGGTGTTGTCGGCGCCCTCCACGTAGATGGCGTCGGCGGGGCACGCCCAGGCACACAGTTCGCACCCGATGCACTTCTCCAACCCGTCCGCGTAACGGTTGAGCTGATGCCTGCCGTGGTAGCGGGCCGCCGTCGGCACCTTCTCCTCGGGGTAGAACTCGGTGTTCGATTTCTTGAACATCGTCGAGAAGGTCACGCCGAAACCCGCTATGGGGCCGAGGAATTTAGTCATCGCTGTCCTCCTGGGTGGGACCGGTGGAGTGCGCGCCGGCGACGGAGACGGGCGTGCGCCGGAACGCAGGCAGCGTCTGACCCGGCATCGGCGGGACCGGGAATCCACCGGCCATGGGGTCGAACGGTTCGAGTGTCTCCGGGGCCAGTTCGGCACGTCCCCGCGGCTCGACCGGCTTCTCGGGTGCGCGAACGCCGCCCGGACGCAGGCGCTTCCACAGGAGCACCACCACGACGAGGGCCACGACGAGGGCGGCGACGACGAGCGCGATCGACCGGGCGTCGTAACCCTCGTTGCGGAAGGCCCGGACGGTGGCGACGATCATGACCCACACCAGCGAGATCGGGATCAGGATCTTCCAGCCGAGACCCATGAACTGGTCGTACCGCAGCCGGGGCAGCGTGGCCCGCAGCCAGACGAAGACGAACAGGAAACCCCAGACCTTCAGCGTGAACCAGAGCACCGGCCACCAGCCGGAATTGGCGCCGTCCCACAGGCTGAGCGGGAACGGGGCGTGCCAACCGCCGAGGAACAGTGTGGTGGCGAGCGCCGAGACCGTCACCATGTTCACGTACTCGGCGAGCATGAACATCGCGAAGCTCAGCGAGGAGTACTCGGTGTGGAACCCGCCGACCAGTTCGCCTTCCGCCTCGGGCAGGTCGAAGGGCGCCCGGTTGGTCTCGCCGACCATCGACGTGACGTAGATGAGGAACGACGGCAGCAGCAGGAAGACGTACCAGGTGTGTTCCTGGGCGGCGACGATGCCCGACGTGGACATCGTTCCGGCGTCCAGGAAGACGGCCGCGAACGACAACGCCATCGCGATCTCGTACGAGATCACCTGCGCCGTCGAGCGCAGCCCTCCCAGCAACGGGTACGTGGAGCCGGACGCCCAGCCGGCGAGCACGATGCCGTAGACGCCGATCGATGTGGCCGCGAGGACGTAGAGGACGGCCACGGGGAGGTCCGTCAGCTGCAATGGCGTGTAGTGCCCGAAGATCGACACCGCCGGGCCGAACGGGATCACGGCGAACGCCATGAACGCAGGCACCGCGGCGATGATCGGCGCCAGGATGTAGATCGGCTTGTCCACACCCTTCGGGACGATCCCCTCCTTCAGTGCGAGCTTGATGCCGTCGGCGAGGCTCTGCAGCATGCCCCGCGGGCCCACCCGGTTCGGGCCGACGCGCATCTGCATCCAGGCCATGACCTTGCGTTCGGCCAGGATCGTCAGAAGCGGGGTGAGGACGAGGAACACGAAGATGGCCAGGGCCTTGCCGAGCACCAGCCACCACGGGTCGTGGCCGAACAGCGCAGGGTCGGGGTAGACGGCCTCGATCGTCACAGCGCACCTCCCGCGACCATCCCGCTGGTGCCGGCCGCGCGGCGGACGTTCACGACGCTCCCCGCCCGGGCGGCCAGTTGCCGGTAGACGGCGGATCCGGGCGAGTTGAGGGGCAGCCACACCACTCGATCCGGCATGTCGGTGATCACCAACGGCAGCGTGACGGCGCCCCGTTCCGTCGTGACGGTGACCGGATCTCCGTCAGCGGCACCCGACTCTGCCGCCGAGGCCGCGGACATCCGAACGACCGGAGTGCGGGCAGTGCCCGCCAGGTGCGGCTCCCCGTCCTGCAGCCGTCCCGAGTCGAGGAGCATCCGCCAGGTGGCGAGCACCGCCTCCCCCGGCCCGGGTTCCCGCCGCGGCGGTTGCGGGTGGTCGGGCGGATCCGGAAAGTCACCGTCCCAGGCGCCGAGCCTCTCGAGTTCGCGCCGTGCGGTCGCGGCGTCCGGAAGACCCAGCGGGACACCCATTTCGCCGGCGATCGCGTGGAGCACCCGCTGATCGGGCATCGACCCGGTGGCGCGGAGGGCGGCGTCGAAATCGCGTGTGCGCCCTTCCCAGTCGAGGAAGGTGCCCGGCTTCTCCATGACCGGTGCGATGGGGAACACCACGTCCGCGCGCTCGCTGATCGCACTGTGGCGCAGTTCCAGACTCACGACGAACCCTGCCGCCTCGACGGCGGCCAGCGCGGCCTGCGGGTCGGGGAGGTCGTCGGCCTCGACACCGCCGATCACCAGCGCCCCGAGCGTCTTCGCCTCGGCCGCGGCGAGGATGCCCGCGGTATCCCGGCCTGCGGTGTCCGGCAGATCCGCGGCGTTCCATACGGACGCGACCTGCCGCCGCGCCTCCGGATCGCCCACCGGTCTGCCACCCGGGAGCAGTCCGGGCAGCGCGCCCGCCTCGAGCGCGCCTCGTTCGCCGGCCCGTCGCGGCACCCAGGCCAGCCGGGCCCCGGTGTCGTCGGCCAGCCGGCTCGCCGCGGACAGCGCCCCCGGCACCCCGGCGAGTCTCTCCCCGACCACGATGACCGCACCCGGCCGGCGCAGCAGCTCGGTGACACCCGAGTCCAGATCACCCGTGCGGAGTCCGTCGAGGACCTCCGCCTCCGCATTCGGCGCGGACCGCAGCAGCCGGCCGGACATCTTCTCCAGCCCACGGGACGTGTACGGGGCGATCGAGTAGACCGGAACGGCCTTCGCGCGCGCGGCCTTGCGCAGCCGGAGGAAGACGATCGGCGATTCCTCCTCCGGCTCGAACGCGGCGAGAAGGACGACCGGCGCGACGTCGAGGTCCTCGTAGGTGACCGCGAGTCGTTGCCCCGCCACCCGGGCGGCCAGGAACTCGGCCTCCTCACCGGAGTGCGCGCGACTGCGGAAGTCGATGTCGTTGGTGCCGAGCGCTGTTCGCGCGAACTTCGCGTACGCGTACGCGTCCTCCCACGTGGACCGGCCCCCGACGAGAACACCCGCGTTCCCCCGCGCAGCGGCCAATCCCCGCGCCGCGACGGCCAGGGCCTCGGACCAGGAGGCGGGTGCCAGAATGCCGTCGTCGCCGCGGACCAACGGGGCGGTGATCCGGTCACGCTCGGTGGCGTAGGCGAACGCCCACCGCCCCTTGTCGCAATTCCACTCCTCGTTGACCTCCGGATCGTCGCCCGCCAGCCGGCGCAGCACCTTCCCCCGCCGGTGGTCGGTGCGCTGGGCGCACCCGCTCGCACAGTGCTCGCACACGCTGGGGCTGGAAACCAGGTCGAACGGGCGGGCCCGGAAACGGTACGCGGAACCCGTCAGCGCACCCACCGGGCAGATCTGGACGGTGTTGCCGGAGAAATACGACTCGAACGGTTCCTTCGCGTAGATCCCGACCTGCTGCAGTGCGCCCCGCTCCATGAGTTCGATGAACGGGTCGCCGGCGACCTGCTGGGAGAACCGGGTACACCGCGCGCACAACACGCACCGCTCACGGTCCAGCAGGACCTCCGTGGACAGCGGAATCGGTTTGGGGAACGTGCGCTTGACCTCACCGAAACGCGACTCCGCGCGCCCATTCGACATCGCTTGATTCTGCAGGGGGCACTCGCCGCCCTTGTCGCACACCGGGCAGTCCAGGGGATGGTTGATCAGCAGTAACTCCATCACACCCTTCTGCGCCTTGTCGGCGACGGGCGACGTGAGCTGGGTGTGGACGACCATGCCGTCGGTGACAGTCGTGGTGCAGGAGGCGAGCGGCTTGCGCTGCCCCTCCACGTCGACGAGGCACTGGCGGCAGGCGCCGACCGGATCGAGCAGCGGGTGATCGCAGAACCGCGGGATCTGAATGCCGATCATCTCCGCGGCACGAATCACCAACGTGCCCTTGGGGACACTCACCTCGACGCCGTCGATGACGACGCCTACTTCGTTAGTGGGCGCCGGGGCTTTCACGCCCGCCCTTCCCTCGTCACTCATTCGCTGCGCTCCCTCGCTCGTCGGTCCAGACCGGACGGCCCCCGCGCCGGATCATGCGTGTACTCCAGCCATGAGCGTCGACTGATGCGGGTCGAACGGGCAGCCACCCTGCTCGAAGTGTGCGAGGTATTCGTCGCGGAAGTACTTGATGGAGGACATGATCGGGCTGGCCGCACCGTCACCGAGAGCGCAGAACGACTTGCCGAGGATGTTGTCGGCGATGTCGAGCAGCTTCTCCAGATCGGCGTCGGTCCCCTCCCCTCGCTCGAGCCGCTCCAGGATCTGCACCAGCCAATAGGTGCCTTCCCGGCAGGGCGTGCACTTGCCACACGACTCGTGCGCATAGAACTCGGTCCAGCGGAGCACGGCACGCACCACGCACGTGGTCTCGTCGAAGATCTGCAAGGCCTTGGTGCCCAGCATCGATCCGGCGGCGCCGACACCCTCGTAGTCGAGGGCGACGTCGAGATGCTCGTCGGTGAAGATCGGTGTCGAGGAACCGCCCGGAGTCCAGAACTTCAATCGGCGCCCTGCGCGGACTCCACCCGCGTACTCGAGCAACTCCCGCAGGGTGATTCCGAGCGGGGCCTCGTACTGTCCGGGCTTCGTCACGTGCCCGGACAGGGAGTACAGGGTGAAGCCGGGCGACTTCTCACTGCCCATCGACCGGAACCACTCGATGCCGTTCACGATGATCGGTGGGACGCTCGCAATCGACTCGACGTTGTTGACGACGGTCGGTGACGCGTAGAGACCGGCCACCGCGGGGAACGGCGGACGCAACCGAGGCTGACCACGGCGACCCTCCAGCGAATCGAGCAGCGCCGTCTCCTCCCCGCAGATGTACGCCCCTGCACCCGCATGCACGACCAGTTCGAGGTCGAAACCGGTGCCCAGGATGTTCTTGCCGAGGTAGCCCGCCGCATACGCCTCCGCGACCGCGGCGTGCAGCCGGCGCAGCACCGGCACCACCTCGCCGCGCACATAGATGAAGGCGTGCCCGGCGCGGATCGCGTACGCCGCGATGATGACGCCCTCGACGAGCGCGTGCGGCGTGGCCAGCAGGAGCGGCATGTCCTTGCAGGTGCCCGGTTCGGACTCGTCGGCGTTGACCACGAGGTAGTGCGGCTTGTCGTCGCCCTGCGGGATGAACGACCACTTCATCCCGGTCGGGAACCCGGCACCACCGCGACCGCGCAGTCCTGCCTCCTTGACCGTCGAGATGACCTCGTCCGGGTCCATGCGCAGCGCCTTCTGCAGGGCCTCGTACCCGTCGTGGCGACGGTACGTGTCGAGGGTCCAGGACTCGGGCTCGTCCCAGTAGCGGCTGAGGACAGGGGTCAGCGGCATGTCAGTCTCCCTTTCGACCCGGGTCGGTGGCCGCCGGATCCGTCTCGGAGGTGGACCGATCCGGCGGCACCGTCGCGGACGGGGCAGGCGACGGCTGGTCCTTCGCCGATTCCGCCGCCACCGGCTCGGTGTCCCGCGACGGCGGCTCCGGGATCAGCGACGTCTCCGCAGGATCCGGCGCCGCCATGCCCCGTTCGTGCGCCACGCGCAGGCCGGCCAGTGTGGCGTCACCCGCGGTACCGCCCTCCGCCAGCGCACCGGGACGCTCGTCGGGGAACCCGGCGAGAATGCGGGCGGTCTCCCGGAACGTGCACAGCGTCGCGCCGCGACTCGGCGACACCCGTTCACCAGAACGCAGGGAATCGACGAGTGAGCGAGCCGACTCCGGGGTCTGGTTGTCGAAGAACTCCCAGTTGACCATCACCACCGGGGCGTAATCGCACGCCGCATTGCACTCGATGTGCTCCAGCGTGACCTTGCCGTCCGCGGACGTGCCACCGTGCGGCAGGTCGAGGTGCTCCTCCAGGGCGGCGAGGATCGCGTCGCCGCCCATGATCGCGCACAACGTGTTGGTGCACACTCCGACGTAGTAGTCGCCCGTCGGGTCGCGCCGGTACATCGAATAGAAGGTCGCCACCGCGGCCACCTCCGCGCCGGTCAATCCGAGCCGGCCGGCACAGAACTCGATCCCCGCCGGCGTGATGCACCCGTCCTCCGCCTGCACCAGATGCAGCAGCGGTAGCAGCGCGGAACGCGAATTCGGGTAACGCGCGACGACGACGTCGGCGTCGGCGTCCAGCCGCGCACGAACCTCCGGCGGATACTCCTCACGCGCACCCGGCCGCACCAGCAGCCCGTGCTCCTCCGGCCGGGGCCCGAACTCGATGAAGATGGGGGTTTGCTTCGGTGCTGCTTGCTCGGTCATCGGTCCACGCCCCCCATCACCGGATCGATGCTCGCGACCGCCGCAATGACATCCGCAACCATGCCGCCCTCACACGTGGCCGCCACCGACTGCAGGTTCGTGAACGACGGATCCCGGAAATGC
>Ga0247825_10003482_pt1 | contig 10384 bp, 4 predicted proteins | sample 13C_Vanillin_Day_FD_194413 | JGI IMG/M metagenome (GOLD analysis project Ga0247825, IMG submission 194413) | Soil microbial communities from agricultural site in Penn Yan, New York, United States - 13C_Vanillin_Day48 | ecosystem: Environmental > Terrestrial > Soil > Agricultural land | place... | reverse complement strand
CCCTGCCGCCGTGGATGTTCGGCGTCCAACCGCCCTCCGGCCGCGAATAGTCGAGGTACAGCATCGACGCGACCGCGTCGACGCGCAGACCGTCCACGTGGAACTCGTCGAGCCAGTACAGCGCGTTCGCGACGAGGAAGTTGCGCACCTCGCGTCGCCCGAAATCGAACACATATGTTCCCCAGTCGAGTTGCTCGCCGCGCTGGGGGTCGCTGTGCTCGTAGAGCGGTGTGCCGTCGAAACGTGCCAGCGCCCACTCGTCCTTGGGGAAGTGCGCGGGAACCCAGTCGACGATGACCCCGATGCCGGCGGCGTGCAGATGGTCGACGAACCACCGGAAGTCGTCGGGGGAGCCGAATCGTGAGGTGGGCGCGTAGTACGACGTGACCTGGTACCCCCACGAACCGCCGAACGGGTGCTCGGCGACCGGCAGCAGTTCGACGTGGGTGAATCCCGTCTCGGTGAGGTGGGTAGCGAGTTGTTCGGCCATCTCGCGGTAGTTCAGCCCGGGCCGCCACGAAGCGAGGTGGACCTCGTACACGCTCATCGGGGACTGCGCCGGCTCGGTGGCCGCGCGCTGCGCCAGCCATTCGGCGTCGTTCCATTCGTACGTGCTCACCGACACCCGGGACGCGGTGGCGGGCGGGACCTCGGTCGCGAAGGCCATGGGGTCGGCCTTGTCGCGCACACTGCCGTCAGGCCCGTGGACCCGGAACTTGTACAGGTCGCCGACCTCGATACCGGGAACGAACAACTCCCACACCCCGGTGGAGCCGAGTACCCGCATCGGGTAGTTCCGCCCACTCCACCCGTCGAAATCGCCGATCACACTCACTCCGCGGGCATTGGGAGCCCACACGGCGAACGAGGTGCCGGTGACGGTGCCGTCGGGGGTGTCGTAGCGGCGGCGGTGCGCGCCGAGGATCTCCCACAGCCGCTCGTGCCTGCCCTCACCGAACAGGTGCAGGTCGAGTTCCCCCAGCGTGGGCAGGAATCGGTACCCGTCGGCGGAGACGTCGTTGTGGCCACCCGGCCACGTCGTGGACAGCCGGTAGTCCATCAGATCCCGGTACGGGACGAGTGCCCCCCACACACCGTGCGCGAGGTGCTCCAGCGAGAAGCTCGTCCCCCCGATGACGGCGTCGACGGCCTCGGCGTGGGGGCGCAGTGCGCGGATCACCGTGCCGTCGGGGTGCGGGTGTGCGCCCAGGATCGAGTGCGGGTTGTGGTGCTCGCCCCGGGACAGCAGGTCGAGGTCGGCGGCGTCCGGTGCGATGGCGACAGGCGGTTCGACGGTCACTATGTACCTCCGCGGTAGGCCAGCTTCGTTCTGGCCGGATAGGGGATCGACGGTAATGCCAGGATATGGGCCACCGAGCGCCAGGGTTCCAGGCGCACGAAGTTGGTCTGCCCCCAGTGATACTGCTCCCCGGTGACCTCGTCGAGCACGGTCAGGTGGTCGTGCCAGTCGCGGCCCAGCGCGGGCATGTCCAGCCACACGTTGCCCTGCTCGGCGCCGTACGGGTTGAGGTTGATCACCGTCAGCACGGCATCCCCGGTGGTGGCGTCGAACTTGGAATAGGCGATCAGGGCGTCGTTGTCGACGTGGTGGAAATGGATGTTGCGCAACTGCTGCAGCGCCGGATGCTGCCTGCGGATCCGGTTGAGCGCCGTGATCCACGGTTCGAGGGACTCGCCGCGCGCGGCGGCGCCCTCGAAGTCGCGGGGACGCAGCTGATACTTCTCCGAGTCGAGGTACTCCTCACTGCCCGGTCGCACCGGAACGTGTTCGTACAGTTCGTATCCCGAGTACACCCCCCACGAGGGGGACAGTGTGGCCGCCAGGGCGGCGCGCAGGGCGAACATTCCCGGGCCGCCGGTCTGCAGGCTCTCGTGCAGGATGTCCGGGGTGTTGACGAAGAGGTTCGGGCGCGCCTCGTCGGCCTTGGCGGCGATCTCCTTGCCGAACTCCGTCAGCTCCCACTTGGCCGTCCGCCACGTGAAATACGTGTAGGACTGGGTGAAGCCGCGGCGGGCGAGACCGTACAACCGTGCGGGACGGGTGAACGCCTCGGACAGGAACAGGACGTCCGGATCCGACTTCTTGACCTCGGCGATCAGCCACTCCCAGAAGTCCGGCGGCTTGGTGTGCGGGTTGTCGACCCGGAAGATCTTGACGCCCGCCGCAACCCAGTGCCGGACGACCCGCAGGACCTCCGCGTAGATGCCGTCGCGGTCGTCGTCGAAGTTGACCGGGTAGATGTCCTGGTATTTCTTCGGCGGGTTCTCGGCGTAGGCGATGGTGCCGTCGGGGAGCACTGTGAACCATTCGGGGTGCTTCTTCGCCCACGGATGGTCCGGCGCGGCCTGCAGGGCCAGGTCGATCGCCACCTCCATGTGCAGCTTCCGGGCGGCAGCGATGAACGCCTTGAAATCGCGCATCGTCCCGAGCTGCGGATGAATCGCGTCGTGGCCGCCCTCGTCCGAGCCGATCGCCCACGGCGAACCGACGTCGTCGGGGCCGGGGGTCAGCGTGTTGTTGGGGCCCTTCCGGTTGATCTTGCCGACCGGATGGATCGGTGGGAGGTACACCACGTCGAATCCCATCGACGCGATGCGCGGAAGTGCGGCCACGGACGTGGCGAACGTGCCGTGCCGGGGCTTGCCGTTCTCGTCCCAGCCGCCGGTGGACCGCGGGAAGAACTCGTACCACGACCCGAACAGGGCACGCGTGCGATCGACGAGCACGGTGTGCGGTTCGCTCTTCGTGACGAGATCGCGCAGCGGATGTGCGCGCAGCAGTTCGGTGACGTCCGACCCGAACGCCGGGGCCACACGTTCGGAGAGGTGACGGTCGGAACGCAGCGACGCCGCGACCCCGGCCAGCCGCGAGCGGTCCGCGCGGGGGACGCCCTTCGCGGCACGCTCGAACAACTGCGCACCGATCTCGAGGTCGTTGGCCAGTTCGGCCGGCCCCTGTCCCACCGCCAGCTTGGCCTCGACCGCGTGCTTCCACGTGGTGACCGGATCGCTCCAGGCCTCGATCCGGAACGTCCAGACGCCCTCGCCGGTCGGGGTGAAGGAACCGTCGACGGTGTCGGGCACCGGACCGCCGGTCATCGGAATGCGGAAGGTCGCCGAGCCGCCCGACGCGGCACTGCGCGGTCCCCGCACCGCGAGCGTGGCGGCCACGGCGTCGTGACCTTCACGCCACACGGTTGCCCGGACGGGAAACACCTCACCCACAACGGCCTTGGCGGGATACCGACCGCACCCGATGTTCGGTTCCACGTCGTCGATACCGAGTCGACCTGTCACGCTGGGCTCCGTTCCATAGCCGGAAGTTGCCGGCGGCTCGTGGGCTGGGCCGCCCGTTCAACCGTAATGGAGTCGACCGGTTCCTGTCCGTATTGGAGTTCTGACGTCTACCCGCCCCGACACGGCGCAACGACGCCCGTAGTGCGTTATCGTTCGCGAGGTGAAAGCCTTGCGTCGGTTCACTGTCCGAGCCCACCTTCCGGAGCGGCTCGCTGCCCTCGGTCCGCTGTCCACCAATCTTCGCTGGTCGTGGCATCCGGCGACGCAGGAACTGTTCGGATTGCTGGACGCGGAACTCTGGCGGCAGGTGCAGTTCGACCCGGTCCGCATGCTCGGTGAGGTCGATCCCGCCCGCCTCGACGAACTGGCCGAGGACGTCGCGTTCCTGGCCCGGCTCGACGCCGCGGCCGCCGACCTCGACGACTACCTGTCCCGGCCCCGCTGGTATCAGAACCAGCAGGCCAAGGGAGTGTCGCTCGACGGTGGGATCGCGTATTTCTCAATGGAGTTCGGGGTCAGCGAGGTGCTGCCCAACTACTCCGGTGGACTCGGAATTCTCGCAGGTGACCACCTGAAGGCGGCGTCCGATCTGGGCCTGCCGCTGATCGGTGTCGGCCTGTTGTACCGCTCGGGTTACTTCCGGCAGTCGCTGACCGCGGACGGCTGGCAGGCCGAGCACTACCCGCCGCACGACCCGCAGGGCCTGCCGCTGCGTCTGCTCACCGAGTCCGGGCCGCAGTCGTCGGGTGGGGCGCCCGTCCTCGTCCACGTCGCGATCCCCGGGGGCCGGGTTCTGCGCGCCCGCGTGTGGATCGCCCAGGTGGGACGCGTCCCGCTGCTGCTGCTCGACTCCGACATCGCGGAGAACGACGCCGAGATGCGGGGCGTCACCGACCGTCTGTACGGCGGCGACCAGGACCACCGCATCAAACAGGAGATCCTCGCCGGCATCGGCGGTGTCCGGGCCGTGCGCGCCTACACCCACGCCTACGGCCTGCCCGACCCCGCCGTCTTCCACATGAACGAGGGGCATGCGGGTTTCCTCGGCATCGAGCGGATCCGTGAACTGGTCACCACCGGCGGGCTCGACTTCGACGAAGCGCTCGCCACGGTCCGGGCCGGCACGGTCTTCACCACCCACACCCCGGTGCCCGCGGGAATCGACCGGTTCCCGGCCGACCTCGTGCGGCACTACTTCGGCGGCGACAACGGTGCGAACGAATCCTCGCTGCTACCGGGGCTGACGATCGACCGGATCCTCGGACTCGGCCGCGAATCGGATCCGTCGGTGTTCAACATGGCCCACATGGGCCTGCGTCTCGGGCAACGGGCCAACGGCGTGTCCAAGCTGCACGGCATCGTCAGCCGCGAGATGTTCCAGCCGCTGTGGCAGGGATTCGACGCCGAAGAGGTACCGATCGGGTCGGTGACCAACGGTGTCCACGCGCCCACCTGGGCCGCACCCGAATGGATCGATCTCGCAACCCGCATCCTGGGCCCCGAACTGGTGGAGGAGGCCCGCGGCTGGGAGCGGCTGCAGGACCTGTCCGCCGAGGAACTGTGGTCGACCCGCAACGCGTTGCGCGGGAAACTGGTCGAGGAGGTGCGCCGCCGGGTACGCGCATCCTGGATCGAACGCGGTGCGACGTCCGCCGAACTCGGCTGGACGGACGAGGTGTTCGACCCGAACGTGCTCACCGTCGGCTTCGCCCGGCGAGTGCCCACCTACAAGCGACTGACGCTGATGCTCCGCGACCCCGAGCGGCTCCGGGCCCTGCTCCTCGACGAGAAGCGGCCTGTGCAGCTGGTGGTCGCCGGGAAGAGCCACCCCGCGGACGACGGCGGGAAGGCCCTCATCCAGCAGGTCGTGCGGTTCGCCGACGCCGCCGACGTCCGGCACCGCATCACCTTCCTGCCCGACTACGACATGTCGATGGCGCGGTACCTCTACTGGGGTTGCGACGTGTGGCTCAACAACCCGCTGCGCCCGCTCGAGGCGTGCGGCACGTCGGGGATGAAGTCCGCCCTCAACGGCGGACTGAACCTGTCGATCCGCGACGGCTGGTGGGACGAGATGTTCGACGGCGAGAACGGCTGGGCCATCCCGACCGCGGACGGCGTCGTCGATGAGACGCGGCGCGACGATCTCGAGGCCAGCGCACTGTACGAACTGCTCGAACGCGCCGTTCTGCCGAGGTTCTACGACCGTGCGGACGGCCTGCCGGTGCGCTGGGTGGAGATGGTTCGTCACACACTGCAGAATCTCGGACCCAAGGTGCTCGCGTCGCGGATGGTGCGCGACTACGCCGTCCAGTACTACGCGCCCGCCGCCGAAGCGGCCCGGACGGTGGCGGAAGAGAACTACGCCGGGGCCCGCGAACTCGCCGCGTTCCGTCGTCGCGTCGAGGCCGCCTGGCCGGCGGTGGCGGTCCTGCAGGTCGACGGCGCCGGACTACCCGACACTCCCGAGATCGGCGCCAACCTGGTGCTGCGCGCCCGCATCCGCCTCGGCGAACTGTCCGTCTCGGACGTCACCGTGCAGGCCGTGATCGGAAAGGCCGGACCGGACGAGGAACTCACCGACATCGTCACGGTCCCGATGACCCACTTCGCATCGGAGGAGTCGGGGGAGCTGTTCGTCGCCGACCTGGCCCTGCCGCTGTCCGGGTCGGTCGGATACACGGTGCGGGTCCTTCCGCACCACCGGTTGCTCGTCGCCCCGTCCGAGCTGGGCCTGGTGACGGCGCCGAACCCCTGACCGGCGCTACCGAGCCGTCACCGGCCGACGTCCCGGCGCTGGAATCCGGTGACCGCCGCGAGGAACAGGGCCGCCGCGAGTAGCAGCAGAACCGCGAGGGGAGTAGCCGAGAAACTCTCGGCAGGCAGGGCCGGCGTGTAGTGGAAGGGGGAGAGCACCCCGAACCAGTCGGGGAGCACTTCCCCGAACATTCCGGCGACGAGCACGTAGCCCAGAAATACCCACAACGCCGGCAACGCGCGCGGACTCAGGCTGTAGACGGCCGCGCACGCACCGACGATCACGAGCACGGCAGGCACGGAGTTCAGGGCCGCGCCGATCAACCGGCCGAGCGCCCCGGCATCGGACAGCGTGAACGCCGCGGTGATCCCCATGCCGACCCCCGCCGCCACCGCGATCGCGACCGCCGCAGCGGCGATCACGGCCAGCTGTCCACCGAGCCACGACGCCCGCGACACGGGGGTGGCCAGTGCCTCCTCGGCGCGACCGGACGATTCTTCGGAACGGATGGATACGACGGCGCCGACGGCGTACATCGCCGCCATCACCACCAGGAACACCAGATACAGGGCGAATGCACCGTCGGCCGCCGCCGCGGCGCCACCCGGCAGCAGCTGCGCGAGATCGGGATCCTGGTCGATGAAATCGCTGATCTGCTTGCCGAGTGAACCGATGGGCAGCGACAGCGCGAACACACCGACACCCCAGGCGAGGATCTGACCGCGCTGCTGACGCGCCGCCAGCGCGGTGATACCGGTCAGGCGGGGGGACGCCTCGGCGCGCCCGCCCCGCGGCGGAAGGAGCCCCGCCCCGACGTCCCGGCGACCGATGGCGGCATATGCGCACCCGACGGTCAGCGCCGCTGCGACGATTCCGATCAGCAACGGCCACCAGCGTTCGTCGACATAGGCGCGGGTGGCCTGCGACCAGCCGATCGGCGACACCCACGTCAGCAGGCTCCCGCTGTGTCCCTGCTGCACGTCGCCCACTGCCCGCAGCAGATACCCGACGATGATCGCGGTGATCCCGACACCGCTTGCCGTGCGGGCGTGTTCGGTGAACTGGGACGCCAGCGCCGACAACGAGGTGAACACCAGACCCACCACCAGCACACCCGCGGACATGTTCAGCGAACCCGCCGGAGGCAGACCCACACCGAGCAACCCGATGACGAGCAGAAGCGCGACGAACAGGTTTGCGAGCGCCGCGGAGATCAGTCCCGCCGTGATTCCCGCATACCGCCCGACGACGCCGGCGCGTACCAGTTCCGTGCGTCCGGTCTCCTCCTCCGTCCGCAGATGCCGCGTCACCAGCAGCACCGACATGATCGCGACGGCCACCATCGTCATGCCGGCGATCTCGTTGGCCACCATCGCACCGAGCGTGTAGTCGTCCAGCCCGTACCCCGGCCCGGCGAGAGCCGTGGCTGCCGGCGACGAGATGAGTTCGGCACGGGCCTGCCGTGATTCGGCGGTCGGGTAGATGGTCGAGTAACTCGACGCGATCAGGACGGTGAGGCCCGCCACCGCGACCGTCCACACCGGAATCCGGACCCGGTCGGTGCGCACCGCCAGTTCGGCGAGCACACCCGTTCCGCTCAGTCGACTCACTGCGGCCGTCCGATCCCGAGTGCCTCGACCTCGTCGCGGTACTCGCGGAGGAACAGGTCCTCGAGCGTCGGCGGGTTGGCGGTGATCGAGATGATGCCCAGCCCCGTCAGCGTGGTCATGACCGGATCGATCTGATCGGAATCGACGTCGAACGTCACCGTGTTCGCGTCCTCACCCTTCTGCAGGTTGTGCACGCCGGGGACATTCGCGATGGGGGTGGGCTTGATCCGGGTGGTCGCCGTCACCGTGGTGCGGGTGAAATGGCGCAGTTCGGACAGCGTTCCCGCCTGCACGGTCTTACCCGCGCGAATGATGGTGACGGCGTGGCACAGCGCGTCGACCTCGGCGAGGATGTGGCTGGACAACAGCACCGTGCGTCCTTCGCGGGCGAATTCGGTGATGCACTCCTGAAACACCGCTTCCATCAACGGGTCCAGGCCCGACGTCGGCTCGTCGAGGATGAGGAGTTCGGTGTCGGCGGCGAGCGCAGCCACGAGAGCGACCTTCTGCCGGTTGCCTTTCGAATAGGTGCGGCCCTTGCGGGTGGGGTCGAGTTCGAACCGCTCGATCAGCGACGCTCGACGGACCGGATCGAGTCCGCCGCGCAGCCGCCCGAGAAGGTCGATCGCCTCGCCACCGGACAGATTGGGCCACAGGTTCACATCCCCCGGAACGTAGGCCAGTCGCCGATGCACAGGAACGGAATCCTGCCACGGATCGGAACCGAGAACGGACGCCGAACCGCCGTCGGCGCGCAGGAGGCCGAGGAGCACCCGGATGGTCGTGGACTTGCCCGAGCCGTTGGGTCCGAGGAATCCGTGCACCTCGCCCGACTTCACCTCCAGATCGAGGCCGTCGAGGGCGAGGACTTCGCCGAACTTCTTGGTGAGTCCGCGGACTGAGATCGCAAGGTCCATCGGTCGAGCATAGGTGCGCACCCCGTCGCTGTCCGACTCAGTGCGCGGCCGCGGTTCAGGGGCGCGAATCGCGGATCCGCCCCAGTGCCTTACGCACGACTTCCGGATCGGACGTCTCCCAGAACGGAGGCAGCGAGGCGCGAAGGTACCCGGCGTAGCGGGCCGTGGCGAGCCGCGGATCGAGGACGGCCACCACACCCTTGTCGTCGACGCTGCGCAGCAGACGTCCCACACCCTGTGCGAGCAGCAGCGCCGCGTGATTGGCTGCGACGGAGAGGAACCCGTTTCCGCCGCGCGACTCGACGGCCTTCTGCCGGGCGACCAGCAACGGGTCGTCGGGGCGGGGGAAAGGGATGCGGTCGAGGATCACGAGGCTCAGGGACGGGCCCGGCACGTCGACACCCTGCCACAGCGACAGCGTGCCGAACAGCGACGTCGGCTCGTCGCCGGCGAACGCCCGGACGAGAGCGCCCGTCGAGTCGTCGCCCTGGCACAGGATCGGGGTGTCGAGCCGGTCGCGCATGGCCTCGGACGCGGCCTTGGCGGCCCGCATCGACGAGAACAATCCCAGCGTGCGCCCGCCCGCCGCCTCGACGAGTTCGGCGATCTCGTCGAGATACGCGGGGGAGAGGCCGTCCCGGCCCGGCGGCGGAAGCTGCTTCGCGATGTAGATGATGCCGGCGCGGGCGTGGTCGAACGGCGACCCGACGTCGAGGGCGTTCCATTTGAGCGTGCCCGAATCGGACGGCGCCTCGGAGCCGGTGGCCATCGCCGGATCGATCACGACTGACGATTCGGCAGGAAGTCCCCAGTTGACCGCGAGACCGTCGAACGACCCGCCCACAGTCAGCGTCGCCGACGTCAGGACCACGGTCGATTCGGCGAACAGCCGGGAACGCAGCAGCCCGCCGACCGACAGCGGCGCCATCCGCACCACCCGGCGGATCGAACCGCGATTGTCGTCGGCGGCCAGCCACACCACGTCGTGACGCTTGGCCGGATCCGGCTCGTCGAAGGCGCTGAGAACGCGGACGGCGCTGTCGTGGACTTCCTCGACCGACGCGAGTGCGGTGTTGCGCGCGGCGGCGGCCTCGGGATCGCTCAACGCCATGCCGGGACGGGACGGGCCGATGGCCGTGCGCAGCGACCACGCGGCGTCGCGGACAGCGGCGAGTGCGGGGGCGGCGCCGGGCGGCAGCGCCTCCCACCGTTCCGGCCGCAATTCCTCGAGCAGTGCCGCCCAGCCCTCACCCGCGGCCTCGAGACGGTCCGCGTCCTGCTCCTCGACGAGCTTCGCGCAGCGCCGCGCCGCGGCACTGATCGTCGACGCCGCCAACTCCGCGGTGGCGACGTTGGTGACCCGGTCGACCAGTTCGTGCGCCTCGTCGATGACCACGACGTCGTGTTCGGGGAGGATCGCGATTCCGGTGATGGCGTCGATGGCGAGCAGGGCGTGGTTGGTGACCACGACGTCGACCTGAGAGGCCTCCGCGCGGGCGCGCTCGGCGAAGCAGTCCTCGCCGACCGGGCACCGGGACTTGCCGAGGCATTCCCGGGCGGTGACGCTGACCTGGCGCCACGCCTTGTCGCTGACTCCGGGGGCCAGGTCGTCGCGGTCGCCGGTCTCGGTGTCCGAGGACCACTCGGTGAGGCGCTGGACCTCGCGTCCGAGCCGCGACACCGCGAACGGGTCGAACAGCTCGTCCGTGGGAGGCTCTTCGGCGGACCCGGTGTGGATCTTGTTCATGCACAGATAGTTGTTGCGGCCCTTGAGGATCGCG
>Ga0247825_10003480_pt1 | contig 10385 bp, 13 predicted proteins | sample 13C_Vanillin_Day_FD_194413 | JGI IMG/M metagenome (GOLD analysis project Ga0247825, IMG submission 194413) | Soil microbial communities from agricultural site in Penn Yan, New York, United States - 13C_Vanillin_Day48 | ecosystem: Environmental > Terrestrial > Soil > Agricultural land | place... | reverse complement strand
ACCTCGACGCGGCGGCGCTCGAGCCGCTGATCGTGCCGTACCGGGCCGCACCGCCCTCGTTTCGCCCGGGCACCGACGTCACGAGACCGACCCCGGGAGCGGCGATCGCCGGCCGGGCGCCGCCGTCGAGCGCCAGCCCGAGGCTCGAGAACGGCGCGAGGGCCCCGAGCTGCTCGTTCTCGCCGAGCGCGGCTGCGCCGACGCCGAGCTCGACCGGGACCCCCTCGGCGAGGGCCGCCCGCACGGCGCGGGCCGCCTGCGCCGAGACCCCGACGATCGGCACGTCGACCGTCTCGTCGAGCCCGAGCGAGCCGGCCGGGATCGGCCCGTCGACGAGCACCGCGCGCGTCCCGGCCGCGGCGAGCTCGCGTACGGCCTCCGGCGTCGTCGGCCCGGACGGGAGGAGCACGGCCTTGCCCGCGACGCGGCTGTAGCCCGCGCCGTCGAAGAGACGCGCGAGCGCGTTTCCGCGCGTCACCGCGACGATCTGCCGCCGCGGGAGCGCGACGACGGGCGCGGTGACGACGTCGTCCGGCCCCACCGCGCCGCCGAGCGGCGTCTCGCCGGAGGCCAGCACGCGGAGCCCTGCCCGGAGAAGCACGTGCACCGTCGGGCTCCGGCCGCGCGAGTCGGCCGCCGCGACGCCCAGCACACCCGAGGTTCCGGCGGGCGCCGCGATGCTGCCGTAGCCCGGCCCGGCCGGCCCGTCGTTCCCCGCCGGCGCGACCACGAGCGTGTCCAGCGCCAGCGCGCCGCGGCCCGCGCGCGCCAGCGGGCCGTCCGAGAAAGAGGAGAACGGCTCGGCGACGCCGACGAGCGCGATCCGGGCGCCGTCGTGGGCGTCCCCGTCGCCGTTCGGGTCGACCGCGGCCTCGAGCCCGGCGAGTACCTGGTCGGTGCGGGCGTACACCGAGACGCCGCCGTCGGTGTCCGGCTGCCAGCCCGCGACGCGGATCGGCAGGATCGAGGCGCGCGACGCGACGCCGCGCAGGCCCGCCGGCCCGCGGACACCCGCGATGAGGCCCGCGAGCTCGGTCGCGTGGCGCTCGGGACGGCCGGGTGCCGTCGGGTTCTGCGCGGCCGTGGGATCGCCGTCCGCGTCCAGCACGTCGATCCCGGGCAGGAGCCGCCCCTGAAGGAACGGGTGGCGCGTGTCGATCCCCGTGTCGAGGAGGGCGACCGTGATGCCCGTCCCGTCGGCTCCCGGGAGCTCGAGCCCCACGCGGCGGCCGCTCGCGGGGCCGAATGCCTCGGTCTCGAACGCCGACGTGCGCACCGCGGCCGGGTAGGACGCCCGGACGGGGTAGACCCCCGCGACGGCGGGGTCGCGCTCGAGCGCGGGCAGCAGCATCGGGTCGAGCGAGGCGGCGAACCCGTTGAGGACGCGGATGTAGGACTGCTCCGGATCGACCGGCGCACCGCGGCTGAAGAGCCCGGCGATCGCCAGGCGCTGCGCGGCACGGGCCGTCGCCGTCCAGGTGCGCATCTGGAGCTCGGTCGCGCGCCCCCCCGCGCGCCGCACGCGGTCGGCGAGCGACGGCGCCCGGAGGACGACGATCCACCTGCCGCCGAGCTCGGGCTGCGAGCGGCTCCCGAGGAGCCCCTGCCAGCCCTCGGCGCCGACGTCAGCGTCGGCCGCCCCCGAGGCGCCGCCGGCGACGAGCGCTGCCGCGGAGACGAGGGTCGCGAGGACCGCGACGCTAGAGCGACGGAGAGGACGCGTACGCATCCAGGCCAAGGTAGCCGGGAAGCGGGACGGGAGCCGCGAAGCGGCCCGCCGAGGCGACCATCGCCGCGTTGTCGGTGCAGAGCGCGAGCGGCGCGAACCGCGCCTCCGGCAGCGACGCACGCAGCTCGGAGTTCGCCGCGACGCCGCCCACGACCGCGACCGTCTCGTGGCCGGTCTGCTCGGCGGCGGCAACCAGCCGTTCGACCAGCGCCCGGACGATCGCCCGCTGGTACGAGGCGGCCAGGTCGGCCCGGCGGCGCTCGACCTCGGCCTCGTCGAGCTCCCGCACCGCGTAGAGAAGCGCGGTCTTCAGCCCGGAGAAGGAGAAGTCGAGGCCCGGCACGCGGGCGACGGGGAACGCGAAGGCCTCGGGATCGCCGTCGCGGGCGAGCCGGTCGAGCTCGGCGCCCCCCGGGTAGCCGAGCCCCAGCAGCCTCGCGCCCTTGTCGAACGCCTCGCCGGCGGCGTCGTCGAGCGTGGCGCCGAGCACCTCGAAGCCCGACGGCTCGACGACGGAGAGCAGGAGCGTGTGCCCGCCGCTCGCGAGGAGGCAGGTGAACGGCGGCTCGAGCGGCTCGGGCCGCAGGTAGAGCGTCGCGACGTGCGCGCGGAGATGGTCGACCGGCACGAGGGGGAGGCCGCGCGCCCAGGCGAGCGCCTTCGCGGCCGAGAGGCCGACGAGCAGGGCACCGACGAGACCCGGGCCCTGGGTGACGGCGACCCGGCCGACGTCGTCGAGGCTCTTCCCCGCGTCGTCGAGCGCCGCACGCAGGACCGGCCCAACGAGCTCGAGGTGCCGTCGCGAGGCGATCTCCGGCACCACGCCGCCGTACCGCGCGTGGAGCTCGGCCTGCGAGGCGACCACCGAGGAGAGCAGCTCGCCGTCCTCGGAGACGACGGCGGCGGCCGTCTCGTCGCAGGACGTCTCGAGGCCGAGGACGAGCCCGCTCACGCGGCGCCGTCGGGCTCGGGGTCGGCGTCGCGCCACATGATCAGCGCGTCCTCGCGATTGTCCGTGTAGTAGCCGCGCCGGACGCCGCGCGCCGTGAAGCCGAACCGCTCGTAGAGCTTGATCGCGCCGAGGTTCGAGACGCGGACCTCGAGCGTGTAGCCGCGCTGCCCCTCGTCGCGAGTCACGTCGAGGAGGTGCTCGAGCAGGGCCGATGCCACGCCCGAGCGTCGCTGCGAGGGCGCCACGGCGACGTTCATCACGTGCCAGGCGTCCACGTAGCGGGAGAGGACAAGGTAGCCGACGAGCGCGCCGTCCTCGCCGACGGCGCCGAGCGAGAGCGAGCTCGGCTTGGCGAGCTCGGACGCGAACATCGAGCGCGACCAGGGCGTCCGGTACGAGACGCGCTCGATCTCCTCGATCGCGTCGAGGTCGGCGAGCTCCAGCCGCCGCAGCTCGAGCTTCACGGCCGCCATCGGCTCGCATCCGGCTCGCGCACGTACAGCGGCTCGATCTCGTCGACCGGGCCGAACCCCGTGGCCAGGCCCGCGTGGAGGCTCGCCCGTGGACGGTGCCGCGGGTCGTCGTCCGCCGGGACGACCGCCCCGTTCGCCTCGAGCACCTCGCGGTAGCGCACGGCGCCGTCGCCGACGCAGAGGCGGCCGCGCGCGTCGAGCTCGGCGGGCGCGACCGCGCGCGGGCCGGGGACGAAGACCTCACCCCGACGCGCGTCGATCACGGCCAGCGCCTCGTCCCCTGCGCCTGCACGGAGCGCGTCGAGCGTCGAGACCCCTGCGCCCGGCACGCCGAGCGCGACGCCGAGCCCGCGTGCGACCGCGAGCCCGAGCCGCGTGCTCGTGAAGCTGCCGGGCCCGGTGCCGACGGCGAGCGCGTCGAGGTCGGCGGGACGCGCCGACGCCTGCCGGAGCAGCGCGTCGACGTCCTCGAGCAGCGTCCGCGCGATCGAGACGCGCTCGCCGAGGATCTCGCCGTCCTCCACGAGTGCGCTCGTCGCGACGTCAGTCGCCGTGTCGAAGGCCAGGATCAGCACCTGCGATCCCTTGTAGCAACGACTCCTCGGCGGCGTCGACGCGGATCTCCCGCGCCACCGGCGACAGGTGCCCGAGCCGGACGTGCGCGCGCGGCTCGGGGAGCGCTCCCGCCCCCGCCTCGGGCCACTCGACGAAGACGACGGCGTCGTCGAAGTACGGCTCCAGGTCGCCCCATTCGGCCGCCGAGAGGCCGCGAAACCGGTACAGGTCGAGGTGCGAGACGTCCAGGCCGGCACCGGGGTAGCGGTGTCCGATCGTGAACGTCGGGCTGGTCACGCGGGCGGTGACGCCGAGCGCGCGGCACGCGCCGCGGACGAAGGTCGTCTTGCCGGCGCCGAGCTCGCCCGAGACGAGGACGACGTCGCCGGGTGCGAGCGCGCGGGCGAGGCGCGCCGCGACCGCCTCCGTCGCCTCCGGGGACGCCGTCTCGAGGCGCGCGTGCGCCACGGTGTCAGAAGAGCCCGAGCTGGACCGGCCGCGCGCCCGCGAGGGCCTCGACCCGCACCGGCCCGTCCACGAGCGGCACCGGAAGCGGCGTCTCGCCGAGGAGGTCGGGCAGGCGGGCGACGTCGCGCTCGAGCACCGCCAGCATCGTCGGCGTGTAGAGCGCGGCGGCCGGGTGGTACAGCGGGAGGAGCGTGACGGCCCGGCCGCCGAGCGTGACCTGCTGCTCCTCGCCGTGCACGCGCGTGATCCCGAGGGCGCGGCCCGAGAGCAGCGCCGTCGCGAAGCTCCCGAGGGTCGCGACGACCGTCGGCTGGATCAGCTCCAGCTGCCGGTAGAGGTACGGCTCGCACGCCGACGTCTCCGCCGGGAGCGGGTCGCGGTTGCCGGGGGGCCTGCACTTGAGCACCGTCGCGCGGTACGTGTCGCCGAGCGAGAGCCCGACGGCCGCCAGGAGCCGCGCGAGCAGCTCACCGGCGCGCCCGGCGAACGGAACGCCGTCGCGGTCCTCGTGGAAGCCCGGCGCCTCGCCGACGAGCACGAGGTCGGCGTCGGGGTTCCCCTCGCCGAACACGACGTGCGTGCGCCCCTCCGCGAGCGGGCACCGCACGCACTCCGCCGCCTCGGCGGCGACGGCGTCGAGGCTCGAAGCGCGCTCCGCCGCGTCCACCCCGAACACTCTACGGCCGCGATCGGCGACCCTGCACTTGACGCACGCCGCGCCCGTCCTGTTGGATCGGGCGGACGTCGAGCCCGGGGGGGTCTGCGGTGACCTGGTACGAGTTCCTGCTGTTCGTGCACGTGGCGTTCGCCATCATCTGGATCGGCGGCGGCTTCCTGTTCCAGGTCTACGGGCTCGTGGAGCTTCGCTCCGGCGACACCGCTGCAATCGCCCGGTTCGCGGGCAACGCCGGCCGGATCGGCGAGCGCCTCTTCACGCCGGCGTCGCTGCTCGTCGTCCTCGCGGGCGTCGGGCTGATGATCGAGGGCAGCTGGTCGTGGGGCCTGCTCTGGGTCGACTTCGCACTCGTGGCGTTCACCGGCTCGTTCCTCGTCGGGATCGGCTTCCTGGCGCCGACCGCGAAGCGGATCGAGACGGTCGGGCCCGAGACGGCCGAGGGGCAGCAGCTCATCCGCAAGGTCTTCGCGGTGCTCAGGGTCGACCTGCTCTTCCTCTTCGCGATCGTCTTCGCGATGACGGTGAAGCCCACAGGGGACGACGTCGGGATCGTGCTCGTCGTCGCGGCGATCCTCGTCGCGGGGACGCTCTTCTTCCTCCGCGACGTCGCCCGGCCGCAGCCGGCGCCGGCGCGCTGAGAGGACTCGACGCGGTCGTCAGTGGCCGCAGCCGCAGCCGCCGCCGCAGCAGCCACCGCCCGCGCCGGACGCGAAGCTGGGCTTCGTCGCGGCGCCGTGCACCGCGAACGCCGAGAGCTGGCGGAGCACCTTGGCGGCGCCGCAGCTCGGGCAGGTCACGACCTGCTGGTCGTTCCGGACCAGCTCGTCGAAGTGCTCCTCGCACTCCATGCACGCGTACTCGTAGATGGGCACGACCGTAGTCTAGTCATCCGCATGACGGAGCCCTGGCGCGCACCGACGCTCGACGGCACGCGCGTGCGGCTCGAGCCGCTCGAGCCCGCCCATGCGGACGGTCTCTGGGCCGCCTCGCGCGATCCGAGGACGTGGACGTGGCTCTCGATCGTCCAGCCGGCGACGCGCGAGGAGCTCGATGCCTACGTCGACGCGGCTCTGGAGGCGGCCGCGGCCGGGACGGAGATCCCGTTGGCCACGGTCGCGGACGGCCGGGTGGTCGGCTCGACGCGGTTCCTCGCGCTCCGCCCCGAGCACGGATCGGTCGAGATCGGCTGGACGTGGCTCGACCCGTCCGTCTGGGCCACCGGCGTGAACGTCGAGGCGAAGCTGCTGATGCTCGGGCACGCGTTCGAGGTCTGGGGGTGCCGGCGCGTCGAGTTGAAGACGGACGCGCAGAACGCCCGGTCGCGGGGCGCGATGGAGGCGATGGGGGCGCGCTTCGAGGGCGTCCACCGCAAGCACATGCTCGTCCGCGGCGGCGAGAACCGGGACAGCGCGTGGTACTCGATCGTCGACGACGAGTGGCCGGACGTCGCGCGCGGGCTGCGCGCGCGCCTCCGGGACTGACAGCAGCCCCTCCAGCGTTTACACTGCCAGCGCCCGGTATCCGCCAGGAACTGGAGCCAGCAGAGATGGTCGACGACGCCGTTGTCATCGGGACGCGAGGACGCGTGGGCAGCGCGGTGAGCGCGCGGCTGCGCGAGCGCGGCGTGACCCTCCGCGAGGAGGGGGCCGGTCTCGTCCTCCTCTGCGTCCCCGACCGCGCGATCCCCGAGGTCGCCGCCACGGTCGAGCCCGGGCCGTGGGTCGCGCACGTGAGCGGCGGCACGCCCCTCGGGGCGTTGGCGCCGCACCGGCGCCGGTTCTCGGTGCACCCCCTCCAGACGTTCACGCACGAGCGCGGGCCGGAGCAGCTCGACGGCGCGTGGGCCGCGGTCACGGGCGAGTCGCCCGAGGCGATCACGACGGGGGTCGAGCTCGCGGAGCTCCTCGGCCTCCGCCCGTTCGTGCTGGCGGACGAGCGCCGCGCGCTCTACCACGCCGGTGCCGCGATGGCGTCGAACTACCTCGTCACGCTCCGCCGTGCGGCCGGCGAGCTGCTCGCCGCCGCCGCCGTGCCGGCCGAGGCGCTCGAGCCGCTGATGCGGCGCGTGATCGAGAACGGCTTCCAGCTGACCGGGCCGATCGAGCGCGGCGACTGGGAGACGGTCGAGCGGCATCGCACGGCCATCGCCGCCGAGGCGCCGGAGCTGCTGGAGGCCTACGACACCCTCGCGGCGCTGACGGCCCGTGAGGCGGGCACGAGGGCCGGCGGATGATCGTCGCGCGCACGGTCCAGGACGTCCGCGCCGCGCTTGCCGACCGACGCGACGGCCGGATCGGCCTCGTCCCGACGATGGGCGCGCTGCACGACGGCCACCGCGCGCTCCTCCGGAGCGCGCGCGAGCGGTGCGACACGGTCGTCATGAGCCTCTTCGTCAACCCCGCGCAGTTCGGCGAGGCGGCCGACCTGAACGGCTATCCGACGGACGAGGCAGCCGACCTCGACGCCGCGCGCGCCGAGGAGGTCGACGTCGTCTTCACGCCGTCGGCGGGGGTCATGTACCCGCCGGGCTACCAGACGTGGGTCGAGGTGACGGAGCTCGGCGCCGTGCTCGAGGGCGAGCACCGGCCCGGTCACTTCCGCGGCGTCGCGACCGTCTGCCTCAAGCTCTTCCTCATCGTCCGGCCGGAGCTCGCCTTCTTCGGCCAGAAGGACGCCCAGCAGGTCGACGTGCTCCGCCGGATGATCGCCGACCTCGACCTCGAGCTGCGGCTCGTGGTCGTGCCGACCGTCCGCGACGCCGACGGGCTCGCGCTCTCGTCGCGGAACGTCCTGCTCACGCCCGAGGAGCGCCGTCGCGCGCTCGCCCTTCCCCGCGCCCTCGCGACGCGCGACTCCGAGACGGCGCGCGCGATCCTCGAGGCGTCGGGCCTCGAGGTCGACTACGTCGCCGTCGCGCCGTTCGACCCTCCGACTCTCGCCGCCGCCGTCCGCGCCGGCTCGACCCGTCTCATCGACAACGTCCCTCTCGACGAGGAAAGGTGACCGACATGAGTGTCCCCGCAGGAAAGCTTGCCCTCCCCGAGCTCGCCGAGATGAAACGCCGCGGCGACCGGATCGTGATGGTGACGGCGTACGACATGCCGGGTGCGCGCTTTGCCGAGGACGCGGGGATCGACATGATCCTCGTCGGCGACACGGCGGCGATGGTCGTGCTCGGCCACGAGGGCACGACGGTCCCGGTGACGATGGACGAGATGCTCTTCCTGACCCGGACGGTCGCCCGCGCGGTGAACCGGCCGATCGTCGTCGGCGACATGCCGTTCGGCTCGTACCAGGTGAGCGACGAGGACGCCGTGCGGAACGCGATCCGCTTCGTCAAGGAGGCGGGTGCGGACGTCGTCAAGCTCGAGGGCGCGGGGCCGATGGTCTCGCGCGCCCGCGCGATCGTGCAGGCGGGGATCGCCGTCGTCGGCCACATCGGCCTCACCCCGCAGTCGGCGACGATGCTCGGCGGCTTCAAGACGCAGGGCAAGACCGCGCACGCTGCACGCGAACTCGTCGACGGCGCTCTCGCGCTCGAGGACGCCGGCTGCGTCGCGCTCGTGCTGGAGGCCGTGCCCGGCCCGGTCGCCGAGGAGATCACGCGCCGCCTCGCGATCCCGACGATCGGGATCGGCGCAGGCGCCGCGTGCGACGGCCAGGTGCTCGTCTACCACGACCTGCTCGGCCTGACCGAGGGCCATCTCCCCCGCTTCGTCAAGCGCTACGCGAGCCTCTCGCGCGAGATCCGCGACGCGCTCGAGGCGTACGCCGGCGAGGTGCGGAGCGGCGCCTTCCCGGGCCCCGAGCACACCTACTCGATGTCCGAGGACGAGCAGGAGGCCTTCCGGGCCGCCGTCGGCGCCGAGGCGGAGGCACCGATCAGGCTTCGCTAGCGACGGCAGGTGCGGCGCTCGCGGGATCCCCGCGGGCGCCCGCCCGGCCTACAGCGCGTTCGGCAACACCGCGAACGCGGCGACCATCACGCCCGCGAGCGCGAGTGCGCCGAGGACACCGCGCCAGGGCAGCTTGAACGTCGTCCGCAACCCGAGCGCGACGAGCCCGAGCGACCAGGCGAGGAACACAAGCCCGATCCCGACGACGACATCGTGCCCGGTGCCGTTCTCGCCGTCCCAGCTGCGGAACCAGTCGGCCCCGAACCCGATCACGATCGCCGGGACGAGCACGACGAGCGAGAGCGCGAGCGGCAGCGCCGCGAAGCCGAGCACGTGGCGCGCGATCCGGAACGGCGCGTCGACGCCGACGGCCTTCGCGCCGAGCCAGAGCGCGAGCCCGAGCAGGAAGTACCCCGCGGCGCCGTAGAAGACGCCCGCGATGAACGTGATCACCGTCGCGGTCAGCGCGTCGACCGAGGGATCGTCCATGAGCCGCCCCCACGCGGGCGTCAGGAGCACACCCGCGATGCCGGCCAAGATCGCGATCGCGAGGATCGGCTCGGAGCGTGCGTCCACGTCGGCATCGTCGGTCGCGGCGAGCGCGGCGAAGACCGACCTCGGATCGGTCACGACACGCGGCACGCGGCGCCACCAGTTGCGCGCCGCGGCTTCGCCGGCCGCCGCCGCCTCCGCGCCGCGGCGGTCGGCCCGTGCAACCGGCTTGACGGGATGCGGCTCGCTCACACCACGAGGGTACTGCCGGGCGCCACCACGAGCGACCGGCCGCGGCTACTCGCGCGCGAGAACGACGCGGCGCGCGGCTCCGCCGCGCCAGGCTGCGGCACGGGACGAGCGATGGCGCCTCCGCGCGACGGCCTCGCGCGGGCACGTGACGGCGTGCCCGCCGACCTCGAGCGCAAGCGCGGTCGTGCGGTCCTCGAGCACGAGCGCGCGCGTCCCGATCTCGTGGATCGCGCCCTCGGCGACCAGCTCGCTCGCGAGATACACGACCTCGCCCGCCTCCGGTCGTCCGCTCGCGTCCATGCACATGGAGACGTTGGACCCCGTCGGCGGTTGCGAGGCCGAACGACTTCCTTACAAGGCCGCCGGCGGACGTCGGCGGAGCGGACGGGGCGCCCCTTCAGACCGTCTCCGCCACCCCGCCCTGCGCGCGCGCATCGACGAGGCGGCGCAGGGCAGCGTGGCTCAACTGGTTGCCCGTTACGGCTGCGAGGAACGGCTCGCGAGCGAGTGTGCGCAGCACGACGCTCCCGGAGGCGGTCACGGTCGCCGTGCGCGGCACGTCGAGGATGAGCGCGATCTCCCCGAACACGTCGTCCGGTCCGAGCTCCCTGAGCGCCTCGCCGTCCTGGGTGACCGACACCTGGCCCTCGGCGATGACGTAGACGACGTCGCCCTCGTCGCCCTGGCGCACGATCACCTCACCGGCCTGGCCGCGACGCTCGCCCAGCGAGGCCGCGAGCCCACGCAGGGCCGCGTACGGCAGCGGGGCGAAGATGGACGTCCGCCCGAGAAGCTCGAGCTCCGCGACGCGGATCTCCGCGGCGTCGTCGATCCTGCGCAGCGGTCGCGCCGCCAGCGCCGCGAGCACGGCGAGGAAGGCGCCGGCGGCGCG
>Ga0247825_10003479_pt1 | contig 10386 bp, 10 predicted proteins | sample 13C_Vanillin_Day_FD_194413 | JGI IMG/M metagenome (GOLD analysis project Ga0247825, IMG submission 194413) | Soil microbial communities from agricultural site in Penn Yan, New York, United States - 13C_Vanillin_Day48 | ecosystem: Environmental > Terrestrial > Soil > Agricultural land | place... | reverse complement strand
CCCCGACCCTCCCCCTTTCAGGGGGAGGGAGCGCACCACCCGGGTTGCGGCATATGCGATTGCCCTGCCGCTTGCGGGGAGAGGTCGCACTCGCAATCATGCATCTCGGGCGATCCGCACGCTCACCGGCGCGGCTGCGTGATCAGATTGGATTGCTCGTCGAGCAGCGGTACGCCGAACTGCAGCAGCAGGGCATCGATATCGCCCTGCCGCCTGGCGATGATGACGTTGAGCTGGCGCTTCCAGTCGTCCTCGAGATTGCGCACGCCAAAGGTGATGCGATAGGCCATGCGGGGCGGGCCGGGCTCCTTCAGCAGCGGCACCACCGGGAGGCTGTCGCCGCCTCTGGCGGCAAAGTATCCGGCGATCGGGCCCCACAGGACACCTGCGTCGATGTCGCCGGACCGGATATCGCTGATCATGCGCTCGCCCGGCGAATCGTGGCGGCGGTCGACCATCAGCGGATAAGGCTTGGCGCGCTCGATCAGACCGAGCCGGGCCATGATGCTGCCGGGCGGCGTGCCGGCGACCGCGCCCATGCGCTTGTCCTTGAGGCGCGGGTCGGCAAGGCTGTCGGCGCCGTCGAGGCCGCTGCCGGCGCGATACACCAGCGCGTAGGTCGAGCGATAATAGTGGTTGGTGTTGAGCACGAGCTCGTCGCCCTGGGCGTAGCCCATCACCACGTCGCAGCGCCTGGCAAACAGGGTTTGCCGGATGAAGCCGGTCGCCTGCGGGAACCAGACGTACTCGACCGGCACCTTGAGTTCGCCGGCAACGATCTCGGCGATCTTGTTCTCGAAGCCCTCGCCCTTCTCGTTCGAGAACGGCATGTTCGCGGGGTCGGAGCAGACGCGGAGCGCCGCGCGGTCGACGAGATCCAGCCGCTGCCCTTCCGCTGCCCAGACGGGCGACCATGCGGGTGACCAGGCAGGCACGACCGGACCCGTGCCCAGCAGCACGGTCAGCAACGCCGCGGTGCGTTTATTTTTCACCGAAGCACGCCTTCTCGTGCTGCTCCGCGGCTGCCGGCTTTTCGATCCGCTTGGCCGGACGCCCGCGCGGCAGAGCGCCGTCGGCGCGCGCCTTCAGGTAGATGTAGATGTCGTCGGCGTAGCACATCACGTTTCGATTGTCGCCGAGCGCCGGCATCTTGCTCTGCTTGTCGGCGCGCATCACCTCGCGGCCGCTGGCAACGACCAGCATGAAGTCGTCGTAGCTTTTGGCCTTCAGCGATTCCAGCAGGCCCGGCGCATAGCTCGAGCCCTCGCCGTCCGGTCCATGACACACATGGCATTCGGAGTGGTATCGGCGGAAACCGGAGAAGGTGTACCAGTCCACCGTCCCGTCGCCGGTGATGTTGTAGGTCGGATTGCCGTCGGCGGTCTCCCACTTGCCGTCCTTCTCCTTCTTCGCCGTCTGTCCGGCGGCGTGGAGGTTCGGCAGCAGACCGAGCGCGGCAACAAACGCCACTGCAAAGCCAACGCGCTTCACGAGCAACCCCGAAAGGCTGGAGTGACAGGTCGACGATCGCTTCCGCCGGAGCTTCGGGGACCGGCACGGTGGCCCGTGCCGGTCCGTCGTCCGGCGGTTGACTACGGCAGCGTAAACACGGTCAGCGCGCCGCCGAGCGCGGTGTAATCGCGCAGAGCCGCATAGCCGCCGACCGCGCCGAGGCCATCGGTGGGGTTGGTCAGGCCTGCTGCAAGCCCGATGCCTGCCCAGCCGCCGACGCCCGACAGGACGGCGACGTGTTGCTTGCCGTTATGGCTGAAGGTCATCACATTGCCGATGATGCCCGACGGAGTCTTGAACTTGAACAGCTCCTTGCCGTCCTTCTCGTCGACCGCCTTGAGGTAGCCTTCGAGCGTGCCGTAGAAGACGATGCCGCCGGCGGTGGCGAGCGCGCCGGACCACACCGAGAACTTCTCCGCCTTCGACCAGACGATCTTGCCCTGGGCGGCATCCCAGGCAATGAAGTCGCCCATGCCGCCGTGGCTGCCGGGTGTCGGGTACATCGACAGCGTCGCCCCGACATAGGGCTGCCCCGCCGTGTACGAGACCCTGAACGGCTCGTAGTCCATGCAGACATGGTTGGTCGGCACGTAGAACAGGTTGGTCCGTGGCGAGAACGCCGCGGGCTGCTGGTCCTTGCTGCCGAGCGCAGCCGGGCAGACGCCCTTGGTGTTCTTGTCCTGGCCGGTCTGGAACGTGGAGTATTCCTTGACGACCTGCGGACGCCCGTATTGCGGGCTGTTCTTGTCCATCACGACGCCGCTGGTCCAGTTGACCTTCGGGTCGAACTTGTTGGCCACCAGCAGCTCGCCGGTCACACGATCGAGGGTGTAGCCGAGGCCGTTGCGGTCGAAGTGGACAAGAGTCTTGCGCTGCTGGCCCGCCACGTTGATGTCGGCGAGGATCATCTCGTTGACGCCGTCATAGTCCCACTCGTCGAACGGCGTCATCTGATAGATCCACCTCGCCATGCCGGTGTCGGCGTCACGGGCGAAAATGGACATCGTCCATTTCTGGTCGATCGGCTTGCCGTCCGCCCCGGCGCGCTGCGCCGGGTTCCAGGTCGAGGGGTTGGCGGTGCCGTAGTAGAACAGGTTGGTCTCGGGATCGTACGAGAACCAGCCCCAGGCGGTGCCGCCGCCGATCTTCCACTGGTCGCCGTTCCAGGTCTTGATCGAGGAGTCCGCGCCGATCGGCTTGCCGAGCGACGTGGTCTTCTGCGGATCGACCAGCATCTCGTTGTCCGGGCCGAGCGAGTAGGCGCGCCAGACCCGACGGCCGGTCTTGGCATCGTATGCGGTGACGTGACCTCGCACGCCGAACTCGGCGCCGGAAATGCCGACGATGATCTTGTCCTTGACCGGGAGAACGGTTGCTGTGTTGGTCTCGCCCTTCTTCGGGTCGCCGTTCACCACCTTCCACTTCTCTTTGCCGGTCTTGGCGTCAAGCGCGACCAGCGTGGTATCGGCCTGATGGTGGTAGATTGTGCCGTCCGCATAGGCGACGCCGCGGTACACCGTGTCGCAGCACATCACCGGGATGACGGAAGGATCCTGCTTGGGTTCGTATTTCCAGACGATCTTCCCGTCTTCATTCAGATCGAGAGCGTAAACGATGTTGGGGAACGGGGTGTGGACATACATCATATTGCCGACCACGAGCGGCGAGCCTTCATGGCCTCGCAGCACGCCGGTCGAAAACGTCCAGGCGACTTTCAGGTTCTTGACGTTGTCGCGGTTGATCTGATCCAGCTTCGAATAGCGCTGGTTCGAGTAATCCCCGGTCTGCAGAACCCACTGCTCGGGTTTGGCTGTCTGCTGAATGACATCTGGATTGCTCACCGCTGGCGTCGCAATCGCGATCAGGGCCAGCGATGCACCTGCAAGTGCACGTAAGTGCATGGCGCGTCCTCCCGGTCTGGTCTTGTCGATTTGGAAAAGTGCTGTCGTCCGCCGGGCGCCCGTATCCACAGAGTCCGCGTGCACAAATCACGTCGTTCGCACGCAATGGGTGCGGGAACCAGGGCCTAGCGTAACTCCAGGTGTCTCTGCCGGGTTCCCGGCGCGTCGACGAAATTTCAACGCGCTCCGCTGTCGAGGCGCTGCGACCAGCGCGCTCCGCTTTCGAGCGGTAGAGGTGGGGCCCGGCCCACGATTCTGTGAGCCGGCGGGACCTTTCCGCGGTGTCGAGGGCGCTGCCGTTGGCTTTGCTGGTGCGGGCAACCGGGTGCCGGGCTAGGGCTTGATCCAGCTTGATTGAAACATGAGCAGCGAGGGCGGTGAGCTCCCTCTCCCGTGGGGAGAGGGTCGGGGTGAGGGCGTAAGGTCTCTCGATAGACCGTACCCCCTCACCCGCCGCGCCATAGCGCGTCGAAGACGCGCGTTAACGCGCTGGTGGCGCGTCGACCTCTCCCCATGGGAGAGGTGAACGGAGCAAGTGGCGCGAGTGATTCAATCTCGTTGGATCAGACTCTAGAAGCAGCGCAGCTCTGCCTCGACCTGCGCGCGCTTCAGCTCGTCGACCTTCGCGCGCAGCATCGGCATGGTCAGGAACATCGATGCGTTCTTGCCGCCCCGCTGGCGCACGCGCATGACCGTCTCGGCCTCCTCGTATTGCTCGAACGGAAGCAGCGAGGCGATGACGTCGATGGAGCACGAACATCGTTCGAGCGCATCGCGCGTCTGCCCGTTGACCTGCATGCAGCCGAACACGTAGTCGGCGCGCGCCACGGTCGGGTAGTCGTTGGCGGGAAGTTCGGCAGCCTGCGCCACACCGTCGACACAGGCGACGGCGAACAGGGCTGCTGCGAGCGCTCGAGCCATCCAGCGCATGCCGGTCAATCCCAAGGGAACCGGCCCAAGAAATAGATTTGGCCGCCGGCCCACGCAATGCGTGGGTTGTACGAACTTTGCATGTGGATAGCTGGAAGTCGGTCGTCGACCGCGGGAACGGTAATTGCATACTGCCAGCGCCACCCGGCACAACACGAAGAAGTGAACCAAGCCCATCCATGATTGCCATGATCCTGTCCGCCTGTCTGATCGGCGAACCCGACGTTTGCCGCGATCACCGGGTTCCGCTCGCACCCGAGATTTCGGTCCTCCAGTGCATGAAGAACGGCTCGGCCTTTCTGGCCCGGTGGAACGAGGAACACCCGCGCTGGCGTGTCGTGCGCTGGCAGTGCCGCCCGGTGAGCGAGCACGACATCTGATCCGACGCGGCCGCCGCGCTTCCGGTCCCGGGAGGCGGCCGGCCGTCCTGAGCCGCTGGTTGAAGGCCGCGCTGGCGGCGGCGGTGGTCATGTGCGCGGTGCCGGGTGCGGTCCCCGCACAGGACATGCTCAGGTTCCTCGACCTCAAGTCGGACGATTTTGCCAAGGCCGAAATGACGCGCGCGGAGATCGAGGCGGCGCTGGCCGCCACGCTGCCGGCGGCGCCGCTCGACCTCTCGGGGCGGCGTCTCAACGGCATCGATCTGTCGGGGCTCGACCTCAGGCGCGCCAGGTTCCAGGCGTCGCGGCTCAATCGCACCAACCTGGCCGGCGCCAACCTCGACGGCGTCACGCTCGATCAGGCCTGGGCACTCGATGCCGATCTCACCGGCGCGAGCCTGCGCAACGCAAGTCTGTTCGCCACCCAGCTGATCGGCGCGAAGCTTGACGGCGCCGATCTGTCCGGCGCCCGCATCACCGCCGATCTCTCGAGGGCCAGCATGCGACACGCTCGCCTCGACCGGGCCGATCTCTCCGCCGACATGCGCAACCAGTCCATGGGGCTGATGCGGGGCGTCCTGCGATCGGCCAATCTGGAGGGCGCGAGCTTCGAGAACGCCAATCTGTCGCGCGCCGTGCTCGAATTTGCCACGCTGCGCGACGCGAACCTCAGGGCCGCGAAGCTGAACGGCAGCGAGCTCGGCGGCGCGGATCTTCGCGGCGCCGACGTCACCGGGGCCGATTTCGACAATGCCGACGTCACCTCGACGCGGCTCGTCGGTCTGCGCGGGCGCGACCTTGCGCGCAACCTCGACCGTGTCAGGAACGCCGACCGCGCCGTCAGGGACTAGCCAAGGACTAGCCAAGGACTAGCCAAGGATCAGCCAAGGATTAGTTATGACCAGAGCGATGATGCTCCTGACCCCGGCTTGCATGGCGGCGATGACGCTCATGGCGCAGACGCTCGTGGCGCAGACACTCATGGCGCGGACACTCGTGGCACAGGCCGGACCGGCGTCGACCAGCGCGGCTCCTCGCGAGGACGGCACGACGGGACAAGTCCAGGCAGCACCCGCCGTCCGCACCGGCAAGGAACGGCTCGGCGGCAAGGCCAGCGACGAGCAGCGGGTCGACAATTGCAAGGTCCCGCCCGGTCTGCGCGGTTCGACACCGCGTCCGGACGACTGCGGCGATCGGACAACCACGCCGTCGGGGCGGCGGTAGCCATGCGAAGCACGAACCGCAAGGCACGAACTGCGGCAGCCCTTCTCGCGGCCTGTCTCATGGCGTGTCTTGCGCTCGCCCTCGGCTATCCGGTCCAAAGCTCTCCTGTCCAGGCCACAACCACCGAACGGCTGCGCCTTGTCGTCACCCACACCGCGCCGCCGCTGGTGCCGAATTCGGTGATGGACCTCGCCGACACGCTCGGCTTCTACCGCCGCGAGGGCCTCGCCGTCGATCTGGTGCGCGTGCAGGGCACCCCGCTCGCCATCGTCGCGTTGAAGACCGGGTATGCCGACCTCGCCAACATCTCGCTCGAGAGCACGCTGCAGCTTGCCGCGCAGCGCGTCATGAAGGTCAAGGCGGTGCTGTCGCCCGACAAGGCGATCCGCTACCTGATCGCCTCCCACAGCGACATCCCCTCGATCAGGGCGTTGCAGGGGCTCACGCTCGGCATCGGCAGTATCGGCAGCCTCGACCACTCGATGACCCGCCTCGTGCTGGCGTCCCATGGCGTCGACATCGAAAAGGTGAAGATGGTGGCGCTCGGCGAGCCGCATGTTCGCGCGCTCGCGCTCAGCGCGCGGCGCATCGATGCGACCACCATGTCGGTCGGCACCTGGAGCCGGTTCCGCGACCGGCCCGGGCTGAAGGTTCTGCTGTCGGACGACGACTACTTCAAAGCGGCCCCGGTGCTCAACAAGGTGATCGTGGCGGAACAGGACGTTCTCGCCGCCCGGCGGCCGGCGGTCGAGCGCTTCGTCGCGGCCCTGGTCAAGGCGTCACGCGCGTTCGCGGCCGATCCGAATGCGTGGGTCGAGGCGATGCGCGTTGTCCGCCCGGAGGTTCCGCGCGGGGAGCTGGAGGAGTTGGCCCGTTCCTTCGCCCGCCATTGGAGCGTCAACGGCGGACTCGATCCGGCACAGGTGGTCTATTCCATCGAGCTGCTTTATCGGCAGCCGGACTTCCGGGAGCTTCGCCGCGTCGGCGCGGATGAGGTGCTCGACTTAGGCCCGCTCGGCGCGGTGCTGTCACGCATCGGGATCATCGAGGGCATCGACGAACCCGCGCGCTGAGCGTCCGCAGGCCGCCGGTCGCGCAGCCGTCCGCCCCGCCAGCCCGCCTTGTCACAACGAGGCAAAAGCGCAAACATCCAGTCCGGCCCGTGCTCAGAATCCCGCTTGGATCCTTTCCATCGAAACCATGGAGGCGTTCGTGCGAACACGGATGTGGCTCGGCATCATCACGCTGCTCGCCGCCCCGACGGTCTGCATAGCCGACGGGCCGATCACCAAAAACCCGATCCCCGAACCCGTCGTGAAGCGCGGCATTGCCGTCGAGCTCAAGGATCTGGCGCGGCTGCCCGATACGCGCGCGTTGCGCCCGCCCGATCAGGACGTTTCGCCGGTGTCCTGGGCGCGCGTGAGCTACGTGCGCGATCTGCCCGACGGCCGCCGCTTCGCCAACGACTCGCGCGGGCTGCTGTATCGGATCGATGCGAACAATCAGCCGCACGTCTATGCCGACGTCGGCGCGACGTTTCCGCTTTCGGTCTATCGCCGCCTCTCGAGCGGCTTCATCGGTTTCGCGTTTCACCCCGAGTTCGCGGCCAACGGCCTGTGGTACACGGTGCACGCCGAGTACGCACAGGCGAATCCCAAAACGCCCGACTTCACGCCGCCCGGCTACGCACCGAAGGACGTGACCTACCACAACGTCGTCACCGAATGGCACGCGACCAACCCGGCCGCCGGCACGTTCGATGGCACGCGGCGCGAGCTCCTGCGCGTCGCCCACATCGTCCAGAACCTGACCCATCCGCTCAGCGCGGTGGAGTTCAATCCGACCACCAGGCCCGGCGATCCCGACCACGGTCTGCTCTACATCAGCGGCAGCGATCTGGGCTTCAGCAACGGCGGCGGGCCGCACGCGAACAATCCCGCGCAGACGCAGCGGCTCGATTCGGTCGTCGGCGCCATCCTGCGCATCGATCCGCGCAGCCCGTCGGTGACGGGCGGGCGAAAGGGGCTGGGCGACTACACGATCCCGGCGGCGAACAAGCTCGCCGCCGTCGGCAACGCGCATGCGCTCGGCGAAATCTACGCCTACGGATTCCGCAACGCCCATCGGCTGTCCTGGGACACCGACGGAACGATGTTCGCCTGCGACATCGGGATGGACCACATCGAAGAGGTCAACATCGTCCGCAACGGCGAGAACTACGGCTGGATGAAGCGCGAAGGTTTCTTCTCGAACGGCAGGTTTGCCGGCGGCGAGCTGAAAGAGCTTTATCCGCTTCCGTCGGAGATCCTAGACGGGCGCGTGAAGGACGGGTTCACCTACCCCGTGGTGGTCTACGATCACGACGAGGGGCGCGCGATCACCGGCGGCTTCGCCTATCGCGGGCGCATCGACGCGCTGAAAGGCAAATTCGTGTTCGGCGACATCCACAACGGGCGCGTGTTCGTCTCCGACCTCGCCGCGATGAAAAAGGCCGACGACGGCATTCCGCAGACGGTCGCGCCGGTCGAGGAGATTCAACTCTATGTCCGCGACGAGGGCGGCAAGCGCGTCGACGTGTCGATTCATGATCTGATCGCCAAGGCGATGGGCAAGCCCGCGACGCGAGCCGATCTGCATCTCAGCCGCAGCCGCGATGGCGAGTTGTTCGTCACCTCGCGGCAGGACGGCATGATCCGCATGCTGGTTCCGGATAGCGGGGGCACCAACTGAATTTGCAGCAATCGTAGGGTGGGCAAAGCCGCGAAAGCGGCGTGCCCACGTCGTCGTTACGATGAAGAAGAGGTGGGTTAGGCGCGACTTGCCCGTCGTAGCGCGAAGGCGGAAGCGCCGTAACCCACCATCGGATTCGCGACGAATTCGGTTGGTGGGTGACGCGCCTTCGGCGCTAACCCACCCTTCGCGCTACGCTGCCGCAACGCTTCCGACGCGTCTAGCGCTCAAACGCGCCCACGTCACAGGCCGCAACTCCATCCCCATTGCCGTCGCGTGGACGCGGCTCCCCTCGCTGGTCGGTCGCTTCGCAGCGCGTGCCCGCATCGATCGCAGGACTACCCGCCGGAAGTGCGTGGGTCTGCGTCGGTCCGCCGTTTGCGGCCAGAGCTTCCACGGTCAGCCCCGCCGCGATGGGCGCAGCGGCTCCGCATGAAGCGTCCGAAGAGAGATTGTTCGAGCTCGTGGTGACCGGCTCTGCGATGCCGCAATTCCCGCCCGGGTTTTCGACGAAAAGCGTGTTTCCGATCGTCCAGCGCGCTCCGCCAGAAATATTGATCGCGCCTCCCCCGGGCGAAGTTGCCGTATTGGCGGCGATCGTGACGTCTCGCAAGTCGACCGTAACCGCGCCTGTAGCGATGATTGCGGCGCCGATACTCGTCGCGGTGTTGGAAGACAGGGTGCTGCCGATGATCGCCACTCTGGCGCCTGTCGCTCCGGCGAGGACAAGAGCATGGATGCCCCCGCCATCGCTTGCCGCATTGTTGGCGATCGTGCTCCTCGAAATGCTCATGGTGGAAGAACTGGAGATGGCGCCTCCGTGCCCTGAGGTCCGATTATCGAAGAACTCCGATTGGTTCACATCGAGCGTGCCAAAATTCCAGATCGCGCCGCCGCTTCCGCCCAAGTCCAGGTTCTCGTTATTCGAAAAGATTGTCGCATTGATTGTGGCGGTCGCGCCCTCCTCGTTGTAAAGGGCACTCGAATTGCTGTTGCGGATCGTGCTGCCTTCAGTAACCAGGTTGCCCCGATTATAGATCGCACCACCTTTCGTCTGAGCGCGGTTGTTGACGAGGCTCACATTGCGCAGCGTGAGCCTGCCGTGGTTGTAGATCGCGCCTCCGTAATTAGCATGGTGATCGAATGGCCGGGGACTGACACGCCTCCGCGCCAGTCCGTCCGCCAGCGTTACGTTGTCCAGTGTGAATTCGGTCGGCGGATAGGTATAAAATAGGCGGAATGGCGTATCGGGGCCTGGGTTTGCTCGGATCGTTGCGCCGTTGCCCATGATTGTCAGACGGCCGCGGATGGCCGGGAACGCACGGCCGCCTGTTTCCTCGGCGACTTCAGAGCCGGAGACGACGTACTCCGCGTCTTTGGTCAGAATGATCGTGCGGCGCCCGCCGCAGAAATTGTGCGTATAGATGGCGCTTTGCAACGAGCAGCTGGTCGCCGTGCAGTACTGATCTCTCAGGTCCTCGGTGGTCGTAACTCTGAGCGGTGGATAGTTGCCTTCGCTGTCGACGTTTCCGCACCGTTGCAGCAATCCTTCGAGAATATCCCTGAGAAGATTCTCGAGGAAATCGCACCCCTGCAGCGTTAGCGAAAAGGGAACGAGAACAAGACCGAGACGAAGCGTGCGGCTCAGGTTGCCAAGCATTCGCACCTCCCTTCGATCAAGAAGGTCGCCTATTTTAGCACATCTTGAG
>Ga0247825_10003478_pt1 | contig 10388 bp, 9 predicted proteins | sample 13C_Vanillin_Day_FD_194413 | JGI IMG/M metagenome (GOLD analysis project Ga0247825, IMG submission 194413) | Soil microbial communities from agricultural site in Penn Yan, New York, United States - 13C_Vanillin_Day48 | ecosystem: Environmental > Terrestrial > Soil > Agricultural land | place... | reverse complement strand
GCCCTCGATACCGGGAGTTCCGCTGTCCCACACGCACCGACACGCCCTTTACTCACGTGTGTCCCATTTGACCCAACAGTCACACGCCTAACTGCGCGGCATTGCGGTTAGCCCGCGAGGTTGCGTGCCAGTGCACGTAAATCAACGGTCTCGTCTGCCTGGTCGGGGGTGAGGGTGCCACCCGCGCCGAGAATCTTGCGTACGGTCAGGTGCGTCACAGGGTCATTGATCGATTCGACGGCGGCAAGCTCGTTGCCGTGAAAGCGGAAGATGGAGAACTTGGTATCGGTGCCCCGGATGACGGTGCGATCAGAGCGTGCAGCATGGCCCACGATTTGCAGTTTCATGCCGAACTGATCGCTCCAGAAGTAGGGCACCGCACTGTACGTCCCGGTGTGCCCGTTGATCCGTCGGGCCACGTAGCGTGCCTGATCGACCGCGTTCTGTATTGATTCGAGGCGGATTCGGTCACCGCAGGGCACAGGGAAGTTTGCGCAGTCCCCGACCGCGGAAATCCTCGGGTCGCTGGTGGTCAGGTATTCGTCGACGACGACGCCGTTGGCGACATCGAGGCCGGCCGCCGCCGCAGGCGCGACGTTCGGCACGACACCGATACCGAGGACGACGACATCGGCGGCGAGGCGCTGCCCGTTCGAGGTGGTGACGGCGTGAACGCGCCCTGCGCTGCCTTCCAGTGCGGACACCGCAGTGGAGCAGATCACCCGAACGCCCTGCGCAGTATGCAACTCGGCGAGATGGGCTGCGGCGGTGGCGGACAGGGCCCGACTCATCAAAGTGGGCATCGCCTCGAGCACGGTGGCATCGGCGCCGCGCTTGCGGGCGGCGGCCGCAACCTCGAGTCCGATGAATCCACCGCCGACCACTACCACCCGGCAGCCCTCGCGTAGGTGTTCGCGGAGCGATTCGGCGTCGGCGCGGGTGCGCAGCTCCACCACACCTCCGAGGTCCCGCCCCGGTATGTCGAAGGGCCGCGGGGATGCACCAAGCGCCAGGACGAGATGGTCGTAGGCGAGGGGACGGTCGTCAGCGAGGACGACTCGGTGGGTGGTCCGATCGATCTGCCTGACCGGGATACCGAGGTGGGTGGCGACCTTGTGCTCGGTGTAGAACGCCGGCGCGCGCAGGCTCAGACTGTCCGGATGCGCTGTGCCCGCGAGATAGTCCTTGGACAGTGGTGGGCGGTGATACGGCAGATGGGGTTCGTCACCGATCAGGGACACGGCCCCGTCGAATCCGGACTCCCGCAGGGCGGCCGCGAGGTGGTGCCCTGCCGTGCCGGCGCCCGCGATGACGATGCGCGGTGTGTTCACAGCTGGGTCCGCGGTGTCTCGACGATCAGGCCGTCCAGCTCTTCGGACACGGTGATCTGGCAGGACAGCCGACTGGTCGGCCGAGATGGCTCCGAGGTGGATTCGAGCATTTCCTCCTCCATCTCGCCACGCTCGCCGACTTTCTCCATCCAGTCTTCGTGGACGTAGACGTGGCAGGTGGCGCACATCATCGACCCACCACATTCGGCGACGATGCCGACCACGTCACCCAACATGGCGGTCTGCATCAGGGTGGTCCCGGGGGAGGCGTCGACGACATCGTCGATGCCGTCGTTGTGGATGAACGTTACTTTCGGCATGACTGTTCTACCTTCGGATGGATGATGCTGGACGTCGATGGCAAAATCCCGACGATCTCCGAAACATCTTCCGTATCCGATTGCGACTCGAGCCCGAACTCGCCGCGCTCTCCGCGACGCGGCGGTCCGACAGCGATCTTGATGAGCTCGGCGAGCTCGTTCGGGAGACCTTCTCCGCCAAGTCGGAAGACACCCATTGGGAATTGCATCGGCAATTCCACACCGCATTGATCAGTCCCGCAGCCAACGAATGGGACCTGCGAGTACTCGAGCCCTTGTGGGACGCTGCCGAACGCTACATCCGGATCGTATTCGAGCCGTTCGAGGCCGCCCACGTGACAGTGGAGCAACGAGAACGCATCCACAACACGCTGTTGATCGCCGCGCAGAGCAGAGACCCCGAACAGATCCGCGATCGGCTTCACGAGCATCTGGAGAAGAACCTCGCCACCACCTTGAAGCTGATGGAATCCATCGCGCCTCCCAGCACCTCGGCATGGTTCACCCAGCACGAACCGGCCTGAAGTCTTCGGGTGAGGAGCGAGTGCCAACTACTCAGAGTAGGTCCTGCGCGAGGGTTGCCGCGCGACGGCGTTCAGGCCTGGACTCCTTCGGGGCTCGTACTCATGATGGATACCTGTTGCGGTGCGGGAATTTTGATCGCTGCAACAAGTGCAGCGCCAATCAGGAGCGGGATCGCGAAGAGGGTGAACAGTGACGACGGTGTCCAGGATCGGTCGATCAGGACGCCGGCCAGGATCGGCGAGATGATGGCCCCGAGTCGGCCGACTGCCGACGCCCAGCCGACGGCGGTGGCGCGGACGGACGCCGGGTAGCAGTCCGGCGCGAGTGCGTAAAGACCGGTGGCGCTGGCATTGACGAAGACACCGACCGCGACGGCCGCGAGGAGCGCGGTGGTGAGGCTGCCCAACGCCGTGCTCATCGCGAGGAAGGACACGCTCGCGCCGACGAGTGCCGCGATGGTCAAAGTTCGGCTGGTCACCACGATCGCAAGGACGCTGAATGTCAAAGTAGCCGCCGCCCCGCCGAAATTGAGCAGCATTCCGCCGCTGATGCCCTGCTGGGCGGACAGGCCGCTCTGCTGCAGGAGCTTGGGAGTCCAGCTCGCGGCGAAATAGAACGCCGCCATCATGATGAAGAAGGCAGACCCGAGGAGCAGCGATCGGATTCCGTTGCGCCCGCTGAAGATCGCCGCCTTCATGCCCTGTTCGGCCTGCGGTTCCGGTTCCGGCAGTGCCTCGATCGGGGCAAGTCCCATTTTCGGCAAGGTGGTATTGATCGCCTCGAGCGCGCCCGCGGGACGGCGCACCAGCAGATAGTCGATCGACTCGGGCATCCGTGCGTAGACGAGAACGAGCAGCAGAAGGGTCAAGACGGCGCCGGCGACGAAGCTGGCGCGCCAGCTGAAGGTGGAGGTGAGCAGCGCGGCCACCAAGCCCCCGATCACTCCGCCCAGCGGCAACCCGGTGGTGTACAGGGCGATCATGGTTCCCCGGCGGCGGCGGGGAGAGAACTCGGCGGTCAGGACCGGCAGGCTCGCCACCAGGCCGCCGATGCCGAGCCCGGTCAGCAGCCGGCACACTCCGAGTTGCGCGAAGCTCGTTGTGATCGACGCCAATGCCATGGTTACGGTCACCAGGAGTAGACATGCCAGGGTCAGCGGTCTCCGGCCGGTGCGGTCGGCCAGTGGTGCGATGAACGCCGATCCCAACGCCATACCGACCAGGGCACTGCTGAGCAGCAATCCGGTCTGGGAGCCGTTGAGCGCGTACTCCTGTGCGACACCGGAGGCAGCGAACGCCATCAACAGAAGGTCATAGCCTTCCGACAGGACGATCACGAGGCAGATCCCCACGACCATGACCTGGTATTTGCTCATGGGAGCTTGATCTATGGATTCTCGGATGGACATGGATGCGGCCCTTCTGATTGACGAATCGATTTCGTGGTAACGGCAGCGCCGAGTGCTGATGGCGCCGCGGGCTGTGAGCGCGTCGGGATTTCGAAGGTTGACCCCACGGAATAACCAGCTCATGTGGGGCGTGTGCGTCCGCGGGACGCCGGCGAATGTTTGTCGATGTGTATCTCATCGAAGGCGCCGCCCGGGTCCCGGTAGCACAACGAGGTGGTGCCCCGTGCGCGATGCCACTTCCCCCGAAGCGGTAGGTGCAGCTCGTAGAGGCCACCGATGTGGACGAAGGTGTAGCGAAGTTGCATACGACTCGCAGGTTTATAGCAGTTGCACTGCAACGTTATTCGCGGGCTGTCTCATGACTGGTTCCCCGATTGTCGGCGCCGCGAGATCCGTCCCATGTCATCCTCCTCGTTCGTGTTTCATATAACACTCGATGGCCTGGAGTTACTTGACTCACTAGTTGAATGGGACTCACGCTAGAGATGACAGAACTCGACGAATAGCCGCATTGCGCCCTCGATCGTCCACTTCGCGAATTCTTGACAAGCACATCGCACGGATGGCGGAGCCGACGAAAAAGGTCTCGCTGCGCGGCGACCGCGGGCTGCGCCGGGGGAGCGATCAGATGCGCATGTCTCACACATCGAACCACCCCGCGATCTGCGCACGAGAGGGGAATCCGAGTTTGGGGAGAATGTGCTCGACGTGCCCTTGGGCCGTTCGCGGAGAGATCACCAACCGGGACGCGATCGCACTATTGGTCAGTCCTTGGGCAACCAACTCGGCAACCTGCCGCTCACGTTTGGTCAACGTCACCGTCGGAGCCATCACGGCCGGCTGAGATTCCGGTTTCGACTCGCCGAGCGCGTACGCGACCGCCTCGTCCAAGCCCAGATTCCGGCCCCGTCGATACGCTGCCTCGTATAAACGCTTATCGAGGGCCCTACACGCAGCCTGAATACATTCGGTGTGGTATCTGATCAAGCTCGGGAACCACACCGAGAAGGTGCCCACCGACGACGCCAACTCTTCGGCGGCGCCCATCAGGACCACGGCACGCGAGGCGTTCTGTCCGTCGGCGACCATCCAGGCAAGGGCCTCGAGGCACGTGCGGTTGTCCGAGGATTATTCACTTGTCTGCTCAGCCGCAGAGCCTGTTCGATCAGCTCGCTCGCCCGCGCCGGCTTGCCCTGCCGCCAGGTCACAATGGCCATGGCTCTCAGCGTGTACGACCGATACACCGATTCGCCACACGCTGTCGTGACCGCGAGCAACTGCTGATATTGCGCGATAGTCCGTTCGGTCTCACCCAACTGCTCGTACGCCACACCGAGAAAATGCAAAACGCTGATCGGCGGGGCATCCCGTCGGCGCTCGAACAGCCCGAGGGCACATTCGAGGCGTGCGCGCGCGTGCGAAATCACCACCAAACAAAGCCAATAGGCCCTCGGCGTGGGCCGCGATTGCCTGGGCATCCGGATCGGTCATTCGCTCCGCAAGTACTCCGACCTGCTCCACCAGAGCCGTCGCGGTCTCGAGGTCGCCCTGTAATTCGGCGAGGATGCTGTCGGCGTCGCGGTCCTCGCCCCGGCGATCCAGCAGATCCTTTGTCCCAGTCAACCGGCTGGATCGAAATGACCGAAAGAAGAGGAGCGACGCACGACTTCGGTCGGGGGCCCGTCGACCAGCCGTAGTTTGAATATGGAAGTCCGCCGCCGTCCATCGGATCGAACCCTGGAAGTTCACGCGGGTGGTCGCGGTGATCGAGCACTGTGCGGCGAGGGAGTTCGTACGGGACGTGTTCGACTACCATCGCGGCGCGCACCGGGTCGTCACCGCTGATGCGTTCCTCGCCGCGTACCTGCTGACACCGATGCTGGGGTTGCCGATGCACCTGACGAAGGTCGCCGAGGTCGTGCGGGATGGTCGTACTCGCAGCGCCGGGAGGTGGGACTGCCCGCGCACGTCGAGATCAGCTATGGGCGGACGGACGGACGGACGGAGCCGACGACGGGAATCGAACCCGCGTATTCAGCTTGGGAAGCTGATGTTCTGCCATTGAACGACATCGGCGCGCACGATATTGGGCGCCCGTAAGCACACAGTTGGACACCCAACTGTGAGCACACTTGCGGGGGATATGTACATCCGCTCACTTTCGATTGCGGAAGTCCCTGGTCCGGGCGTCATTCCTACTCGAACATGCTTTCGGGAAGCCAGTCTGCGTCGAACAGCCGCGCGAGCTTCCCGAACGCCTCGAGATCACCGTCGACACTGGCTGATGTCACCATGAGCCGATTGATCATGATCCGAGCCGCCTGCTCCTCCACCGTTTCGGTGGCGAACAGGAGTGACCATGAGCAGACCTGCCCGTCGCGATGCGCACGGCCCATGGTTTGGCGTGCGGCAATTCCGGAGTAGCGAGGCTGGTGGAAGAACCCGATGCGGCGTGCCGATGAGGCTCGGGAACCGTCGACCATCAATTCGGACGCCTGCAGGTTGATCGCAGATGCGGTGTTAAACACTACGACCGGGTTGTGGCCGCGCTGAAATCTGATGCGTTCCGTCTCGAGATCGCCGCCGCCGAAGATGCGTGAGACGCCGATGCCGTGCTCCTCCACGAGGTTGGCTACCGGGTCGGCGGCCGTGGTGACCAATTCGACGGCGACGAGTACCTGGTAGCCGCGTTCGACGTGTGCGGCTACCAACTCGGCGGTCTGCGGGGCTCTCAGCATGCCTGCCTTCTGCCGGAACCGCATCAGAGCGGCACGGCCGCGGGCGGTGTCGTTCCCCTGGCGGGCGATCCTCATCGCGCTCCGGAACTCACTCCAGTCCTGGTGGTACGCAGCCCATTGGGTGGCGGTGAAGTCGAGTGGCAGGCCGTCGATGGGTGGCGGCCCCCAGGGCGCGTCGCGATGCACCATGACGGGCGGGTCGCAGTCGGTCATCCATTTCCGGACGCGGGTGAGGGCGTGATGCTGCAGCCGCTGAGAACCTTTTGCTTGGTCGTTCCAGTCCCATTTGCCCTTGTCCCACCCGGGAGCCAGGGGAAGTCCATGCTCGACCAGCTTCTTGCCAAGATCGGCCCACTCGCCCGGCGGGTCATCGTGCAGTTGCGCGAAAAGCGAAGACAAGTAGGTGTATTCGCCTGGGTGATGACCCGGCGTCGCCGTCACGGTGATCACGAACGGCGCCTTCTCCGGCGTCGCGGAGAGGCGGTTGACGCGCCGCTGGTACTGGGTGCGCTGGGCGGTGAGGTTCCTGAATTGCTGTGCCTCGTCGTTGATGATGACGGAGAAGGAGTACTTCGGTTGGCCGTTGCGTCCGAGCAACTTCTTGAGCTGGTCCGGGGAGATGATCAGCCACCGATAGCCTCCGTCGCCGAACGCAGCGAGGGCGTCGCGCCACGCGGCGATGGTGATCTGGGCTGGCCGGTCCACGGTGATGAGTACGGTGTCGCCGCCCCCCAATTTCAGCGCAGCCTTCGCGCCGATGATCGCGCTGCCGGTCTTGCCTACACCGGGCTCGTCGGCCAACAGAAATCCGCGCTTGCCGTGGCGAAAGGCCATCGCGATCGCCTTCGCGGCGTCCACCTGTTCTGGCCGCGGTATCTTGTGGAAACCAGTAGCGCCCGGTTGCCGCACGCCGTTGATGTCCTCTTCGACCCAGCGAGCGTACGAGTACGGTTTCGACGCGTAGACGGCGAGTTCGTCGGGCAATTGAGCGCCGATGTAGGCATACGCTTTGAGCGCCTTGTAGTACTTGGCACCGGGTGCGGGCGCCCGGTATGGGACGTCGAGGATCCAGATGCGCTCCCCGTTCCCCGGGGTGGGTATCAGCGGGGCGGCGCTGGCTCGTCTGGGCTTGGAGCGTCGCTGGGTGGTCTTCCGTGCGGACATGAGTGCAGGCTATTCCCAGGGCGAGTCGCCAGGGTCGACTGCGGTGGATGTGGCGGCCCGTCGCGGCGGCTGGCGCCGAGGAATCGCGGGCGCGGGGGCCGATGCAACGGCAGGTCGATCATCTACGTCGATAGTCTCCACAACCACAGGTTCGGCCGACGGTTACAACGCTGTCGACACTATATTGGTTGGCGGCGCAGCCACGAAGTCTGGCGGCCCCGGGGCGTGAGTCGCGGCCGGTGAGTGCGTAGACCCGGGCGATGTCCCGGAATTCGGGCAGGTTCGCGGGTTCCTTCAGTGGTCCGGAGGGGTCGAGGACGACTCCGTAGGCGCCGGCGCGGACCGCCTGGTAGACGATCATCCCGGCGAGGAACGTCTTACCGGACCCGGGCACCGCGACGATGAGGGTCAGACCGGACTTGTGCTTGATCTCGTGCGCGGCGAACAGGTCCCAAATCACCGGGCGCGGCGCGATCGACGAGGTCTCCCCGAGCACCACTCCGCGGCGGTCACCGATTCGGTCACCGGCGGTGGCCATGCCCGCGGCAACTGCTTCGACATCCATGTGCCGCTTGCTGGCGAGCGGCTGGCCGGGGATGAATTCGCGCAGTAGCAGGAACTGTCCGTGCTCGTGCTCGAGGGCGATGTGCGGCTTGTACATCTTCCGCAGACCGGCGACCTTCTTGCGGGCCTCGTCCGGGGTCGTGCCGACGACGGCGACCCGGTACCAGCCGGAGGTGCGGGTGGAGAGCCCGGAGTGGTCTTCCTCGACGTCGGAGATGACGTCCTGGACGCGGGCGTGCTGCTCGGCCAGTTCCTTCGGCGGTACCTGATCGTGTTCGACGGTGTAGTGGTCGAACTGGTGCTCGATCCTTCCCGTCAGCGAGCGCATGGTGCGGATGGTTTTCGCCTTGTCGTGCAGTTCGATCCGATCCGACCATTCCAGCGGCTCCCCGGAGGGGTCGCCGATGACCTGCCAGGGCAGCATCCGCTCCGGAATCGGCAGCGGGGCCATGCGCCCGACCGTCAGGATGATGACGGCACCGGTGTAACGCCGGCCGTCGACCACGCCGGAGACGGTGGTGTAGCCATCCCCGGGTGTCAGGGACAGGTCGGTGAGGTCTTCGAGGGCGGCGACATCACCCTCTTCCCAGTCGCCGCCGCCGGCCACTGCACCCCCCGCCGCGAGCGGCAGACCGATGGTCGCCGACCGCCGGAGCAGGTAGTCGATCGCCGCCGCGTTTTCGCGATCGGCAGGCGACTTCCCGCGGCGCTGGGAGGTCTTGCGCTGCCGCTCCCGCGTGCGGGTGTCTTCCGCGAGGGTGGTGGGGTCCGAGGCGCGGGCGTCGACCTCGGGCGCCTCGGTGACCGGGTGCGGGGGGAGTTCCACTTCCGACCATGCGCGCGGACCCGGCTGCGGGGCCGGGCGCTGCCGCCCCGCTGCCCATGACGGCGGCAGCGCTCCCGGTGGGATCACCGGCACCGGATCTTCGAGCTGAGGGTCGAACAGTGATGCGATGTCGTTGTCGTTGTCGTCCGTGGTCATCGGTGTGCGTCCTCACCGTCGATGCGGACCGTGTCGGGTCGGGTGCCAGCGGTCAGCCGGTCGGGGAGAGTGACGAACACCGTCTCTCCTGCCTTCGGAGGCCGTGGGGCGTTGAGATCGTTGAAGGCCGCCCGAAGCACCGATCGCAGGGGTCGGTCCGGGGTGACGTACTTGGCGATGTGGTGGGTGACGAACACGGTCACCAGGAGCATCAGCATCAGCGGCCGGAACCCGAGCGGCAGGTGCAGGATGGCACGGGCGATCAGGAACACCGCGATGAAGACCAGGACGCCGACCGCCAATGCGGTGTAGCGGATCCGCACCGGGAACGTGTATCCGGTCGGTCCGAGATAGTGCCGGTCCACCCGGTAGAGCAGGTCGTCGTTGTTGATCACCTAACGCTCCCCCTTTCGTCGTGCAGGAACGATCACGGGGTCAGACGTTGATGCCGAAGAGGCCGAGGGCCCAGTTTCCGAGGCCGTTGGCTGCGGATGCGGAGGTGGCGATACCGAGGTATGCAAGACCCACCAACGTCAACCCGCCGACGGTGACCACTTTCGACAGGTTCCCGCGCAGGCCACCGGTCAGGAGGACGCAGGCAATGACGATCAGGATGGTGAAGACGATGTTGTCCTCGATCCACGTCCTGAGACCTCCGGTGCTGACTTCCGTTTGCTGGGCAACGGTGGTGACATCGGGTGCGGGGTAAGTCGCGTTCGCGAGGTCGACGGCGGTGGAAGCGAGTGCGGACATTGTGCCTCTCCAACAGGTGCGTAGCTGACATGGGTGAACGTGGTTGTGCGGGACCGTAGAAGAGGCGCACCGTGAGAATCAACGTGACCTGTGGATAACTTTTCACTCAGACGCGTGTCGGGCAGGTGCCGGGTGATTCGGTGGCCGGGCACGATGAGAGCAGGGCGGTGACCGGAAAGAGGTTGGGCCGCTGCGTGTGTGCCGCCCGGTGCTGCTCGCCGCTCGGAATCGCGCACGTGGCGTCCGCGCATCATGTGCTACGAAACCGGCACAAAAAGCAACGGATCACCCTGCAATCGGGCTGGGAGTCGGCTGGGCCCGGACGAGTGCCGGGCAGTCCGTGTTCGGGCACGGCACCACGACCGATCGACCATCACACCCTTCACCGTGTCGCACAGCAGACGCAGTTGAGCATCGCGAACCGGGCGCGAGAGAGGAGTCAGGATTCGCCCGAAACGGCGGAGCATTCACACCGTGCCACCGCCCGCGTGCGCGGGGCAATGGTGGAGAGGGCGGATTTCGGCGATGCGTCGGCGCGCCTCGAAGGGCGGGTGAAAACGCCGTCCCCTTCGGGGTCACTCCTCGGACCTTCGGGCCTAGGGG
>Ga0247825_10003477_pt1 | contig 10391 bp, 9 predicted proteins | sample 13C_Vanillin_Day_FD_194413 | JGI IMG/M metagenome (GOLD analysis project Ga0247825, IMG submission 194413) | Soil microbial communities from agricultural site in Penn Yan, New York, United States - 13C_Vanillin_Day48 | ecosystem: Environmental > Terrestrial > Soil > Agricultural land | place... | reverse complement strand
CAGATGCACCGTTCGGCGAGGGACAGCGCTGGCTCGAGCTGCGCGCGCCGGGGCAGGACATCTCCATCGTCCTGTTCACCGCGCCCGGACACGAGAGCCGCATCGGCACGTTCCAGCACGTGGGCTTCACCGCGCCGGATGTCCAGGCGGCCTATGAGGCGCTGAAGGCCAAGGGCGTCGTGTTCACCCTGCCGCCGAAGCGGGAGCCGTGGGGCATCTCCGCCGTCTTCCAGGATGTGGACGGCAACTCCTTCAGCCTCGCCTCCGCCTCGTGACTTCCTCACCCCTTTCAAGAGAGAGTACCGCCATGAAGAAGTTCCTGAAGATCACCGCGTTCGTCGTTGCCGGGCTGTTCGTCGTTGTCACCGCCGGAGGTTTCCTGCTGCCGCGCAAGCTGCGCGTCTCCCGGTCCATCACCGTGGGCGCCCCGCCCGAAGCCATCTACCCGCTCATCGCCAACCTGAAGGATGGGTGGTCCCAGTGGAGCCCGTTCGGGCCGGCGGTGTACCAGAACCTGAAGATGGAGTACTCCGGGCCTACCGAGGGAGTGGGCGCCATGCAGCGCTGGGATAGCCCGGACTCGGGGGATGGCTACCTGCGCATCGTCCGGGCGGACCCCGCGCGCGGCGTGGAGATGGAGCTGGGGATGATGCAGGAGACCTACAAGGCCACCGGCAGCCTCCTGTGCGAGCCCGCGACGGACGGCACGCGTGTCACCTGGACGGACGAGTTCGACTACGGCAACAACCCCTACCGGCGCTATATGAGCGTCATCATCGGGGGTGTCCTGGAGCAGTCCTTTGACCAGGGGCTTACGGCGCTGAAGAAGAAGGTGGAGGAGCGCGTGGCGGTGGTGCGGTAGCGCCTCTGCCGGCGGGCCCTCCCGCCTCCAAGGCTCGGCGGGCCGCCTCTACCTCGGGGTGGTTCTCGCCGAGCGCTTTCTGCAAAACCTCCAGGCCTTGGCGGCACCGTACGAGCGCCGCCTCCCTCTGGCCCGCGCGACGCAGCACCTCGCAGGCTGTCAGATCCACCCGGCCCCGCCACGCATCCCCGTCCGGTAGCGCGGCGTGGGCCATCTGCTCCGCGCTCTTCAGCCGTTCCAATGCCTCTGCGTGCCGGCCCAGCCCCGCGAGGGCCCGGGCAATGAGCAGGTGCTTGGGAAGGAACGCCGGGTGCGTCGGAGGCGTGGCGGCAGTGGCCCGGACAGCAAGCGCCGCCTCCGCCTGTGCGAGGCATTCTGCGTACTGCCCACGCCCACAGGAGCTCTCCGCGAGCACGCTCAGTGGCAACGCGAGCATGGGGTGGCCAGCGCCGTAGGTGCGCTCGAGGATCGTCAGGGCGCGCCGTGCATGGGCCTCCGCTTCGTCGGAGCGGCCCAGCTCCTGGAGCATCTCCGCCACCTTGTGGAGCTGCGAGCCGACCTGCACTGCCTCCCGTCCATACACCTGCTCCATCATTCGCAGCGCCCGCTGCTGCTGCTCCAGTGCCTCCGTCCAGTCTCCACGTCTGGCGAGGATGAGGCCCGTGGTGCTGGCCAGCCGCGCCTCCAACGCGCCGTCTCCTCCCAGACGATCCAGCGCGGCCACCGCGGGTAGTCGCAGCTCCAGTGCCGCGTCGCGGTGCTTCACCACGCCTTCGAGGAAGAGCAAATCCAGGAGCGCCTCGGCGGCGGCGTGATCGTGACGGCCCCGGCTGGCGGCACGCATGGCCTCTTGCAGGCTCTGGGAGGCCTGCTCCGTCTGGCCGCCCATGGCGCTGGCGCGTCCATGCTGGAGGAGCGCTTCCGCGAGGAGCGGCGCGAACTGGAGACGGCGTGCCTCCGTGAGCGCGGTTCCCAGAAGAGCATCCGAGGGTTCGCGCCGGCCGGTGTTGCGCAGCACTCGCGCGTCCGCGAGGAGCCCACGCACGCGCTCCACGGAGGCGGCATCACGCGAGGAGGGTTGCTCCTGGAGCAGCAGCCGTTCCACCTTCCGGCACGCATCCAGTGGCGCGAGCGCGGTGACCGAGGTCACGGCGAGGCCCACCGTTCTGGCGTCCGCGGTGGAGAGCGCACCCACGAGTGTCCGCGCCTCACCGAGCGCGCGCTCCAGGCAGAGCATGCGCACGGTCAGCACCTCGTCGGACTGCTCACCGCGGATGCGGGTGGCCTCACATGCCTCGGTGTGCGTCGCCGTCCAGTCCCCGATCCAGCGATCCAGCGTCTCCTCCGTCACGCGCCACGCTTGGGCTGCGAACGGAGCGCCGGAGCCGAGGAAGGCCTGGCGCACCTGCTGCTTACTCGCCGCATCCCATACGCTGGCCGCTCGTGCGGGCGCGCCTCGGCACATTGCATCCTTCGATGCGCTCCAGGCATACGCAGCAATCACTGGGAGCGCGGCCAGGGCCACAGTGGCTGCAAAGCGCACGGGACGCAGCCTGCGGCGGCGCGCCTCCAGGGACACCTCGTCGAGCAGGGTCCCCATGTCCGGGAAGCGCCGGGTGGGGGCTGGATCCAGCGCGCGCAGCAGGGCGCGGGTGATGGCGCGGGGCACATGACGGGCCTTCGCGGGGAGCGGGCGCCGCCGGCCCTGCTGCACGGCCTCGGCGAGCCCATGAGGCGCCGTGGGATCCAGGAAGGGGTGTCCCCCGAAGACGGCCTCGTACAAGGAGACAGCGAAGCTGAACTGGTCCGAGCGTGCGTCTACCGCCAGGCCCGCGAGCTGCTCGGGTGACATATACGCAGGCGTGCCCAGCAGCGCGCCCGTGGCCGTCAGGGTTTCGGCTCCTCTCTCGGGTGTGCTCGATGGGCTGGGCGCGAGTTCTTCAACCCGCGAGGGTGGGGCAGGGGAGCGGGCCAGCCCGAAGTCCGTCACGGAGACGCGGCCGTCGCGGCCGATGAGCACATTGGCGGGCTTGAAGTCGCGGTGGACCAACCCCGCGGTGTGCGCCGCCTCGAGGCCCCGGCCCGCCTGGACGAACACGTGGCACACCTCGCGCCAGGTGCGAGGCGCCTCCGCGAGCCAGTCGCGAGCATTCCAGCCGTCGATGAGCTCCATGGCGATAGAGGCCTGGCCGCCGAGGAAGGCCACGTCGTACACAGCGGTGACATTCGGATGCGAGAGGCGGGCCATGGCCTGGGCCTCGCGCAGGAAGCGCTGGCGATGCTCTTCCGAGGCGGCCAGCAGATCCCCCCGGAGCACCTTGAGCGCGATGCGCCGGTCGAGCTGCGGATCCCATGCCAGGTAAACGGTGCCGAAGCCGCCCGAGCCGAGCGTGCGCAGCAGGACATAGCGGCCCAGCGTCTCCCCGCTGCGCAGGGGCCCGGCGCGATCCACGACGGAGGGCAGAGTACGATCTTCCGGCTCCCCCTCGACGAGAGCCTCCAAGAGGGCACGGCAGGCGTCACACGAGCCGAGGTGCTCCTGCACCTGCGCGCGCGATGCTTCCTCCAGCTCACGGCGCAGCCAGGCTGAGAGCGTGTTTTCGTCGGGACAGACCATCCGGCCGGGCGGTACTGTAGCCGACCTGACGAGTCACCGGATGACCCCTCTGGTTGAGCAGTTCCTTGCCGCGCGGCCCGAGCGCTCCGCGGAACTCTCCGACGCTGGTCTGCTCGAGGAGCGGCTGAGCACGTTGTGGCGGGCGGCTCGGGCGCGGTGGTCCGGCTTCAGGGTGACGGAGAGTGACTTCGTGAGTTGGCTGGCCGAGCGCGTTCCGGCGGGGGCTCCGCTGATGGAGGCGCTCACGCGGGTGCAGGCGGAGGACCTGTTGCTGGCGCTCGCCTGCGCACGGGGACAGCGCGAGGCGCTCGCGGCGTTCGACGCGGAGTACGCGGGCGAAGTGGATCGCGCGGTCCGCAAGGTGGGCGAGCTGCCCGTGGGCGCCAGCGACGTGGCGCAGATGTTGCGGGAGCGGCTGTTTGTCGCGGCGGAGGGCCGCGCGCCGAGGATCGTGGACTACTCGGGGCAGGGGCCGCTGCGTGTGTGGCTGCGGGTGGCGCTGCTGCGGCTGGTCCAGAACCTGGCCACGCGAGCGCCCCGTGAGGCGCCGGTGGAGCCCGAGGCGCTGGCGGATGTGGCCGTTCCAGGCGGAGACCCGGAGTTGGAGCACATGCGCCGGCTGTATCGGGAGGAGTTCCGCGAGGCCTTCCGCGCGGCGTTCTCGGGGCTGGGGGAGGAGGATCGGCTGCTGCTGCGGCAGCGCTTCGGGAGGCGCGCCTCGCAGGAGGAGCTCGCGGCTGCGTACGGTGTGCACGTGAACACGGTGGCACGGTGGCTGGCGCGGGCGCGCGAAGCGCTGGAGCGAGGCGTGCGCGAGTCACTGAAGGCGCGCCTGCGCATCGGTGACGTGCAGTTCGCGAGCATCCTGCGCCTGGTGCGCAGCCAGCTCGATGTGACGCTCGGCGGACCCGATCCCTCCACGGACGGGGAGCAGTGAGCCTACGCAGTGGGGGGCGGCACCATCTTCCGGAGGATGCGGGTCCGCATCTGCTCCTCGCGCTTCAGCCCGCGTTGCTGCGCCTTGAGCTTCTCCGCCTCGCGCGTCCGGGGCGGCCCATTCGTCTCCAGCGAGTCGAAGAGCCGGGTGATGGTCGCCGTGATGTCGTCCACGGCCTTCTCGAAGGCCCTCCGGTTGGCGCGCGAGGGTTCCCTCATCCCGCTCAGCTTCCGGACGTACTGCAGGGCGGAGTCACGAATCTCCTCCCTCGTTGAGGGAGGCTCGAAGTGATGGAGGAGCTTGATATTGCGGCACATATCCCCAGCCTAACCCGCTCAGGGCGCGATCCAGTCCCAGCGGACGACTTTTGACGGACCTGACGCAACCGGTCGACCGGTCTGTCGACAATTTCCAGAGCTGCTCGTGTAGAATCCGTTTTTTCGGAGAAACTCCATGGTTGACCGGATTGCATCGCGCCCCGTGACGCGGAACGTCACCACCCCGTCCTCTACGCCGCAGGCAACGGCGCAGCAGCCAGTGGCCCAGGCCCAGTCCACCCAGCCGAACCGCGTGGGCGACAGCTTCGGCTCGGCGTCGAAAGCCGGTCAGCACTGGGGCTCCAAGGCCCAGAGCCTGGGGGCCGTCACCGGTCCCGCCGCCAAGCCGGCCGCCCAGGCCCCAGCGGACCTGCGGAGCAAGGTCGGCACCCTGGAGTACTACAAGGCCCGGCACGACGACTTCGTCCGGCGCAATCCGGGGAAGACGCCTCCGGACTACTACCTCGGGTACGGCGACAAGTACGCCAACCGGTTCACGAAGGAGACGGCTCCCAATCTGAGCAAGGCGGGCCAGGAGTGGCTTCAGAAGACCTTCGTGGCGCTCCAGAGCAAGATTGAGGACCTGCGCCAGAAGGATCCCGCGGCCTTCGCCCGCCTGGAGCAGGACCCGGAGGCGTTCAAGAAGTTCGCCTATGGCACGCACTCGGACGCCTACGTCGAGTCGGGGCTGGGCAAGCTGCCTCCTAGCGACCTTGTGAAGATCGGCATGACGCCGGACTTCAAGGACATATTGACGAAGGACGGCATCGCGCAGATGGTGGAAACCGGACTCCGGGTCGGCAAGCAGTGGGCCGGGGATGCCATTGACGCCGGGAAGAACTGGGCGAGCAACAAGGTCAAGGATGCAGGGAACTGGGTCAAGAACACCTGGAAGAGCATCTTCTAGGTCGGAGTGCCATGCCGATCTCTGATTGGGCTGTCCGAGGAACGCTCCCCGCACGGAACTTCAAACCAGAGGCTGTCCGCGTCCTCGGACCGGAGCGTGCGCTGGTTGCGGGCTACCTCGATGAGGGCCGGCTCGAGAAGAACCAGGCCGCCATCTACCTCGTCGACCGGAATGAGGCGCGGCAGGTCCACTCGGAGCAGGGCTGGATCGAGGCGCTCGATGTCGCCGGCTCCGTCGCGTTCGCGGTGCATGCGATCCTGAAGCCTGACGGCTCGGGCTCCCAGTATGGGCTGCGCAAGTCCGTGGACGGAGGCGCCACCTGGAAGCTGGCAGGCCCCATCCCCGCTCAGAGCGTGACCCAGCTCCTCGCCGTGAGCGGGGAGGAGGCCTGGGTGCTCGGCGAGGGCGTGCTGATGCAGACCACGGACTCGGGGTCGAGCTGGTACCCCGTCACGGCTCCCGGCGAGCGCAACTCCGCCGTCGAGCGGTTGGCCCGCGTGGGAGAAGCTGTCCTCATCCTGGGCGAGGGAGTGCTCGCCTCGCGGGACGGCGGGAACTCGTGGGAGCAGCGAGGCTTCGAAGGACTGCGCGTGGGCGCTGTCAGCGGTGGCATGGTCGCCGCCTACTCTCCGACGGAGGTGCGCCTCGGCATCATCAACGAGGCTGGAGGGACGTGGTACGCCAGCTTCGCCAAGAAGATGGTGCCCTTCCGGCTCGTCACGGAAGGGGACAGAGCTTGGATGCTCGCTCTCCCCATGGGCGAGGGAAGCGGCGAGCGCATTGGCTCTGGAGTCCTGCTCTACGAGACGCGGGATAGCGGCAAGTCGTGGCAGTCCGTGCTCATCCGCTGCTCACCTCGCGAGGAGGCCATCGACATCGGTCCCGATGGCTCCGCCATCGCCGTGGCTCCCGAGGCGCAGCTCATGGCGCCCAAGTAGGCAGGACCCACGCGGTGAAGCGCTGGCACGTCGAATCCCTGGCTCAGCTCCACGGACGCACGCAGCCCGTGGTCGCGCTCGCCATGGCCGAGGACGGCGTACAGATCGCGGCCATCGCGCAGCGCACACTGTTCGTGGGACTGCTCGGCCCCTCGGGATTCCCCGCGCCCCTGTTGCCGACCGAGATCATCACCGACACGTACGGCGAGACCATCGAAGTCGAGGTAAAGCGGTACTGGGATGAGACCATCTCGCGGCAGCTGAACGCGGCGCACCTGCTTCAATGGACGCCAGAGGGAACGGCGCTCTGGGTGGTCGGAGCAAGCGGCGTGGTGCTGTACGACGTGGCGGGAGCCATCCTGCTCTCGATGCCGCGGAAGGGCCGGACGGGCGCGATTGCGCTGACGCCAGAGGGGGATCTGGTGCTGGGGGTCGGCGCCCAGGTTGTCCAGCTCGACGCGGAGACAGGCGAGCGCCGCCAGCAGCTCTCGGGGCATCGTACGGAGGACACGGATATCGTGGCCGACTCTGATCTGCGAGGCCGCCCCGTGACATATCCCATCTATGTCACCGCGGTGGATGTGGACCGCGACGGGCGCATCCTGTCCGCGAGCGAGGACGGCACGATGCGCTTGTGGCCGGGCAAGGGCTCCACGGACGCCATCGTGTTCGACCTGGCCGGAGGGGCCGTGTTCGACGCGTGCTTTCTGGACGAGCGGCGAGCCATCGTTGCCTTGAGGCTCGGGCCGGTGTTCGCCGTGGACCTGGGCACGAAGGAGCGCCTGTGGTCCGTCGGCGAGTCGAACTTCAACAGCCTGATGCGCGCCATCGCGCTCTCGAAGGATCGGCGGTTCGCAGCCGTGGCCCGGGACGGGACAGGGGTCAGCATTCTCGATACCCGCACGGGCGAGCTCGTGTCGTCCGCTCCGCTTCCCCCAGGCGCTGCCTCGGTTGCCAGCTTGTGCTTCACACGGGATGCCTCGCGCCTGCTGCTCGGGACGAACGACGGGCGCGTCGCGCTCTACCGTGAGGGCCCAGAGGGACAATCCGTTTGACAGCGGGCTGGGACGTGGAGAGCCTGAGAGGTGGACGCTGGCATGTGGATCTTCGGCTACGGCTCACTCATCTTCCGTCCCTCCTTCCCTTACGAGGAGCGCCGTGAGGCGTGGCTGAAGGGCTGGGCGCGGCGCTTCTGGCAGGGCTCGACGGACCACCGGGGTGTGCCCGAGGCCCCGGGCAGGGTGGTAACGCTGGTGCCCGAGACTGGCGCTCGTTGCTGGGGCCTGGCGTACCGAATCGCCACCGAGCGAGTGGAGGAGGTGCTGGCCCACCTCGATGTCCGGGAGCAGGGCGGCTATGAGCGCCATCAAGTTCTTCTGGAGACGCGCGAGCCTCCGCACCTGGAGGCCGTGGTGTACGTGGCCGGCCCAGCCAACCCCCACTACCTGGGGCCCGCCTCGCTGGAGGAGATCGCGGCCGTGGTGCGCTCGGCCCGGGGGCCCAGTGGCTCCAACCGCGATTATGTGAAGTTGCTGGCGGAGGCGCTCGCCCAGGCTGGCGAGCAGGACGCGCATGTGACAGAGCTGCTGCGACTGCTGTAGCAGGCCTCGAGCCGCCTCAGGAGTTTCCCCGTGGAAGAGAGAGAGAACAGGACGCTGCTCCCGAGCGAGGAGGCGCAGCTGCGCGCGTTGCTCGCTGCCATGGAGGCCGCCAACCGGGGAGACTTCTCCCACCGTGTCCCAGTCCATGGCACCCACCCGCTGGTGGATCGGCTCGCGGAGGCCTTCAACACGGGCGCCACGCTCAACGCCGTCCTCACTCAGGAGCTCAGCCGGGTCACGAGGAAGGTGGGGACGGAGGGAGAGCTGGGTGGCCAGGCCTCCGTGCCAGGCGTCTCTGGCGCGTGGGAGGACCTCGTCGACCACGTGAACGCGCTGGCTTCCAGCTTCACCGCGCATGTGCGTAGCTACTCCCGAGTGGCCGACGCGGTCGCGAGAGGGGATCTCAGTGAGAAGATCACCCTGGAGGTTCGCGGCGAGCCGCTCGAGCTGAAGAACACCGTCAACGTGATGGTGGACCAGCTCTCCGCGTTCGCCGCGGAGGTGAACCGGGTCGCGAAGGAGGTGGGCACAGAAGGAAAGCGGAGCGGCCAGACGCTCCTCCTGCACGGCATGTCCGGCGTGTGGAAGGACCTCAACGACAACATGAGCATCACGGAGCAGTTGGCGCTCGCCTCCAGGCACAAGAGCGAGTTCCTCGCTAACATGAGCCACGAGCTGCGCACTCCACTCAATAGTCTGCTCATCCTCGCGAAGGTCCTCTCGGAGAACAAGGAGAGCCGCCTCAGCCCCACCGAGGTGGAGTACGCGAAGACGATCCATGCCTCGGGCTCGGACCTGCTCAGCCTCGTCAACGAGCTCCTCGATCTGTCCAAGGTCGAGGCCGGCAAGATGCGAGTGGTGCCGGGCGATGTCTCTCTCTCCGAGGTGAAGGAGTTCGTCGAGCGCAGCTTCAGGCACATGGCCGAGCAGAAGGGGCTGGGCTTCTCCGTGAACCTCGGCCAGGGCCTGCCGCAGAGCCTCCGGACGGATCCCCAGCGCTTGCTGCAGGTGCTCAAGAACCTGCTCTCCAACGCCTTCAAGTTCACCGGCCGTGGCCGTGTGGACCTGAATGTCACCCGGCTGGATGGCCAGCACAGGCGCTTCGAGGGCGAGGGGCTCCAGCGCGCTGGCGACGTGATCGCGTTCAGCGTGGTGGACACGGGGATCGGCATCCCCAAGGACAAGCAGAAGCTCATCTTCGAGGCGTTCCAGCAGGCGGATGACACCACCAGCCGCAAGTACGGCGGCACGGGCCTGGGGCTCTCCATCAGCCTCGCGATGACCCGCCTGTTGGGCGGGGAGCTCCACGTGGACAGTCAGCCGGGCCAGGGCAGCACCTTCACCCTCTACTTGCCCGAGCGATACACCTTCCCAGGAGAGCCACCTCCAGCCCTCCTCACTCGGGGACCCGAGACAAGGGTGGAAGGTCGCCAGCCGCCGTCCACTCAGGCTGCATCAGGTGTGAGCCTGGCTGGGCGCAAGGTGCTCGTCGTGGACGATGACATCCGCAACGTCTTCGCGCTCACCAGCCTCCTGGAGGGCCGGAGGGCGCAGGTGGTCTTCGCGGAGAACGGCAAGGCGGGCCTCGAGCAGCTCAACGCCCACCCCTCCGTGGACGCGGTCCTCATGGACTTGATGATGCCGGAGATGGATGGCTACGAGGCCATCCACGCCATTCGCCAGGATCCGCGCTTCGCCTCGCTGCCCATCATCGCCCTCACCGCGTGGGCGCATCAGGAGGAGCGCGAGAAGTGCCTCGCCGCGGGTGCTAGCGACTACCTGGCCAAGCCGGTGGATGTTGACCGGCTCGTCGAGCTGCTGCGCCGCTGGCTCCGCTAGGCTCCCCCCTGGCCAGGGACTCCGGGAAGGGGAGGCTTGCCTGCCTGCCCCTCGGCAGAGGGCGAGCAGCTTTTGGGGAGCAGGTGCGGCAGCGGCCCGATCCCACCCCTACCTTTGAAAGAGGACCTGCCTGCGACAGCGAGGGAGCCGCTCATGGAGTCCTGGAACCAGACATCAACTGACACCGTGCGCTCGCACGCGCCCACCGAGGTCAACAAGCGCATTGACGAGCGGGTGGAGCGCTGCGTGCGGCACATGGCGCAGCAGGAACGGCCGGAGATCTCCCGGTACCTTGAGATGCTCGAGCGCGAGTGGGATCTCAACCGGGCGGTGATGGTGGTGGGATCGCTGCTGTCGGTGCTGGGACTGTGGC
>Ga0247825_10003476_pt1 | contig 10391 bp, 9 predicted proteins | sample 13C_Vanillin_Day_FD_194413 | JGI IMG/M metagenome (GOLD analysis project Ga0247825, IMG submission 194413) | Soil microbial communities from agricultural site in Penn Yan, New York, United States - 13C_Vanillin_Day48 | ecosystem: Environmental > Terrestrial > Soil > Agricultural land | place... | reverse complement strand
GTGTGTGACACCAGGACACGATCGGTCTGCCGTGCTCGGTGCGCCAGCATCAGCGCACAACCTGATTGCAGCAAAATTCTGCACTAAACTGAACATACAAGGACACAGAGGACACGGAGGTTTTTATGAATGAAATTAGTCGTTGTTTTCCTCTGTGTCCTTAGTGTCCTCCGTGTCTAGGCTTTTGGGTTTGGACCATGGCGCATTTTGATTTCAACATGCCGGTGACGGAGGAGCAGGTGAGGAAGCTCCGGGTGAACGACACGGTCACGCTGAATGGCACGCTCTTCGGCATCCGCGACGCCACCTATATCCATATGTTCGACCGCGGGCGCAAAACGCGCTTCGACCTCAACGGCCACGCCCTGGTCCACACTGCCCCCAATGTGCGGTGGGTGGGCGAGACGGAGGCGCACCCCACCGGCTACGAAAAAATCTGCATTGGCACCACGACCAGCGACCGCATGGAGCGCTTCACGCGCCCGCTGATGCAGGAGTACGGCGCGAGAATCATCATCGGCAAGGGCGGGATGCGCGAAGGCTCGGCGGCGGCGTTCCGCGATCTCGGCGGCGTCTACCTTGCCGTCATCGGTGGCGCGGCGGCGCTCGAGACCACCTGGATCGAGCAGATCGAGGACGTCGATCTCGATGACCTCAATCCTGAATCGCTGTGGAAATTCCGTGTGAAGGGCTTTGGGCCGCTGCTGGTCTCGATGGATTCACACGGCGGCAGCCTCTATACCGAGGTCAACCAGGCAGCGCGAGCGAAACGCGCCGCAGCGCTCGCGGCGCTCGGTGTGAAAACCGGAAAATAGCCGGAAAGGCGCAGAGACGCAGAGAATAGGAAGCAACATCTCTGTGCCTCCGCGTCTCTGCGGCTAATTAAAAACTTTTCTTGGCGTCTTGGCGGCTAATTTGAAACGAATTAAAACGGACATCTTGATCCTCGGCTCCGGCGGCGCCGGGCTGTTCGCCGCGCTGCACGCGCACCAGGCTGACCCAAAGCTCTCCATCACCGTGGCGGTGAAAGGGCTGCTCGGCAAGTGCGGCTGCACGCGCATGGTGCAGGGCGGCTACAACGTCGCGCTCGCGCCGGAGGACTCGGTCGAGCGCCATTTCATGGACACCATCGAGGGCGGCAAGTGGCTGCCCGACCAGGATCTCGCCTGGACGCTGGTCTCGGTCGCGGTGGAACGCATTCACGAGCTCGAAAACGAGCTAGGCTGCTTTTTCGACCGCAATCCCGACGGCACCATCCACCAGAAGGCGTTCGCGGGACAGACTTTCGACCGCACGGTGCACAAAGGCGATCTCACCGGCATCGAGATCATTAACCGCCTCGCCGAGCAGGTCTGGGCGCGCGGCATCGGGCGGCTGGAGGAGCACCGCGCCCTCGAGTTCGTGAAGACCCGCGCCGGCGATGCGCTCTCCGGCGTGCTGATGATGGACATCCGCAGCGGCGAGTTCGTCTTCGTGCAGGCCCAGGCGGTGCTGCTCGCGACCGGCGGCGGCCCGACCATGTACAAGTACCACACGCCCTCGGGCGACAAGACTTGCGATGGCATGGCGATGGCGTTGCGTGCCGGGTTACCGCTGCGCGACATGGAGATGGTGCAGTTCCATCCGACGGGGCTGCTCGCGGGCCCGGGCACGCGCATGACCGGCACCGTGCTGGAAGAAGGGTTGCGTGGCTCCGGAGGCTATCTCCTGAACGGCGCCAAAGAGCGCTTCATGGGCAACTACGACCCGAAGGGCGAGCGCGCCACACGCGACATCGTGTCGCGCGCGATCTATGCAGAGATGCGCGCGGGCCGCACGACGCCCAACGGCGGCGTCTATATCGCCATGTCGCATTTGGGCCCGGAGCGCGTGCGCAAGGAGTTCAAGGGCATGGTCGAGCGCTGCGCCGACTGCGGCTTCGATCTCGCTGGCGGCATCGTGGAAGTGGTGCCGACGGCGCATTACATGATGGGCGGAGTCGAATTCCGCGGCGATTGCACGACGGTGCTGCCGGGATTGTTCGTTGCCGGAGAGGATTCGGGCGGCGTGCACGGCGCCAATCGCCTGGGCGGCAACGGCGTCGCCAATTCGACAGTGTTCGGCGGCATCGCGGGCGACGCGATGGCGCCATGGGTGCGCAGGAGCGGGGCGTTCCACGACCCTGACGAGGCGGCGATCTCCGCGGCGGTCGAGCGGGCGCGGGCGCCGCTCGGCAAGCCGGCGGGCGATCTCAATGCGGTTCGCGAGGGGCTCTACGGCGCGATGTGGGACGACGTGGGCATCATCCGTGACGCACAATCGCTGCACCGCGCGGACGAGAAGCTCGACGAGCTGGAAGCGCGGCTCGACGCATCCGGCGTTGCGGCCGGCAACCTCGCATACAATCTGGCCTGGCACGACTGGCTCAACCTGCAGAACCTGCTGCTCGTGTCACGATCGATACGGGAGGCGGCGGCGGCGCGGGAGGACTCGCGCGGCGCGCATTTCCGCTCCGATTTTCCCGAGGTGCGGGATCTCGACCGTTCGCGCTATACCAGCGTGACGTGGACAAGCGGGGCGTTCGGCGTGGCGATGCGGCCGGTGGAGTTCACGCGGGTGAAGCCGGGAGAAACACTGTTGAAGGCGGCGGATGCCGCCGCCTGAACGGTGACGGAGTGACGCAGTGATGAAATGACGAATGGACCCACGCAAGGCGCGGGAGAACGTCACCGCGTCACCATAATTATATATAGAGGAGGGAAGATGAAGAATTCGTTGGCATTTGCTGCGGTCCTGGCTTGTCTCGCCGCGCCGGTTTCCGGGCAGGAATATCCGGCCAGGCCCATCCGGCTGATCGTGGGGTTCCCCGCGGGAGGCGGCAGCGACCTCGTCGCGCGCATCATCGCCCAGCAGCTCGGCAGCGAGATCGGGCAGACCGCGGTGGTCGAGAACCGGCCCGGCGCGAGCGCCAATATCGCCGCGGAACTGGTGGCCAAGGCGGCGCCCGACGGCTACACGCTGCTGTTCGGCAACTCGTCGCTCGCGATCAGCCCGGCGGTGTTCCGCAAGATGGCCTACAGCCCGACCCGCGATCTCCTGCCGATCTCGCTGGCCTCGCAGTATCCGTTCACGCTGGTCGCGCACCCGTCGCTGCCCGTCAAGACGGTCAAGGACCTGGTGGCGCTGGCGAAGACCAAGCCCAATGCGCTCGATTACGCCTCATCGGGCGCCGGCACGATGTCGCACATGGCGATGGAATTGCTGCGGATCAAGAGTGGTGTGCGCATCAACCACCTGCCGTACAAAGGGGCTGCGCCGCAGTCGGTCGCGGTACTCACCGGCGAGGCCCAGGTCGCCTTCGTCGTGCTGCCGGTAGCCGTGCAGCATTTCAAGACCGGGCGGATGCGCGGTCTCGGCGTTGCCGGTCCGAAACGCTCGGTCCTGGCGCCCGACGTGCCGACCATGATTGAAGCGGGGATCGCGGGCCATACGGCCGTGCAGTGGAACGGCCTGCTCGCACCGGCCAAAACGCCGCAACCCGTGCTCGACAAGCTGCACCGCGCCTGGCTGAGCGCCCTGAAATCCCCCGAAGTGGCGAAGCGCATTGTCGCTTCCGGAGCCGAGCCTGCCCCGACTTCCCCCGCCGAGTTTGCGGCGTTCCTGAAGGAGGAAATCGGGAAATGGGCCGCGGTGGCGAAGGCATCGAACACGACACTCGACTAAAAAAATCCGGGAGGTCGGGAGAGCGGAAGATCGGGAGAGCGAAAGGCGCCTCGAATTCCGGTTTTTCGATCTCCCGTCTTTAAGCCATGAAATGTTCGATTGAAGACGCAACCGCGCTGGCGACGCGGGCGCTGAAGCGTGCGGGCGCAGTGAAGGCCGCGGCGCAGGCGACGGCGGAGGCGCTGGTCGCGGCAGAAGCCGAAGGGCTTTCCGGCCACGGCCTGTCCCGGGTGCCGCTCTACTGCACTCACCTGCGCGAGGGCCGCGCCGATGGCAGGGCAAAGCCGAAAGTCGTCGCGAAGAAAGGCGCCGTTTGCCTCGTCGACGCGAACGGAGGCCTCGCCTATCTCGCCATGGCGCTCGCAGTGAAGGAGGCGGTGAAGCGCGCGCAGCGCCACGGCGTTGCGTTCTGCGGCGTTACCAACAGCCATCATTTCGGTGCTGCGGCCTATCACCTTGCGCCGCTCGCGCAGGCGGGGCTGGTGGGACTCGCTTTCACCAACTCGCCCGCCGCCATCAACGCCTGGGGCGGAAAGAAGGCGTTCTTCGGGACCAATCCTGTCGCAGCGATCATTCCGCGCAGGAATGCCCCGCCGATCGTGGTGGACCTGTCGCTTACGGAAGTCGTGCGCGGCAAGATCATGCTCTATGCCAAGGAAGGCAAGCCGATACCCCTGGGCTGGGCGGTGGACAAGGACGGCAATCCCACCACCGACCCGAAGGCGGCGCTGACTGGCAGCTTGACGGCCATCGGCGGCGCGAAGGGCGCGGCGCTCGCGTTGATGGTCGAGGTGCTCACGGTCGCGCTGACCGGCGCCGCGCTTTCCTTCGAGAACGACTCTTACTTCGAGCCCGGCAACAAGCCGCGCATCGGCCATGCGATCCTCGCCATCGATCCTGGCGCGCTGGCCGGCGCCGATGCCTACCACTCGCGGCTCGAGGCCATGATCGTGAAAATGCTGGCGGACGAGGGCGTGCGTCTGCCCGGCGCGCGCCGCCAGCAGGCGGCGGGACGCGCTCACGCGGACGGGCTGGAGATCGGCGACGCGCTGCACGGGGAGCTGCGCGCGCTGGCACGCTCGAAGAAGTGACGATTGAGGGTGACGAGATACGGGTGAGGGGTCGGCCTGGCCCGCGGCGCGGGAGGCCCATCACCCATCACTCATCACCCATCACGGATTTGAGGCGGGTTCCACATACTGGCCGCGCTTTCCCGGCGGCTGATAAACTTGCGCCTCCTGCCTGACCACACCTTGGAACCCTGACATGTACGATCTTAGCCTCACTCCGGAGCAGCTCGAATTCCGTGACACGGTGCGTGATTTCGTCGAAAGCGAGATCAAGCCCGTGGCTCTTCATCCCGACCGCCTGCAGCCGTTCGAGAAGCCGCTGCTCGCGGAGCTGCTCGACAAGGCGGCGCAGATGGGCTTGCGCACGCTCGCTCTCTCGGAAGAAGCGGGCGGCGCGGGCGCCGACGGTCTGACGTCGTGCATCGTGATGGAAGAGCTGGGCGCGGGCGATGTGGATCTGGCGACCGTGCTGGGACAGACCTCGGCGCTAGGCCACCTCCTGTTCGACCGGCTGATGACACCGGAGCAAAAAAAGCAGTTCCTGCCGAAATTCGCGGAAGACGACCGCTATCATCTCGCGTATGCCGGGCGCGACCCCGGCGCGGATGCCGGCTGGTCCTATCACCGGCCGCTTGCCGCCGAGGGCGGCGCCGACCCGGTCGCGGTGAAGCAGGGCGGCGACTGGGTGATCAACGGCACGCTGCCTTTCGTCGCGAACGCGCTCGTGGCGAAGCTGTTCGCGGTGCAGGCGCGCACCGGCAAGAGCCTGACCACGCTGCTGGTGCCGCGCGAGACCGCCGGCCTGACGGTGCGCGAGCCGCTGAAGGCGGTGGGCGAGAAGATCCGCTGGAGCCACGGCGCCGGCGCGGGCGTGACGTTCAAGGATTGCAAGGTGCCGGCCGGCAACGTGCTCGGCAAGGAAAACGCGAGCCCGTTCGCGCAAGCCTCGACCGCTGCGCGCAGCGTGCCGCTGATCGCGGCGATCAACCTCGGCCTCGGCCGCGCCGCCTACGACGCCGCCGTGGACTACTCGAAGATCCGGCGCCAGGGCGGACGCAACATCATCGAGCACCAGGCCATCGGCACCAAGCTCGCCGATTGCACGATCAAGCTCGAGCTCGCGCGCAACGCCGTGTGGAAGGCGGCGTGGCTGCTCGATCACCCCGAGGCCGTGTCCGATCGCAGCGCGGCCGAGCTGCCGTACCACGTCATCGCGCGCGTCTATACTGCGGAGGCGGTGAATGACGTCGCCCTGCTGGCGGCCGAATGCTTCGGCGCGATGGGCGTCATGCGCGACATGCCGTTGCAGAAATACGTGCACGACTCGATGGTGTTCCTGCACACCGACGACGCTGACGGCGCCGCGAAGCTCGCCGTGGCCGAGGCCGTCGCCGGCTACCAGCGGCCGGTCGATGCAGCCTGACGGCCGGATGCGGCGTGACATGATGATGCGTGACGTGATGAGGCGTGACTGGCGGTTTTGTCCAATCACTAATCACCATTCACGATTCACGCTTTTTGGGAGTTAAGAATGGATTTCTCACTGAACGAAGAGCAGCGCCACTGGCAATCCGAGGCGCGCAAGTTTTCCGACGAGGAGCTGCGTCCCCGCTCGCTCGAGCGTGACCAGATCGAGGGCGCGTTCGAGCCGTGGGACTGGAGCCTCATCGAGAAGGGCTCGAAGCTCGGCTTCCGCACGCTCGCCGTGCCCAAGGACTGGGGCGGCCCCGGCGCGGATTTCGTGTCGCAGGCGCTGGTGATGGCGGAGCTCGCGCGCGGCGACAGCGCGATGTCCAAGGCCTTCAGCCAGAACTGGAAATGGAGCCACCTGATCGCGTCGGCCTGCACCGAAGACCAGAAAGAGCGCTTCCTCAAGCCCTTCCTCGCCGATCACCGCTACGTAATGGGCCGCGGCATCACCGAGCCCAATGCCGGCTCCGACAACCGCATGCCGCCGGAAGACGATCCGAAGGCCGGCTATCGGCTGCGCGCCGAGCGCAAGGGCAACGAGTGGATTCTCAATGGCGAGAAGTGCTTCATCGCCAACGGCAGCGTCGGGTCGCTCTTCTTCGTGGATGCGCGCTCGAACCCCGACGTCAACATCAAGCAGGGCGGCACGCTCTTCATGGTGCCGAAGAATACCCCGGGCTTTCGCATCGGCAAGGTATTCAACAAGCGCGGCTGGCGCTTCTACCAGAACGCCGAGTTGATATTCGAGAACGCGCGCGTGCCGCACGCCAACGTCGTCGGCGAGCCGGGCACCGGCTCGGTGAAGGCGGGCAAGGGCGACACCACGGGCGGCGACATCTTCGGCGACCTCGAGCTCGCGGCCAACGCGCTGGGCGTGTGCGACGATGCCTGCCAGCTCGCGATGAGCTTCGCGAAGACGCACAAGCGCGCCGGCAAGTACCTGATGGAGCACCAACTGGTCCAGCTCAAGATCAACGAGATGCTGGCCCTGACCGAGGCGCTGCGCTCCTACGTCATGCGCACGGCCTGGCAGCACGACCGCCAGGAGCATTCCGCGAACGCCGGCCTGGTGATGAACTGGTCCACCGACGTCATCCAGCGCGTCACGCGGCTCAACATGGAAGTGCACGGCGCCGAGGGCTGCGAGATCGTGGCGCGCGTGGACAAGCTGGTGCGCGACGCGATGGTGTGGACTCACCTCGCGGGCGATACGGTGCAGCGGGTGAAGGTGCTGAAGCGCATAAAGTAAGCCGCGCTCGCGGAGTGATGCAGTGACGCGGTGACGCGGTGACGAAAAGCGGGGCCAGCGCCGGGATGCCGGCCCTGGCCTTTTTTCACCGGAGGAGGCAGCAGATGATCTCGACCCGTCTCGTCGCAGCATTCATGGGCGTCGTGCCAGTTATCGTTCCGGCGGCGGCGCTGGCGCAGGAAGGCTACCCGGCCAAAGTCATCCGCATCGTCGCGCCCGCCGTTGGCGGCGGCTCCGACGTGGTGGGACGTTTGATCGCTCCGGGACTGTCGGCCGCGCTCGGCCAACAGGTGATCATCGACAACCGCGGCGCGATCGCTTCCGAGATCGTGGCGAAGTCGCCGCCCGACGGCTACACGCTGCTCATCAACGGCAGCCCGATGTGGCTCCTGCCGGTAATCCGGCCGGGCTCGCCGTGGGACGCGACGCGGGACTTCGCGCCGATCACCCAGGCGGTCAGCTCGCCCAGCATGCTGGTGGTGCATCCATCGGTCCCGGTCCGGAACGTGAAAGAGCTGATCGCGCTCGCGAAGAAGAATCCCGGCAAGCTCAACTACGCGGCCGGCACGCTCGGCGCCGCGCCCCACCTCGCCGGCGAGCTGTTCAAGACCATGGCGGGCGTCAACATCGTGCGCGTTGCCTACAAGGGCAGCGGGCCGGGCCTCCTCGGCGTGATGACGGGCGAGGTCGAGTTCATGTTCCCGGGCGCGGCATCGGCCTGGACTTACGTGAAGCAGAACAAGCTGAAAGGCCTCGCGATCTGCAGTGCCCGGCAATCCGCGCTGTTTCCGGGCCTGCCGACCGTCTCGGAGACCGGCCTGCCGGGATACGAATCGATCTCGCCGCAAGCGTTGGTTGCGCCGGCGAAGACCCCGCCCGCGATCGTCAACCGCCTGAACCAGGAAATCGTGCGAGTGCTGAACAGCTCCGAGGTGAAGAAGCGCTTCGAGAGCGGCGGGATGGAAGTCGTCGGCAACTCGCCGGCCGAGTTCGCGCAGCTGATCAAGACCGACATCGCGCGGGTGCGCAAGCTCGTCAAGGACGCCGGCATCCAGTCGGAATGACGATGCGGCACCTTCCGCTCGCGTTGGCGTTTGCCGTCGGCTTGAGCACCGGCAATCCGGCGGGCGCAGCCGAAGGCGGGGCTGCGTATCCCGCGCGGCCAGTGCGCATGGTCGTCCCGTTCGCACCCGGCGGCTCTGACATCTCCGCGCGTATCCTTGCCCAGAAACTGACCGAGAAGCTCGGCCAACCCTTCGTCGTGGAGAACCGCGCCGGCGCATCGGGTGTGCTGGGGGCGGAAGTTGTCGCGAAGAGCACGCCCGACGGCTATACCGTTCTCTTCTGTACCGCCTCGCACGCCGTCACGGCGGTCTATTTCAAAAAGGTGCCGTACGATCCGATCCGGGATTTCATCCTGGTCGCGTCGGTAGGCTCGGTGCCGTTCGTGCTCGTCACGCATCCGGCACTGCCGGTCAGGTCGATCGAGGAATTCGTGGCGCTCGCCAAAGCGAGGCCCGGGCAGCTGAACTATTCCTCGCCCGGCACTGGCAGCATCGGCCACCTCGCGAATGAGCTGTTCGCGAAGCACACGGGCGTCCGCGTCACGCATGTCGGCTACAAGGGAACGGGGCCGGCGCTGACGGCGCTGCTTTCCGGGGAAGTCCAGTTCGCGATGCCGAACATCACGGGGGCGCTGGCGCAGATTCGCGCCGGCAAGCTGAGAACGCTCGGCATCGCCGCCGCCGCGCGCACGCCGCTCGCGCCGGACTTGGTGACGATGCGCGAATCCGGCGTGGATCTGGTGAGCGGCACCTGGTACGGCGTGCTCGCGCCGCGCGGGACGCCGCAATTGGCGGTCGATACGCTCGGCCGCGAGATCATCACGCTCCTGAAGACGGCGGATCTGCGCGACCAGCTGATGGCGCGAGGCGTGGGCGTGGAAATCATGGGATCGCGGGAGTTCGCTGCCTTCATTCGCGCCGAGATCGACAAGTGGGGCGGCGTCATGAAGGACGCGCGCATTCAACAAGAAGACTGAAGGGGATAACGTGGCAGACAAGGCATACGAATCGTTTGGCATCGCGGGTCGGGTCGCCCTGGTATCCGGCGGCAACCGCAACATCGGGCGCGCCACGGTGCTGACGCTGGCGAAAGCCGGCGCGGTGCCCCTGATCCTCTACGGCAGCGACGACGAAGCCGCGCGAAAAGTCTGCGCCGAGGTCGAGAAGCTCGGCGCGCGTTCGGGCCTGTACAAGGCTGACCTCGCCGACACCCGCAGCCTCGCGCCGCTGGTGAAGAAGATCGAGAAGGAGGTCGGCGGCATCGACATCCTCATCAACAACGCCGCGATCCGGCCCAACACCAAGATCTCCGCCATCTCGCTGGAAGAGTGGGACCGCGTCTTCAACACCAACCTCAAGGCGCCGTTCTTCCTCTCCCAGGCGGCGCTGCCGCACATGGTGCGCCAGCGCTGGGGGCGCATCATCAACGTCGGCGGCACCGACGCCTACTGGGGCAAGATCCGGCGCGCCCATGGCGTGAGCGCGAAGCTCGGCCTGGTCGGGCTGACGCGCGCGCTTGCCGCCGAAGTCGGGCGCTTCGGCGTCACCGCGAATGTCGTCATTCCGGGAACGATCGACACTCAGCGCCCGCACCCGGAGTGGTATCCCGAGCTGCAGTCCGGCTACGCCGAGCGGCTCTCCCGCATTCCGATGGCGCGCCTGGGCAAGCCGCAGGAAGTGGCGAATGCGTGCCTGTTCCTCGCGAGCGAGCTCGCCACTTTCGTTACCGCGCAGGAGCTGTGCGCGAGCGGGGGCGCGGTGCCGCTGGTGCGCCAGACGCTGGATGAATACAGCGCGGAAGAGTTTTGAGAGCGAATAATACTATAAGTATTTGAT
>Ga0247825_10003475_pt1 | contig 10393 bp, 14 predicted proteins | sample 13C_Vanillin_Day_FD_194413 | JGI IMG/M metagenome (GOLD analysis project Ga0247825, IMG submission 194413) | Soil microbial communities from agricultural site in Penn Yan, New York, United States - 13C_Vanillin_Day48 | ecosystem: Environmental > Terrestrial > Soil > Agricultural land | place... | reverse complement strand
CTGAGATGCTGGACGATGCACGACTCCATGGCAGTAGTGTTGATCTCAAGGGAACGCTCCGTATACCGTTTGGCCTACTTGCACTTTTTACGAGGCCGTTGCACAGGGCTCCCGAAGTGCACGGATGCAGTCCGCGAACGCGAAACGCGGGGCGAACTCTTCAGTTCCGCCGACATGCTCGAATTCATCGAAACGGTCGACGAACACCGTCGGCAGCACCAAGCTGTCTACGACGCACAGGCGCTCGCATGCGAGCACACATCGAGCGTACGCGCCTACGTCTCCACCACATTCTTCTCGGCGAGCCCGAGTGACTTCGCACCAAGTCGGGCATTCGCGTCGGCCGCGACGACGACGTCGATCAATCCGGGAAAGCAGGAATCGAGCACGTCCATGCGAAGAGAGTTCAGAATCGCCGTGCCCTTATACCGCTGCTCTATAACGCCCGCTTCCCTAAGCACTCGGAAGTGATGTGTCGACGTCGATTTGCTCACGGGCAACTCGAAGGCGATGCAGGCCTGATCGTCGTGTCCGTCCGCGAGCTGAGACACAATCCGAAGGCGGATCGGGTCGGCCAGGGCAGCCAGCACAGTGTCGATTCGTATGTCCTCAGGTTCGGGATGAGGGAGGGTACGCACCGTTCCAGCCTTCCGTAGCCGTGTCGTTCGACTCATTCGAGCACCATCGTACTACGATCAACTACGTACATTGACGTGCAGACGAAGGGTTCGAGCACTGTGAAGATCTTCCAGATCGGCGCCGGCGGTGGAGTGGGCCGTCGACTTGCAGGTTTACTGGTCGGCCGCGGCGACTCCGTCACCGGTATGCACCGCAATCCAGCTCAAACGGAGACGATTTCCGCCACTGGCGCGACTCCTGTGATAGGTGATCTCATCGAGGATTCGGTCGAGGAACTGACGAGGAAGATGCGCGGGCACGACGCCGTCGTCTTCTCCGCTGGTGCGCACGGAACCGGAGTGGACAAGACGACACTGATCGATGGGAAGGGGCTAGAGAAGGCCGCCGACGCAGCGGCAGCCGCAGGCGTGCAGCGGTTCGTGCTCGTGTCGGCGTTCCCCGACGCGGCGCGTGGAGGGCCGATCAGCGAGGGATTCGAGCACTACATGAAGGTGAAGAAGACCGCCGACGTGTACTTGACTCGCACGTCGCTTGACTGGCTCATTGTGCGTCCGGGCTTGCTTTCCGACGAGCCGGGGACTGGAAAAGTCACCGCAGGTCCGGCCATCGAGTACGGGACAGTTCACCGTGACGACGTCGCCGCCTTCATCGATGCCGCCATTCACGAAGCTCGCCTCAACCACGAGATCGTCGAACTCACTGGTGGTGAGACACCAATCGAAGAGGCTGTGCGGCATCTGCTTCGACAATGACAGAAACGACGAGCCCCCTGCGCGAGCACGGCTGTGCCCATGGAGGGGAATGAGACCAGCGGGGGGGAACTCCAGGCGCGACCCGCTCGAAGGCACCTCACCGGGGACAGAATCACCGATAAGTTCGGTGAAATCGGCGTCCAGACTGCGAGCGATCCGCGTGACCGCGACCAGACTCGGGTTTTGCCTGCCCGTGTTCGATCTGCGTCAGCAACCGCCGGCTGACATCGGACGTTGTCCGCCAGTTGCTGGACCGTCAGCGACCTGCTCGTCCGACGAGCCCGAATACGACCTCCTACCTGCTGCAGGAAATCGCGGAGAAGGACACAGTCTTCGGTGGTGCCCTTTGCAACAGGGAGATCCCGATCTCTGACGGCATGCACACGGCGAACAGCTGATCGAGGTCACGGAAAGCCCTGAATTCGAGAGCATTTCCGGACGGATCCAGGAAGAACATCGTCCACTGCTCGCCCTGCTCGCCCGCGAAACGGATGACGAAGGACGTCGATACGGCCTTCAGCCGCTCGGCGATCCCCCAGAACTCCTCGACACCAGCACGAGACCGAAGTGCGGAACCGGAACATCATTTCCATCACAGGATTGGTGCCACGGGTACCGGAGTTCGGATCGCCCCAAATCTCGTGAGTCACGACCTGGTTCCCGTGGACGTTCCAGTCGGTCCACTTGTCCGACGATCGACCGCGCGAGAAGCCGCGCACATCACCATAGAAGCGCCGGGCGGCCTCGATTCCGTGCACCGGGATTACAAGGTGGCAGGGCGGCCTTTCCAAAGGTTGTCACTTGGGCAGAAGAATGCGCGCACCGGTAGCTACGCGGGCACCGCGCATCACTTCTTCTTTCGACGGACAACGGCGTAGCCGTACTGCTCCGGCCACTTCGCCTCGACACCGAGTTCCACGGCCGCATGGTTGGCCCAGTACGGATCCCGCAGCATCTCTCGACCCATCAGCACCGCATCAGCCCGCTCCGTTGCGACGATGGCCTCGGCCTGTCGAGCGTCGGTGATCAACCCGACAGCACCCGTCGGGATGCCCGCTTCGTTACGTGCGCGATCTGCATACTGCACCTGATAGTTCGGCGCAACCGGTATCACGGCGTCGCGAACCAGCCCTCCGGTGGAGACATCGAGCAGGTCGACTCCCCGAGCCTGCAACTCCTTCGCCAGCCGAACCGTATCGTCACCGGTCCACCCGCCGCGGAGATCCTCGGCGTTCTCCGACAGCCAGTCGGTGGCCGACGTGCGGAAGAATACCGGCAGATCGTCCGGCCACAACGCGCGCACAGCGTCGACTACCTCTAGCGCGAAGCGAGCGCGATTTTCGAAACTCCCACCATATTGGTCGGTTCGATGGTTCGTGGCAGGCGAGAGAAAGGAGTTGATGAGGTAGCCGTGGGCGCCGTGAATCTCTGCGACCTGGAAGCCCGCGGCGAGTGCACGCTTGGCACTTTCCGCGAAATCGTTTACCAGTTCACCGATTTCGTTGACCGTGAGTTCACGCGGATCGCCAAGGCCCTCGTACGGCTCCGGGCTCGGTCCGACTGGCCGCCAACCGCCTTCCGATTCCGGCAGGTACCGATCACTGAGCCAGGGCTTGTCGACCGACGCCTTGCGGCCTGCGTGTGCGAGCTGTATCGCCGGCACGGCGCCATATGCTCGGATCGCGGCGGCCACCCGCGCAAACGCGGCTTGCTGGCGGTCATTCCACAGTCCGAGATCCCACTGGCTGATCCGGCCATCGGGCCGGACACCGGTCGCCTCCGCCATAACTAGGCCGGCACCCCCGGCGGCACGACTGGCGAGGTGAGCGATATGGAAGTCCGTTGGGGCTCCTACGTTCTCACCATCGGGCGCAGCCGAGTACATGCACATCGGCGACATCCACACTCGATTGGGAATCTCAAGTGATCGCAGGGTCAATGGGGTGAATAGAACGCTCACAACTGGTTCTCCTTGGCTTGTTTGGAAATCGTGGACAGGGGAAGACACTTAGTACTATAAGTCTCGTACTACGAGACTTGTCAAACTACGGTTGGTTTCGTACTTATCGCCGAGGTGAACGCGTCCAGCCGGCAAGGCGTTGTCGCGCGCCCGATCCGTCGGGACTTTGGCTCGCAGTCTCGTGCCGAGGGGTGCCGGTACACCTCGATCCACGCTCTGAGACCATTCCGCAGACTGTCGGTTGCGCAACCTCTGCGGTTCCGCCGCCTTCCGCTCCTTTCAGTTGCAGGCGTAGTGTCCGGGCTACCTGAGCGCTTGGCCGTTACGATTGCGATCCTGCCGAACCCCACCCGCTCGCGATCCCGGCCCAGCGGCGTCTCAGTCGTCTACCGAGCATGGGACTCGAGCAGAAATTGGCATCATCTGGCGGCCGTTTCGCGGAGGGACCCCGCCGAGGAACGCGATCCGGCGATCAGGTCCGGGTGCACGGCTAGCGGTCAGCTCCCAGTCCAACCGAATAGCTCGCGAGAAATCGTCGCCGACGTCGCGTCAGCCGTGACACCTACGCAAAGTACAGCAGCGGGTTGGTCAACGTCTCGGTAGATCTTCCTGACATGATGCGAGTTTGATGGCTGCTGCCAACCTTTCCGACGAAGTGCGGAGTGTGTGGCTACCAGGCCTGGCGGGTCGGTGAGATGATCAGGTCGTTCACGGTCACGCTTTCGGGATGGTTGAGGGCGTATACAACGGCGTCGGCGATGCTATCCGGGTCGATGGCGATCGCGTTGAGTTCCTTCGCTGCCTTCTTCCCGGTGGGGTCGTTGACCTTGTCTGCCCAGCCGGTGTTGATTACGCCGGGACTGATGGTGCTGGCACGGATGCCCTCGCGGACTCCTATTTCCTTGCGCATGCTCTCGGTGATGGCTTGGACAAAGAATTTCGTCGCGCTGTATACGCCGGCGCCGTCACCGACTTGATGCCCGGCCACCGAGTCCATGTTGAGGATGTGGCCGGATTTCTGCCGGAGCATCACCGGCAGGACGGCGCTGATCGTGTTTAAGTATCCCCGAATGTTGGTGTCTATCATTCGATTCCAGTCATCGAGAGCGACGTCCTTCCAGTAGGAAAAGAGCATCAGACCCGCATTGTTGACCAGGATGTCGATCGATCCGTGGGTGGCGACGGTGAAGTCTGCCAACGTGTGTACGTCGGTGGCATTGGTGACGTCAACGACCCGCGCTGTTGCGGTTCCGCCGGCTTGGCGGATGTCGATGACCACCTGGTCGAGCGCGGCCTTGTCTCGTGCAGCCGCGACGATTGTCGCGCCCTGCGCGGCGAGCGCCTTCGCCGACGCTGCCCCGATTCCAGACGATGCGCCCGTAACGATGACCACTTTGTTCTCTAGGTAGTTCATGACTTTGCCTCCTGGCTGATTCCGACCGCTAGCGGAGCATTGGGGGCCGGTGTCTTCGTGGTGGTCCGTGGTTGTCTGGTGCCTATGGTCGGGCGCACGACGTAGCCGTATTGCTCCGGCCAGCGTGGTCGAACTCCACGGGCACGCGCGGCGTGTTGGGCCAATAAGGGTTGGGGATATCCAGTGAACGCAGGGTCAGTGGAGCGACCAAGGAAAACATTGCGTTTCTCCTCTGGAATGGGTTCTACCACGCCGGCGCAAGTTGGCCGCGCAACACGGCCCCTCGCTGGCCGCGATCATGCGGGCAAACGAGCGTCGATGATGAAATTGACCTCGAGGAGTTGGCCTGGGAAGAACAGCGATTCCACACCGACGGTGGTGCTGGTCGGGCGGTGATTCCCGAAGTACTCCAAGTGCCGCGCAGCGACCTTTGCATTGTTTTCCTGCAGGTTCACTACGAATACGGTGTCGGCTACCACCTGATTACGGGTAACTCCGTAGTGCTCGAGAACCTTGTCGAAGTTAGCCAGAACCTGCCCGAACTGGGCGTCGAAATCGTCAGGATGTAGGAAGTTACCCTCCTCATCGTGAGAGAGCTGTCCCGAGACGTAGATCGTGCTCTCGACCTTGATCGCCTGCGCGAACCCAAATTCACGCTCTCCGGACACGTTGTGGCTATATGACTGGACACTCGTCATGGCGGATCTCCTTGGTTGGTGCGGGATGGTCGATCATTGCCGACAGAAGGTGAAACACTTTCATATTTCAGAAATTCCCTCACGGCCAAGAGACGCCGGTCACATCACTAGAAGACAGCGGCCCAGACCGATCGAGCGATCCACCGTCTGACGCAGATGGTTCACCATCGGCGGTGACGCCAGCCGCGCACCGCTCAGCCAACATCCGGTGTGCGTCCGCGGGGTGGTCAAGAATGAGGCCAGGCCCTCTGCCATGATCGGCTTTGACGGCGTCAGCTCAGGCTGGTCAGTTTCAGCTGCCTGGTTGCAACTTCGTTGCCGATGCCGTGTCGGGACCTGATTCGCGACGTCGGAGATCGCCGGGTTCACTACTCTGCCTATGCTCGATCCGCATTGAACGGGGAGCATTCTCTCGACCCGAGGCGCGTCAAACCATCGGTTCCAACGCCCGGAGATTTGTCGACGATTTCACCGCAGTGGCCAGTTCTACAAGTGCCATGCCTGCAGTCCGGGCGATTCCGCTCGCCCTTGGGACGAGTGCTCCTGCGTCCCAGTCGCTGTCGTGAAAATAGAGCGTTGGCGATAAGACTTGAACGGCAAAGAATCCGCTGAGGACCGCACGGAGTTCATCACCGGCCAAGTAATGGTGGGCGCTCGCCCCGGTCAGGACGATGGCTGCGGCCTTGCCATGGAGAGGCGCTGAGGTCTCCCCATACTTGCCGCGCTGGGTCATCTCGAGGAACTGCTTAAGCAGCGAACTGTGCCCTGCCCGGTAGACCGGGCTGCCGAAGACTATCGCGTCGGCCGCGGCAACAGCGGTGAGTGCTGTTTCGATGCTGGTGGACTTCAGCTCGATCAGCGAGGTATGAGCGTGCTCACTGGCGGCATCGAGTAGGCAGCCGACTGCGGTTGCAGTGCTACCTCCGATCGACTCACTGGCTACGATTCCGAGCATCGTGGGGAGGGCCGAAGTCATCGCGCGTCCTTTCGTGTCACGGCCGCGTTCACGACCCAACCGAAGTGGCTTCCGAAGTCAGTGAAACCTATTGAGCCTGCTGCAACTATCCGGTTACGGCACGGAGTAGCCGATTAGCGAACCCTCCATCACGTGTCGAAGGAAGGTGTTGACGCAAGTTGAGCTGGGCTGGCCTGCCCCTACCGCCGAAGATCACAGCTCTCGCCGCGCGGCACAGTTTCCGTTAGAGGCCGACTCGGCGTGCACCACACCGCCACGGTGTAGCAGTGGTCTCCAATCCTTGCCATCGCGGCACACTCATCGTCGAGTTACCTCATTCGAATCTCATTGCACTGGGTGGATATCGACAGCGCCAAGTGGATAGTGACACCAGTCACAGACCGTTTATGGTTCTGGACATCCCAGAGAATTCGAACCGAGGACAAGCGATGAACCAGATCACGACCACTGAAATCTCGGCCCGCATGCGTGAGGTACTCGGCCATTTCTGCTCGGGCATCACAGTGATCACCGCGCAGAGCGAAACCGGTCCCATTGGCTTCACCTGCCAGTCCTTTAGTTCTTTGTCCTTGGAGCCTGCCCTGGTGTCGTTCAGCCCAGCTCGCTCGTCGACCACGTGGCCGAAAATCCGGGACATTGGTGTCTTCGCTGTCAATGTTCTAGCCGATGACCACATCGAAACGAGTACGGCGTTTGCCCGTTCAGGCGTCGATAAATTCGCCCATGTTGCCTGGGCGCCGGGCCCCAATGGGTCGCCTATTCTCGACGGTGTGCTGGCTTGGGCCGAATGCAGGTTGTGGGCGGAATACGACGGCGGTGATCACACGATCGTGGCGGCGGAGGTGACCGAACTGGCGGCCAGCCCGAGTAAGGATCCGTTGCTCTACTACCGGGGTCGCTATCACCTCGCACTTCCGCATGGAGGCCTGCGGCATCACTGATCGCAAAGCCCCGCCAAGTCAGAGATAGATCGCTTCCCTACCTCGTCCATCTTCAGTGGAGCAACGGAGAGTGTGAGATGAAGTCACAAGCCACAGTCGGTGCGGCCATCCAGGCCATCGCGGCGGGGCGCATGGTTCTGGTCGCCGACAACGAAGATCGTGAGAATGAGGGCGACCTTGTCATGGCGGCTGAGCATGTCGATGCCGCGGACATGGCCTTCCTGCTCAGGTACGGAAGTGGAATAGTCTGTACACCGATGACGAATGGCATCGCCGACGCCCTCGAACTCGGGCTGATGGTCGGCGCCAACACCGACAACCACGGCACTGCCTTCACCGTCAGTGTCGACGCGGAAGGTGCCGGGACCGGAATCTCCGCCGAGGATCGTGCCCTGACAGTGCGCGCGCTTGCCTCTCCCGAGACCCGGCCGCGCAGTTTGCGCCGGCCTGGTCATGTATTCCCACTTCGCGCCCGTCCCGGCGGAGTTCTCGAACGCGACGGACACACCGAAGCGTCGATCGATCTCGTGCAAATGGCGGGGTGCCGGGAAGTCGCCGTGATCACCGAACTCGTCGACGACGACGGCGTGCCGATGTCCGGCGGCACCCTCACTGCATTCGCTGCGGAGCATGAGATCCCGATGATCACCGTCAGGGCACTCGTCGAGCATCGCAAGCGCACGGAGAAAATCATCACATTCACTGGACCGGCCAATTTGCCCACCGACTACGGGCTGTTCCAGGCACGCTCGTATCTGTCTACCGCCGACGACGTCGAGCACCTCGTCCTTACTCACGGCGACATCGATGACCCGGATGTGCGCGCGGCCGGCGTCCTCACCCGGGTACACAGCGAATGCCTGACCGGCGACCTGATCCGTTCGCATCGATGCGATTGTGGCACCCAATTGGACTCTGCGTTGCAGGCGATCGTCGGCGACGGAGCAGGAATCCTGATCTACCTTCGCGGACAAGAAGGACGTGGCATCGGTCTCGGCCACAAACTTTCGGCGTATGCGCTCCAGGAGGCCGGCTGCGACACCGTCGAAGCAAATCTGCGACTCGGACTGCCAGTGGATAGCCGTGACTACAGTGTCGCTGCGGCAGTACTCCATGCCCTCATGGTCGACAGCATCCGCTTGATCACCAACAACCCCGAGAAAGTCGAGACTATCCGCAACTGCGGTATCGACGTCACCGAGCGCGTCGAAGTACCACCGGCCGTTACTGCGGACAACCTCACCTATCTGCGCACCAAGCGAGACCGAATGGGCCATCTCCTCGATCTGCCCCGCGCACTACCGTACTCAATGCCAGTCGATGCGGTCACGGGAATGAATGTCTGACCCCTTCGCGGTCGCGATGCCGGCCAGGAAGCCAATCTCCCTGCAAGCGGTCATTCTTCGGCGACGCCGAACCAAGGCATCGAGCAGACTGCCGCGCCGCTGCTGGGCGGTTTGGACGGAGGATGTCCCGAGTTCCGCGGAACCTCGGTGGCGGCCCGGTGAGCATCAGTCGGCGTTCTCCGGATCATTGTGCAAGACGGGTGCGACAATTTCGGCGAACTCGGCCTCGAGCGCGGCGCGGAGTCTCGCCAGGTGCAGGCGGCCGTTGGCGGGGCGGAACTGCTTGCCGGCCTCGATCATCCCGGCCGCACACCAACGCAGCGCCATCTGCCCCTCCTGCCACGGCTTGACGTTGGAGGCATGATCGCGGCATACCGCGATCATCGACTCGATCGCGTTGGGCGAGCGCAGTGTGCGGGCAAGTGTGGGCAGCACCCCCAACCGCAGCACGGTGAGCGTCTCGTCCAGACCCTCGCGCCAGCTGGCCGCCGCCCTGGGATGGGTGCGGTCGACCTCTTTGGCCAGGGCCCGCAGCGCGGCCTCGGCCTCGAGCGCCGATACGGCCTGGTAGGTGTAGGTCACCTGCGGCCTACGATACTGTGAAGGCGTTGCAGCAGATGAGCTTTCACATTGTGGATCTTGTACTGTTGGCAGCGTTGGATGACCGGCCGGTCGAGCACTCCCCGCGCCGCCTTGCGCAGGGCCTTGGACCCACCCCGGGCCACCAGCATCGGCGGGTGACGTCCATATCCCGCTCCCGCAGGTCCACCAGCAGGTCGGTGGCGACGGTGTTCTCGGTGGCACCTTCGACCAGACCGAGCGGGTGCTGGTTCCCCTCGAGGTCGATCCCGAGGGCCACGACGCAGCACGACTCGGCGAAGTGCACCCCCGTCGATCAGCGCCACCAGATCCAGCCCGGAACCTCTTCGTCAGTGTCCCGAGACTCCAGAGGCGGCCCTCGGGCCGGGGTCATGAATGGTCATGACGATTCGTTGGGCAGCCGAGGTCGCCCCGACCACCCGTCATGTTGGCAACTAGTGCGGCATGGCGTCTCCGTCCACGACACAGCCCGACGCCGATTCTGTTCATGACCGATATGATCGGGTGATCCCTGCGCTGACTGAGGAGTGCCTGTGGGACGCCGGTAGCCTTGATCAGTCCCTGGGGTGGATCTGCTCGCATTCACCGCGTTTCCGGAAGCAGATCTGGTCCTACAATCCCCAGGAGAGACCCACTCGGGAATCCGGCGCCTCACCGATCTCGGCGCCGTCCTCGCCGAGCAGCACGACGAGTGAGCCAAAACCCGGCGACTACCTCGCTCGACGTGCTCGCCTGCGCTCGCGGCGAATCACATCTCAGTCCCCCAACCGAGCCCGCTACGAACGTGTCTCATGTGGATGAAGTGACTTGTGGGACATGATATGAGTCGTGGTGGATGAGTCGCACTGCGGTTGGTGCCGGATGCGTTGTGGGAGATTCGCCGAACCGTCGATTCCACGATTCGCCGCACGGCCGCAGGGAGGTGGCAGCACCCCGGTGGACGACCGGGGCGGTGTTCACCACGATCGTGTACGTGCTAACCAGTAGGTGTGCGTGGGCGGCATCTGCCGCCCTCCGACGGCGCATCGGCGGCTCGCCGCAGGGGCGGCGACCGGGGGGTTCGAGAC
>Ga0247825_10003474_pt1 | contig 10393 bp, 6 predicted proteins | sample 13C_Vanillin_Day_FD_194413 | JGI IMG/M metagenome (GOLD analysis project Ga0247825, IMG submission 194413) | Soil microbial communities from agricultural site in Penn Yan, New York, United States - 13C_Vanillin_Day48 | ecosystem: Environmental > Terrestrial > Soil > Agricultural land | place... | reverse complement strand
GGTGGCGGGGGCGCTGCCGCCGCTCTTGGCGCAGGCCGAGCACCTGGCGGCGAGCGTCGCCATGGGCTTCCACGGCCGGCGGCGGGCCGGGCACGGCGAGAACTTCTGGCAGTACCGGCAGGCGGTGCCGGGCGACCCGCGGTCCTCGGTCGACTGGCGGCGGTCGGGGAAGTCGGACCAGCAGTTCATCCGCGAGATGGAGTGGGAGGCGGCGCAGACCGTCGCGATCTGGGTCGACGACGCGCAGTCGATGGACTACCGCGACCCCGACGCCGTGGACTTCCGGGCGCGCTCGAAGTTCGAGCGCGCGGCGCTGCTGGCGCTGGCGGTGTCGGTGCTGCTGATCAGGGCCGGCGAGCGCGTGGCGCTGATGGGCACCGACGCCGGCCAGCCGCGGGCCGGGCGGGCGCAGCTCAACCGGATGGCGCTGGCGCTCGGGACCGAGCGCGACGACGAGCGCCGGCCCGACTACGGCCTGCCACCGACCGACCGGATGAGCCAGGGCGGCCGGGCGGTGTTCTTCTCGGACTTCCTCGGCGATCTCGACCCGCTGGTGCCGGTGCTGGCCCATGCCGCCGACCAGGGAGTGCGCGGCTGCTTCGTGCAGGTGCTCGACGAGAGCGAGGAGACCTTTCCGTTCGACGGGCGGATGATCTTCGAGAGCATGGGCGGCTCCACCGAGTTCGAGACCCAGCGGGCCCGGGCGCTGCGCGAGGCCTACGCCGGGCGGCTGGCGGCGCACCGCGACCGGCTGAAGGAGATGGCGCGGCACCTCGGCTGGCGGACGCTGTTCCACCATACCAGCCAGCCGCCGCGAGCGGCGCTGCTGTGGCTCTACATGGCGCTCGGCGAGCGGGCGTGAGGCGATGATCGGCTCGCTCGCCTTTGCCTCGCCCTGGCTGCTCCTGGGGCTGCTGGCGCTGCCGGTGCTCTGGTGGCTGCTGCGCGCGGTGCCGCCGGCGCCGGGGCGGCGGCTGTTCCCGGGCGTGCGGCTGCTGCTCGGGCTGACCGATCCGGAGCGGATGCCGGAGCGCACCCCCTGGTGGCTGCTGCTGCTCAGGATGTCGGCGCTGGCGGCGGCGATCCTCGCCTTCGCAGGGCCGGTGCTGAACCCGCGGCCCGAGGGGTCGCGGCTGCCGCTCCTGGTGCTGCTCGACGGCGGCTGGGGCGACGCGCCGGACTGGCCGCGGCGGATGCAGCGCGCGGCCGAGGCGCTCGACGATGCCGGCCGGGCGGCCCGGCCGGCGTCGCTGCTGTCGATGGCGGTGACGCCGGTGCCGGGCACCGGCGTCGACTGGCGCTCGGCGGCCGAGTGGAGCGAGCGGCTGGCCGGGGTCGGGCCGCGGGCCTGGGGGCCGGATCGCGAGGCGTGGGCCGCCTGGTTCGCCGGCCAGGGCGAGGGCTTCGAGACGCTGTGGCTCAGCGACGGCATCGGCACCGGCGCCGAGGCGGCGCTGGCGCGGGCGCTGGTGGCGCGCGGGCCGGTGACGCTGGTCGCGCCCCCGGCGGCCGCGCTGGCGCTGACGCCGGCGCGGCTCGAGGCCGGCGAGATGCGGCTGACGGCGCTCCGGGCCGGGATCGCGGCGGAGCGGCCGGTCGGCGTGGTGGCGCTCGGCGCCGACCCGAACGGCGTCGAGCGGGTGCTGGGCGCCGCGACGGGCACGTTCGCCGCCGGCGAGGCGACGGCCGGCCTCGCGCTCGACATGCCGGTCGAGCTCCGGAACCGGGTCGAGCGGCTGCAGCTCTCCGACGGGCGCTCGGCGGCCGGGGTGGTGCTCGCCGACGACACGCTGCGGCGGCGCAAGGTCGGGCTGCTGTCGGGCCGGGCGGGCGACGAGGCGCAGGAGCTCACCGATCCGATGCACTACCTGAGGAAGGCGCTCGAGCCCTTCGCCGAGGTGATCGAGGCGCCGCTCGGCGAGATGCTGAATGCCGCCCCCGACGTGCTGGTACTGGCCGACGTCGGCACGCTGGCCGAGGCCGAGCGCCAGGCGCTGGTGCCGTGGGTCGAGAAGGGCGGCCTCCTGGTGCGCTTCGCCGGGCCGCGGCTGGCGCAGTCGGGCGCCGGGCAGCTCGAGGAGGATCCGCTGCTGCCGGTGCGGCTCAGGGCCGGCGGGCGCTCGATCGGCGGGGCGATGTCCTGGGGGGCGCCGCGGCGGCTGAAGCCGTTCCCCGAGGACGGGCCGTTCGCCGGGCTGCCGGTGCCGGCCGACGTCGACATCTCGAGCCAGGTGATGGCGCAGCCCGATCCGGACCTGCCGGAACGGGTGCTGGCGACGCTCGAGGACGGCACGCCGCTGGTCACCGGCAAGCCGCTCGGCGACGGGCGGATCGTGCTGTTCCACGTCACGGCCAGCGCCGACTGGTCGAGCCTGCCGCTCTCCGGCCTGTTCGTGCAGATGCTCGAGCGGCTGGCGCAGAGCGCCGGCGGGCTGGCCGAGGATGCGGACGGGCTCGCCGGCACCGTCTGGACCCCGCTGCAGGTGCTCTCCGGCTTCGGCGAGCTGGAGCCGCCGAGCCTGGTCGCCGGCGTGCCGGGCGAGGCGCTCGCCGCGGCCCGGCCGTCACCGGCGACGCCGCCCGGCGTCTACGCCAGCGGCGAGCGGCGGGTGGCGCTGAACGTCATGCGGACGGACGACCGGCTGGCGCCGCTCGGGCCGATGCCGGAGGGCGTCGTGGTGCAGACGCTGGAGCAGCCGTCCGAGGTGCGGCTCGGGCCGTGGCTGATCGCGCTGGCGCTGCTGCTGATGGCGCTCGACGTGCTCGCGACCCTGGCGGTCACGGGGCGGCTCGGCGCCCGCCTGCGGCCGGGCGCGGCGACCGCCGCCGGGCTCCTGCTCGTCGCGGCGCTGGCGCTCGGCGCCGGGGGCGCGGCGGCGCAGCCGGCCGACGACGCCGCGGCGCTCTATGCGGCGAACCAGACGGTGCTCGCCTACGTCGCGACCGGCAACCCGCGCGTCGACACGGTCAGCCGGGCCGGGTTGACCGGCCTCAGCCGCGCGCTCTTCGACCGCACCGCGATCGAGCCGGCCGACCCGGTCGCCGTCGACGTCGAGGCCGACGACCTGTCGCTCTATCCGTTCCTCTACTGGCCGGTCACCGAGAGCCAGGCGGCGCCCTCCGAGGCGGCGGTGGCGCGGCTCAACGACTTCCTGCGCTTCGGCGGCATGATCCTGTTCGACACCCACGACGCCGACCTCGGCGGCGGCTCGGGGACGACGCCGAACGGCCGGGCGCTGCAGCGCATCGCCATGCGGCTCGACATCCCGCCGCTCGAGCCGGTGCCGGACGACCACGTGCTGACCCGCACCTTCTACCTGCTGCAGGACTTCCCCGGCCGCTGGAGCGGCGCGCCGGTCTGGGCCGAGGCGGCGACCACGGTCGAGGAGGTCGAGGGGATGCCGTTCCGCAACCTCAACGACGGGGTGACGCCGGTGGTGATCGGCGGCAACGACTGGGCGGCAGCCTGGGCGGTGCAGGACAGCGGCGCGCCGATGTTCCCGGTCGGCCGCGGCATCGCCGGCGAGCGGCAGCGCGAGATGGCGCTCAGGTTCGGCATCAACCTCGTCATGTACGTGATGACCGGCAACTACAAATCCGACCAGGTGCACGTCCCGGCGCTGCTCGACCGGCTGGGGCAGTAGCGCCATGCAGGCGATCGTCCTCGACCCGCTGCTGCCGCTGCCGCTGATCGCCGCGCTCGCCGCCGTGGCGTTCGTCGGGGTCGCCGTGGCGCTCTGGCGCGGGCTGACCGGCTGGTGGCTGCGCGGCCTCGCGGCGCTGGTGCTGCTCGCCGCGCTCGCCGGCCCGTCGCTCCGCCGCGAGGACCGGGCGCCCGTGCCGAACATCGCGCTGGTGGTCGTCGACGACAGCGCCAGCAACCGCATCGCCGGGCGCGGCGCGCAGCTCGCGGCGGCGCTGGACGGGCTGGAGGCCGGGCTCGGCCGGCTCGGCGAGACCGAGGGGCTCGAGGTGCACGAGGTGCATGTCGCCGACGGCGGCGAGGACGGCACGCTGCTACTGACCGCGCTCGCCGAGGCCACCGCCGAGCTGCCCGCCGACCGCATCGCCGGGGCGATCCTGGTCACCGACGGCCAGGTGCACGACGCGGCGGCGCTCGACGCCTTCCCTGGCCCGGTGCAGGTGCTGCTGACCGGCAGCGCCGCCGACTGGGACCGCCGCGTGGTGGTCGAGACCGCCCCGGCCTTCGCGATCGTCGACGAGCCGGTCAGCCTGTCGCTGCGGATCGAGGACCTCGGCGCGGCCCCGGGCAACGGCGGCTACGTGCCGCTGCTGATCTCGCTCGACGGCACCGAGCCGGTTCGCTTCGAGGTTCCGGTCGGCCGCAGCGTCGAGCTGCCGGTGACGCTTACCCGCGGCGGGGTCAACGTGCTGCAGGTGACGACGCCGCCTGCGGCCGGCGAGCTGACCGACCGCAACAACGCCGCCATCGTGTCGATCAACGGGGTCCGCGACCGGCTGCGGGTGCTGCTGGTGTCGGGCGAGCCCTATCCGGGCGAGCGCACCTGGCGCAACCTGCTCAAGTCCGACAGCGGCGTCGACCTCGTGCACTTCACCATCCTCCGGCCGCCGGAGAAGCAGGACTTCGTGCCGGTGTTCGAGCTCTCGCTGATCGCCTTCCCGACGCAGGAGCTGTTCATGGAGAAGGTCGACGAGTTCGACCTGATCATCTTCGACCGCTACAAGCGGCGCGGCATCCTGCCCAACCACTATTTCGACAACATCGCCCGCTACGTGCGCGGCGGCGGCGCGCTGCTGATCGCCTCGGGCGCCGACTACGCCGGTGCCGAGAGCCTCTACCGCTCGCCGCTGCGCGAGATCCTGCCGGCGGCCCCGACGGCGGCGGTGTTCGAGGAAGGCTTCCACCCGAGGCTCTCGGCGCTCGGCGCGCGGCATCCGGTGACCGCCGGGCTCGGGGAGCACGCGCCGCGCCCGGCCGGCCCGGACGGCACGCCGGGATGGGGCCGCTGGTTCCGCATGGTCGACGTCGAGGCGGCGCCGAACGCGCAGGTGGTGATGGAGGGGCCGGAGGCGCGGCCGCTGCTGGTGCTCGGCCGCGAGGGCGAGGGGCGGGTGGCGCTGGTCGCCTCGGACCACGCCTGGCTCTGGAGCCGCGGCTTCGAGGGCGGCGGGCCGCAGCTCGAGCTGCTGCGCCGGCTGGCGCACTGGCTGATGCAGGAGCCCGAGCTCGAGGAGGAGGTGCTGCGCGGCACCGGCGCCGACGGCGGGATCTCGATCGGCCGCCGCACCCTCGGCGACGCCGTGCCGCCGGTGATCGCCACCAGCCCGTCGGGGGCGGCCTCCGAGGTTACGCTGACCGAGGTGGCGCCCGGACGCTGGGAAGGCCGGATCGACGACGCCGAGAACGGCGTCTGGCGGCTGGAGAACGGCGACCAGCAGGCGGTGGCGGTGGTCGGCCCCTCGGCGCCGAAGGAGTTCGAGAACCCGGTCTCGACCGGCGACCTGCTGGCCCCGCTCGCCGCCGCGACCCGCGGCGCGGTGCGGCGGATCGAGGACGGGCAGCCCGACGTGCGGCTGGTGCGCGAGGGGCGCGTCGCGGCCGGCCGCGGCTGGATCGGGCTCGCCGATCGCGAGGCCTACCAGCTGCGCGACATCCGGCAGGTCGACCTGGCGCCCGGCTGGCTGACGCTGCTGCTGGCCGCCGGGCTGGTGTTCGTCGCATGGCGTGTGGAGGGTCGCTGATGGCCGACAATCCGATCCTGGCGCTCCGGGCGGCGGCGGCGCCGGCGCGGGCGAAACCGTCGAACTATCCGGAGCCGTTCGCCAGCCGCATGGGCAAGCGGCTCAAGCATCCGCTCGGCGACCTGTTCGGGCTGAGGAACTTCGGGGTCAACCTCACGCGGCTGCTGCCGGGCGGCGAGTCGGCGCTCTTGCACCGGCACAGCCGGCAGGACGAGTTCGTCTACGTGCTCGAGGGCCGGCCGACGCTGGTGACCGACCGCGGCGAGGTGGAGCTGGAGCCCGGAATGTGCGCGGGCTTCGCCGCCGCCGGGGTCGCGCACCACCTGGTGAACCGCACCGGCGCCGACGCCGTCTACCTCGAGATCGGCGACCGGACCCCCGGCGACGCGGGCAGCTACCCGGAGGACGATCTCGCGGCCGTGCTCGGGCCGGAGGGCTGGCGCTTCACCCATCGCGACGGCACGCCCTACTAGGCCGGGGCCGGGCTGTTTCGCCCGGGGCGGGCACTTCCGGCGCCTGGGCCGGTGGACGGCCGCCTGCCCGCGCCGGCGTCCTCTCCGACCGCGCCGGTTCGCCCTTGGCTTGGCGGCCGCGCGGCCCTACCTTGATCGGAAGGGGCTCACCGGGGAGGACGCCGATGCAGATGCCCGAACCCGATCCGGCGGTGATCGCGCGCAAGCCGGAGATCGTCCGGCGTCTGAGGGCGGCGGTGGCGGCCGCCGACGCGGTGATCGACGATCCCGCCGAGCTCCGCGCCTACGAGTGCGACGCGCTGACCGCCTACCGCTGCCCGCCGCTGGCGGTGGTGCTGCCGTCGAGCACCGCCGAGGTCGCCGCGGTGCTGAGGCTCTGCCACGCCGAGGGCGTCCCGGTGGTGCCGCGCGGGGCGGGCACCAGCCTCGCCGGCGGGTCGCTGCCGACCGCCGACGCCGTGCTGCTCGGGATCGCCCGGATGAGCGCGGTGCTCGAGACCGACTACGAGAACCGGGTGATCCGGGTGCAGGCCGGGCTCACCAACCTGAAGGTGACCGGGGCGGTCGAGGAGCGGGACTTCTTCTACGCTCCGGATCCGTCGAGCCAGCTCGCCTGCGCCATCGCCGGCAACATCGGCATGAACTCGGGCGGCGCGCACTGCCTGAAGTACGGGGTGACCACCAACAACCTGCTCGGCGTCACCATGGTGCTGATGGACGGCACGGTGATCGAGCTCGGCGGCGCGCATCTCGACGCGCCGGGCTACGACCTGCTCGGGCTGGTCTGCGGCTCCGAGGGCCAGCTCGGCGTCGTCACCGAGGCGACGCTGCGCATCATCCGCCGTCCCGAGGGGGCGCGGCCGGTGCTGTTCGGCTTCTCGACCAGCGAGGTGGCGGGGGCCTGCGTCTCCGACATCATCCGCGCCGGGCTGCTGCCGGTGGCGATCGAGTTCATGGACCGTCCCTGCATCCGCGCCTGCGAGGCCTTCGCCCATGCCGGCTACCCCGACGTCGAGGCGCTGCTGATCGTCGAGGTCGAGGGCTCGGAGGGCGAGATCGCCGACCAGCTGGCGCGGATCGTGGCGATCGCCGAGCGGCACGCGCCCGAGGTGATCCGCGAGAGCCGCTCGGCGGCGGAGAGCGCGCTGATCTGGAAGGGCCGCAAGTCGGCCTTCGGCGCGATGGGGCAGATCGCCGACTACATCTGCCTCGACGGCACCATCCCGGTCAGCGAGCTGCCGTTCGTGCTGCGGCGGATCGGCGAGCTGACCGCGGGCTACGGGCTCGGGGTCGCCAACGTCTTCCACGCCGGCGACGGCAACATGCACCCGCTGATCCTCTACGACGCCAACAAGCCGGGCGACCTCGGCAAGGCCGAGAGCCTCGGCTTCGACATCCTGCGCCTCTGCGTCGAGGTCGGCGGCTGCCTGACCGGCGAGCACGGCGTCGGCGTCGAGAAGCGCGACCTGATGGACGTGCAGTACGATCCGGCCGACCTCGAGGCGCAGCTGCGGGTCAAGGACGCCTTCGACCCGAAGTGGCTGCTGAACCCGGCCAAGGTGTTCCCGCTGGCGACCAGCGCCAGCCGGCGCGCCGCCTGATGGCGGCGCTCGCCCCGGCGAGCGAGGCCGAGCTGGCCGAGGCCGTGCGCTCGGCGCGCGGGCCGCTGGTCGTCGAGGGCGGCGGCACCCGCGCCGGGGGCCGGGCGGCGGAGGGCGAGCGGCTGTCGACCGCCGGGCTCACCGGCGTCGCCCTCTACGAGCCCGGCGCGCTGACGCTGGTGGTGCGGGCCGGGACGCCGCTCGCCGAGGTCGAGGCGGTGCTGGCGGCCGAAGGCCAGATGCTGCCGTTCGAGCCCTGGGACGCCCGGCCGCTGACCGGGGCGAACGGCGTGCCGACGATCGGCGGCGCGGTCGCGGTCAACGCCTCGGGGCCGCGGCGGATCGCCGCCGGCGCCTGCCGCGACCTGATGATCGGCGTGCGCTTCGTCGACGGCACCGGGGCGATCGTCCGGAACGGCGGGCGGGTGATGAAGAACGTCACCGGGCTCGACCTCGTCAAGCTGATGGCCGGCAGCCGCGGCACGCTCGGGGTGCTGACCGAGGTGGCGTTCAAGGTGCTGCCGAAGCCGGAGGCGACGGCGACGCTGCTCATCGAGGGGCTCGACCCGGAGACCGCCGGCCGGGCGATGCGGGCGGCGATGGCGACGCCCTGCAACGTCACCGGCGCGGCGCACCTGCCCGGCGCGACGGCGCGGACGCTCTTGCGGCTCGAGGGCTTCGAGACCTCGGTGGCGCACCGCGCCCGGGTGCTCGCGGCGGCGCTGGCGGCGTTCGGCGCCGGGACGATCGTCGAGGGACCGGGCGACTGGGCAGCGCTGCGCGACGCCGCGATGTTCGGCGGGCGCGAGGGCGCGGTCTGGCGCGTCTCGGTGAAGCCGGGCGACGGGCCTCGGCTCGGCGCGCGGCTGGGGGACGCCGAGGTCGCCTACGACTGGGCCGGCGGGCTCGTCTGGGCGCTGGCGCCCGAGGACCTCGACGTCCGCGTCGCCATGGCCGGGATCCCGGGCCATGCCACGCTGGTGCGGGCCAGCGCCGCGGCGCACGCCCGCTGGGGCACGCTGCACCCGGAGCCGGCACCGGTGGCGGCGCTGTCCGCCGGCCTGCGCGCCCGCTTCGACCCGGCCGGCGTGCTCGGCGCCGCGAGGATGGCCGCATGACCGTCGCCCGCACCCTGTCTCAGCGCACCGCCTGAGCGATGCAGACGAACTTCAGCCCCGAGCAGCTGGCCGATCCCGCGACGGCGCGGTCGAACCGGATCCTCCGGACCTGCGTGCACTGCGGGTTCTGCACCGCCACCTGCCCGACCTACCAGGTGCTCGGCGACGAGCTCGACAGCCCGCGCGGCCGCATCTACCTGATGAAGGACATGCTCGAGTCCGGGCGGCCGGCGGACGCGAAGACGGTCAAGCACATCGACCGTTGCCTGTCGTGCCTGGCCTGCATGACCACGTGCCCGTCGGGGGTGCACTACATGCACCTCGTCGACCACGCCCGCGCCTATATCGAGCGCACCTACCGCCGGCCGCCGGCCGAGCGGGCGCTCCGGGCGACGCTGGCGGCGGTGCTGCCGTACCCGGCGCGCTTCCGGCTGGCGCTGCGGGGGGCGGCGCTCGGGCGGCCGTTCGCCGGGCTGATGCCGGCGCAGCTGAAGGCGATGCTGGCGATGGCGCCCAAGGCGCTGCCGCCGTCCGACGGGCTCGACGGCGGGCGGGTGTTCCCGGCCGAGGGGCCGCGGGTACGCCGGGTGGCGCTGCTCGCCGGCTGCGCGCAGCGGGTGCTCGATCCCGGGATCAACGCCGCGACGATCCGGCTGCTGACCCGGCACGGCTGCGAGGTGGTGGTCGCCGCCGGCGCCGGCTGCTGCGGGGCGCTGACCCACCACATGGGCAAGGAGCGCGAGAGCCATGCGTCGGCGGCGGCGAACATCCGGGCGTGGATCGCCGAGGCGGACGGACAGGGACTCGACGCCATCGTCATCAACACCTCGGGCTGCGGCACCACGGTGAAGGACTACGGCTGGATGTTCGCGGGCGACCCGCTGGAGCCGCAGGCGCAGCGGATCTCGGCGATGACGCGCGACCTGAGCGAGCTGATGAGCGAGGTCGGGCTGCGCGAGCCGGTCGCCGGGCTGCCGAAGCTGACCGTCGGCTACCATGCCGCCTGCTCGCTGCAGCACGGGCAGCAGATCCGGATCGAGCCGAAGGCGCTGCTGGCGGCGGCCGGCTTCGCGGTGGTGGAGCCGCGCGACAGCCACCTCTGCTGCGGCTCGGCCGGCACCTACAACCTGATGCAGCCGGAGATCGCCACCGAGCTGCGCAAGCGCAAGGTGGCGACGCTCGAGGAGAAGCGTCCCGACCTGATCGCAGCCGGCAACATCGGCTGCATCGTGCAGATCGGCTCGGGAACCGCGCTGCCGGTGGTGCACACCGCCGAGCTGCTCGACTGGGCGACGGGCGGACCGAAGCCGCCGGCGCTCGCGGCCTGAGGTTGCTGCGCCCTTTCCTTCTCGCCTGCCTGCTGGCGGCGCCGGCAGGCGCCTGGGAGCGGCGGCTGATCGACGCCGCGGACGCCGAGCCCTATCGCGGCGTCGGGCGGCTGAACATCGCCGGCACGCGCTTCTGCACGGCGACGCTG
>Ga0247825_10003473_pt1 | contig 10397 bp, 9 predicted proteins | sample 13C_Vanillin_Day_FD_194413 | JGI IMG/M metagenome (GOLD analysis project Ga0247825, IMG submission 194413) | Soil microbial communities from agricultural site in Penn Yan, New York, United States - 13C_Vanillin_Day48 | ecosystem: Environmental > Terrestrial > Soil > Agricultural land | place... | reverse complement strand
CCGCAGGGTGTGGCCGTCGACCCGACCAGCCACACCGCCTAGGTCGTCAACCTCGCCGACGATACGGTGTCGGTGATCGAGCGGTAGCGGTGTCAGCTGCTCCCACCCGGTCATTTTCGGCCTCCTCAGGCACAGGCAGAACGGGTGGCCGGCTGTGCTCATCTGTGTTGTCCTTCGTTGCTGTCGTCGGGAGAGTGCGGGAGGCGGTCAGGAGCCCCCCGCACCTGTCACCTACCGATGCGGGGAGGAGGAAGCCTCGATGCTGCCTGCCGCTGCCTTCCGCCTGTCCTGCCCTGCATTCGGTTGCTCGATCGACTCGGTGCGGAGCCTTTCGTATTCCTCGCGAGGGACCGGAACCGCGTCCGGCAGGCCGAGCTGGTTCAGGTGGACGCGGTGCGTCTCCCGGGTGGACCAGGCGGCGATCGCGGCGATGATCGCCAGTGCGAAGGAAATACTCCCGACGATGAGCGGCACGTTCTCCGAACCGGGCGGAGCGACAGCCGCGAACACAGTCGGGAGGAAGGCAATGATGACGAGGCCGATGTTCTGGGAGACAGCGAATCCCGTGACGCGGGTGCGGGTCGGGAACATCTCCTGGAAGAAGCTGACGAACGTCGCGTTCCACATTTGGTACAGGATGCCCCACATGACAATCGCCAGGATGACCGTCAACGCCACGTTCTTCTGACTGATCGCGAACATGTAGGCGTACGACAGCAGGCCGGAACTGAGCGAGCCGACGATCATCAGTGGTCGCCGCCCGATCCGGTCGGACAGATTACCGAAGAATGGGATGACGATTATTGCGGCGATGTTGGCCAGCACCGGGATCCACAGGTACGTCGTCGTGCTCATTTCGATGCCGTAACCCGGCTGCGTGGCGTATGCCGCACCGAAGACCGCCGTGGTGACACCGATGACGTTCGCGAGGGCCATGCAGACTGCACGCACCATGTTCCATCCGCTCTCGCGGACAACGTGAACGATCGGCGCCTTGGGGACCTCGTGGTGCGCTTCGGCTGTGAGGAACGCCGGTGTCTCGTCGACTCGCCGCCGGATGAGATATCCGGCAAGCACCACGATGCAGCTGAGTAGGAACGGGATTCGCCACCCCCACGAGTTGAACGCCTCAGCGGGTAACGCCATGGACAACGGGAGGAAAATCGCGGCTGCGATGATTTGTCCGGCCTGGGTGCCCTGCAGGGTGAAGCTTGCGTAGTAGCCGCGCCGGCCAAACGGCGCGTGTTCCACGATCATGGCGCTGGCACCACCGAGCTCGCCGGCGACAGCGAAACCTTGAACCAGCCTCAGCATCACCAGCAGGATGGGAGCCAGCACTCCGATCTGGCCGTAGGTGGGCAGTAGCGCAATGGCGAAGGTCGACATCCCCATCATCAGCATTGCGACGACCAGTACGTTCTTTCGACCGTGCTTGTCGCCCCACTGACCGAGAAGGAATGCTCCGAGTGGCCGTGCCACATACCCCACCGCGTAGGTAGCCAATGACGCGATCAGCGCCACGGCGGGACTCGCCGAGGGAAAGAAGATCTTCGGGAAGACCAGCGCTGCGGCTTGCGCATAGATGAAGAAGTCGTAGTACTCCAGCGCACTCCCGACCCAGCCACTCACCGCTGCCTTTTTCGGCGTCTTGCGGACATCCGTCGGGCTGGGTGTATCTGCACCCCCGCGCACCTCGTGTTGCATCTTTCCTCCTAGGTTCTTCAGTACCACGGCGGGTGGCCGTCGCGGCAGGGTTTCTTCAGAGATTTGACGCCGATATCTGGCCGGGGCGTCCGGCGAGTGCTGGGCGACCGCTGGTCGAGATCACAGGCAGCGACCAGATGTCCTGGTCGGACAGGTTCTGATCATGGTGCGGCGCAGCCACTCACAGCCCGGTGGTCGTGCGGCCGGCGCTCGTCACCATGGGAAGCGGACCGCGCATCTTCGAGCTGGCCACTTTGATCAACCTCTCGACGCGCGGCGTTCTCCGAAGTGGAGTCGTTGGTGTTCGGCAAGCGCTTCCCAGAGCACCACACGCCCTGCAGCATTGTCAACGAAAAATGTGGCGGCAGTCACTTGGCTTCGCCGCTGTGATGGGTTCGACATATGCGCTGAACTGGGGGTTTATTGGTTCGCGCCGGCCGGAATTGCATAAAGCGCCGATTCACGCGTTCGGCATGCGCTTTCCCAAATCGAATCGGCCCGCTACGGTGGGGTTACGACCAACACAGGATCAACCCTCGTGGAGGATGCCAGGATGCCAGTACCAATTCCGATTCCTGTCGTGCTGGTGGGCGTGCACGGACACGGCCGCTGGCATTTACGGAACATCGACCGACTGATTCGCAGCGGTGCACCGATGCGCCTGGCCGGGATCTGCGACCCCCAGCCCTTGGGAAGCGAGGAACGCGACCTGGCCGGCGAAGTCCAGGTGGAAAGCCGTCTCGACGATCTGCTCGACGCAGTCCGGCCTCAGGTGACGGTCGTCTGCACTCCGATACACACTCATGCCGAGCTGGGCCTCGCGGCCGCGACTGCAGGTTCCCATGTGCTGCTGGAGAAGCCGCCGACGCCCACCCTCGCCGACTTCGAGCGGTTGTCGGCCGGCCTGGCGGTAACCGGGCGTAGCTGTCAGATCGGGTTCCAGAGCCTGGGGTCGCACGCAGTCCCCTACACCCGCGCGCTCATGGCCGACGGCGTGATCGGCGAGGTCCTCGGCATAGGAGCGGCCGGGGCGTGGCAGCGCGACGCCTCGTACTACGCGCGTGCCCCGTGGGCGGGGCGCCGCAGCATCGACGGCGTGCAGATCGTCGACGGCGCGCTCACGAACCCATTCGCTCACGCAACTGCCACCGCCCTGGCGCTCGACGGCGCCACCGGCGAGGAGGGTTTGCGAGAGATACAGGTTGAGCTGTTCCGGGCGAACCCCATCGAAGCCGATGACACCTCCTGCCTGCGCTTGGTGACTCGGCGAGGCACCACGATCACCGTCGCCGTCACTCTGTGTGCCGAACGTGCAGCTGAGCCGTACCTCATCGTGCACGGCACGCGCGGCCGCATCGTGCTCCACTACGAGACCGGCCGCGTCCGACTCGAGCGCGCGGGTCGGGTGACGACCACCGAGCACGCCGCCACTGACCTACTGGAAAACCTGGTTGCCCACGTACGAGATCCCGACGTACCACTGGTCGCGCCGGTCGCCGCCACCCGAGCCTTCATGCAGGTCGTCGAGACCGTGCGACTCGCCCCGGAACCGGCCGAGGTGTCGTCCGAGAACCGCGCGCTCGACCGGTCGGGGCCGCACCCGCGCTACGTCGTGCCCGGAATCGACGCGACGGTCGCGAGGGCAGCGGACGAACTCGCGCTGTTCTCCGAGCTCGACCTGCCCTGGGCCCACCCGACTGCGGCGGTGCTGCGTGACTGACACCCTGGCCACGCTACGGGCCGGCGGCATACCCGTGGCCGACTATGTGAGCGGGTTCGGGCTGGACCCGGACCTCGCACCGCGCCCACACCTCCACCCCGTTCGCACTCTCGGCGGCACGCCGGTGACCGCGACTCGACAGCCGGACCACCGGTGGCACCTCGGTGTGTCGGTCGCGCTGCAGGACGTCGACGGCTGGAACTTCTGGGGCGGGAGGTCGTACCTGCGTGGGCACGGATATACCTGGCGCGACGACCACGGCCGGATCGAGCACGCCGACTTCACCGAACTCGGCGACAGCGGGTTCGCGGAGAGGCTGCGGTGGCTGACCCCCCGCGGCGAGCAGCTGCTCGCCGAGTACCGCCAGATATGTGCCCGCATCGTCGAAACGGGCTGGGAACTCGAAGTCGTCACCGCTCTCACCAACACTGCAGACCGGCCGGTTCGGCTCGGCAGCCCGGCCACCAACGGCCGTGTCGGCGCCGGATACGGCGGTTTGTTCTGGCGGCTCCCGCATCCGGCTGGGGACGTGGGCGTAAGCACTGCCCGAGCAGAAGGCGAGAGCGGCGTGCACGGTTCGGTCGCACCGTGGATCGCCTGGACCGACCACGCCGCGGACTTCACGATCGTGGTGGCGGGTATCGATGACGCCACGCGGGCCGACCCCTGGTTCGTCCGGGTCGAGGACTATCCCGCCGTCGGGATGCAGCTGGCCGCTGTGGACCCGCTGACGCTCCCGGCCGGCGGGACGATTACGCGGGGGTTCCGCGCTCTCGTCGCCGACGGTGTTCTCGACAACAGCGTCGCGAACGAATGGACCGCAGGTGCGTGAGAGGCGCATTGGTCCCAGGACGGATGCGGTAAGCCCTTTCCGAGCGCCTAGGGACCGCCGAGACGGCTGCTCTCGCGCAGAATGACCTCGCCGGGTACCCGTTCGCAGGCATTGTCGCTGGTGGACGCGGGGTGCAGCGCAAGTTTGACGACGAGTTCGCCGATCGCGACCAGTGGTAGCGCCACGGTGGAAAGGCTGGGAACATGGTCGCGCAGTGTCGGGATGTCGTCGAAACCCGCGATGCAGACGTCGTGGGGAACACTCAGATCCAATTCGCGCCATGCCGCGATTGCGCCGATCGCCATGACGTCGGTGACCGCGAAGACGCAGATCGGGTCGCCGTTACCCGGCGCTATGCCCAGTGCTGTGGCGAGGATTTTGGCGGCTTCGAAGCCGCCGTCGCGGGTGAAGTCCCCGGCAACTTCGACCGTGGGCGTGATGCCGTGGCGGCCGAGCGCGTCGACGAATCCGTTACGCCGATCACCTGCCGTGCGATTGTTCCCAGGACCCCCGAGAATCGCGAAACGGCGGTGTCCCTGCGCGATCAGAGCCTCGGCCAATTCGAATGAGAATGAATAGTTTTCGATCACCACGGCGGCGCCGAAGGTAACGGGCTGCCCGACCACCGCGATGCGGCCACCATTCGCGCGGTAACGTTCGAACTCCGCTTCGAGACCCTGGTCGGGTTCGCTGCTCTGCCGTGAACCGGCAAGCACGATGGCATCGGCACGGTGTGCGATGAAGGTGCTGACCGCCTCCCGCTCGATGTCGAAGTCGCGATCCGTGCTCGCCAGCAGTACCTGCTTGTTCGCAGCGCGGGCCGCAGTCTGCACGCCTCGCATGATCGAGGAGAAATAGGGGTCGGCGATGTCGTGCACGATCAGCCCCAGTAGCCCGCTCGACGACCGCGCCAACGCCTGTGCCTGCGCATTCGGCACATAACCCAGTTCGCGTGCGGCGGCCCGAACGCGGTCGGCCACCCCTGCACCCGGCACCCGCGTGGAACCGTTGAGCACACGCGAGGCGGTCGCCTGCGACACCCCCGCCCGGATTGCCACATCCTGCAATCTCACTGCAACCATTCTTCGCACCTCTGTCGTCCTGGCGTTCTGACGCGGGTGGGTTCCGCGAAGAAGCCCGGGCCAATGTCTTGACTGAACTCTACTGACACCCTACCGTGGAAAGCGCATTCCAAGCGGTTCCGCCCCAGACAACGCGGCGGTGACAACCGAGAACGCCATTCCCGTCGACCTGAACCCGCATGCACGGGCATCTCCCGTCGGCGCCCGAACAGAGAACAGGCAACTCATGACGACACCTTCCCCTCGCCGTACCCTGCGCATCGCCATGAACGGCGTCACCGGCCGGATGGGCTATCGCCAGCATCTGGTGCGGTCCATCCTCCCGCTCCGCGACTCGGGTCTCGTCCTCGAGGACGGCACCCGCGTGGACGTCGAACCGATCCTGGTCGGCCGCAACGCCGCCAAGCTGGCCGAACTGGCCGAACTGCACGGCATCGGACAGTGGACCACCGACCTGGCCGCGGTGATTTCGGACCCGACAATCGACATCTATTTCGACGCGCAGGTCACTTCTCGCCGCGCCGAGGCGCTCACGGCCGCGATGAAAGCCGGCAAGCATGTCTTCACCGAGAAGCCCACAGCCGAGACACTGACCGAGGCCATCGAACTCGCCCGGATCGCCGAGAACGCGGGCGTGAATGCCGGTGTGGTGCACGACAAGCTGTACCTCCCCGGGCTGGTAAAGCTGCGCCGCCTGGTCGACGAAGGATTCTTCGGTCGAATCCTCTCCCTGCGAGGAGAATTCGGATACTGGGTGTTCGAAGGCGACGGGCAGCCGGGCCAGCGTCCGAGCTGGAACTACCGTTCCGAGGACGGTGGCGGCATCACGGTGGACATGTTCTGCCACTGGAACTACGTATTGGAAGGCATTCTCGGCCAGGTCGAATCAGTCACTGCGAAGGCCGTGACCCACATCCCCACTCGCTGGGACGAGAACCGCAATGCCTACGACGCGACAGCCGATGACGCGGCCTACGGCATCTTCGAGATGGAAGGTGGCGTGATCGCCCAGATCAACTCGTCCTGGGCGGTCCGGGTCTACCGTGACGAACTGGTCGAGTTCCAGGTCGATGGCACCCATGGATCCGCCGTGGCCGGGCTGAACAAGTGCGTCGCCCAGCAGCGGGCACACACACCGAAACCGGTGTGGAACCCGGACCTTCCCGTTACCGAATCGTTCCGTGACCAGTGGCTGGACGTGCCCGCGAACGCCGATCTCGACAACGGCTTCAAACTGCAATGGGAGGAGTTCCTGCGGGACGTCGTCGCCGAACGCCGGCACCGTTTCGGCCTGCTGTCGGCCGCCCGCGGAGTGCAGCTCGCCGAGCTCGGTCTCCGGAGCTCAGCGGAGGGCCGTCGGCTGGAGATCCCGGAGATCACCCTGTGACCGCCGCAGCGACGCGTCTGACGGTTACCCTCCCGCGCGACGGACGCCTCACCGACTACGAACTCGGCGAACCTGGACCGTGGCGGCGACCGGTGGCCCCGCTGACGACCCGGATTGCGTACGCGGCCGCGCACGTCGTTCCCCGCGCTCTCGCAACGAACGTGCCCGGAGTGCCGGCCGAACTCGACTGGGAGACCACGCTCGCGTACCGGCACGAGTTGTGGTCCTACGGCCTCGGGGTCGCCGACGCAATGGACACCGCGCAACGGGGTATGGGCCTGGACTGGCCGGCGACCGCCGAACTGATCCGGCGCAGCGGCGCCGAAGCCGTAGCAGTCGGCGGCCGGCTGGCCTGTGGTGCGGGCACCGACCAACTCGAACTGGCCGACATACCCTCCGGCAAGCAAGGCCTCACCGTCATCCTCGACGCCTACCGGGAACAGATCGACGTGGTGCGCAGCGCCGGTGCCCAGGTCATCCTCATGGCGTCGCGGGCCCTCGCGAAGGTGGCCACCTCGGCGGACGACTACCTCGCGGTGTACGAGACCCTGTTGTCGGAGGTCGACCAGCCGGTGATCCTCCACTGGCTCGGGACGATGTTCGATCCCGCCTTACAGGGCTACTGGGGCAGCGAGCACATCCCGACCGCGACAGAGGTGTTCAGCGGTCTCATCGAGAGTCACAGTTCCAAGATCGACGGTGTCAAGGTGTCACTGCTCGACGCCGGGCACGAGATCGCCCTACGGCGAACACTCCCGTCCGCCGTGCGTCTCTACACAGGCGACGACTTCAACTATCCCGAACTGATCCTCGGCGACGACCACGGGCATTCCGATGCCTTGCTCGGCGTCTTCGCCGGCATCTACCCGGCCGCCTCGACCGCACTGCAGGAACTCGACGCGGGCAACGCCATTCGCGCGCGGGAGATCCTCGACTCGACGCGCGAGTTGGGCCGGCACATCTTCGCCGCCCCGACCTACTACTACAAGACCGGAATCGCATTCCTGTCCTGGCTCAACGGCAATCAAGCCGGCTTCTCGATGGTGGGCGGCCTCACCACCGGGCGATCGGTCGAACACCTGACCACCCTCTTCGTCCTTGCCGACCAGGCAGGCCTGTTGAGCGACCCCACGATCGCGGCGCACCGAATGCGCCTCTACCTCGAGCTGAACGGAGTCACCTCATGACCTCGACCGCTGTCGAGCATCTCGAAACTCAGTCCGGCAACCCCTATGCAGGACTGTCGCTGAACACGATGACGACCAAATCGTGGACGGTGCCCGAAGCAGTGGACGCCGCGGCCGCGGCCGGACTCGGCGCCGTCGGTCTGTGGCGCGACCGGGTGCAGGAAACCGGTGTCGAGAAAGCAGCAAAAATCGTGCGCGACGCCGGTATCCGCGTCTCGAGCTTGTGCCGCGGCGGGTTTCTCACCGACCTGGGCGACCCCGCAATCGCGCTGGAGTCCAACCGGCAGGCGATCGACGAGGCCGCCGAACTCGGCACCCGTGAGTTGGTCATGGTCGCCGGTGGCATCCCCGACCGGGATCTGGCCGGTGCCCGGCGGCGACTCGAGGACCGGCTCGCCGAACTCGTCCCCTACGCCGCCGAGCGGAACGTGCGAATGGCCCTCGAACCGCTGCACCCGATGTACTGCGCCGACCGCGCGGTGATCTCGACACTCGGCCAAGCCTTGGATTTGGCGGCCCCGCACCCCGCCGACACGGTCGGTGTCGTCGTGGACAGCTTCCACATCTGGTGGGACCCGGAACTGGAACAAGGCATCGCGGCAGCCGGTGAGCAAGGCCGCATCAGCTCCTACCAGGTTTGCGACTGGCTGGTCCCGATGGCCGCGGACCCGCTGCTCTCCCGCGGCATGATGGGTGACGGCGTCATCGACTTCGCTGTGCTCGGCGCCAGCGTGCGCGATGCCGGTTACCGAGGTGACGTCGAAGTCGAAATCTTCAACGAGGATATTTGGGCCACTGACGGGAACCAGGTCATCGAGACGATGAAGGACCGGTACCTCGAACTCGTTCGGCCGGCGCTGCTGAGGTGAGCTGAATGAAGGTCGTCTTCGCGCCGGATTCGTTCAAAGGTTCCCTGGGATCCGTCGAGGTTGCCTACGCACTGGCCGCCGGGTGGCGCTCGGTGCGCGCGGGCGATGAGCTCGTCGTACTCCCACAAGCGGACGGGGGTGAAGGCACACTCGACGTAGTCGCCGCTGCCTCACCCCGATACCAATGGCATGAAACCCAGGATGTGACCGGCCCGGACGGTCGGCGGGTGCATGCGAAGTGGTTGATGGATCCCCATCGCCACGCCTTCGTCGAACTCGCGCGGTCGTCGGGCATCTCCCACATGAGACGGCTGGACGCTCTCCGGGCAACCAGCAGAGGCCTCGGCGAGGTGATCGACGATGTGCTCTGTCACGGGGCTCGGTGCATCACGGTCGCGCTCGGGGGCTCTGCCTCCACCGATGGCGGCGCCGGGGCGCTGCGAGCCCTCGGATTGCGGATGCTCGACGCCGGCGGGACGCCGGTACGTGAGGGTGCGGGGGGTTTGCTCGATATCGCGCACGTCGACACGTCGCGACTGCGCGCACTGCCGCCCGGCGGGATCGAACTCCTCACCGACACCCGCGCCGTGCTGTACGGAAAGCGGGGTGCCGCGTACGTCTTCGGCCCGCAGAAGGGTGCACGTCCCGACGACGTCGAGGCCTTGGATCACGGCCTGCGCCACTGGGAAACGACGCTCGACGAAGCCGGGATGCGAGCCGACCCCTGCCGGCCCGGCGCGGGAGCCGCCGGCGGAGTCGGTTTCGGCCTGGCGACGTGGGGTGCGCGCTGTACGCCGGGTGCCGCGCGGATCTCGGACATCACGGGTCTGACTGATCACCTCGCCGACGCCGACCTTGTCGTCACCGGTGAGGGATGCCTGGATTCGACGTCGCTGACCGGCAAACTCGTCGGCCACATCACGGAAATCTGCGCCACCGCGGGCGTGCGCACACAGCTCGTCGTCGGCCAGGTCGCACCCGGCATGGGCAACCCTGCAGTTTCACTGACGGCGCTCGCCGGATCATCCAACGCTGCGCAACGCGACGCGAAACGCTGGCTTTTCACTGCCGGGGCTGCCGTCGCAGGCGGAGTTCCGACGACGAACACCGAAAGATGTTCGTGATCAGGTGATTTCGCTGATCCGAATCCGATTCTGTCCTAGTGACGTCCGTAGTTCGGCCTGTTCGATGTCCGTGTCCAGCTGCCCACCAAAGGATCTTCATGAAGCCTTCATCGACGTGCCCTTCCCCGGTGCGGACGACACCGCACAGTCGGGAAACGTTCGACCTCGTAAACTTTGCAGCCAAGTGGCACCCCTACGGAGGCGCGAGCGCCGAAGAAATCATGGTCACGTTCGGGCTGACACCCGAGCTGTACGAACTACGGCTGGGACACGCACTCGACTTCTATCGCAGTGAGCAGCTACACCTTTCGCAGGAACTCCACCGAAACATGCGATCGTTCTGCTGGAAGCGAGTAGAGAGGAGGGAACGCGGCTGCACCCGCACGGCGACTCCGTAGTTTTCCGCCGCGGGCGGGTAGGCGTGTGTCACTGTGGTGAGAGACCGAAACCCGCGGCCCACCTGGAGACGGTATGAACGTCGGTGTGACACGA
>Ga0247825_10003472_pt1 | contig 10398 bp, 6 predicted proteins | sample 13C_Vanillin_Day_FD_194413 | JGI IMG/M metagenome (GOLD analysis project Ga0247825, IMG submission 194413) | Soil microbial communities from agricultural site in Penn Yan, New York, United States - 13C_Vanillin_Day48 | ecosystem: Environmental > Terrestrial > Soil > Agricultural land | place... | reverse complement strand
ATGGTGGATCAGCTCCGGTCGTTTGCCGCGGAAGTGACGCGGGTGGCGCGGGAAGTGGGCACCGAAGGGAAACTCGGCGGCCAGGCCGACGTGCAGGGCGTCGCTGGCACGTGGAAGGATCTGACCGAGTCGGTGAACTTCATGGCCGGCAACCTGACCTCGCAGGTGCGGAATATTGCGGACGTGACCAAGGCCGTGGCCGCAGGCGACCTCTCGCGCAAGATCACGGTGGACGTGAAAGGCGAGATTCTCGAGTTGAAAGCCACGATCAACACGATGGTCGACCAGCTCTCGTCGTTCGCCGCGGAAGTGACGCGGGTGGCGCGGGAAGTGGGCACCGAAGGGAAACTCGGCGGCCAGGCCGACGTGCAGGGCGTGGCGGGCACGTGGAAGGATTTGACCGAGTCGGTGAACTTCATGGCTGGCAACCTCACCGGCCAGGTGCGCAACATCGCGGACGTGACCAAGGCGGTGGCGGCGGGCGACCTCTCGCGCAAGATCACGGTGGATGTGAAGGGCGAGATCCTGGAGCTCAAGAACGCCGTCAACACCATGGTGGACACGCTGCGGTCGTTCGCCTCGGAAGTGACGCGGGTGGCGCGGGAAGTGGGCACCGAAGGGAAACTCGGCGGCCAGGCCGACGTGCAGGGCGTGGCGGGCACGTGGAAGGATCTGACCGAGTCGGTGAACTTCATGGCCGGCAACCTGACCTCGCAGGTGCGGAACATCGCGGAGGTGACCACTGCCGTGGCCGCGGGCGACTTGTCGCGCAAGATCACGGTGGACGTGAAGGGCGAGATTCTCGAGCTGAAAAATACCGTCAACACCATGGTGGACACGCTGCGGTCGTTCGCCTCGGAAGTGACGCGGGTGGCGCGGGAAGTGGGCACCGAAGGAAAACTCGGCGGCCAGGCCGACGTCCAGGGCGTGGCGGGCACGTGGAAGGATCTGACCGAGTCGGTGAACTTCATGGCCGGCAACCTGACCTCGCAGGTGCGGAACATCGCGGAAGTGACCACGGCGGTGGCCGTGGGCGACCTGTCGAAGAAGATCACGGTGGACGTAAAAGGCGAAATTCTCGAGCTGAAGAACACCATCAACACGATGGTGGACCAGCTGCGGTCGTTCGCTTCCGAAGTGACGCGGGTGGCGCGCGAGGTGGGCACCGAAGGCCGGCTGGGCGGCCAGGCCGAGGTGCGCGGCGTCTCGGGCGTGTGGAAGGACCTGACCGACAACGTGAATTCGATGGCCGGCAACCTGACCTCGCAGGTGCGAGGCATCGCCAAGGTGGTGACCGCCGTGGCGAACGGTGACCTCAAGCAGAAGCTGACGGTGGAGGCGAAGGGCGAGATCGCCGCGCTGGCCGAAACCATCAACAACATGACCGATACGCTCGCCATTTTCGCGGAACAGGTGACGACGGTGGCTCGCGAAGTGGGCGTCGAGGGCAAGCTCGGCGGACAGGCGAAGGTGCCGGGCGCGGCGGGCACCTGGAAGGGCCTCACGGAAAACGTGAACGAGCTCGCGGCAAACCTCACGACGCAGGTCCGCGCGATCGCGGACGTGGCGACCGCGGTCACGCAGGGCGACCTGACGCGGTCGATCACCGTGGAGACGCAGGGCGAGGTGGCGGCGCTCAAGGACACCATCAACGAGATGATCCGCAACCTCAAGGACACCACGCAGAAGAACACCGAGCAGGACTGGCTCAAGACCAACCTCGCCAAGTTCAGCCGGCTGCTGCAGGGGCAGCGCGACCTGGTGCAGGTGGGCCAGATGATCCTGTCCGAGCTGGCCCCGGTGGTCGGCGCCCATCAGGCGGAGTTCTACGTACTCAACCAGGGCGGCGATGGCGAAGCATCGAAGCTCAAGCTGACGGCGAGCTACGCTTCGGGCGGCCAGCGCGTGCACGGCAAGGAGGTCGAACTGGGCCAGGGCCTGGTGGGGCAGTGCGCGATCGAAAAGCGCAAGATCCTGCTGACGAGCGTGCCGTCGGGCACCTTCCGCATCGCGACCGGGCTGTCCGAAACCACTGCGCTCGACGTGCTGGTGCTGCCGGTGGTATTCGAAGGCGACCTGCGCGGCGTGATCGAGCTGGCTTCGCTCGACCGCTTCAATCCCTCGCACCAAGCGTTCCTCGATCAGCTCACTGAAAGTATCGGCATCGTGATCAACACGATCGAGGCGAACAGCCGGACGGAGAACCTGCTCAGGCAGTCCCAGTCCCTGGCCGAAGAGCTGCAGCAGACCAACCAGGAGCTGCAAGAGAAGGCGCGGCTGCTCGCCCACCAGAACGAGGAGGTCGAGCGCAAGAACCGGGAGGTCGAGCAGGCGCGGCAGGCGCTTGAAGAAAAGGCCTCGCAGCTAGCCCTGACTTCGAAGTACAAGTCCGAGTTTCTGGCGAACATGTCGCACGAGCTGCGCACGCCGCTCAACAACCTGCTGATTCTCTCGGATCAGCTGTCGCGCAACACCGACAAGAACCTCACGCCCAAGCAGGTCGAGTTCTCGAAGACCATTCACGCTTCGGGCAACGACCTGCTCGCGCTGATCGCGGACATCCTCGACCTGTCGAAGATCGAGTCGGGAACCGTCGCGGTGGACGTGAGCGAGCTGCGGCTCGGGGATCTCGAGCGCTATGTCGAGCGCTCGTTCCGGCACATGGCGGACTCGAAAGCGGTGGGCTTCGAGATCTCGCTCGACCCCTCGCTGCCGACCACCGTTCACACGGACATCAAGCGGCTGCAACAGATCATCAAGAACCTGCTCTCCAACGCGTTCAAGTTCACCCATGCCGGAAAGGTCTCGCTGTCCATCAGTTCCGCGGTTTCGGGCTGGTCGCCGGAGTGCGAGGAGCTGAATCATGCCGACCGGGTGATCGCCTATTCCGTGACCGATACGGGGATCGGCATTTCCGCCGACAAGCAGCACATCATCTTCGAGGCGTTCCAGCAGGCCGACGGCTCGACCTCGCGCAAATACGGCGGCACGGGCCTGGGCCTGGCGATCAGCCGCGAACTCTCGCGGCTGCTGGGGGGCGAGATCCGGCTGGTCAGCGCTCCCGGAGCGGGCAGCACGTTCACGCTTTACCTGCCGCAGGCCTTCGGCGTCGGGCGCGCGCGTCACCGCGGGCCGAATTCCCAGGCGGCGCCGTCCGCCAGGCCGGCGCTCCCGCCGGCGCCCGTCGACGCCGTATCGGCGGAGGTGGACAGTCCCCTCAATTTCGCGAACGAGGCGGACGACGACCGGGAAGATCTCAAGCCGGGCGACGACGTGCTCCTCATCGTCGAGAACGACCTCGGATTCGCCAAGGTACTGCTCGATTCCGGGCGGCGTCAGGGCTTCAAGGGCATCGTGGCCGGCAGCGGCGCCGCAGCCCTGGCGATGATGCGCGAGTACGATGTCTCGGTCGTGACGCTCGATATCTTCCTGCCCGACATGCAGGGCTGGCGGGTGCTCGACCGGATGAAGGCGGACCTGAATACCCGGCATATCCCGGTCTGCGTCGTGTCCACGGACGATTCACGCGAGCGCGCGCTGGGCACCGGCGCCATCGGCTTCATCGGCAAGCCGCTCACGTCCCAGGATTCGGTCGACCGGGCCATCCAGGGCCTCCACGATTACCTGACCAGGGCCAAGCGCCGCGTGGTGCTGCTGATGCCGGGCGGCGCGGAACGGCAAGAGATCGCCACGCGCCTGACCGCGGCGGACATGGATGTGCGCCTGGCGGACAGCCCCGACGAGGTCTGCCGGCTGCTGGGAACCGAGACCGTCGATTGCCTCGTGGTTCACGAGAGCGAGTACGGCTTGCGCGCGGAGGCGGTGCTCGAGGCGCTGGAACAGCGCGCCGTGACCCAGCAGTTGCCGGTCGTGCTCTACGGCGCCGATGAAACCGGCGCCGTCATGGCGCGCTGGCGCCGCAATGACGGCATCCTTGCGCTGCGCGAGGCGCGCTCCAGGGATCGACTCCTGGATTACGTCTATTTCTTCCTGCATCGAAACGCGGCGTCGATGTCGCACGAGGAGCGGCAGGCGTTGGAGGATCTGCATTGCTCGAACCGCATCCTGGAGGGCCGCAAGGCGCTCATCGTCGACGACGACATGCGCAACATCTTCGCGCTGGCTACGGTGCTCGATGAGCAGGGCATGGAGATCGTGTCGGCCAACAACGGCCGGGAGGCGATACGGATGGTGGAGAAAGACCCGTCCATCGACATCGTCCTGATGGATGTGATGATGCCGGAAATGGACGGCCTCACCACCACGCAGGAGATCCGCAAGCAGCCGCGCGGCAAGGACTTGCCCGTGATCGCGGTGACCGCGAAGGCGATGAAGGGCGACCGCGTGAAGTGCATCGAGGCGGGGGCCTGGGACTACCTCTCCAAGCCCGTCGATCGGGTGCATCTGCTCGCCGTCCTGCGCGGCTGGCTCTACCGCTAGGAGCAGGACGATGAGCGCACAGCGGCCGTTGACGGCCTGCAAGGCCGGCTGGCGGGCAGGCGTCCCGTGAGCGAGATCGCGCGATTTCCGGGACACGACGACCGGACCAACATCCTGATCGTCGATGACCTGCCGGAAAAGCTGCTGGTCTTCCAGACCATCCTGGAAGATCTCGGGCAGAACCTGGTAATGGTGCGCTCCGGCTCGGAGGCGCTTGCCGAGGTGTTGCGACGCGAGTTCGCGGTGATCCTGCTCGACGTCAACATGCCGGATATCGACGGGCTCGAGACCGCCAGCCTCATCCGGCAATACAAGCGCTCGGCGCATACGCCGATCATCTTCATTACGGCCTACGCCGACGAGATGCAGACGAGCAAGGGCTATTCGCTCGGCGCCGTGGACTACATCCTGTCGCCCATCCAGCCGGATATGCTGCGCAGCAAGGTGCGCGTGTTCGTCGAGCTCTTCCAGCTGCAGCAGCGCACGCGGCAGATGGCGGACGAGCGCATCGCCCTGGCGCAGGCCGAGGCCGCCCGACGCGCCGCGGAGGAAACCAGCCGCCGCAAGGACGAATTCATCGCGATGTTGTCGCACGAGCTGCGCAATCCGCTGGCTCCCATCCGCGCGGCAACGGAAGTGATCAGGCGGGTTGCCGCGCCGGAGCCGACCCTGACGCGGGCCAGCGAGGTGATCAATCGCCAGGTGTCGCACCTGACGCGGCTGGTGGACGAGCTGCTGGACGTCTCCCGTATCAGCCAGGGGCGCGTCACCCTGAAGCGCGAGCAGGTGGACCTGGAGAGGGTCATCACCCATGGCGTCGAGACCGCGCGGCCGTTGATCGATTCACGCAAGCAGAAGCTGGCGGTCGCCCTCCCGGGTGCTCCGGTGTGGGTCTCCGGAGACTTTGTGCGCCTCTCTCAGGTCGTGGCGAATCTACTGAACAACGCTGCGAAGTACACCCATGAAGGAGGGCGCATCGAAATCTCGGCTTCGGCCAACGAGGGCCAGGCCGTCATCGTCGTGCGCGATGACGGGGCCGGCATCGACTCCCACTTGCTGCCCCATGTCTTCGACCTGTTCGTGCAGGGGGAACGTTCACTCGATCGCAGCCAGGGCGGGCTCGGCATCGGGCTCACGCTGGTGCGGCACCTGGTGGAGTTGCACCAGGGGCGCGTGGAGGCCGACAGCAAGGGCGCGGGGCGAGGCTCGGAATTCAAGGTGCGCCTGCCGTGCATTGCCGCGGTGGGGCAGCCGGGCGCGGAGCCCGTCGCCGTGGTGGACGCTCCCGCCGTGGGGCGGCGGGTGCTGGTCGTAGACGACAACGTCGATGCCGCCGAGAGCATCGCCATGTTCTTGCGCCTCGAAGGTCACGAAGTGAAAGTCGTCATCGACGGCTACCAGGTGATTTCGGCTGCGACCGTGTTCGCGCCGCATGCCGTGCTGCTCGACATCGGTTTGCCGGGGCTGAGCGGGTATGAGATCGCCCGGCGCCTGCGCCAGCAACCGGAGCACGCGGACACTGCCCTGATCGCACTCACGGGCTACGGACAGAAGGACGACCGGGAGCGGGCCATGGCGGCGGGATTTGATTATCACTTCATCAAGCCCGCCGACCCTTCCGCAGTACAGGCGGCCATCCATCGCGGGCGGCCGGGGGCGCACGCCTCCGGAGGGGAAGCTTCGCCGATCAGGCCGTCAGCTCGCGCACCACTTTACTGAGCTCGGCCGGGTCGAAGGGCTTCTTCAAGGTCGTCACCGCGCCCAGCTCACGCGCGACGCCGAGGTAGTCGGTCCCACCGATGGAGGTGAATCCCGACATGACGACGATTTTGATTTCGGGATAGCGCTTCTTCAGCTCGACGATCGTCTCGATGCCGTCCTTGTCCGGCATGAACAGGTCGGTCACCACGACGTCCACCGGCTTATCCTTCAGCAGCGCCAGCCCCGCCTCTCCGTCGGCGGCGACCATGACGTCCACCCCGTCGGCCTGGAGGCACAGGCTCAGCATCGAAGTCAGGTCGACGTTGTCGTCGATGAGGAGGACCCGGCTGGGGCTGGGGGGGTGCGGCTGTGTGGCCATGAGGGTGGGTTCCTGCCCAGCCCCGGATGGGGCAGGACGTGGTGGATGAGACAGCGTCGCTATTGCCCGGGTTTCACCGGGCCCCTGCGCGCCGAGAGATTCTTGTCCATGATAGCCAGTAGTATCAGCATGAAACCGATGACCCGCAACCAGTAGATAAAACTGTGCGGCTCGCGGTAGACGTCCAGCGCGAAGGCGAGCACCTGGTTGAGCGCCAGCAGGAGGAAGGCCAGCGAAAAGGCCAGGAACAGCCGGTCGCGCGTTCTGCGCCAGAAGCGCAGGAAGAAGACGGCGCCGAGGATAAATGCCAGCGTCAGGGCTCCGGAGAGAAAGGCAATCATGGCGGGCTCCTATTCCGATTCCCAGATAAAGCCGTAAAGCAGGAACAGCATGCCCCCAAGCGCGGCGATCAGCCGGAAAGGCCGCAGGTCCACTTCCGTGGGAAAGACAATGACATCGAAGAACAGCAGGACGTTATTGATCGATAGCCCGACGAAGCACAGCGCGCTCCAGAGCAGCAGCCGCACGCCGGTCTGCGCGTAGCCTCGGAACAGCAGCGCCATGCAGGCGACGCTGGTCAGTACCGCCATTGCGTAGAGCACCAGATTGAGTATGTCCATGGCTCAGTTCTTCCTGATTCTGAAAGCGTCGGCGAACGACTGGATCTTGGTATCACGCAGAGCGTAAATCATCCGGATCAGCGTGACGGGCCGCTGCGCATAAGCACGGGCAAGCCCGCGTGCGGATTCCTCGAGATCCGGAGAGGCCGGGCGGTACAGCGCGCGCCGGTCCTGGCCCAGCGTCACCAGTCCGCGCGATTGCAGCAGCTCGACCCACTTCGCGCCGTCGGCCTCGGAAATGGTGATGCTGGCGCGCAGCCCCTCGATGATGTCTTTCAGCGACCACGCGCGGTCCGGCGATTTCTGCAGGAAAAGCAGGATCTCCGCGGCTTCGACCGAGGGAATGGCCTGCTGGATGAAGCGGCAGAACTCGTTGGAAAAATCGGCGTCTTCCATTTCCCGAGTACTACCACAGGTTTCCCGGACGGGTCGAGTCGTCGAAGCGCCACGACAACGGCATTTCGCGGCCGGCCGACTGATTGAGAAGGGAACGAATGGAACGGCAGCGCGGATGATGCGTCGCGCTATTCGGGAACCCCGAGCGTCATCCGCGCTCGCCGCTGCTCTTGTTGAGCAGGACGCGCGCGGCATCGATGGTTTCCGTCGCCGTGAGGCCGACCGGTCCTGCCCCGGAGGTAACCGCGCAATCGGCGGCGGCTCCGTGCAGGTAGACGGCGGAGAGGAGCGCGCGGCGGGCGTCCACGCCCTGCGCGAGCAATGCCGAGAGCATGCCGGCGAGCGCATCGCCCATTCCCGCGCTCGCCATCCCGGGATTGCCCGACGTGTTGATGTGCCACCCTCCGTCGGGATCGGCGCACACGCTGCCCGCGCCCTTGAGCACGACGAGGCTATTGAATTTCGCCGCGAGCTCCAGAGCCGACCGCACGCGATCGTCTTGCACTTGCTGCACGCGGGTGCCGAGCAGGCGCGCCGCTTCCGCCGGATGCGGCGTGAGCAGCGTCGGCGCGCTGCGGCGCTCGAGCAGACGGGACAGTTGAATGTCCATCGCGATCAGATTCAGGGCGTCGGCATCGACCACCAGGGGCAGGGGCGCTTGCAGCGCAAGGCCGAGATAAAACGCAGCGTCGGGCGTCTGGCCCAGGCCGGGACCCGCCGCCAGGCAGGTGAGGTGGTCGAGCTTCAGCACGGCATCCGCGCTGCGGATCATGACTTCAGGGCAGGTCGGATCGACGGAGGGCGCATCGCGCGCGAGCAGGCCGGCGTATACGCGGCCGGCGCCCAGTCGCAGCGCGGCCCGCGCAGCGAGCAGCGCGGCGCCCGCCATGCCTTCCTCGCCGCCGATGATGCCGACGCTGCCGTAATGGCCCTTGTGGGTGTTCATCCGCCGCGGCGCGAGGAGGGCGGACAGCGCGCCGCTCCCCAGGAGGTTGCCCCGGGCGGAAGGCAGGATGCCGGGATCGATACTGAGGTCGCGCAGATGGATTTCGCCGCAGTGGTCGGGGCCGTCCAGCGTCAGCAGCCCCGGCTTGAGCGCGATGAACGTCACGGTGTGCCGGGCCCGCACGGCCGCGCCCAGGATGCGTCCGGTATCGGATTGCAATCCGCTCGGCACATCGAGCGCGAGCACGGGCGCGTCCAGGCTGTTGAGCGTAGCAATCCACTGCGCGTGGCGCCCGGCTATCTCACGCTGCAACCCGATGCCGAAGAGCCCGTCGACCGCGAGCGCCCAGCTTGAAGGGGTATCGGGCAGGGTGTCCCGCACGGTGCCGCCGGCTTCCCGCCATGCCCGGCGTGCCGCCTTCGCGTCGGCCGGGAGCTTTTTCTCGTCTCCATCGGCGACAACCGTCACGGCGTGCCAGTGCTGCTTGAGGCGGCGCGCGAGGACGAAAGCATCGCCGCCGTTATTCCCCGGGCCGGCGACGACCAGGATCGGCTTGCCGCTGCCGCCCGCGATCTCCCGCGCAATGTCGGCCGCGGCGGCGCCCGCCCGCTCCATCAGCGGAGGATCCGCGCGGGATGAGGCGGCCTCGATGGCGCGCAATTCGTCCGTGCGATAGAGGGGCGCGCCGTGCCGGGCTTGAATTTTCATGTTGGCCCGTAGTGTAGCGTGGATCGCGATGCACTCGCTGAAGGGGCATGCGAATTCAGCTAGAATGCGTTTTTGGCGGCTTCGATATTCGAATCATGTCGCAAATCCTGAGGCTGAGAGGGCGAAGCGCGCTCTCGGCCTTCCGCCTGAGCAAGCTCTCGCGTTCCGTCGTCTCCTCCGTTCCGCGCATAGCCGGCCTGCACGCCGAATACTGGCATTTCGTCGAGGTCGATCGCGCCTTGTCGCCCGCCGAGTCCGGGCGTCTGGGCCGCATCCTGACCTACGGACCCGCGGACCGGCCCGGCGACTCGGCCGGCGAGCTCATGCTCGTCGTCCCGCGCATCGGGACCATATCGCCCTGGTCTTCCAAGGCCACCGACATCGCCCGGCATTGCGCGCTGGACGCGGTCCGGCGCATCGAGCGCGGCGTCGCTTATTTCTTTGTCATGCCGGATGGGCGCGCGCTGGCCCCGGCGGAACGGGCAGCCGCCGCGGCCCTGATCCACGACCGGATGACGGAAACCGTGCTGGCCTCGTTCGAGGACGCCGACCACCTCTTCGGTCATGCGAGTCCCCGGCCGCTGCGTAGAGTCACCCTGGGCCGCGACGCGGTGGCCGCGCTGGAAAAAGCCAACCGGGAGCTCGGTCTCGCCCTCTCCGGCGATGAAATAGACTATCTCGCCGCGCAGTTCGGGCGCATGGGCCGCGATCCCACGGATGTCGAGCTCATGATGTTCGCGCAGGCCAACTCCGAGCACTGCCGACACAAGATCTTCAACGCCGATTGGGTCATCGACGGCCAGCCCCGGCGTGAATCGCTGTTCTCGATGATCCGTACCACGCACGAGAAGCATCCGCGCGGCACGGTGATTGCCTATTCGGATAATGCGGCCGTCATGGAGGGCGCTGCCGTCGAGCGCTTCTACCCGCGCGAAGGATGCGAGTACCGCTACGCGGAAGAGCTCACGCACACCGTGATGAAGGTGGAGACCCACAACCACCCCACGGCGATCTCGCCGTTTCCGGGCGCCTCGACCGGCTCGGGAGGCGAGATCCGCGACGAGGGCGCCACCGGTTGCGGCGCCCGACCCAAGGCGGGGCTCACGGGCTTCACGGTATCGAACCTGCGGCTGCCCGGCTTCGAGCGCGCCTGGGAGCGCAACGGCTTCGGCAAGCCCGGGCGAATCGCCTCGGCGCTGCAGATCATG
>Ga0247825_10003471_pt1 | contig 10402 bp, 9 predicted proteins | sample 13C_Vanillin_Day_FD_194413 | JGI IMG/M metagenome (GOLD analysis project Ga0247825, IMG submission 194413) | Soil microbial communities from agricultural site in Penn Yan, New York, United States - 13C_Vanillin_Day48 | ecosystem: Environmental > Terrestrial > Soil > Agricultural land | place... | reverse complement strand
CAACCTCGATGGACAGGGAGAGGCCGCGCGCGCGAGCGAACGCCTCGGGTTCTTCGCGCATGAACTGCGGAACCTGATCAACACCTCGATCATCGCGTTCGAGGTCCTCAAGACCGGAAACGTTGGCGTCGCAGGAAGCACCGGGGCGGTGCTCCAGCGCGGGCTCGTCGGCATACGCTCGCTCATCTCGCGCTCGCTCGCCGAGGTGCGCCTCATGCAGGGCGTCCAGCACCAGGAGCAGTTCCCGGTTTCCGAATTCATCGACGAGGTCGGCGAGGCCGCAACATTGGAGGCAAACGCCCGGGGTGTCAAACTTGCCGTGCTGCCCGTCGAGGGCGGCGTGTCGATCGAGGCCGACCGGCAGGTTCTCGCCGCGGTCGTGACGAACCTGCTGCAGAATGCGTTCAAGTTCACCCGGCCCCGGACCACCGTCACGCTACGGGTCGGCGCCACCGATGAGCGCGTGTTCATCGAGATCGAGGACGAATGCGGCGGCCTGCCGGGCGGGAACGTTCAGGAACTGTTCCGGCCGTTCGAGCAGCGAAGCGCCGATCGAACGGGCCTGGGTCTTGGCCTCTCGTTCAGCCGGTGGGGCGCGGAGGCGAACAACGGCCGCATCTGCACGCGCAACTTACCTGGCAAGGGGTGCATCTTCACCGTCGACCTGCCGCGGCTCCACGTCTCCGTCGGCGGGCTGGCCTAACTTAACTAGGGGCCGCTCAAAGCGACTTCAGAAATTCCACCAGACCGTTCCAGCGCGATGGCTCGCGCGGAGCACGCCGTTCATTCGGGGCTCCGCCTCCTTCTCTCTGACGTTCGGCCACCGTGACGGCGTCCATCGTGCCGGGTCCCTCCGGGATGCTCGGACTGTTCGCAGCAGCTCTTCCGAATCGCGACAACATGCCGGGTTCGCGCTCGCCGGGAATCGGTCTCCTCGGCGCGACTGACGCGGTGTGTGAGTCGGCCATCGAACGATCCTGGCGGCTTTACGGATACCTGTCTGTGCTTTTCCGCACACCTTGCCGTGTAACTCGTGGCGATCAGTGTGGCTTTTGGCTGCCACCCGTGCGATGATCTCGGGCCACAGATGCCAGCTAAGCCGGCCGCAAAGCCACCTGGGCCGTTCGACGTCCACGCCTTCCTCGACTCCGCCGGGGTTTCGCGCCGAATCGTGCGCTTCGCGCGCGGCGCGGTGGTGTTTGCCCAGGGGTCGCCGGCCAACAGCGTGTTCTACATCCAGGAGGGCGGCGTCAAGCTGTCGGTGTTGTCCTCCGCCGGGAAGGAAGCGGTCGTGGCCATCGTTGGTTCCGGCGATTTCGTCGGCGAAGGCTGCCTGGCCGGGCAGCTGCTTCGCATGGGCACGGCCGCGGCGATGACGGCGACAACGGCGCTGCGGATCTCGAAGCGGGAGATGATGCGGACGTTGCACGAGCAATCGGCGCTCTCCGACCGCTTCATTGCCCACATGCTCGCGCGCAACATTCGCATCGAAGAGGATCTCGTCGATCAGCTCTTCAACTCGAGCGAGAAGCGGCTCGCGCGAACGCTCCTGTTGCTGGCGCGATACGGCAAGGACGACGCGCCGGCGCGAGTGCTGCCGAACCTGTCGCAGGAAACGCTGGCCGAAATGGTCGGCACGACGCGGTCGCGGGTCAACTTCTTCATGAACAAGTTCCGGAAGCTTGGACTCATCGAATACAACGGCGGGCTCAAGATCAACAGCACTCTTCTCAGCATCGTCCTGCACGACTGACACCTCGAGACCGACAGCGTATGTATCGGTCACGGTCGCGGCTTGATCGCGACCGTTGCCAGCAGGTATCCGTGTTTCCTGACGGCCGCCACGTGCCGATCGAGCCAGACGAACGGCCACACCAGCGCCGCCGTCACGACCGACAGCGGACGGCACCAGGAGTGGCACGCGAGGTCGAGGATTCGCAATCCACCGGGAATGAACAGGATCGCCGTCTCCGCCGCCACGCTGAACCCTGCGCGTTCGAGCATCTCCCGCAGCGCCCGCCGCGAGTAGGATTTTTCGTAGCCGTATGCGTATAGCCCCACGGCTTGAAGCGCCGTGGCGAGGAGCGGGCGCAGGAACGGATCGTGGCGGTTCGGCACGCCGATGATCGCGCGCCCGCCAGGCTTCAGCACCCTTGCGATCTCCCTCACGGCTTGCTCCGTCTCGTCGAAGTGCTCGATCGTCCCCATCGAATAGATCGCGTCGAAGCTTGCGTCGCGGAAGGGCAACGCCCGGACGTCGGCGGCTGCCGAGCGGAGCGGGCCCGACTCGCGCGTGAACGCGGCCCTCGCCTGAACGACGGTGGGCTCCGAGATGTCGATGCCGAACGCGAGCGCTCCCCGGTGCGCCGCCCACGCCAGAATTCGCGTGTTCTTCGCCTCGTCCCACAGGTCGGTCTTGAGCACTCGCAAGCCGGCGAGAGGCGGCAGGTGCTCGGTGAACAGGCGCTGTTCGTTGTCCGCGTAATAGCGCGTCGACGCCGCGCCGCCGAGATCCGGAAAGCGCTCGCCGACCCCCGCCCAGAAATCCCGATAGGTGGACGGCCCCGTCACTGCCGATCGCCTCGAACGCTCCATTTCCACGTGCCGAGGGCAAACGACAACGGCCGCCGATCTCCATTGCCCATGACGTCGTCGGCCACCGTCGGCGCTTCAGTGGGATGAAAGGCGAGGATGTGATCGCCGGGATTCACCGTGAGCGGACCGATCTCGTACGTGCGGCGAGATGGCTCGACGACCAATGTCTGCACAGGGCGGCCGTCGAGGCGCACCTCCATGCGCCGTGCACGGTGGAGCGCCGACAGCTCGAGCGCGAGGGTCGCGACGGCGGGGTGCGCCTGTGGGTTAGCGATCGTCCAGTCCGCTCCCTTTCCCATCCATCGCCACGTCCATTCCGCATCGTGCTCGCGCGGAGAGAACCCCGTCATGGACGCCGTATAGATGGCCGGCGCTCGCGCGGTAACCGCGAATACCTCACCATCGTCGAACGTCGCAGCGAGATCCACTCCATCTACCGGGTGCGTGGCGAACCACTGCGCGGCGCTTGTCTCGCGCCGCACGAGCAGGTGCGTCAGGCTCATCGCCGCAAGCTTCTCGGAAAGATTCGGCTCCATGCAGTCGCTCGTGACATTTCCGAGCAGCGTCACGCGATACCCGGTCAGCCACGGAATCGACCCGGACTCCCGATTGAGCGGCGTGCAGTCGAGGGCGCTGATCCGGCCCGGCTGCCTCGCGACCCAGCGGTGCGCCGCCGTGGGCAGCACGTCGCGCCACAACGCCCACGGCGACACTGCGTACTCGCCCGCGGCCAGCACCAGGAGGGCAAGGCACGCAATCTGCGCGCGCCTCGTGCCGGCGCGGCGGAGATAGTCCACACCCAGGCCCGCCAGCAACGCTGCCATGAGCTGCACGACGACGCCGAACCGCGCGTACGATCGGAACATCGGCAGAACGTCGTACAAGAACGCGGAGGGCCGAACGAACGTGATCGTCCCGATGGTGCGCTCTGGCGACAGCGAGCAGAGGAGCGCGAAAGCGGCGACGATGGCGAGAATCGGAACGGGCTCGAGGCACGCCGGCCGCCCGGCCTTTCTCGCGATGTCCCCGCGAACCAGCCACCGAAACGACGCGATCAGCCCGAGCGCGACGATACCCCAGCCGAGGCTGAGCTGCTGCTCGATCAGTCCTTCCCGGACGCCTGCCGCATTCCAGACGCGATGGGCAGTTTCGCCGACGAGCGGATGACCGACCGGCGGAACCAGGTAGCTCCACCACTTCGCGCCATAGCGGAACAAATCGCTGCGTGGGAACGCATACGCCGCAGGATCGACGACGACGTCGCGTGCCGCGTACGAGACGTACGCCATCCCGGCCGCGGCGATGAGCACCAGACTCCCGGCGGTGATAAGCAGCGGGCGCATCGATCCTGCGCCTGTCCGGTGCTTGACCAGCCAATACGCCGCCATGGCGACCGGGGTGATGACGGCCGCGATCAACCCGCCATAAAAATTCGAGAGCGTGACGGCCAGCGCCGCGACGCCAAGAAAGCCGACCGCTGGCAGAGAGGCGTGGTCGAGGCAGCGCCACAACGCAAGCAAATATAGCGGGATCCAATGTGTCTGTGCGATGTGGGGGTGATAAGCCGCGTGCGCCACATGGAATGGAGAGAACGCGTAGGCCATCGCAGCGACAGCCGCTCCCGACCGCAGTAGTCCCAGATGACGGGCAAGCAGATACGCGGCCGCCGCGGCCAGTGGGAAGCTGAGGAGGACGAGCCAGTTATAGGCGGCCACGCCACCTGAAAGGCGGGCAAGCAGCGCTCCAATGAGGTCGGTGAGGGGCTGCGAATACACGCCGATTGTGACGGGACGCTCGAATTGCGCCATCGCGGTGAATGGGTCGTGGTGGCGCCCCACGATTTCCATCCCGAAGACGCGCTCGGACGGCGCGCGCAGGACCGGGGCAGCGATCGCCACGGTGACGATCGTGGCGAGTGCCAGAACGGCCGAGACCTCAGCGCCGCGGCCGGCCAACGTTGACCACCGCGGCGACGATCAGCAAGGGGCCGACCACCGCCCAGCCGCGGACGTCGCGCACGTGCGCCGCAACCCCGGAATAGTTGGCGAGGGCGTGCAGTGCGAGCAAACCGGCTGTCTGTGTGAGTTGGAGGGCCGCGAGCCCGGCGAGGAAGCGCTTCCAACCGACGGCCACGAACGCCGCGACCCAGAGCGCGAGATAGAGGCCGATCTGGAACGCGGGAAGGAGCGCGATCGCGCCCTGCTGGTCTTCGAGCGGCGGACCCGCCGGATATGCGACGACGCGCGTGTAGAACGGGCCAAGGAGATAGACGAACCCGACGCCCACGGTAAGGCCGACGAGGGCATGGCGCAGGGCCGCGCCCTGGCCGTGGCGCCACAGCGCAGCGAGCAATACCACCACCGCGCCGAGGAGCAATTGATAGAAGGCATGCACGAGGAACAGCGGCGAGGCGACCACCGCAGCAGGGAGCGCCACGACGAGGAGCCGCACGATGCCAAGGGCGATGAAGAGCGGCGCGGCGGCGACGACGCCCAGGATCAGGCGCCGCCATGTCGTCGAATAGGTACAGATGGCTGCCAGGTAAACCGGGAGCAGCGGCGTGGAGATGCACTCCTGGGTGACGAGGAACCCGCCGCGGGGCGTCCACAGCACGTTGGCCGCCGCGTGCGCACTGACGCCGACGCCGCTCAGGATCGACGCGGCCGCGCGCGCGATGAAAGCGGCCAGCGCGAGCACGCCGGCACTCTCGAGATAAAGCGGCGAGGCCGCGACGAACAAGAGAAGGAATGCCGCGGCGAAAAGGGCGAACCGGCGCGTTGGTTGCGGGCGCTCCCCGACGGACGGACCGGCCGCGACCGCTTTTTCTGCCAGCGCCTGACGGCGATCCGCCAGAAGCATCCATCCAAACACATATCCGGCGATCGCCAGCATGAGGACGGCGGGCCAGATGTAGAGGTGAAGCGTGTTGAACCACGCCGGCGATGCGGCCGCCCGTCCGAGGGTCCCAATCCGCACGATGTTGAGCCCGATGATCAGGACGGCGCCCACGGCAGCCCCCGCGAAGCGTCGTCGCCACTGCACTGGATAGGCGAAGACAGCGCCAAGGAAGAGCGCCATCGCGTCTGCGCCGCTGCACGCAAGCGTGACCTCGACCGGAAGAGCCGGTGTGCCGAACATCCCCACCGCCGCCGCTCCCTGCGCGCGGGTGAACGGCAAGACAGCGTGCGCCTCGATCCAGCTCAGGCGGAGCACGCCGAAGAAGCCGAGGCTCCACGCTACCGCCCGCCCCGCGAATTTAGCTGCGTCCGTCCGGGCGGCGGCCGTGTCCGTCGGCACGGGGGATCTCCTGCAGGGTGACATGTTGGGCGCCGAAGGAACGGCGCAGCTCGTCAATAGCCTCACGGCTCCTGAGCCTTGTCGAGCAGGAAAAGATGTCGATGTTCACCGTTCCCGTTTCCGGCCAGGTGTGGAGCACGGCATGGGATTCGGCGAGGATGAATACACAGGTGAGGCCGGCCCCTGGAAAGGCGTGGGATACGCCGTGGACGATCGTCGCGCCGGCGCGGCACAGCGCCGCGCCGAAGGCCGCAGTAATTTCTTCAGGCCTGAGCTTCGATAGACCTTCGCACTCTGCGAGATCGACCGAGTAGAGCGCGGGCGGGACATGTGTATCCATCCAATTACGACGCTATCGGAGTCGCAGTCCCCGGCACTGTTCAAAAGTGAACAGTAGCCGAAATCACGAGTTCGTATTCTACCGATTGCCGGAATTCGTCAATGTCGCGAAATTGCGCTGCGCGCCAATTTTTACCCAGGAGCCTCTCATGCCGGGCAAATCCGTTCGTCTCGTCTCGGGCGTAGCACTCGCCGCCCTTCTCAGCGGCGTGGCTGTCGTCCGGGCCCAGACGACGCTCGGGACGGCCCAGGCCTTCGCAGTCCTTGGGGCTTCGACCGTCACCAACACCGGCCTGACCACGGTCACTGGAAATCTGGGCGTCAGCCCGGGTTCGGCTGTCGTCGGCTTCGGTGGCCCGCCTAATGGAACTGTCGTGGGCACGATCCAGGCAATGAATGCCGTGGCGCTTCAGGCGCAGAACGATACCACCACCTATTACAATTTGCTCGAGAACGCGCCGTGTACCCTGGTGTTGACGGGGCAAGACCTGGGAGGAATGATTCTCACCTCCGGGGTTTACTGCTTTGCGTCGTCGGCTCAGTTGACCGGTGTCCTGACGCTCAACGCCCAGGGAAATCCAGCTGCCACTTTCGTTTTCAGGATCGGGAGCACGCTGACGACGGCAAGCGGCTCGTCTGTTCTCATGATCGGCGGCGGGAACCCATGCGGCGTGGGCTGGCAGATCGGCAGCTCCGCCACACTCGGAACGACCACGTCGTTCATCGGCAACCTGGTCGCCCTGACGAGCATCACCTTGAACACCGGGGCGAACATCCTCGGGGGGAGAGCGCTGGCAAGGGGCGGCGCCGTGACGCTGGACACGAACAATATCACCTTCGCCCCTTGCGCCGTTGCGGGACCTATTCCTCCCGTGCCAACGCTTTCGACGTGGGCGCTCATTGCGCTCACCGGTCTTCTGGCACTGGCGGGGTTCGCGACGTTGCGTAAGAGACAGTCTCTATAAGCGGGCAGCACTGCAGACCTCGAAAGGTCGCTACGGGCCTTGACAGAAACGCGCTTCCGCCAGGCTTTTCTACTCCTTCTGGTCACGGCTATCTCGGCCGCGTTCGTCGCCATGATCCGCGCGTTCCTTCTGACGATCCTGCTGGCGGCTATCTTCACCGGCCTGGTCTATCCGGTCTATGAGTGGCTGGTCCGCCGGTTTCGCGGCCGCGAGGCACTGGCCGCAATCGCTACGCTCGTGCTGATGCTGGCGACCGTGATTGTGCCGCTGCTCCTGGTGCTCGGCGCCGGCGCGAACGAAGCGCTGCGCGTCACCGAGACCATCGGGCCGCGCCTCGAACAGCTGGTGGAACAGCCGGGCGAGCTCAACCGGCTCTTGCGGGCCGTCCCCGGCTACTCGCGGGTCGAGCCTTACCGGGCACAGATCCTCACCAAAGCAGGCGAGCTCGTCGGCAGCACGAGCGCGTTTCTCTTCGCCGCGCTTTCGGCGACCACGCGCGCCACGGCGGTCTTCATCTTTCAGTTCCTCGTCCTGCTCTACACGATGTTCTTCTTCCTGACGGGCGGCCCGGGTCTGCTCCGCGGAATTCTCGCGTACCTACCGCTCACCGAAGCCGACAAGGAACGGATGCTGGAGAAATTCGTGTCGGTGACCCGTGCGACGCTGAAGGGCACGATCCTGATCGGCGCCGCTCAGGGAATTCTTGGAGGGCTGGCGTTCTGGGCCGCGGGACTCGACGGCGCGATCTTCTGGGGGACGGTGATGACGGTCCTGTCGATTATTCCCGGCATCGGCAGTGCGCTCATCTGGGTGCCGGCGACGATCATCCTCATCACCACGGGCGAGGTCTGGCGCGGCATCGCCCTCGCGTTGTTCTGCGCGCTCATCGTCGGAAGCGTGGACAACCTGCTGCGGCCGATGCTGGTCGGCCGGGACATCCAGATGCACGAACTGCTGATCTTCTTCTCCACGCTCGGCGGCCTCATGCTGTTTGGCGCGATGGGCTTCATTCTGGGCCCCATCCTGGCGGCGCTGTTCGTCACGGCGTGGGAGATGTTTGGTACCGCATTCAGCAGCGCGCTCTCGGAACCGGAATCCGGCACGCGATAAGTGGCCACGAGTGCAAGTCGCTGGCCGAGAACGGCCATCTCATCAAGAAGTACGACGCGACCTCGGGGCGACACACTCGCCCGATCAGTTCAACCCACCGGCTCTTCGACTTCGGCCAATACGCCCACGCTCTCCCGGGCCGCCCGTCCGGAGGGCTGCCAGTCGACGAGCCTGCCCTCTCGCGGGATCCGAAGCGAGACGGGTTGGACATTCGAATCGAGCGGCACCGGTTTGCGGGGGTTCGCGTAAACGGCGTGCTTGCCGTGCTCCTTGTACCATTCGGCAACGGTCGCGTTCTGGTGCATTTTTTCGACGATCTGCCTCCAGCCCACGCCGGTGTTATAAGCACAGAACGAGATCTCTCCCATCTGCGTCGCGTACGGGATGATGCACATCTCGGTGCGCCTGAAGTCGTACGTCCAGAGATCCTGGAACCACATTCCGGCGACGAACATCAGCAGCCACTCGTCCTGCTTGCGGTCGCCGTTCTGGGAGGCGCCGAGCGTTCCGCCGAGATGACCGCCGCTTTGCTTGTCGTACTTCTTGAGCAGGTCGATCAGCCGGAAGCCGCGTGGCGACTTGCCGGGCGTGTAGTTGCGCAGGAGGCTCAGCGCCGCCTGCAGCTTGGTGAGCCCGGGACCGCGCGCGCTGTCCGCGATCGTTCGGGCATCCTCCAGGAACTGCTCGACGTTGACGAAGGCTCCAAGCGGCGCCCACTCACGCGTGCGCTTGCTGACCATGAAGGCCGTACCGATCCCGCAGTCCGGATGACAGCCGCATTTCAAGGTGCCCCAGTCCGCGCCCGGTCCATTGACGAGGTCGGTGACGTCCGAGAGCGAACTGGAGGCCGACAGCGGAAACCAGTCGCGGAGCGGCTCCGTGACACCCGTCTGCGTCTTGAGGTCCTCGGCCAGATGCGAGAGCGTGTAGCGCTTCCGGTGGCGGTCCGCGTCCGAGATGTCTTCGTCCCGGCCCGTGAACGACACGGGCTGGAACGACACGAAGCTGATCTTGTCGCAATTTTCCAGGGCGAACTTGACGATTGAGCCGACCTGGTCGTTGTTGACGGTGTTGACGACCGTCACGACGAGGCAGACGTCGATCCCGGCGGCGTGGCAGTTTTCGATCGCCCGCAGCTTGACGTCAAAGAGGTTCTCCACCTTCCGGTGAGCGTTCGCCGCCTCCCCCACACCATCGAACTGCAAGTACGCGATCCGCATGCCTGCCTGGCGCGCGGCCTTCGCGAACTCCCGGTCCTGGGCGAGGCGAATTCCATTGGTCGCCGCCTGGACGCTGAAGTAGCCGATGCTGGTCGCATACCGCACGGCGTCGAGGAAGATCGGCGAAATGGTGGGCTCGCCTCCGGAGAACTGCACCGTCATCTGCCGCCGCGGCTTGACGGTCAGCGCATCGTCGAGCAGCTGCTTCACGTCGTCGAGCGTCAGCTCGTGGACGTAGCCGACCTGATTCGCGTCCATGAAGCAGGGGTCGCACATCATGTTGCAGCGGTTGGTCAGGTCGATCGTCAGCACCGCTCCGCGCCCGTGCTTGATGGAGGACGTGCCGTGGTTGTGCAGTTTGTCCGTCATCGCATCGAAGTCCCGTCCCGGGAAGAGACTCTCGATCCGGCGCAGGAATTCGGGGCTGATCGCCAGCGTGTCGGTGAACGTTCCGTGCTGCGGACAGGTCTTCTCGACCACCACCTTGCCGTCGCGCTCGACGATATGGGCTTTGATTTCGCCGACGTTCTGTTCGACGAGAGAGGAAATCGACTGCTCTCCGTCCAGAATCCGAGCCCGGGCCTCGCGCACGCAAGTGGGGCAAAGCGAATCGGTTGTCCTCGGCCAGCCGAGCTGCGGCCTGGAACGCTCCGCGCTTTTCATGAGCGGGGCCGCCGCCCACCTGGGCTGGAAGGATGGTGACGGGAATTGCCGGTTAACGGCCTGAAACAGCGGCCATGCGAGCCGTGCGCCGTAGGTTACAGCTATCTCGACAGGTCTCCACACGTTCATCCGATCGATCTCCCTGGGAAGAGCTCGCACGGCATGCCGAGGGGATGCTGCCCGCAGCTGAGAAAACAGCGCGAACTATAGCAC
>Ga0247825_10003470_pt1 | contig 10402 bp, 8 predicted proteins | sample 13C_Vanillin_Day_FD_194413 | JGI IMG/M metagenome (GOLD analysis project Ga0247825, IMG submission 194413) | Soil microbial communities from agricultural site in Penn Yan, New York, United States - 13C_Vanillin_Day48 | ecosystem: Environmental > Terrestrial > Soil > Agricultural land | place... | reverse complement strand
GCCACCTGCGAGTCGGTGGACGCGGCCGCGCGTCAGGTGATCGCCGCCGCGGGCTTCGGGCCCGGCTACCGGGTGCCCGGACTGCCGCACCGGACCGGGCACGGCATCGGGATGGACGGGCACGAGTGGACCTACTTCGTCCGGGGCAACACCACCAAGCTGGCCCCGGGCATGTGCTTCAGCGACGAGCCCACCATCGCCATCTACGGCGAGTTCGGGATCCGGCTGGAAGACTGTCTCTACATCACCGAAGACGGACCCAGGTTCTTCTCGGCCCAGAGTCCCGCGATCGACCGGCCGCTGGCGTGAGACGGCCGTGGTACCCTTGACGGGTCGTCCCGCCGCCCTGTATAGATATTCAGACCTATGAATCGCCGCCCGAATCGCCTCGCGATCATTCCGCTCCGCCTCCCCCCGGGAGACGGCGCGCGCGCACGCGGGTAGCGGACCACCCAGCCAGCAGCGAGACGCGGCCTCTCTCCCGAGAGGCCGCGTTCGCTTTTGGGGGATCAGGATGCCTACGGGGACGCTTCTCCAGCTGTACGACACGACCCTGCGGGACGGGACCCAGCGCGAGGGACTCTCCCTCTCCGTGGACGACAAGCTCAAGATCACCCGCGCCCTCGACCGGCTCGGCGTCCACCTGATCGAGGGCGGCTGGCCGGGGTCCAACCCGAAGGACGCGGAGTACTTCCGCCGGGTGCGGGAGCTGCCGCTCGCGACCGCGCGGATCGCGGCCTTCGGCAGCACCCGGCGGGCCGGAGCCGGCTGCGAGGAGGACCCCGGCATCCGCGCGCTGGAGGAAGCCGCCACGCCGGTGGTGACCCTGGTGGGCAAGACCTCCACCCTGCACGTGGACCGGGTGCTGGAGACCACCCGGGCCGAGAACCTCCGGATGGTGAGCGAGAGCGTCGCCTGGTTCAAGCAGCTCGGCCGCGAGGTGATCTACGATGCGGAGCACTTCTTCGACGGCTGGCGCCTCGACCCGGCGTACGCGCTCGAGACCATCGTGGCCGCCGCCGAGGCGGGTGCCGATCGGGTCGTGCTCTGCGACACCAACGGAGGGGAGCTGCCCGAGGTAGTGGCCGACCGGATCGCCGAGCTCCGCGCCGAGCTCGAGGTGCCCCTCGGCATCCACCCCCACAACGATGCCGGATTGGCCGTGGCCAACGCGCTCGCGGCGGTACGGGCCGGCTGCGGACAGGTGCAGGGAACGATCAACGGCTACGGTGAGCGCTGCGGCAACGTGGACCTCGTCCCGGTCGTGGCGACGCTCCAGCTCAAACTGGGGATTCCGGTCCTGCCGCCGGATGCGCTCCGCCGGCTCACCGAGGTGTCGCACTACGTGGCGGCGGTGGCCAACCAGCATCCCGACCCCCACGCGCCCTACGTGGGCCGGAGCGCGTTCGCCCACAAGGGCGGCATCCACGTCGCCGCCATCGCCAAGGTGCCCGAGAGCTACCGCCATGTGGACCCGGAGGACGTGGGGAACGTCACCCGCGTGGTGGTGAGCGAGGTCGCCGGACGGCGGAATGTCCGGCTCCGGGCGCGGGAGCTGGGGCTGCCCGTCACCGGCGCCGAGACCGCCGTCCTCCAGCGGATCAAGGAGCTGGAGCACCAGGGCTTTCAGTTCGAGGCCGCGGAGGGATCGTTCGAGATGCTGCTGCGCCGCATGGCGCCCGACTACCGCGCGCCCTTCGTGCTCGACGACTTCACGGTCATCGTCGAGAAGCGGGGCGGGGGAGGGACCCGGGCGCAGGCCACCGTCAAGCTGCGCGTGGGCGATGCGGTGATGCATACGGCCGCCGAGGGAGACGGCCCGGTGAGCGCGCTCGATCGGGCGGTCCGGAAGGCGCTGCTCCCGCACTATCCCGGACTCGAGGCGGTGCGCCTGGTGGACTACAAGGTGCGCATCGTGGACGAGCACCTGGGGACCGCGGCCCGTCCCCGCGTCATCATCGAGACCGCCCGGGGCGCCGAGCGCTGGAGCACGGTCGGGTGCTCGGAGAATATCATCGAGGCGAGCTGGCTGGCGCTCTGCGACGCGCTTGAACTCGCGCTGCTCCGCCGGCTGGCCGACGACTGACCGTTGGAACCACGGGTGGGGTGTTAGGCGTTCTCCCTCCGGTAGCGCAAGCAAGGCCTGGTCAAGAGGTTCCCTGAGGGGGGCGGGTAACGGCTCGAGGCACGCTGGGCTTAGGGGCCGGCCGGGCCAACCTGGTACCGCGCTGAGACGCGACGGATCAAGAGGGCTGGTCGATCCTCACAGCGGCAAGTTGCTGAGAGGTGCCACCTTGGGGATCGAAGGGGGGATAGATCATGGCGCTGGCTGCAACTCGCCATGATGGAAAATCCGCCGTATCATAGCCTCGGAGACCGTCTTCGCGCACCCGACGCTCGCGAAGTCACTGAACAACCTCTTTACACTCGAGGGGGAATGAGTCCTACCCTGGCTCCGGGTCGCGTGGACCGCGATACCATCGCCGAGCGGCTGACCGAGGCGCGCGCGCGGACCTTCCATCTGGTCGCGCCGCTCACCGACGACGAGCTCCGGATGCAGCACGACGTGCTCATGAGCCCGATCCTCTGGGATCTGGGGCACATCGCGCATTTCGAGGAGCTCTGGCTCACCCGCAACCTCGACGGGCCCATCGAGTTCGTCGAGATGCCCGGGATGTTCAATCCCTTCGAGCACCCCCGCGCCAAGCGCGGCGCGCTGCCGCTCCCGGGCCTGACCGAGTGCCGCGCCATCATGGAGGAGATCCGCGGACGGGTACTGGCCCGCCTCGCCACGGTGGAATTCGACGACGCGGTTCCGCTGCTGCGCGACGGCTACGTGTACGACATGGTGCTGCAGCACGAATACCAGCACAACGAGACCATGCTGCAGACGCTGCAGCTGAAGCTGGGCCGGCCCTATGCGCCGTACGCCGGGTTCGACCTGCCGCGCGGCCCCGCGTCACCCCGCCAACGCGGCGCCATGGTGCGCTTTCCGGGCGGCACCGTGACCGTGGGGACGGACGATCGCGCTTCGGCGTACGACAACGAGCGTCCACGCCACCGGGTCGAGGTCGCAGCCTTCCGGATCGACGTGGATCCGGTGAGCAACGGCGACTTCCTGATCTTCATCGGCGCGGGCGGGTACCAGACCCGGGAATACTGGTCGGAGGCGGGCTGGGCCTGGCTCCAGGAAGCCCGGGTGAGCGCGCCCAAGTACTGGTTCCTCGAGGAGGACCGCTGGATGACGCGCACGATGGACCGGGTGGGTCCGGTGGATCCGAGCCATCCCGTGTGTCACGTCTGCTGGCACGAGGCGGAGGCGTTCGCCCGCTTCGCGGGGAAGCGCCTGCCCAGCGAGATCGAGTGGGAGGTGGCCGCCACCTGGGACCCGGCCGCCGGGGCCGCGCGCACCTACCCGTGGGGCGAGGAGCCGGCCGGTCGTCATCTGGCCAACTTGGATCAGCTCGGATTCGGCACCGCGCCGCTCGGCGCGTATCCCCGGAACGTCTCGCCGCTGGGCTGCGCCGGAATGATCGGCGACGTCTGGGAGTGGACGGCGAGCGACTTCGGACCCTGGCCCGGGTTCGAGGCCTTCCCCTATCCCGAATACTCCCAGGTCTTCTTCGGCAGCGAATACAAGGTGCTGCGCGGGGGCTCCTGGGCGACCCGGCCGGGTGCGATCCGGGGCACCTTCCGCAACTGGGACTACCCCATCCGCCGCCAGATCTTCAGCGGCTTCCGGTGCGCGCGCGATGATTAAGCCGACGACTCGATACGGCCAGGCCACCGCGCGGGCGCAGGCTCAGCGGGCCGATCCCCGCATGGTGGCGGAGGTCGCCGAGGGGCTGGCGCTCCCGCAGAAGGAGCTCCCGCCCAAGTACTTCTACGACCAGCGCGGGTCGGAGCTGTTCGAGGCGATCACCCGGCTCCCGGAGTACTACCAGACCCGGACCGAGCGCACGCTGTTGACGAGCTGGATGCCGGAGCTGATCACCCGGCTGGGCACGCGCACGCTGGTCGAGCTGGGTGCCGGGAACGCCGAAAAAAGCCGGATCATCCTGAACGCAATGCGCGCGGCGGGCACCGCGGAGCTGTACGTGCCGATCGACGTGAGCGCCACGTTCCTGGCGCAGACCGCGGCCGGGCTCCGGCGGGAATACCCCGGGCTGTTGGTCGAGCCGGTGGTGGCCGACATCGCAGAGGAGCTCCGGCTGCCGCGGCGTCCGCCCAGCCCGGCGCTGATCGCGTTCATCGGCGGCACGATCGGGAACTTCTACCCGACAGCGGCGATCCGCCTGTTGGCGCGGGTCCGGGCCGCCATGGCGCCGGACGATCGTTTCCTGATGGGCGTGGACCTGCGGAAGGACGTCGCGCGGATCGAGGCGGCGTACAACGACGCCCAGGGCGTCACCGCGGAGTTCAACCGCAACATGCTCCGGGTCTTGAACGACGAGCTCGGCGCGGACTTCGATCCGTCGGAGTTCGAGCATTGGGCGTTCTACGACCGCGACGCGCACTGGATCGAGATGCATCTGGTCGCCCGGGAGCCCCAGCGGGTCACCATTCCGGGCATCGGCGCCGTTCAGTTCGCGCGTGGTGAGACGCTCCGCACCGAGATCAGCGCCAAGTACGACGAGGCGAGCGTCGCCGAGCTGTTCCAGGCGGCGGGCCTCCGGCTCGAGGCCTGGCGCAGCGACGCCGACCGGCTGTTCGGCCTGGCGGTCGGATCGCCTGCGTGACGCGCACCAGCGTCCGCGCCCTCGCGGCCGATCTGGCCGAGCGCATCTTCGCCGCGCCCGCGAGCGCTTCGCTCACGACCCGGCGCGTAGGGGCCGAGGTCGAGCTGATCCCGGTGGATGCGACCACCGGACGCCGGGCGGCCATCGAGGGGCCGGGGGCTACGTTGCCGTTCCTCCGCCGCTTCGGCGCCCGCGCCGGGTGGCTCGAGACCCGGACCGCCAAGGACACGCCCTGCTTCGCGCTGCCGGCCGACGGCGCGCTCACTTTCGAACCTGGCGGCCAGCTCGAGTACAGCTCCCCACCGTGCCCCTCCCCGAGCATTCTCCTGAGCCTGCTGCGCGATACCATCGTGCCGCTCCGCGCGGCGGCCGCGAGCGAGGGGATCGACCTGCTCACCGTTGGGCTGGATCCGGCCAACTCCCTGGAGCGTGCGCCCCTGCTGCTGCACAACCGCCGCTACGCCCGGATGGCCGAGTACCTGGCCAGCGTGAGTCCGCACGGCGGTCGGATGATGCGGCAGACCGCCGCGCTTCAGATCAGTCTGGACCTGGACGATGAGCCGTGGCTACGGTGGCGGGTGCTCAACGCGGCGGCGCCGTACGTGACAGCCATCTTCGCCAACTCTCCGCTGTACGACGGGGAGCCGACCGGGTATCGGAGCACGCGGGCCGCGGTGTGGCGGGCGCTCGACCCGGCGCGAACCGGGCTCCCGTGGGCGGAGGACGATCCGGTACGCGCCTATCTGGATTTCGCGCTGGCCGCCCCCGCGATGCTCTTCCCTACGCTCGGGGGAGCGTACCGCAGCTTCGGCGAGTGGCTCCGGCGGGCCGAGCCGAGCCCCGACGAATGGTACGAGCACCTCACCACCTTGTTCCCCGAGGTGCGGCCACGGGGCCACTTCGAGCTCCGCTCCTGCGCCGCGCTGCCGCCACGCTGGTACGCGGCGCCGCTCGCGCTGGCCGTGGGGATCACCTACGATCCGGGCGCGATGCGCGCGGCCGCCGAGCTGCTCGGCCCGCCCGACCCCGGGCTGCTCGAGCAGGCCGGCCGAGTGGGCCTGGGCGACCCGCTCATCGGGCGCGTCGCGACGGAGCTGGTGGACATCGCGCTCCGCGGCTGCGCCGACCTCGGGCCCGGCTACTTCCATCCCGCCGATCTCGAGCAGGCGCGGGTCTTTTTCGATTGTTACACCAGGCGGGGCCGGAGTCCGGCCGACGACGCGGTGGAAGCGGTTCGCGCCGCGTAAGGCTCAGCCCACGAAGCTCCGTTCCGGATCCTCTCCGCAGCCACTCCAAACCAGCCCCACATAGCCGCCGCTCGCGAGGGTGAGATGAATCTCGCCCGAGGCGATCTTGCGCTCGGTCGTGCAGGAGGCGTCCCACACCAGGGGCGCCACCGTGCTCACGGTGAAGGTGCGGCTCCGTCCGGCTCGGCTCCAGGTCAGCGTGCCGCTTTCGGTGAAGGTGCCGTCGGGCAGCGGTTCCCCACGCTCGAGCGACGCCCCCGCGGCCGGGGTGAACTGCAGCAGCAGATTGTGGCTCACGGTGCCCTGCGGACGCGCCGGATAGGTGCGGACCACGGTGATGGTGTTGCTGAGGCTCAGACCGGACGCGTTCCCGGTCAATACGCGGGTGCCGTTCCGGACGGCGGTGAAGCTGCGCGCGCCGGCCGGGCCGGTGAACGCCCGGGTAAAGTCCTCCAGGGTCGCCTGGTAAGCGAAATCCGCCGCCATGGGCGTGGGATCGCTCAGGACGATGGTGCCGGTCACGTCCAGTGTCCCGCCGCGATAGCCGGTGAAGTGGCACGCGGGCAGCGCGTAGGTGAAGGTCGCGTGATCGGGGGCGCCGTCGTGATCGGTGTCGGTCAGGTCGTCCACAGTCGCGCATCCACGCGCGACCGGCTCGACCGCGAGCGAAGCCTGCTCGCCCTCGTCGGCGACCGCGTCGCCGATATCCGCCGCCTCGGCGCTGGGAATGGCGTCGTCGGACGGGGCGCTGCCGTCGCTGCAGGCTCCGAGCCACAGCACGAGCATCGTTCCGGCGACGGCGCAGCCGAGCGCGCTCCATCGGTTGCCGATCATGGCCCGACTCCTTGACCGAAGGTGATGTCCGGGGAATGCCTCTGGCTGACGCGGGCCCGGCCACCGCGTTAAGGCGGGGCTCCCGGACCGTCGCCTGATCGGGGTGTGATCCGCGTGGCGCGCGGCCCCGCTCCGCTTGCACATTACGGGTACCCCCGTCGGGAGCTCTCGTGCAGGCGATTCGCGTCCATCGGTTCGGCGGCCCCGAGGTGCTCCGGGTGGAGGATCTCCGGATCCCCGAGCCCGGCGCGGGCGAGGCGCTGATCAAGGTCGAAGCCGCGGGCATCAACTTCGTCGACGTATATCACCGAGACGGCCGGTATCCGGGGCACCTGCCGCTCACCCTCGGCCGGGAGGCTGCCGGCACGGTCGAGCGGGTCGGGGCGGGAGTCACCACCTGCCGTCCCGGTGACCGGGTGGTCTCCGAGACGGTGCGCGGCGGGTACGCCCAGTATGCGCTGGCGGCGGCCGAGCGGCTGGTGCCCGTCCCCGACCAGGTGAGCTCGCGCCAGGCCGCGGCCGTTCTCCTCCAGGGGATGACCGCCCATTACCTGGCCTACGCTACCTACCCGCTGGCGCCGGGTGACACCTGCCTGGTCCATGCTGCCGCCGGGGGACTCGGCCTCCTGCTCTGCCAGATCGCCAGCCGGATCGGCGCCCGGGTGATCGGCACCGTCTCGACCGAGGACAAGGCGGTGCTCGCCCGGCGGGCCGGCGCGCACGAAGTCATTCTCTACACCAGGATCGATTTCCTGGACGAGGTCCGCCGGCTCACCGGCGGCGCCGGCGTGCAGGTGGTGTACGACTCGGTGGGTCGCACGACCTTTCTCAAGGGTCTCGATTGTCTGACCCGGCGCGGCATGATGGTGCTGTGCGGCCAGTCGAGCGGGCCGGTCGAGCCGTTCGATCCCCAGCTGCTCAACTCCAAGGGGTCCCTCTTCCTGACCCGGCCAACGCTGGCGCACTACACCGCGACCCGGGCCGAGCTGCTCGAGCGGGGGAACGAGGTGCTGCGGTGGGTGGCGGAAGGAGCGCTCGAGGTCCGGATCGGCGGCGACTTTCCACTGGCGCAGGCGGCGGACGCCCATCGCGAGCTCGAGGCCCGCCGCACCACCGGCAAGGTGCTGCTCATCCCATGAGCGAGCCGGTTCCGGCCCTGGTATCCACCGCATGGCTGGGTGAGCGGCTGAGCTTGCCGCACCTCCGCGTGGTGGATGCCTCGTGGTATCTCCCCAGTGCCGGACGCGAGGCCGAGGCCGAGTACCTGGCGGGTCACATTCCCGGCGCGAGCTTCTTCGATCTGGACGCCAACAGTGACCGCTCGACCGACCTGCCGCACATGTTGCCCGAAGCGGACGTTTTCGCCCGACGCATGTCGAAGCTCGGCATCGGCGACGAGGACGACATCGTGGTCTACGACGGGTCCGGCTCCAACCTGAGCGCGGCCCGCGCGTGGTGGATGTTCCGCGCCTTCGGCCACGATCGGGTCGGGGTGCTGGACGGCGGGATCGCGCGATGGCGGCGGGAGGGTCGTCCGCTCGAGACCGGACCGGTCGTGCGCCCGGCCGCCCGCTTTTCCGCCCGGCTCCGTCCCGGCCAGGTCCGCACTCTGGATGAGATGCTGGCGCTCACCCGGGCCGGTACCGAGCAGATCGTGGACGCCCGACCGGCCGGCCGCTTCGCGGGCCGGGACCCTGAGCCACGCCCCGGGCTCCGCGGCGGACACATTCCGGGGAGCCTGAGCGTGCCCTCCACCTCCCTGGTGGACACCGAGGGGTTGCTGCTCCCGCCCGACGAGCTGCGGCGGCGGTTCGAGTCGGCCGGGGTCGATCCGACGCGTCCGGTGGTCGCGACCTGCGGCTCGGGGACCAGCGCCTGCGCCGTGCTCTTCGCGCTCCACCTGCTCGGCCAGCCGAGGTCCGCGTTGTACGACGGTTCGTGGAGCGAATGGGGCCGGCGCGCAGACCTCCCGATCGCGACCGGAGACGCCGGATGATCAGCGGGGTCGGTTGCATCGCGCTGTTCCTGCTGCCGTTCGCTGGGGTCGGAGTGTTCGCGGCGGTGCAGGCCGTCCGCATGATCGCGCTGGGCGACTGGGGACAGGCCGCGGTCTTCGGCCTCTTCGCGATCACCTTCGGCGGCGTCGGCATCGGCGGGCTCATCGCGCTGGCGAGGGGACGCCGCCGGCTTGCCGAGGCGGAGGCCGCCAAGGCTCGACATCCCGACGAGCCCTGGCTGTGGCGGCCGGACTGGGCCGCGGGCCGGATCGAGGACAGCAACCGCACGGCGGCGCGGTTCGCCTGGGTCTTCGCGGCGTTCTGGAACCTGGTGAGCCTTCCGGCCGGCTACTTCGGCGTTCGAGCCGCGGTGGAGCAGGGGAACCGGGCTGGACTGGTGGCGCTGCTCTTTCCGGTTGCCGGGGTCGGGCTCCTGATCTGGGCCGCGCGGATCAGCGCCAGGCTCCGTCGCTTCGGCGTGAGCCGGCTCGAGCTCGAGACCCGACCCGCCGCCGTCGGACGCTCGCTGGCGGGCACCGTCACGGCCCCCCTGTCCCTCATGCCTGCCGGCGGGTTCCGGGTCGTGCTCAGCTGCATTCGGCGAGTCACCAGCGGCTCGGGCGACGATCGCTCCACCAGCGAGCGGATCCTGTGGCAGGAGGAGCAGCAGGTTGCCGGCCGCGCGTCTCGGACCGCCCAGGACATGGCCACGACGGTGCCGGTGCGCTTCCCGCTTCCGGGAGACGCCCTGCCCTGCGACGACCGGAATCCGCGCGACACGGTGCTCTGGAGGCTGGAGGTCTCGGCCGACGTGCCCGGCGTGGACTACGCCGCCGCCTTCGAGGTCCCGGTGTTTCGGACCGGGGACAGCGACCAGCCGCGCACCGAGGCGGAGACGACCGCGGCGCAGGCCATCGCCGAGCCGGTCGCGCATTTCGAGCCGGGTCCCGAGTGTCGCATCCAGGTGACCCGGAACCGCCGGGGGACCGAGATCGTCTTTCCGCCCGCCCGGAACCGCGGCGCCGCGGTCGGCCTCACGCTGTTCCTGTTCCTCTGGCTGGGCGCGATCGTCGCGATGGTTCTCTTGGGCGCGCCGGTGGTGTTTCCCATCGTGTTCGGCCTGTTCGCGGCCCTGCTGATCCGGGCGGCGCTGGATCTGTGGCTCGGCGTCTCCCGGGTGACCGCGGGAGACGGGTCGGTGAGCGTCGCGAGCGGATTGATCACCGCGGGCCGGGAGCGACGGGTGCCGTTACCCGAGGTGGCGGAGGTCGTGACCCGGATCGGGATGCAGGCCGGAGGAACTCCGTACTACGACGTGGTCGTGGTGCGGCGGGATGGAAAGAAGGTCGTCGCGGGCCGAGGGATCCGGGACAAGCGCGAGGCCGAGTGGGTGGCCGGCTTGATTCGCGAGAGCGTGAATCCGAAGGCCCGCGACGGCTAGCGGGTCATGGCGCGGCGCCGGGCATGGGCGACGCCAGGTTTCCGCAGGCGATGATCGTCGCCATGTTGTTCGCCGAGGCATGGACGTTGATGTAGTACTGCCCCGACGTCGGCATCGCGACCGGCAGGTCGGCGGTCGCCGTCG
>Ga0247825_10003467_pt1 | contig 10405 bp, 7 predicted proteins | sample 13C_Vanillin_Day_FD_194413 | JGI IMG/M metagenome (GOLD analysis project Ga0247825, IMG submission 194413) | Soil microbial communities from agricultural site in Penn Yan, New York, United States - 13C_Vanillin_Day48 | ecosystem: Environmental > Terrestrial > Soil > Agricultural land | place... | reverse complement strand
GGCCTTGCACTCCCCCTTCCCTACCCAATGGCCGCAAGCGTCATGGCAATGCGCCGCTCGCGCGTCAATGGCACGCACGGCAGCGGTGACGCGCCGCCTGAACCATAGTGCCTTCGGCAACGCCGGCAACGCCGGCAACGAAATGGTGCGTCGAACGATTCGGCGTCGAGCCAGTAGCTTGACGCTTTTCCGCAATGAACGCAGGCCACGAGCAGCGGCACGTGACTTGGCATCCACCAATAACTCCGATAATATTACTTAACTCACCCAGCATCGCTCCAAGCCGGCGCGCTCGCATACACCAAGAAACCACATGCCGACATTTGCGCCCGACGCCTTTCACGGCATCCACGCCATCGTCTATGCGCTATTCGATGCCGAGGAGCGGCTCGACCGCGCCGCGATGCGCCGCCAGGTGCAAGCCTGCCTGGCATGCGGCGTGCACGGGATCGCTGCACTGGGGCTCGCCACCGAGGTCTCCAAGCTGAGCGAGGCCGAGCGCCGCACGGTAATGGACTGGACCGCCGAAGACACGGCGGGTCATGTGCCGCTGGGGCTCACGATCTTCGGTTCGTCGGTCGCCGAACAGGTTGCGCAGGTGCGATATGCCGAGCGCGTGGGGGCCGACTGGGTGATCCTCCAGCCGCCGGCCGCCGGAAGCTTCGGCGCGTCCGAGTACATCCGATTCTTCGGCCGCGTTGCCGCATCGACCGACCTGCCGGTGGCGATCCAGAATGCGCCAGCCTTCTTCGGCCGAGGACTCAGCGCGGAAGAGATTCGCGATCTGGTCAAGCTGCATCCGAACATCCGGCTCATCAAGGGCGAAGGCCCGGTCGTCGACATCGCCGCCCTGATCGAGCGCACAGAAGGACGGGTGCCGGTGTTCAACGGGCGCGGCGGCTTGGAGTTGATCGACAACCTGCGCGCCGGTTGCCGCGGCATGATCCTTGCGCCCGATTGCATCGACCACGCGGTGCGTGCCTACGAGGCATTCCGGCGCGGCGACGAGCCCGCGGCGCAGCGCGCCTATGAGCGCATGCTGCCAGCGGTCGTGTTCACGATGCAGGGCATTGAGAACCTGCTGTGCTACGGCAAGCGCCTCTTCGGCGCGCGCGCAGGCATCGCGATCCACGATCGTTCACCGGCCTTGCGGCCCGTGGAGGTGGGCGACGCGATGGTTGCGCGCTTTGCCGAAACGCTGGGGCCCTTGGGCGATCCGAGCGAAGCCTATCCATGAATCTCATCAGCGAACCTGGAGCCAGGGACCTGGAGCGCGGACTGCCGGCGCAGATTGCCGGACGCATCGGCCGCCTCATCCTCCAGGGCGAACTGAAGCCAGGCGACACCCTCCCCCGGGAACTCGATCTCCTGGCCGAATTGCAAGTCAGCCGAACCACCTTGCGCGAAGCCTTCGCCATTCTTGCGAGCAACGGCTTCATTGAAGCCAAGCAACGCATTGGAACTCGCGTGCGCACGCGCGAGCACTGGAACACGCTCGACAGCATGGTGATGGCCTGGCACGGTGAGACCGACGCGCCGGGATCGCTGGCGCAGGAGCAGTTCGAGATCCGGCTGGCGATCGAACCAATGGCCGCCAGGCTGGCCGCGCGTCGTGCCACGCCCGAGGACCTGGCACGCATCCGCGCGGCCCTGCAGACGATGGGCGAAGGTCACGACGACCCGACTCGCGCCATGGAGGCCGACGTGGACTTCCACCTGCAGGTGATCGCGGCGGCACACAACCGCTTCCTGATGCCTGTGGCCTCAGTGATCAGGGCCGCACTGGTCGTCAGCGTGCCGAAGACTTTTGCCAAGTTCGGCGGCATGGACCACTCGCTGGCGATGCATGCGGACATCGCCCGCGCCATCGAACAGCGCAAGCCCGAAGCCGCCGCGCGCGCCGCGACGAAGTTGCTCGAAGACACCTACCAAAGAAATTTCACCTGAGTCACTACACCCAACGAAAGCGAGACAAAGATGACTGCCAAGCCCACCCCCGAAGCACATGCACTGGTCGACCGGAGCACCTGGAATCGCCGCCGGCTGATCCAGGCCATGGGCGCCGCGGCACTGCCCATGCCATGGTCAGCTTTCGCGGACGACTACCCAAGCAAGCCGATCGAATTGATCGTTCCGGCGTCCGCGGGCGGTGGCACCGACGCCCTGGCTCGCGTCTTTGCCGAGGTCACGAAGAAAGATCTGCCGCAGCCCTTTGTCGTCAACAACAAGCCGGGTGCCAGCGGCGTCATCGGCATGAACGACGTGCTGGCCAGCCGCGCCGATGGCTACAAGCTGTGCATGGTGATCGCGGAAGTCACGACCCTTCCCAATCTCGGCCTGGCGAAGTTCGACTACACGAAGTTCGAGCCGATCGCTCGTCTCAACGCCGACCCGGCCGCGATCACCGTGCGCGCCGATGCACCCTGGAACACGCTGGAAGAGTTTCTCGCCGACGCCAAGGCGCGGCCCGGCGACATGAAGCTCGGCAACGCTGGCAGCGGCTCTGTCTACCACCTGTCGGCGATCGGGCTGGAAGACAAGGCCGGCGTGAAGTTCAACCACGTGCCCTTCTCGGGCGCCGCGCCAGCAGTGGTCGCCCTGCTTGGTGGCCACATCGACGCTCTGGACGTGAGCCCAGCCGAGGTCGGCCCGCACGTGCTCGGCGGCAAGCTCAAGATGCTCGGCATCATGGCCGACGCGCGCATCCCTGCGTTCAGCAACGTGCCGACTTTCAAGGAGCGCAACATCGATCTTGCATTGGGTACCTGGCGCGGCCTTGCGGCGCCCAAGGGCACACCGAAGCCGATCATCGACGTCCTGCGAGCCACGGCACGCAAGGCTTCGGAGGATCCGAACTTCAAGGAAGGGCTGAACAAGCTCAATCTGGGCTATGCCTATCTCGATGCTCCGGCGTTCGCGCAGGCCATGCAACGCGACCATGAGTACTTCGGTCAGCTGATCCAGAAGAACGGCATCAAGATCTAGTACCCCAATCCATGGCACCTGCGTTCACAGCGTCGGCCCGATTCGTTGTTGCATTTCACAAGACTGCATTGAACGTCCAGCCGGCGGCCATGGAGCGCGGCGAGCAAAGGCTGTGACGTCAAATGCGGTCATTCAGATGTGACGAATCTCTCGAAACCGACGACTGGTTCTGCGTGCGGATTCAACCGGTCACAGCAAGGCCCTGCTGGGGCACTTCGATGCCGTCTCAAGGTTCTTTCTGAGAAGATCGGAAAACTGGCCGGAAACTGCGCCTTGGCACATCGTGGCGGACAAGCGCCGACCGCTGTGGTCGCATGAACAGAGCGCGGGGTGGCTCAAGCTGAACCCAACGCCACGCCAAGCGGCGCGTTGAGTCAGCTCGGCGCCTGGTTTTCTTTTCGCGCGATCTGACGAAGCGTTTCGAACACGAAACGCCTGGGCGCAACGTTCCAACCCAGGCGTTCGCGCATGCCGAGCACCGCGCGCATGACCAACAGCGAGTGGCCTCCCAAGTCGAAGAAGTTGTCCAACGGCGAAATGTCCTCCGCGCCCAGCAGGTCGGACCAGATTTCGGCGACGGTGATTTCCTCGGGCGTTTGCAAGCGCGCGCTGCGGTGCTGCTGAGTCGTCAGGACATCGCTGACAGGCTTTGGCAGCGCGTTGCGATCGACCTTCCCGTTCGGAAGCAGCGGCAATTCGTGGAGTCGAACGATGTGCTGCGGCAGCATGTAGTCGGGCAGGCGTTCGCGAAGGAAGTCCCTCAGTGCCACAGGGTCCATCAGGTGCGTGTGTGTCACGCAATAGGCGACCAGCCGGACATCGTCGTCGCCTTCGATGCGCGTGACGACCACGCAGTGTGAGACCGACGGGTGTGCCGACAACGCGGCCTCAATCTCGCCCAGTTCGATGCGAAAGCCGCGCACCTTGACCTGATGATCGAGGCGGCCCAGGTGTTCGAGCAGACCGTCGTGGCGCCAGCGGACCAGGTCGCCGGTACGGTACAGGCGCGCACCGGGCTCATCGCTCCAGCGGTCCGGCACGAAGCGCTCGGCCGTCAACTGATCGCGTCGGTGGTAGCCCAGCGCGACACCCATCCCGCCAATGCATGCTTCACCCGGCACGCCGATGGCACACGGCTGACCGAGGGCATCGAGCACCCACACCGAGGTGTTGCCGATCGGGCGTCCGATGCTGATGCCCTGCCCCGGCGATTGCACCTGCCAGCAGGTCGACCACACGGTGGTTTCGGTCGGGCCATACATGTTCCATAGGGCCGTGCTGCGCTCCATGAGTTGCTCGGCCAGGGTGGGCTGCAACGGCTCCCCGCCAATGAGCGCGCGGAAGCCTGGTCCACCGGCCCAGCCCGTGTCGACGAGGGCACGCCAGGCCGATGGCGTGGCCTGCATCACTGTGGCCTCATGGCGCTCCAGCAGCTCACGCAGTTGCATCGGCTCGCCGACCTGCTCCCGGCTGGCAATGATGACCTGGGCACCCACGGCCAGCGGCAGCAGCAGTTCGAGCACCGCGATGTCGAACGACAAGGTCGTGACCGCCACCAGGCGATCGCTTTCGAGCAGCCCCGGCTCACGTGCCATCGCCACCAGGAAGTTGACCACCGCCCGATGCGCCAGGGCGACGCCCTTGGGTTGCCCGGTCGACCCGGAGGTGTAGATGATGTATGCCGCATCCAGCGGCTGTGCGTCCAACGCCGCGTCGGGCGCCAGCGAGAGTGGCGATGCGTCGGACGCCACCATCCCGGGATCGTTTGGGTCGAGCAACGGCACATCGACGCCATCGAACGGCGCGGCCAGATCCGGCGGGACCAGGATGGCGGACAGGTCTGCATCGTTGGCCATGTAGGCCAGCCGGCTCACCGGAAACGCCGGATCCAGCGGGACATAGGCCGCGCCAGACTTCAGCACGGCGATCTGGGCCACGAGCATGCCGGCGTCGCGCGGCAGGCACAGCCCGACGCGGTGCCCGCGGGCGATGCCACGCGCGCGCAGCGCACGGGCCAGAACATTGGACTGCGCCTCCAGTTCCCCATAGCGCATCTTTCGGCCCGACGCGTCCACCACGGCGACCCTGTCGCGCAGCGCCTCGCAGGCGGTGCGCAGGTGGCGATGCAGCAGCTGATGCACCGGCAGTGGCCGCTGCGTGGCATTCCAGTTGTGGCGCAGCAGCGCCAGTTGAGGCGGCGCGACGACCGAATAGGAGGACATGGGCCGTTCGGGCTCGACCAGCACCTGCTCGACCACCGCGATGAAGTTCTCGAGCATGCGCTCGGCCGTCACGCCGGCATAGAGCTCGGTGGAGTATTCGAGGTGGATGCGGTGCGCGAACTCGGTGTCGATGTGCATCGAGAAATCGAATTGCGATGCCGTGTGCTCGTGGTCGAATTCCTCGTAGCTGAAGTCCACCGGCTCCAGTCCGACCATCGGCGCGTTGAGCACGTTGAACAGCACGCGCACCAGGCCGCCGGGTTGCGCCGCTCCGCCGTGCCCCAGTGCTTCCACGAGTTCGTCGTAGGGTGCGTCCTGGTTGGCATAGGCCGCGAGCGCCGTGTCGCGCACACGCCGCACCAGCTGCAAGAAGTCCGGGTCGCCGGACAGGTCGGTGCGCATCACCAGGGTATTGACCAGGGTGCCGACCAGCTGCTCGGTGGCCAGGTGGTGACGGTTGGCAATCGGCGTGCCGACAGCGATGTCGGTACTGCCGGCTTGCCGAGCGAGCATGAGCTTGAACGCGGCCAAGAGCACCACGAAGGGGGTCACGCTGTGCCGTGAACAGAAGGCACGTACCGCATCGCGCAGTCGCAAGGGCAATGCTGCCGACACCTTGGCGCCGTGATAGGCACCCTGCTGGGGCCGCGCGAAGTCGATCGGCAGCGACATGGGCTGCAGTCCGCGCAGGCGATCGACCCAATAGGCCATCTGGTCCTGGCGTTGCAACACCGCCTCGGGCGAGCGCTGCCAGACGGCATAGTCGGCGTACTCGACAGGCTGGGCCGCAAGCCGGGGCTCGCGACCGCTGCGCCAGGCGGAATAGAGCGCGAGCGTTTCGCGCATCAGCACCGTCATCGACCAGTTGTCCGTGATCGCATGATGCATGAGCCAGAGAAACACGTGGTCGTCCCCGCCCAGGCGTAGCAGCGTGACGCGGTGAAGAGGCGGGTGTGCCAGGTCGAACGGGGTGGCCGCGCGCTCGTGCAACAGCGCACGCGCCCTGTCCAATCGCTCGCCCGGATGCAGCGCCTGGAGGTCGATGTGCTCGACCTGGACTGGCAGGCTCGGCAGGATCAGTTGGACCGGTTCTGTCCCCTCCATCCTGAAGTAGGTGCGCAAGCCCTCGTGGCGCTCGACCAACTGATCGACCACGCGCTGGAACAGGCCATGGTCGAGCGGCCCTCGCAGCCGCAACGAGACTTCGACGTTGTACGCCACGGAAGCCGGGTTGAACTGCTGGATGACCCACATGCGCCGCTGCGAAAGCGAGACCGGCAGGGGCTGGCCGCGCGGTACGGTGGCGATGGGAGCGGCGGTCGCGGGCGCATCGTCGCGCAAGGCCTCGGCCACCCGCCCGGCCAGCGCTGCAACCGTGGCGTGCTCGAACAGCGCCTGCAGCGGCAGGAACACGCCCAGCCGATCGTGGAGCCGTGATGCGACCTGCGACATCATGAGCGAATTGCCGCCGAGTTCGGCGAAGGTGTCCAGCACGCCGAAGGCCCTGGTGCCCAGCACCTCTTGCCAGATGTCCCACACGGCCTGCTCACCGGCATCGCGCGGCGCAACCTGCGCCGTTGCGTGGCCCTGCCGCTCTACCGCCAGCACGTCGAATTCGCCGGCGATCCAGGCTTCGCGGGACGACTGGCGCTGGACTTTTCCGCTCGACGTTCGATGCAGGGCTCCGGGCCGAACCACCGCCACGGCCTCAATCGGCACGTCATGCGCTTGCGCCACCGCTCGCCGCACCGTGCGCGCGATGTCGGCTGTGTCGTCCGTAGCGCTGTGACGCTCCACTTCGAGCACGATCACCACGGTCTCGCCATGCTCGCCGTCGACGCCGAAGGCGGCGCCGAAGCCCGCACGAATCGCCGGATGGGCCAGCTCGGCGGTTCGCTCGATGTCCTGCGGATAGTGGTTCTGGCCGTGGATGAGAATGAGATCCTTGCGCCGACCGGTCACGAACAGCTCGCCGTCGTCGAGGAAGCCGAGGTCGCCCGTGCGCAGCCATGGCCCCGATCCGTCCGCCATCGTGGCGCCGAAGATCTCGCGCGACTGCTCGGGCTGCCGCCAGTAGCCCGCGCCGACGCCGGGCGAGCGCACCCAGATTTCGCCGATGCCATCAGCGGCACAACGCATGTGAGTGTCTGGATCGACGATGGCCACGGCCGTGTCCTGCAGAGGCGCTCCGCAACCGACGAGAGTGCGGGTGGTGACTGGATCTTCAAGGCACTGCTTGCGCACCTGGTGCGCCAGCAACGCCGCCGCATTCAGGTGGAGCAGGCGCGGTGGGTTGTCGTGCCTGACAAGGGTCACGCCGAGCACCGACTCGGCCAGCCCATACCCCGGCGAGAACGACGCGGGCCGCAAACCCGCTGGGGCGCAGGCCTGCAAAAAGCGCTGCACCGTGCCGGCACGGATCGGCTCGGCGCCACAACTGAGCGACACCAGACTGGAAAGATCGCCCCCAAAAGGCTGGCCGTTCAGATGGCGCAAGCAGTGGGCATAGGCAGAGTCCGGCGCGCCGCTGTGTGTGATGCGGAAAGCGCCAAGGGCGTCCAGCCAACGCAACGGCCGTCGCAAGAAGGTCAACGGCGACATCAGCCAACTGCCGATGCCGAGTTCCACCGGCGCCAGCACGCCGAACACGAGGCCGTAGTCGTGGAACTGCGGCAGCCAGGTGAGGACGCGGCTGTCGGCGTCGCCGCCATTGGCCACGATCGCCGCACGTGTGTTGGCCAGCGCGTTGCCGTGGGTGATACACACGCCGCGCGGCGCCGAGGTGGAGCCCGAGGTGTATTGCAGGTAGGCGAGTGTTTCCGGCCCCGCGGGCGCATCGGATGGTGACAGCAATGGCTCTGCGGGCTGGAGGCCAACGAGCGCGCTGGGCGTGAGCCAGCGCGCGCCGGCAGAGTCTTGCGAGGCGAGCAGGTCGACCGCCGATTGCCGGATCGATTCGCCGACCAGCACCAGGCTCGCACCTGCGTCCTGGATGATGAGGCGCAGTCGGGGCCCTGCGCGAAGAAGGCGGATGGGGTCAGGCGGCGGAACCGGTACGGCCACCCGGCCGGTCAGCATGCAGGCCCAGAAGGCGCGCACAAAGTCCAGTCCGGTCGGCAATGCCAGCAACACCCGGTCACCTGGCCGCGTGACCGTGACCAGCCGCGCGGCGAGCGCGCGCGACTGCTCACCGAGCTCGGCGTAACTCAGGCAATGGGCAACCGTCAGGTCGTCGCGCAGCACCGCATAGGCCAAACGATCGCCTCGCTCAGCGCAGCGGGCTTCGAATAGCGTGGCAAGCGTGGCGGCGGAGGCCGGATGCTGCGCGCTGCACTGTGAAGGGACGGCTTGGATCAAGGGCAGAACAGGAGCCCGAGCGCAGGCTTGTACCCCGCTTGTGTTCACCGAGGGCAGCGTCCGGCGACCACCAGCATCGCGCCCATCGGTGCCGCGAATCGGCGCGCTGGGCAACGGGCTTGGAAGAGGAGAGTAGCTGGGGCCGCCATCAAGAGCCGGGTGCTGGCGGCCATGAGCTAGGTCGAGAGAGCCGCTTCGCCGAGTATCCACGGCAGTACCTCGCGCGGTCCCTGTTGGCGGTGTGGCACGACTGGCCGAACTTGTCATGGCGATGACAGCGCGGTCGGGGAGTTAGAGGATCGGATGGATGCGGTGATCAGCACGAGCAGATTGATCAACACCGCGAAGGCCACGAAGTCCATCACGGACGCCCGGTCCACCAATGCCAGCGAGTGCCAGGGCAACGGCGTGCCGCGCCCGCCTTCGCGTTGTCCTTAGTGGGCGCATTGAACGCTGGCAGCTTGTGTGAGCACCACTTGCAGAAGCGCGCAGATCCCATGTTGATGGTGTTGCACGCATCGCAGATCTCTGCGGAAGGCGTACCCACTTGCAGTCTCGCCAGATCTACGAGGCTTCCGAAAGCGACAGCTCGCTGCGTGTCGCTGGCTTCGCGGATGGCGGCGATCATGGACGCTCTCCCTGACTAGGCAGCGCCATGCGATTCAACGGCGCCGGTACCCTGACGCAAGGCGAGTGGACTCTTGCTCGGCCAAGCCCACGCTTGTTCTGCCCTCTCGGATGCACTGCTGCTACCCAAGCATTTCGGGCGCGCATTGAGCGCGGAGGCAGCGAGACGCGCGGCGCCACGTACCTCCGTCGAATTACGAAGGCGAAGAAAGATCTCCCTTCTTGGCCAACCGCATTTGTGCCCCGCAGGCCGGGTGTTGCCATCGACGTCCCCTAAGAAAGAAAGCAGATGTGACATTTTCACATCTGTGTTGCTATTGTCCTATAGTGATCGTGGATCAGCGTGTAAGACAGCGGCTGATTTCGCCGTCCCGCTGGAAACCGGTGGTGCTGCTGATTCAAAAAATTCATTCGTCATCGTGCGAACCGACAAGGACCAGGTCGGCTTTATCCACCGCGTCAGCACAAGCAGTGGAATTGAGCTCGACCCGGCCAAGCGGGTCGAGCTGATCATCACCTACCCGGCCTATATCGGCCGCAGCTTCGACGAGATCCTGCGCGTGCTCGACGCGCTGCAGCTCTCGGCCCGGCACCATGTCGCGATGCCGGCCAACTGGCACCTTGGCGACAACACGGTCGTGCTGCCGTTCATCTCGGACGAGGAGGCCGAGCAGATGTTCGCGGAGCAGGGCGGCTTTCGCAAGGTGTGCGGTGCAGTTGCGCATCTTCTGATGCGTCAACCTGGCCAATGGGAGCCATGAGTTGGCCGTGCGTTGTCCCGTCCCGGCGCTCTCCGCGTTCGAGCACCGCATAGAGCTGGCCCCAGAAAACTGAACAGCTCGATAAGGTGGAAACTGCTCTTGGAGGCGAGGACCTCGCCAGTGTTGATTGGAGCGAACATGAGCAGAAGACCCCGCCGCACGCACTCAGCGGCATTCAAAGTCAAGGTGGCGCTGGCAGCGGTGCGCGGCGACAAGACGCTGGCCGAATTGGCGCAGCAGCATGACGTGCACCCCAACCAGATCACCGACTGGAAGAACCAACTGCTCAGTCGAGCAGCCGATGTCTTCAGCAGCGAGCAGGCAACGCCAGAGCCTGCCATCGACCTGAAGGCGCTGCACGCCAAGATCGGTCAATTGGCGCTGGAGAATGATTTTTTGGAAGGCGCGCTCATCAGGGCCGGCATGCTGAGCGCAAAGCGATGATTGATCGAA
>Ga0247825_10003466_pt1 | contig 10405 bp, 11 predicted proteins | sample 13C_Vanillin_Day_FD_194413 | JGI IMG/M metagenome (GOLD analysis project Ga0247825, IMG submission 194413) | Soil microbial communities from agricultural site in Penn Yan, New York, United States - 13C_Vanillin_Day48 | ecosystem: Environmental > Terrestrial > Soil > Agricultural land | place... | reverse complement strand
TCGAGCTGCTCGAGCCGCGCCAGCTCGGCGCGGGCTCCGGCATGTCGCAATATGGCTGGCGCCTCGGCTCCGCCGCCGCCGGCGCGCTGGCGCTGGTCCTCGCGGCCCGCATCGGCTGGAGCGCCGCCTATATGGTGTGCGCCGTGTTCGCGCTGCCGGCGATGCTGGTGGGCGTGGTGATGGGCGAGCCCCCGCGCCACCGCGAGCCGGCCAAGCCGCACGGGGTGGTCGAGGCGCTCGTCGCCTATTTCAGCCCGCTGGTCGAATTCCTGCGCCGCCAGGGCGCCCTGGTCGTGCTGCTGTTCGTGCTGATCCACAAGATCGGCGATACGCTCGCCAATCTGACGCTGCGGCTGCTGTTCAAGGATCTCGGCTTCACCAACGATGAAGTGGCCTTCTACGACATCGGCGTCGGCTTCGTCGCCCTGCTGATCGGCATCTTCGTCGGCGGGATCCTCTACGCGCGTCTCGGGATGAAGCGCTCGGTGCTCATCAGCCTGATCCTGATGGCGGTGTCGAACCTGAGCTTCGCCGCGCTCGCCGCCGCCGGCCACACCAACATCGGCATGGCGGCGGCGATCGGCTTCGAGAATTTCGCGAGCGGCATCGGCGGCGTGACGGTGGTGGCCTACCTGTCCGCGCTGTGCAACCTGCGGTTCACGGCGACGCAGTACGCGCTGCTCTCCGCGCTCGCCAGCATCGCCGGGCGCTTCCTCACCGGCACCACCGCCGGCGGCATGATCAGCGCGATCGGCTACGTCAACTTCTACCTGCTCACCACCCTGATCGCTTTCCCCGGCGTGATCCTGTTCTGGTTCATGATGCGCTCCGGGCTCGCCGACGTGTCCATCGGCTCGGCCGGCAAGGAGGCGTCGTAGCCGTGCTGGTAAAAAGTGCAAAGCGCGCCGGCCTTGCGTCGCGCGCTGCAGAGCGGAAAATAGCGACGTGAAGGCCGAACACCGCGATCTGATGGAAGCCCTTTTCGTCCCCGAGACGCGCGTCGGCTTCTGGTTCCTCGGCACGCGCACGTGGGAGACGCGCGTCATCCGCGTGGCGCTCGCCGACCTGCTGCGCCTGCAGCCGGGCGCAGGCTGGCCGCGCCACCCGGTGATCCTCGACGTCGGCTGCGGCCAGGGCAAGTCGTTCCGGCCGCTTTACGAGACCTTCGCGCCCCAGCGCATCATCGGGATCGATTTCGAGCCCGCGTGCCTGGAGCGCGCGGCGCTCGAAGCCAAGGCCCTGCCGGTCGAGCTGCAGCGCGGCGACATTTCCGCCCTCGCGCTGCCCGATGAAAGCGTCGACCTGATCTTCTGCCACCAGACCTTCCACCACCTGACGCGGCAGCGCGAAGCGCTGGCCGAGTTCCACCGCGTGCTCAAGCCGGGCGGGGTGTTGCTGTTCGCCGAATCGACCCGGGCCTACATCACTTCGTGGATCATCCGGCTGCTGTTCCGCCATCCGATGGAGGCGCAGCGCACCGCGGAGGAATACATCGAGATGATCCGCGCGCAGGGCTTCCAGGTCTCGGCGGAGAATTGCTCGTTCCCCTACTTATGGTGGAGCCGCTCCGACCTCGGCCTGCCCGAGCGCATCGGCATCCCGCCGCCCAAGCCGGGCGAGCGCGAGGAAACGCTGGTCAACCTCGTCGCCACCAAGCCCGCGCGCTAGCGGGGCTTCGACCCCGCCTACGGTCGCGAGAAGCGCTTGTCCACGCGCCGCGCGATGTCGATCAGCGCCTGGCGCGTGTCGCGACAGAGGGCGGTCGTGTCCTTCAGGCCGTAGCCCTCCTCGCAGAGCTTGGACGTATCGGCCTGCACCACCACCGCCTGCCGGCCGCCGGCGCTCACGATCACCGCGGTTTGCGCGACCAGCATGCCGTGGCCGATGAGCACCACCGGAAAGGCGTGCTCCTCGGTGCGATTCAGGCCTTCGCTGCGCGTCGTGGTCCACCCCAGCTTGCGGCGTTTTTCCATGTCGATCGCGGGCAGCTGGGCGAGCAGCGCCTCGAGCGAGCGCGGCGCCATGACGGCGAGCGTGCGCACGCGCTTTGCCTCGCTCGCGCAGATGCCGACCTGGATGTGCCCGACGAGATTGGCGCGCGCGACGAACTCGAACGCGGCCTGGCGCTCGCAGCGCACCCCGTCGAGCCGGTTGACCTCCTTGCCGTAGAACGCGAGCTGTCTCTCGTCGCTACGGACCGAGAGCGTGAACTGCGGCGGCGTGAAACCGGCCACGGCGTTGATCTCGTTCGCCACCACCGAAACGAACTTGGTGTCGGGCGGCATCTGCTGCATCGGCATCTGCGCGGCCGCGCTGCCGGCGAGCGCGGCGAGCGCCAGCAGCGCAAGGCCGGTCCGCATCACTGCGCCGGCTGCGGATTGACGGCTTGGACACCGCGCCGGCCCTGGATCACCATCGGCTTCGGCGGGTCGTAGAGCATCGGTCCGGCCGGCCGCGCCTGCGACGAGCGTGCGGCGCGCAGCGCGGTGGCGAAGTCCTCTTTCATCTTCGCCATGTCCTCGCGCAGGCGCGCGCTCACGGCTTTTTCGGCTTCGAGGAAGGTCCGGGCGTTCGCCATTTCGGCTTGCAGCTGATTCAGCGCCATCTGCTGCTCGGCGTACTGCTTGCGCAGGGAAACCAGTTCGTCGCTCGCCACCTTGAGGTCGCTGCGCGCCTTCTGCAGCTCGGTATTCGCGCTGTTCAGCGCGGACTTCGTCTGCCGGAGCTCCTGATGCTGCATCCAGGCGAAAGCGCCGGCGCCGGCGGCGGCGAGCCCCGCCAGCACTGCCACGACCACCATCGTTCTCATTCTCGTCCCCTGTTCCCTGCGCCCATTGTGCACGGGGAGCGGGGAATTGCGCGGTACTTATCCCGCCGTGCAGCGGTAAACCGCGAGGCTGCCGAGAAGGTTGGGCAGCAGCGTAACCGGCTTGCCCGAGTGCAGGACCAGGCGCTCGCGAATGCGGATGCCGAGGCGGCGGCACAGGTCCTCGAAGTCGGTGATGGTGCAGTGGTGCACGTTGGGCGTCTCGTACCACTCGTAAGGCAGCGTGTCGGACACCGGCATGCGGCCGAGCGCGATCTGCAGGCGCGCGCTCCAGTGGCCGAAGTTCGGGAAGCTGACGATGCCTTCGCGCCCGACGCGCAGCATCTCGCGCAGCAGGAACTCGGTGCGGTGGATGGTCTGCAGCGTCTCGGACAGGATCACGCAGTCGAACGAGCCGTCGGCGAACAGCGAGAGCCCGCTCTCCAGGTCCACCTGCAGCACGTTGACGTCGTTCGCCACGCACTCGAGCACGCTGGCGTCGTCGATCTCCACGCCGTAGCCCGGGGCCTCGCGCTCCTGCCACAGCGAGCGCAGCAGCGCGCCGTCGCCGCATCCCAGATCGAGCACCCGCGCGCCCTTGGGCACCCACTGCAGAATGGCTTGCTGGTCGGATCTCACAGGTCGACGTTCGCGAAGTAGGAGCGCAGCGCGCCGTGGTAGCGCGGGTCTTCCAGCAGGAAGGCGTCGTGGCCGCCGGGCGCGTCGAGCTCCAGATAGGAAACGATGCGCCGGTTGTCGAGCAGGGCGCGCACCATCTCGCGCGAGCGCGCCGGCGTGAAGCGCCAGTCGGACTTGAAGGACACCACCATGAAGGCGGCCTTGGCGCGCGCCAGCGCGGCGGTCAGGTCGCCGCCGAAGTCGGCCGCCGGGTCGAAGTAGTCGAGCGCCTTGGTGATGCGCAGGTAGGTATTGGCGTCGAAGTAGCTGGAAAACTTGTCGCCCTGGTAGCGCAGGTAGGACTCGACCTCGAAGTCGATGTCGAAGTCGAAGCCCGGCTGGCCGCGGCGCAGCACGCGGCCGAATTTTTCCGCCATGGCCTCGCCCGAGATGTAGGTGATGTGGCCGATCATGCGCGCGATGCGCAGCCCGCGCGTCGGCACCACGCCCTTCTCGTAGTAGTGCCCGCCGTGGAAATCCGGGTCGGTCATGATCGCCTGGCGCGCGACCTCGTTGAAGGCGATGTTCTGCGGCGTGAGCCTGGGCGCGGCCGCGATCACGATCGAGTGGCGCACGCGCTCGGGGTAGGAGAGCGTCCACTGCAGCGCCTGCATGGCGCCGAGCGAGCCGCCGATCACCGCCGCGAAGCGCTCGATGCCGAGGCGGTCGGCGAGGCGCGCCTGGGTCTCGACCCAGTCCTCGACCGTGACCACGGGGAAGTCCGCGCCCCAGGGCTTGCCGCTCGCCGGGTTGATCGACGCCGGGCCGGTCGAGCCGAAGCAGCTGCCAATGTAGTTCGAGCCGACCACGAAGAAGCGGTTGGTATCGAGCGGCTTGCCCGGCCCGACCAGGTTGTCCCACCAGCCGACGTTGCTCTTGTCGTTCTCGTAATAGCCCGCCACGTGATGCGAAGCGTTCAGCGCGTGGCACACCAGCACGGCGTTGCTGCGCGCGGCGTTCAGCTGCCCGTAGGTCTCGTAGGCGAGATCGTAGGACGGCAGCTCGGCGCCGCCGCGCAGCTTGATCGGCTGGTCGAAGTGCGCCTTCTGCGCGCTGGCCGCGCCTACGGAGGCGGGATCGTGTGGAGCGTTCATGTCTCTTTAGCGGTATTTATTAGGCGCCCGCAAGCTGACTTCAAATCGGCGCGGTGAGGATTATAACGGAGCTTGCTTTGCGCATCCCGCCTCGAGCAGCGAGGCAATTTGTGCGTCGGATAGCCCGGCTTCATTCAATACTTCGCGCGTGTGCTCGCCGAGGCGGGGAGCGGGGCGCCGATAGTCCGGCTTCGACTCCGACCACTCCGACGGGACCGCAAGCATGCGGATACGGCCCTCGCTCGGGTGGTCGACGAGCTGCAGGTAGCCGATCGCCTTCAGGTGCGGGTCGGCGACGATGTCGTCGAGCGAGTTCATGCGCTGCACCGGGATGTCGCCCTGTTCCAGCGCCTCCAGCCAGAACGCGGTGGTGCGCGCCTTCATCTCCTCGGCGATCATGGCGTAGGCGCTCTTGTAGTTCTGGCTGCGCGCTTCCTGGGTGGCGAACTCCGGCCGCGCCCGCATCTCGGGCTTGCCGATGATGTCGAAGAACGCCTTCCACTGCTTGTCGTTGTAGATCAGCGCGCAGACGTAGCCGTCCTGGGTCTGGTACGGCCGGCGGTCGGGCGTGAGGATGCGCGCGTACCCCGGCTCGCCTTTCTGCGGCTCGAAGGTGTAGCCGCCGAGGTGGTCGGAGAGCACGATCTGCAGCAGGTGCTCCCACATCGGCACGTCGACGCGCTGCCCCTTGCCGGTCTTCTCGCGGTGGTAGAGCGCCGCGCTCACCGCGCTCGCCACCTGCTGGCCGACCGAGCGGTCGGCGACGATCATCGGCGCGTAGCGCGGCTCGGGCGCGCCCTGCTTCTGCAGCAGCCACGGCAGGCCGGAGGCGCCCTGGATCATGTCGTCGTACGCGGCCTTGGCGGCATAAGGGCCGCGCTGGCTGTAGCCGAAGCAGCCGACGTAAATGATCTTCGGGTTCACTTTCCGGACATCGTCGTAACCGAGCTTCAGGCGCGCCATCGCCTGCGGGCGGATGTTGTAGACCAGGACATCGGCCTTCTTCGCCAGCGCGAGGCAGGCGTCGCGCGCCGCGTCGTTCTTCAGGTCGAGCGCGATCGAGCGCTTGTTGCGGTTGACGTTGAGGAAGATCGCGCCCATGCCGGGGTTGCGGAACGGCCAGGCCTGGCGGATGACGTCGCCCTCCAGCGGCTCGACCTTGATCACGTCGGCGCCGAAGTCGGCGAGGATCTGGGTCGCGTAAGGACCCATCACCACGGTGGTGAGGTCGAGGACGCGGACCCCGTGCAGCGGGCCGCTCATTCGGTCGTCTTCATTCCGGCTGGATGCCTGCCGCCTTGGCCATCTTTGCCCACTTGTCGATCTCCGAGCGGATGAACCCGCCGAGCTCGCCGGGATTCAGCGGCGCGACGTCGGTGCCGAGCGCGTCGAAGCGCGCCTTGACTTCCGGCTTGGCCAGCGACCGGACGGTGGTGTCATGCAGGCGCGAGACCACCGGCGCGGGCGTGCCCGCCGGCGCGACCAGCGCGAACCAGGCGATCAGCTCGTAGCCGGGAAGCTCCTCGGCGATGGCCGGGACCTCGGGCGCCAGGCCCGAGCGCTTCTGCGACGTGACCGCGATGCCGCGCAGCTTGCCGCCCTTGATCTGGGCGAGCGCGTTGGCGAGGTCGGCGAAGGTGAAGCTCACCGAGCCGCCGAGCACGTCGGTGATCGCCTGCGGCAGGCCCTTGTACGGCACGTCGATGAAGTCGATCTTGCCCATCGAGCGCAGCATCGCCTGCGAAACCTGCGAGCCGGCGGAGCCGTAGCCGGCGGAGAGCTTGCCGGGGTTGGCTTTCGCATGCGCGAGGAATTCCTTGAAGTTCTTCGCCGGGAAGTCGGGACGCACCATGATCATGAACGAGATCGTGCCGAGGCGCGCGACCGGCGCGAAGTCCTTCACCGGGTCGTAGTTCAGCTTCTTGAACAGGCTCGGGTTCGCGGCGAGCGGAGTGTTGGTGGCGACCATGAGGGTGTAGCCGTCGGGCGCGGCGCGCGCGACCTCGGTCGCGGCGATGGCGCCCTGCGCCCCGGGCTTGTTCTCGACCACGAACGGCTGGCCGAGCGCTTCCTGCAGCTGCTGGCCGACCACGCGCGCGATCTGGTCGGTGGCGCTGCCGGCGGGGAAGGGAACGACGAGCTTGACCGGTTTCGCGGGGTAGGTCTGCGCATTCACAGGAGTGAATACGGCGAGCAGGGCCAACAGGACAAATCTCATGAAAGCTCCTAGGCGTTCAGTTTCGACAGCAGGTCGCGCGTCTTCGCCGGGTCGCTGGCGCGCAGCACGCGCTGCGCCAGCGCCTGCACCTCGGCCAGGTTGGTCTTCAGGATGCGCTCCTTGATCGGCAGCAGCTGCGACGGATGCATGGAGAAGTTGCGCAGGCCGAGGCCGAGCAGCAGGCGCGTGAGCTGCAGGTCGCCGGCCATTTCGCCGCACACCGCGACCGGACAGCCGCCACGGGTGGCGGTCTGGATGGTGCCGGCGACCAGCGTGAGCACCGCCGGGTGCAGCGGATCGTAGAGGTGCGCCACCGAATCGTCGGTGCGGTCGATGGCGAGCGTGTACTGGATCAGGTCGTTGGTGCCGATCGACAGGAAGTTCAGGCGCCGCATGAAGATCGGCAGCGCGAGCGCCGCCGCCGGGATCTCGATCATGCCGCCGATCATGATCGCGCGGTCATACGGCTGGCGCCGGTCGTCGAGCTGCGCCTTGGCCTGCGCGATGAGGGTGAGCGTCTGGTCGATCTCGTGCGCGTGCGCGAGCATCGGCAACAGGATCCTCGCCTTGCCGTAGTGCGACGCGCGCAGGATGGCGCGCAGCTGGGTGAGGAAGATCTGCGGCTCGGCCAGGCAGAAGCGGATCGCGCGCAGCCCCATCGCCGGGTTGGGCATGGTGTGCTGCTCGCCGCTGCCGTTCAGCGCCTTGTCGGCGCCGAGGTCGAGGGTGCGCAGCACCACCGGCCGTCCCTTCATCGCTTTCGCCACGTCGCGGTAGGCCTCGAACTGCTCTTCCTCGCCCGGCAGCTCGCTGCGGTTGAGGAACATGAACTCGGTGCGGAACAGGCCCACGCCCTCGGCGCCCGCCTCGAGCACTTCCGCCATGTCCTGCGGCAGCTCGATATTGGCGAACAGCTCGATCGGCGTGCCGTCCACCGTGGTGGCCGGGGTGGACTTGAGGCGCTTGAGGCGCTTGCGCTCGGCCTTGAGCTCGGCCTGGCGCGCGCGGTACTCGGCGAGCACGATCGGATCGGGGTTGACGATCAGCAGGCCCTGCGTGCCGTCGACGATCACGGTCTCGCCCTCGCTGATCATCTGGCGCGCGTGGTGCAGGCCGACGATCGCGGGGATGCCGAGCGAGCGCGCGACGATCGCGGTGTGCGAGGTGACGCCGCCCACGTCGGTGACGAAGCCGCCGAAGTGGTGCTTCTTGAACAGGATCATGTCGGCGGGCGACAGGTCGTGCGCCACCACGATCAGCTTCTCTTCCTCCGAGATCGCCGGCTCGGCCAGCGTCTTGCCGCCGCCGAGCACGGTGAGCACGCGCTCCACCGCCTGCTGCACGTCGGCCTTGCGCTCGCGCAGGTAGGGATCGTCGATCTCCTCGAAGCGCTCGACCAGGCGCTCCATCTCCTGCACCAGCGCCCACTCGGCGTTGGCGCGCCGCTTGCGGATCACCTCGCGCGGCGCCTGCGCGAGCGCCGAGTCGTTCAGGATCATGCGGTGCAGGTCGAGGAAGGCCTCGAATTCGGCCGGCGAGCCCTGCGGGATGTGCGCCTTGAGCTCGGCGAGCTCGACCTGCGCTTTGCGCATGGCGTTGTCGAAGCGCTCGAGCTCGTCGTCGACCGCCTCGGGCGCCACTTCGTAGTGCGCGACTTCGAGGCGCGCGGTGGAAACGAGATGCGCGTTGCCCACGGTAATCCCGCCGGAAACGGGATAGCCGTGAAGAACGAAGTTCATTCCCCCTCGCCGAACTTGTCTGCGATCAGCTTGGTGAGCGCGGCGATCGCCTGCTCCGCGTCGGCCCCTTGCGCCTCGATCTGCACCGAAGTGCCCTGGCCGGCGGCGAGCATCATCACGCCCATGATGCTTTTCGCGTTCACGCGCCGGCCGCTGCGCGAGAGCCAGATCTCGCATTTGTAGTTGCCGGCGAGGTGGGTGAGCTTGGCCGCGGCGCGCGCGTGCAGGCCGAGCTTGTTGACGATGGTCGCGTCCGCGCTAGGCATCGCAGCACCGGTCGCTGTTCATGTGCACCACGCCGTCCGCGCCGCCGGACACCGCCCGCTTCACCGCGTCCGCGAGCGAGCCGTTGCGCCGCGTGAGCACGCGCAGCAGCATCGGCAGCGAGGCGCCCGACACTCCCTCGATGCGCCCGTCCTGCAGCAGGCGCGACACCACGTTGCCGGGCGTGGCGCCGAAGATGTCGGTGAGCACCAGCACGCCGTCGCCGGCGTCCAGGGTGTCGATCAGCTCGCGCGCGCGCAGCACCAGGTCGTCGGGATCGTCCTGCCGCCACACGCTGAGGGTCGCCACCTGCGGCGGCAGGTTGCCGAGGATCTGCGACGCGCTCGTGACCAGCGCCTCGCCGATGCTGCCGTGGGTGACGACCAGGACGCCGATCATGCGATTCTCTGCTCGAGCGCATCGAGGAACATGCCGGAGACGTCGAATCCGGTCTGGTCCTGGATCTCGCGGAAGCAGGTCGGGCTGGTGACGTTCACTTCGGTGAGCCAGTCGCCGATCACGTCGAGACCGACCAGCAGCAGCCCGCGTTTCGCGAGCAGCGGGCCGAGCGCTTCGCCGATCTCGCGGTGGCGCTTGCTGATCGGCTGCGCCACGCCGCGCGCGCCCGCCGCGAGGTTGCCGCGCGACTCGCCGGCCTTGGGGATGCGCGCGAGACAGTGCGGTACCAGCTTGCCGTCGATCAGGATCACGCGCTTGTCGCCGTCCTTGATCTCCGGGATGTAGCGTTGCGCCATCACCGTGCGCCGCCCGCCCTGGCTGATGGTCTCGATGATCACGTTGCGGTTGGGGTCGTCGTGCCGCACGCGGAACACGTTCTCGCCGCCCATCACGTCGAGCCGCTTCACCACCACGTCGCGATGCTCGTCGACGAACGCCTGCACGCGCTCGGACTCGCGCGAAACCAGGGTGGGCGCGGTGAATTGCGCGAATTCGCTGATCGCCAGCTTCTCGTTGTGGTCGCGGATCGCGTCGGGCGCGTTGAACACGCGCGCGCCTTCGCGCCCCGCGGCCGACAGCAGCCAGGTGCTGACCACGTACTCGAGGTCGAACGGCGGATCCTTGCGCATCAGCGTGGCGCCGTACTCGGAGAGCGCACGCAGCGCGCGCTGGTGCGGGCGGTACCAGTCCTCGTCGTTGTCGGTGAGATGGATGTGATGCGCTTCGGCGCTCACGCGCCCTTGCTTCCAGTGCAGGCTTTGCTGCTCGCACACCCAGACCGCGTGGCCGCGCTTCTGCGCGGCGCGCATCATCGCGACGCTGGTGTCCTTGTACGCCTTTAGGGAATCCGGCGGGTCGATGACGAAGAGGAGATCCAACCCACGCCTACTTGCTTTGCGAGGTCATGAACTCCACGGCCGCGCGGATCTCCGCGTCGCTGAGCGACGGGTTGCCGGCCTTGGGCGGCATCGCGCCCTTGCCCTTGATCACCGACTGGACCAGCGTGTCGGTGCCCTGCTTGAGGCGCGGCGCCCAGGCGTCCTTGTCGCCGAGCTTGGGCGAGCCGGCCACCGATTGCTGGTGGCAGGCGAAGCACAGCTTGTCGTAGACCGCCTTGCCGTCCGCCGCCGCGGCGGTTTTGGCTTGT
>Ga0247825_10003465_pt1 | contig 10406 bp, 8 predicted proteins | sample 13C_Vanillin_Day_FD_194413 | JGI IMG/M metagenome (GOLD analysis project Ga0247825, IMG submission 194413) | Soil microbial communities from agricultural site in Penn Yan, New York, United States - 13C_Vanillin_Day48 | ecosystem: Environmental > Terrestrial > Soil > Agricultural land | place... | reverse complement strand
CGATTGGTCGGGACTCGGCGACCGTTGGCGTTCGATCGGGGGGTTCTTCCCCGCAGGCGCTCCGATCTCGGTCACATCGCGCAACGCCGGGAACCTCGATCTGTTCATCACAGGCAACGACGGCCGCGTCTACACGTCGTGGTGGTATCAGGGTCACGATTGGTCGGGGGTCAACAACAACTGGCGCAATATCGGTGGGGTCTTCCCCAAGGGTGCGCCGGTCACGGCGATTGCCAAGTCCCCTAACAGCATCGATCTGTTCATCACAGGCAACGACGGCCGCGTCTACACGTCGTGGTGGTATGAGGGCAACGATTGGTCGGGACTCAACGACCGTTGGCGCAACATCGGCGGTATCTTCCCCGCAGGTCGCAAAGCATCAGCAATAGCCCGCACCGCCCAGAACCTGGACGTCTTCATCACGGGCAACGACGGCCGGGTTTACACATCGTGGTGGCAGGGATAATCATCGTTCAGCAGAGGTTGAGAACCGACGGACTACCGCTTCGGTTCTCAACCTCCACCCTCCTGTAGGGTCTCAAGACCCTTGTTCTCCAGAATCCGTATGTCTCAGGTCTGGGACGTGGACCAGGCGTGCAAGCTCGCCATCCCCTACGTGACCCGGGCCCAACGGCAGGAACAAATGCCGTCGGGCTGGAAGACGGCATGTCCCTATACGGAGTCAATCAAGAGTCGTTGTGAACCGTGCGGCGCGGCGCCCGACGCACGCGGAATCCCGCGCGTACGGGCCACAATCGCCCGACCGAGCTCTGACCGCGGGCCTTTGTGCACGTCTCTCATGCGAAAGCCGGGTAGTGGACTACTCGCGACATCCGTACTCGCTCACGTAAGGCTCGAGATGATCCCGTCCACGCGACTCGAGTTCCGGCTGGAGAACAAGGAGATAACCGATGTGCGCTCAGGCCGCGAAGGCTCCGGAGCATCAGGAGCCGTGCGATTACGAGGCCTTCAGCCCTTATGCCCCAGGACGATCGGTACATCGCGGCCCGGTTCTCGATGGGCACTGCAGCATCGGCCCAGCTCGACAGCACGCCATCCACGCAGGAATACGAAATGAGCAACACGCAACAACAACGCGACTTCAAGGTCGCCCCGTTCGCCCGGGAGACCCATTCGGCCCAGGAGGAAAAATCGGCGGTCAGAGACGCCCACGGTCAATGCCTCCACCCGCGGCACGACGACACGAACGCCGTACCGGGCCAGACCTGCTGGTTTCACATGGTGAGCGAACGGAATCACCCATGACATCGTCGGCGTGGGCGAGGACCATCAGGTTAGAAAGAACCAACCAGTCCCGACTGTTCGGGGTCATGTCGCGAGCGGGGAGGTGACCGCAAATGTGTGCTCAGGCCGCGGAGACTCCGGAGCAGCAGGCGCGCGGGTCGGGGGCGTCATTCGAATTCGACGCCTTCATCTCCTACACCCACCAGGATCGGCCGGTGGCCGCCGGTATCCAGAAGGGCCTGCACCGCATCGGCCGGCGGATGGGCCGATTGCATGCGCTGCGGGTGTTCCGGGATGCCACCGATCTGACCGCCAACCCGGATCTGTGGGGCAACGTGACCTCGGCGATGGTCCGTGCCCGGTATCTGATCGTGGTGCTCTCCCCGGCTGCGGTCGCCTCCGGGTGGGTCAACAAGGAGGTCACCCACTGGCTGCAGGACCGCGGCCCGGACCAGCTGATGTTCGTCGTCGCCGACGGGCAGCTGTCCTGGGACGAAGACACCGGGCGGTTCGACCCGGACCGCTCCACCGTGGCCCTGCCGGTGCTGACCGAGCCCGGGGCCCTGGCCACCGAGCCGTTCTACGTCGACGTCAGCGACGACGCCCCGTGGGATCCCAACGCGCCGATGTTCCGGGAGAAGGTCACCGACCTGGCCGCCCCCATCCACGGCAAACCCAAATACGACCTGGCCGGGGAAGACCTGCGCGAGCAACGCCGCTTCCGCCGCCTCCGCCGCGCCGCCATCGCCGGCCTGGTCCTGCTGACCGTGATCGCGGTCGTCGCGGCCACGATCGCGTTCGTGCAACGCCGGGAGGCGGTCCGCCAACGCAACCAAGCGGTGGCCTCGCAGTTGGTGGCCGAAGGTCAGTCCATGCTCGCCGGCGCCCGCCCGGGTGGTGATGCGCGCGCGCTGAAACAGATCCTGGCCGCGCAGTCGATCACCTCGGAGCCGGACGAGGGCGCCCTGTTCGACGCCGTGCTCGCACGACGCGAACTGCTCGAGGTCGTCGAGACCACCGCCGAAGGAGTGAAGGATATCGAGCTCTCCCCGGACGAGCGGCGCATCGTCACCGCCGGCGCCGACGACACGGTGCGGGTATGGGACGCGGACACCGGAGCACCGATCGGCGCACCCATGACCGGACACCAGGGCGAGGTATCGGGTGTGACCTTCAGCCCGGACGGGCAGCGCATCGCCTCCGCCGGGGTCGACCAGACGGTGCGGGTATGGGACGCGGACACCGGAGCACCGATCGGCGCACCCATGACCGCACCCCAGGGCAAGGTATCGAGTTGGGCCTTCACTCCGGACGGGCGACGCATCGTCACCGGTTCGGGCGAAATGAGTCTCAGCGGCGTAAGCGGCCACGGCACCGTACAGGTGTGGGACGCGGACACCGGAGCACCGATCGGCGCACCCATGACCGGACACCAGGGCATGGTGTTGAGTGTGGACTTCGCCCCGGACGGGCGACGCATCGCCGTCGGGTCGGGCGGACCAGTCGGCGACGGCACCGTGCGGGTATGGGACGCGGACACCGGCCAGCCGATCGGCGCACCCATGACCGAACCCGAGGGTCGGGTGATAAGCGTGGAATTCAGCCCGGACGGGCGACGCATCGCGTCCGGTTCGGGCGGACCATTCGGCGACGGCACCGTACGGGTGTGGGACGCGGACACCGGAGCACCGATCGGCGCACCCATGACCGGACACCAGGGTGCGGTGATGAGCGTGGCGTTCGCCCCCGACGGGGTGCGCGTCGCCTCCGGCGGCCTCGACCGGACGGTGCGGGTGTGGGACGCGGACACCGGAGCGCCGATCGGCGACCCGATCACCGGACACCAGGATGCGGTCGGGAGGGTGGCATTCAGCGCGGACGGGGGGCGGATCATCTCCGTCGGCTTCGATGAGGGCGCGGTGCGAGTGTGGGATCTCGGTGTCGGATCAGCCAACCAGTCCTGGGTGATGAGCGTGGCGTACGCCCCCGACGGGCGGCGGTTCGTCTCCGGCGGCGCCGACGGCACCCTGCAGCGGTGGGACGCGGACACCGGAGCACCGATCGGCGACGAGATGGCCGGACAAGGCGTGGTGATGAGCGTGGCGTTCGCCCCGGACGGGCGGCGCATCGCCTCCGCCGGTCTGGAGGGCGTGCGGCTGTGGGACGCGGACACCGGAGCACCGATCGGCACACCCATGACCGGACACCAGGGCGGGGCGGACAGTGTGGCGTTCGCCCCGGACGGGCACCGCATCGCCTCCGGCGGTGAGGACGGCACCGTGCGGTTGTGGGACACGGACACCCGCCAACAGATCGGCACACCCATGACCGGACACCAAGATGTGGTGGCGAGCGTGGCATTCAGCCCGGACGGGCACCGCATCGCCTCAACCGGCGCCGACGACACCGTGCGGTTGTGGAACGCGGACACCGGAGCACCGATCGGCACACCCATGACCGGACACCAGGGCATGGCGGCGAGCGTGGCATTCAGCCCGGACGGGCACCGCATCGCCTCCGCCGGCGCCGACGGAACCGTGCAACTGTGGGACACGAACACCCGCCAACAGATCGGCACACCCATGACCGGACACCAGGGCCCAGTTTATAGCGTGGCATTCGCCCCGGACGGGCGGCGCATCACCTCCGCCGGTCACGACCGGACGGTGCGACTGTGGGACACCGACACCGGCCAGCAGATCGGCGCACCCATGACCGGCCACACGGACGCGGTGCGGAGTGTGGCATTCAGCCCGGACGGGCAGTGGATCGTCTCCGGCGGTATCGACGACGAAATCTGGCAATGGGCCACCACACCCGCAGACTGGACAGCCAACCTGTGCGACAAGCTCAACCTGAACATGAGTCATCGGCAATGGCACGAGTGGACCTCACCGGACCTCGACTACGTCGAGGTCTGCCCCGGACTTTCGATTCCCCCCGACGACCCGGCCGGGAAGTGAAGGCGAGCAGACCCCGGTTGCCGCCCACCCGGTCGGCCGGAATCAGCGGCAACAGGCAGCCCCGGACGAAACGGAGGAAATCCGCCCACAGAACACCGACCACGCCAGGAGGTAGACGGTGCACCACAACGATCACCGATCCGAGCTTCGCCGGCGACTCTGGAACGACCACCCACCGGAAAAAACCCAACCCGACACCCGCACCACCACATACGAGAGCGCGGTCCTCGACCAGTACCGGCTCTACGTGGAGATGGCCGACCGCGTCAGCGCCCGACGGGGCCTGACGAACTCGTTCTTCCTGACCCTCAACACCGGCATCTTCACCCTCATAGCGACCTTCGGGAAAACCCCACCACCGGACACGGCCGGGTGGCTGGCGATCCCCCTGGCCGCCATCCTCGGTCAGTGCTTCGCCTGGTTCTACCTGGTCCGCAGCTACCGACTCCTCAACAGCGCCAAGTACCAGGTCGTCGGCGCCCTCGAGGAACGACTCCCCGCCTCCCCCTTCTGGCGTGCCGAATGGTCGGCCCTGGGCGAAGGACGAGACCGAAAGCTGTACTGGCCCCTCTCCCACATCGAGCAGTGGATCCCCATCCTGTTCGGTCTCGCGTACATCTCGGGGTTCCTCACCCTTATTGTCCTGGATTGAGTTCCGAATACCGAATTCGCTTGCACAACTGCGCCTTACAGCTACCAACTAGGTGTCGCAATCAACGCATCAGGCTAATCGAGGGGAGGCCGCGTTCGCCTGAACCTGCACCAATCCCTGCCTGTACGAAGGTCGTGTCGAATCGGGAACGCCGATCGGTGATCCCGCACACGGGCGTGCACCGGTACAACTCCGACCCGGGGGATTCCGTGAAAAGCGCCGATCGGGGCGTTTGCTGCGACACCCCTGTCGACACCAGCAGCGACCTTCCATTGAGCGTGCAGGCGGCCCAATACGCACGGGAAGCGTTCAGTGGACGCTGAGGATGACGACGACGGGACTGCCACCTGCACGTACCAGGGGTTTCTGAAGCCACGCGGCTTGTCCACCAGTCCTCCCTCTCATACGCAACCGCGCGGTCGAACGGCGGGAGCGACCAGCGGTCCACCTCGGAAAGTTCGGTCAACTTCAACGTCATGACATCAGTCTGAGGCCCCTGAGAAAGTGTTTTGAAAGTGTCACGCCGCGCGGGTCGACCGCCAGGGGCGTCGTTCGCGTGCGGGGGCGAGTCGTCGGGTCATCAATCCGATCATTGCCCATTTGATCATCGCCTCCGAGTGCGCGGGGAGGCGTTCGTAGTCGTGGTCGAGTCGACGGCAACGCACGATCCACGCCAGGGTCCGTTCGATTAGCCAACGGTGTGGCAACACACTGAATCCGATCTCCCCCTTCGGTTTCCGCACGATATCGAGCGTCATCCGGCAGTGCTCCGCGACCCACGCGACGAGACGTCCGGCGTAACCGCCGTCCGCCCACACCAACACCATCGACGGCATCACTGTCTTCGCCCGGGACAACGCCAGGCGCCCGCCGTCGCGGTCTTGCACGCTCGCCGCGGTCACCAGCACGACCACCAACAGGCCCAGCGAGTCCGTGACCACGTGCCGCTTCCTGCCGTTGACCCGTTTCCCGCCGTCCCATCCGCGGGTGTCCGAGCCGACCGTGTCGGCGCCCTTGACCGCCTGCGCGTCGACCATCCCCGCCGACGCCATCGGATCCCGGCCGCTACGGTCACGAAGCTTCGCCCGCAGCGCGTCGTGGATGCGGTCGGTCACGCCGGACTCGTTCCATCGCTGGAAATACCCGAAAACGGTCTGCCAGGGCGGGAAGTCGTGCGGGAGCTGCCGCCACGAGCAACCGGTGCGGTTGACGTAGAGGATCGCCTCCACGATCCGCCGTCGATCGTGGATCGCCGGGCGACCGCCCGGCAGCGCCGTGGGCACCATCGGTGCGATCAACTCCCATTGGGTATCGGTCAGATCGGACGGATACGGCGTCGGCTTGCGACGTTTCCTGCGAGCAACCACGGACCCAATCATGCCGCCACCTGCCGGTCTGCAGCACCCGAATCGAACACTTTCAAAACACTCTCTTAGACGTTGGTCCCACTCAACTTCGGGTGGGCGCTGGGGAGTCACCGTGGATTCCGATGCTGACGAAGAACCGCGGCTCGGAGCCGGTGCGGCGCGGAAGTGAACCCACGGGGATGCTGCTGTTGCCGTCCGCTCTCGGCATCGAGCACTTCGCCACTTGGATTGGGGTATCTGCTGATCTCGACGGGCTGGCGGCCGTCGTCGCGAACCCGCCATCTGGTGTCGCCATTCAGGCGGAAGCGTTGACGATGGCTTCAGTCGCGGAGGGACTGCACCGCCGACTGTTCACAGGGACGAAGCGGTTTCAGTCCTTGGGACGTGCTCAGCGCCGCACGGTCCGCAACGATGCGATCAACGCCGGAGTCAAAGCCTTCGAAAAGGCTGCGTATCCCGATCTTGAGGAAGCGCGCAAGGCGCTGAGCGACGCACTCGGACACCTCACCGATGTATCGTATCTTTCTCGTCTCGAGGAGCTTGAGCAGGAGGCAGTTGCGGTCACACCTGAAGTTACGGCGGGCTTTCCCGACTACACGTGGGCGCCATTGGTCGTGACCCGCAATCTACTTGCCCATCAATTGGATACCGACGAGCGAGGGATGCTCGAGAAGATCGATGCGATGACGCTTGTCGCCTGGTCTCTGCCATGGGTCTTGCGCATCGTCTTGCTCCGCCGTGCCGGGTTGGAGCCCGAGCTGATCCGTGAGCGTCTTGTCGAGTTCAATCCTTTCCAGTTCTACCAAGCAAACGTCGCTGCAGTCCAGTCCGATTGTCAGCGATAGTCGCTCCCACTGAACAGCAGGTACCGCGAGAACCGGCGCCTCCCGATATACCCGAGCGGTGCAGTGGACGCGCAGGTGCGCTCCTGCGTGAGAAAATGCCTCGCGACTCCGCATCACAATCAAGTCCCTATGGATATCCGATCCGTCACGTTCACGGGACCGAGACCCACCGTCCATCCGAGCTGTCCACACCGTCTTTCCATTGCAATGTGCGGAGGTAAACGGCCACATCGTCGAGCAGTGCAAGCGCGTCACCGCGGCGAAGAAGCCCACCAACCGCCGCGGCTTCCATGTATGGCTTGATCTCGAAGTTCCCCCACTTGACCTCTTTCCACTCCTTCTCTCGTCCCTTCTTGTCTCGGTCTGGACGAACATTCATCCGGTTGCCGTGCGCGACACCATTGCGGATATGCCTGAAAAACACTAGCACTGGCGCCTTGTCAAAATAGTTGTACACAGCCAACTTGTGACCGACATGCAGAATGGTCAGCTCCAACCACGATTGGAGCATGGCATTCCTCTGCTGGTGGGTGGTTTCCGACCCTCTCGCGTAGGACGTCAGGGGCAGTTCGTAGTCGCCATACCCCTTCGTGCGACTGAGCCTAATCGAATCGTCAACCGAAATGCCTACCTGTCTCATCAGTTCCTCCGCATCCGAATGAACGGTCAGTGCAACGCCGATCGCGCTGAGCGCAAAGTAGCCCTTGAGACGGTCGATGAGATCTGCGATATCTGCTGGTGCAGTCATTCACGAAATTATATCCAGCAGAACCAGGGAACTCCTCCCTCTCCGTCGTGTCATCTAGCTGACAAGCTTTGTGTGACGAATCGCAAACGTAATGTGCGCGGCCGATACACCACGGCAAGCGAGTCGCTCACGGTTCGTCCGTCGTTAGCCCTGCAGGCGTCCACAGAATCGCGTCGCTCACCGATAGCTCGTACACGATCCGAACGAGCTCGGCACGGAGGTGAAGTTGACGATCCTCTAGATGCTTCCTATACGTCGAACTGGCAGGCGGGCAACACAAATTGCCCTGAGTGAACTGGGCAACGGTACATTACGCGTCTCGCCGGTTTGGTTCTGGCACACCCATCTCCGCCCATTGACCGCGAGCCAATCGTTACGTGACCGCATCCTCTGGGGAATCGAGGAAGGTTTCGTCCAACGGACCGAATGTTTGGGGTTGCCGGATATTCAGGCCACTCGCACCAGCGCGTTCGACGGTTCCATGCACCAATACCGTCCGCCCACTGTTCATCCACTGGTGTACCTCGAGCGGAACACCGCCTTTTAGCCAGACCCTGACCTCACACGGTCGACCATTTCGCACAGTCCTGATACTCGCAAAACCCACACTATTGTCGCGCTCATGTCGAACCTGAACGATCGGCCCCGTCAAGATATCGAATCTGGGTTTGGGCACCGCGCGCATCAGCCGAGCGGTCTTTACGAGCAGGTCGGCTGCTTCGGACGGTGCAGTGATGGACTTAGGAACGGCGTCTGGGGGTCGCTGGGACTCTGCCCAATCGAAACGTGCTTCAAACTCAGCGACCGCGGGCTCCGACAGAATCCGGACGAGCGCGCTGATGAACTCGCGCGAGGCACCCGCGGAGATCAGTCCATGGATATCGGCTTTTCGCGGTTCACGTCCTGGCGTGATAATCCGATCGACAACCGCGTCGAAGGACTCGGCGAAGGTACGCGTCACCCTGCGCTCGGCAGACTCGAATGTGATTGCACGCTCATCTAATCCGGTCAGCGGATCCTGATCGTCGCGCTCGTCGTCCGGAGCACCGACGCGGACCATCACAGGAATGATGTAGGAACCTTGTTCTGTATGACCCATTCGGACTTCATTCGCGAAGCCGTCCCCGATCCGTGAATAGTTTCCACCGATCTCAGCCCTGGGCCGTTGCGCGGTAGTTGCACTTGAGCGCAACATGGTCCGAGCGGTTTCGATCATCGTCGCACCGGCGGTTAATGGGATTGTGTCAGCGATAATCACGTCATTGGCTGCGCGCAGGTACGCAATGTCCACGCCGAAATAGAGGATATTGCGCTCGACCTCGTGGGATTTGCGTCCCTCGAAGTGCGACAGCCGGTCAACGACTCCGCGGAACTCATAGCTTTCCCGCGCAACCCGCGCGGGTACACCGATCTCGCGGCCGGCGGAATGTCCAGTCGTGCATCGCCACATCGAACCGATCGGGCCCGTGGACTCCACATCCCACCCACGTGTCCGAAGGTAGGCATGGAGGTCAGCCGCGAGGTTCTCATCGGGCTGCGCCATTACACCGCCTCCTTGCCGAAGCCGACTCGCAACGCATTCCGCCACACTCGGAGAGTCTCGATTGTAACCCGATCCGCCTTGCTAATTCGAACAGATTTTCGATCGTCGGGGATAGGCGTCTCTATCCGAGTCCAGTACGCATGGGTGTTGTGAAGCGTCGCGCGATCCGAGTCCTCGAGCCATTCCCTCTGGTCGTCCGGCACCACCACCAGGACCAAAAAGACCGGGACGAGGCTCAGCGACCATTTGGCGATCCAGCCCTTATCCAGGGCGATGGTCTCGAAATCCCGCGCCATCGTCTTCTTGCTGGAGCATTTCAACTGGACCCGCACTTCCGCCTCAGGGAAGATCACGCCCATGTCGATGGCATGAACATCTTCGTCCTGCCGCGTCTCACCTATCGAAAGCCCCGCCTGAGCGCAGAGGGCATTCATGAAGGCAAGGCTGTAGCGCGACTTGCACTGCTCCGGAGTCAGATCCATCGCTCCGAGATCCCAATACGACTTCGCAGGCGCCGCTGTCACTGTCATAGCGAATCGCAGGCCCAGGCGAGCTCGCACGACCGACTTGCGTTGCGCATCCACTCTCCTACGGTCCGTTTTGCCCTGGGTGGTCTGGACACACATAATTCCTTACACGCATTTGTCGCTTCCAGGCATCCTTTCATGACGCTTGTGGGGCCGAGTACAGGAGCCCAAAATTCGGTGCAGCCGTCGCTGGGCGGCGCTCGAACTGCTGGACTCGCACCGGAGCGGCACAGTGTTCGTCACGCAATCGATCCTGGAAAAAGTCTGCCGGGCGTCCCGTTGCGTTACTGCAGGACCTGTACGACGCCCTAGAGTTCGAGACGCCGGTTCACCGAGCCGCCGGTGGCGACGACGTCACAGTCAGTTGGATCGACTGCGACATCAGCCTCGACCAATTCGCCGAACTGTCGCTGGACTCCGCAGCCAAGGACCTCGCGGACCGGCTTACCGCGAGAGGACCGTGCAACTCCCGCCCACTACCACAATCCGTGGCTGGCACAGGCTTCCCTTTCCCTC
>Ga0247825_10003463_pt1 | contig 10408 bp, 6 predicted proteins | sample 13C_Vanillin_Day_FD_194413 | JGI IMG/M metagenome (GOLD analysis project Ga0247825, IMG submission 194413) | Soil microbial communities from agricultural site in Penn Yan, New York, United States - 13C_Vanillin_Day48 | ecosystem: Environmental > Terrestrial > Soil > Agricultural land | place... | reverse complement strand
GTCTCTTCCTGACCGCAAGCGATGGCCAGGACCGAGGCCACCACCAGCGACGCTCCCCACACGCCTTTGAGTTTCATACGGAACATCCCCCACGGCTTGAAAGTCGAAAGTACAAAGAGCTCGGCATCCCAACTGCTTCTCAAGGGCTAGGAGATTCACTCTCAGTCGACGATGTGGGCGCAACCCGGGGGCTTTGCCCTTCGTACGAACGTCGTCTGGCTGAAAATGACCCTCACAGCCCCCCCGCAATTTTCCCTTTTAGGCAGAGCCTGGCAAGCAGATAATTTCTCGTTTTCTATGAAAAACACGGAACTGTGCGGCGCGCGCGGATAGGGTCCTACTCAGGCTCAGATGTTGAACCCTCCCACTTTGTGCGCCTGAAACCACTTGCTCATTCATAAGTGTGTGAGTGCTCCGGAAAGGAGTTGCTTTCAGGAGCTGAACATGGATCACGCCCCCTGCCGCCGGCCTGGACCTGCCCAAGCACGTCACTGCTCTGCCCTGATTCGTCGCTGAGCGAGACGCCCGCGCGAGCCAAAGCCTCACGATCGCGTGAGTGCATGGCTTGCTCAGGTGTGGCGCGCTGATTGCTCTTGGGCTCCGTCGCAGTCCTTCCCTTCAACAACGAGGAGCAGTCCCATGACGATCCAACGTCAGCGCTACGGCTTTACCCTTATCGAGCTCATGATCGTGGTGGCCATCATCGGCATCCTGGCCGCCATCGCGATCCCCAACTTCCAGCGCTTCCAGGCGCGCGCGCGTCAGGCCGAGGTGAGCGCCAACCTCAAGAGCCTCTTCACGGGCCTGCGCACGCAGCAGCGGCGGCCCGCCAACCCCATCCGCTCCAGCGGCTTCAGCCCCGAGCGCGGCAACCGCTACAGCTACCACCTGGATGATGGGTGCGCCGGTGGCTTCGAGGACCGCTCCATGATCGACGCCGTCGGGAGTAACACGGATACATGTATCGGCGCGGATAACTTCAAGTTCGGGAGCTTCCCTCCCTTCTTCCAGGTGGTCCCCGTGGCTGGCGCGACGTGGAACGCCCGGGCCACGAGCAACGGCATGGGCACCAGCTCTGGCCTCTTCGGCACGGCGGAGAACTGGGACTTCCTGGCCTACGGCGCCGGAGACGTGGACAAGCTGGTCCACGATCAGCCTGATACCTGGCTCATCTCCTCCTCCGACGGCGAGCTCGGCGCGGTGTGCCCGGCAGGCGATCCCCAGCAGCGTGTCTCCGCGGGCGAGCCGTTCAACGTCCTCGACGACGTCAGCTGCGACTGAGCAGGAGGACCTGATGGGAGGCCACTCCCCGAGCGCGGCGAGGCGCTCGGGGTCTTCCTCTGGCGAGGCGATAGCCCGCGCTGCTACGGCTGCGCGCTGGCCAGCGGCTCTGGTGGAGGCGCGTTCACGGTGTAGCCCGCCCCCGCGCCGTTGTCGTTGGCCGTCCCGCTCTCGGTGACCGGCACGCTGATCTGGCACAGGCCCGTCCGCACATTGCCCGCCCGGTCCCTGAGCTCGAACGCCACCCCGTACACGCGGCCGTCTCCGTCGCCCTGGCGCTCTGCGCGCAGCTTGAAGGAGCTCTGCCCCGTGATGACGATGTCCCCCTGGGTGCTGCCGTCGCTCTCCCCCGGCGCATCCTCGGGCTCGTCACTGTAGATGGAGAGGATGGTGCCGTTGTTGGCGAGCGCTAACCCGTCACACGTGTCACTGGCCGTCACGCAGTCGGCCAGCGTGAAGCTGCGCAGGGCCTGGTCGGCGGGCGCGAGGGTGAGCGGGGTGTACTCGATCGAGGGCGGCTGGGTGTCCACCACCTGGACCGTGCGGGTGAGGGGCGGGGCCTTGAGGCGCGCGCTGTCCTCCACGTTGTAGGTGAGGGTATAGGCCCCCCGCCCCCAGGCATTCACGGAGCCCGTGGTGGTGACGGAGAGCGACAGATCCCCGTAGCACACGTCGGACGCGGTGGGGCGCTGATCCACGTAGGGGCCGCTGGCGCACTCGTGCTGCACGGTGGAGGGGCCCACCAGGGTGAGCGTGGGCGGCAGGCGATCCACCACCTTCACCGTGCGCAGGGCCATGGTGGTGTTGCCGGCCGAGTCCCACACGCCGTACTGGATGCTGTACGTGCCCACGGCGGAGGTGCTCGCGCCGTTGCCATAGATGTTGATCTGGCTCGTCATGTCTCCCTGGCACGCGTCGTAAGCGGTGGCGCCGAGCTCGGTGTACGTGTCCACGTTGCACTCGAGCGTCATGTCGGCCTGGCCGTTGAGCGTCACCACGGGAGCCCGGGTGTCCTGCACGGTGACGTTGCGCGTGATGCTGGTGGCCGAGTTCCCAGAAGGATCCGTGACGTTGTAGGTGATGGGATAGGTGCCCGGCGCGACGATGATCTCCGTGCCCGAGATGGTGATGCGGTTGCTGACATCCCCGGCGCACAAGTCCGTAGCCGTGGCCCCCATGGCGATGAAGGCATCGCGCGAGCACTCCATGACCGGCGCGGAGGTGCCCGAGACGGTGAGGGTCGGCGGCAGGGTATCCACCACGCGCACGTCCCGCACCCGCTCCGCCACCAGGCCCTGGCCGTCCTGGGCGCGGTAGCGTACCGGGTAGGTGCCCACCACGGCCGTGTTCACGGTGCCCGTGAGGGTGATGCCCGTCACGGGGCCCGAGCACACATCATAGGCCGTGGCGCCCAGCTCGACGTAGGTGTCCATCTGGCACTCCAGCGCCGGACTCTCGGCGCCGTTGAGGGAGATCTCCGGGGCCAGGGTGTCCTGGACGCGGACCTCGCGCACGGCGGAGGCGACATTGCCGGAGCTGTCGGCCACGCGGTAGGTGACGGCGTACGGGCCCGGGACGGCCGAGTCGATGTACGGGTGCTCGATGGTGACGGAGCTTGAGAGCGGGCCCGCGCACGTGTCCATCGCCGTGGCGCCGGGCTCGGAGTACCAGTCGCGCATGCACTCGAGCGGCATGGGGTTGGGGCCATTGAGCGTGAGGGCGGGCACCAGGGTGTCCGTCACCGTCACCGTGCGCGTCACCTCCGCGGCGGCATTGCCGGAGGGATCCACCACGCTGTACCTGCGCGTGTAGTTGCCGGGGCGCGCCGGGTCGATGGTGCCGGTGGCCACGATCTGGCCCGTGAGAGGCCCCGCGCAAGCATCGGCCGCCGTCGCCCACGGATCCTCATAGGAGGATCCACACTCCAGCGATTGGGAGGAGGAGCCCACGAGCGTGATGCTCGGGGCCTGCGTATCAGCCACGGTGAAGGAAGTGGAGCAGCTCGCCGTGTTGCTGGAGGTGTCCGTCGCGGACCACGTCAGCGTCGCCGTGCCGAGCGGGAAGGAGGCCAGCCCTGGCGACTGAACGGCTGCCGGCGAGCACACGTCCGTGGCGGTCGCGGGACCCACGCCGCTGTTGGTGGCGCCGCCGTCCACGCACTCCGCGGTGACGGGCGCCGGGCAGGTGATGGACGGGGGCAGCGTGTCCCGCACCTGCACCTGGGTGGTGCAGGAGGCCGTGTTCCCCGCCGCATCCGTCGCCGTGAACGTGACGTCCGTGGAGCCCAGCGGATAGCTCGCCAGGCCCGGCCCGGTCACGCTCACCGTGGAGCACGCGTCCGTCGCCTCTGCCCCACCCGCGGACACCGAGGCCGACTCGTTCCCCGTGCACTCGGCCTGCACCGGCTGCCCGCAGGTGATGGTGGGCGCCTCGCAGTCACGCACGCTCACGCTCGCGGAGCAGCTGTCGCTCAGGAAGCCATCGGAGACCGCCAGGGTCACCGCCCGTGAGCCAATGCCGTACGGGCCCGCGGGAGACTGGGACAGGGTGATGGCGTCGCCATCCGGATCATACGAGCCGTTGTTGATGCTCACCTGCGCGGTGCACGCCGGGCCAGCGCAGACGTCCTGTGCCTGGCACTGCGCCACGGGCGGGTAGTTGCTCGTGGCGATCCTCAGGTCGCTGAGCACCGGCTCTCCGCTGAAGTTCACCGAGCGCAGCATGACCAGGGCCTCGATGAAGCGGCCCTGGAGGCCGGCGAAGGACTGGCCGTTCGTCACCGGCACGAAGGCCTGGGAGGGCAGCGCCGCGGTGGTGTCCGCGGCCCTCACGGCCACGGTGATCTCGGTGCCAGGGGGAACGGCGCCCTGCGGCTCCTGGTTCCAGAAGAGGGTTCCCCAGTTCATCGCGGCCGTCCCGCTGTCGTGGACGGCACTCCAGGTGCCCTGGCGCGCGATGAAGCGGTGGTGATGGGAGCCCGTCATGTCCCCGAGGCTGAAGCTCGCGCCTCCCGCGGGAGCGGACTGGACCGTGCCCAGCACGGCGGGGTTGATGGCGGCCACAAAATCAATCCCGGAGAGAGTGACCCAGATCCTCCCGTCCGCCGCCACCGCCACGCCCTCGGGCCTCGAGTTGGAGGCGAAGTTCCAGGTGTTCTTGAAGGTGCCGCTGGAGCTCAGGCGCAGCACCCGGCTGCTGATGGTGCACGCCGCCCAGATGTCTCCCGCCGCATCCACCGCGACGCCATGGGTGCGGCCGCTGCAGCCGCCGCCGCCGCCCACCATCTGGATGAGGCCGTTCACGAAGTCCGCCCGCACCACCCCGCTGGCGGAGTCCGAGTCCGCGCCGAGCCACACCACCCCATTGCGATCGACGACGAGGCCAGCGGTAGGCACCGGCGAGCTGAGCGTGCCCACCACGCGGCTCCCCTCCGGGGCGTTCGGGTTGATCTTCAGGATGCGCCTCAGCGTGATGTTGTCCGGCGTATGGGTGTTGTCCGACGTATAGAGATAGCCACCCGGCCCGATGGCCAGGGCCTGGATGCCGGAGGTGTCGCCCACCTCGGCCAGCAGGTCGATGATCTTCTGCACCGCGCCCGTCGTCCCGTTCAGCTGGTAGATCTTCGAGGAGCTGAAGCCGGCGGCCCAGACGTTCTGGTCCGCGTCGATGACGATGGAGCGGCCCTGATCCTCCGCGGCCGCGTAGTTCTTCGTCCAGAGGACGCACTCGTCCCCCTGCCCTTTGAACTCGGCCGGGTTGCTGGGCTCGATGGAGCCATTGCCGTTGGCATCCGAGGACGTGTCGATGGTGCCGTTGCCGTTGCGATCCACGCACTCGGCGAGCGAGCCGGCGTACTTGGTGATGGAGGCGGAGACGGCCGTGCAGGTGCCGCGGTTGACGACAAAGGCGTTGCCCTTCGCGTCCACCGCGGTGAGCACCGGGTTGTTGCAAGAGTCACGCGGCGGCCGCACCGAGGGCAGGGAGCCGTCCCAGTTGCGCGTCAGCACCGAGTCGTAGCGCGCAGCCTGCCGGCCCGTGCGCGTGTCCAGCTTGGTGACCGTGCCCGCGCTCGTGTTCGCGATCCAGAGGAAGGGCGGCACGCTCGCCCCCGTGTCGATGCGAAGCTGATCTGTGTCTGGCGCTCCGGCCCGCGTGCCGCTGAAATCGCCCAGTGCAAAGTCCGCGTCGGTGGTGAAGGTGATGCCCCCCGGATCTTGCGCACGGGCGAGTCCCGGCAAGACCCAGAGCAGGCTGCTCAAAATGACAAACGAAGCCGCACGAATTCTCATACAGCGTGCCCTCAGGGTGGAGACTGCGTTGGCTGCCCCCCCCGTGGACAGGCGATCCGCCGCTCGCTCCGTCGCACGTGGAGCATTCGGAATTGTACCGAGTGGCCTCGCGCAAAGGCAGACACTCTCGACACGCTCCGCTGTGCGAAGAGCTGTGCCGTGCTCTCACTGAATCGTCACCGCGAGAGGATTTTTCCGGCGCGAATCGCTACGCGTGGCGTAGGGCGATCACCACCCACCCCGGGTCAGGTCGGACCTTCGATGATGAACTGGTCCTGCCGGGCAATTCCAAGCTTCTTCATGCGGCTCTGCAGCGTGGAGGGCTTGAGGCCCAGCAGCTGCGCGGCGCCGCCCGCGCCGTAGATGCGACCCTTGGTGAGCGCGAGCACGCGGAGGATGTGCTCGCGCTGCACGGCCGCGAGCGTGGGCACTTTCTCGCTCTTTGAGAAAGAAATGGGCGTGGGCGGCGGCGGCGCCTTCTCGCGTGTGGGCAGATCGAACGCGTCCGGCCCCAGCTCCAGGCCGAGCGAGAGGATGGTGGCGCGCTCGAGCACGTTGGCCAGCTCGCGCAGGTTGCCGGGCCAGCGGTACGCGGCGAGACACTCCAGCCCCTCGGCCGTCACGCGCATGCCTCGCCGCCCCGTGCGCCGCGACTGCTCCTCCAGCAGGAACGCGCACAGCTGCGGCAGATCCTCGAGCCGCTCGCGCAGCGGCGGCAGGCGCAGCGGAAAGACGCTCAGCCGGTAGTAGAGATCCTCTCGGAAGCGCCGCTGGGCGATGGCCTGCAGCAGATCCACATGCGTGGCCGCCAGGAGCCGAACGTCCGCGCGCACCGTGCGATCGCTGCCCACCGGCTCGAACGCCTTCTCCTGCAGCGCGCGCAGCAGCTTGGCCTGCAGCTCCACGGGCAGCTCGCCCACCTCGTCGAGCAGCAGCGTGCCGCCGTTGGCCATCTGGAAGCGCCCGGCCCGATCCTTGGTGGCGCCGGTGAAGGCCCCCTTCACGTGGCCGAACAGCTCGCTCTCCAGCAGCCCCGCGGGGATGGCGGCGCAGTTGATGGTGACGAAGGGCTGATCCGCGCGCGCGCTCCAGCGGTGGATGGCCCGCGCCAGGCGCTCCTTGCCCGTGCCCGTCTCTCCCAGCAGCAGCACCGGCGTGTCCGTCTCCGCCACCTGCCGCGCGCGCCGCGCCAGATCGCGCATCACCGGGCTCAGGCTCGTCTCGAGGATGCCCTCCGAGTCCCCGCCCAGCTGCGACTCCAGCAGCTTGGCGTGCTCATGGTCCTGCCGGTGGAGCCGCTCGAAGGCGGCCTTCTGCTCCGCGTTCTGCAGCGCCGTGGCCAGCAGCTGGCCATACACCTCCACCAGATCCACCACGGCCTGCGGGTACGTCTCGCACTCGGCCCGATCCAGCGTGAGCACCCCATAGCTGCGCTCACCCGAGCACAGCGGCACCACCATGCACGAGTGTCCCGGCGGCAGATCCAGCACCCCGTCGAACGGATCGCCCTCGCCGCTGTGGTCCTCCTCCGTGAAGGCGCGCGCCCGCCGCGTCTCCAGCGCCTGGCGCACCCTGGGGAAGTCCGACAGCTTCAGCACGTGCCCGCGCACCTTCGCGTTGGCCAGGGGCCCGCGCGCCGCCACCGCCACCAGCCGCTCGTCGCGCAGCAGGAACAACGTGGCCAGATCAAACCGGGCAATCCGCGTCAGCCAGTCCAGCCCGCGCCGGAGCAGCTCCGAGACGGACTCCTCCGTGCTGGCCAGCTCGATGAGATCTCTCGCCTCCTTGGCCATCAAGGGGGCGGCCTCCAGAGTGTCTTGAGCCATGCCTCACGAATATCCAGTGTCCACCGAAATTGCAGTGGCAAACCGCACCGGGATTTCGTTATTCACCTACCCAGCGACGCTGTTTCAGAGGGTTGGCTCGATAACTGCCTGAAAAGATTGAGCCCGTTTTCCTGGCACGGCGCCTGCTCTAGTGGTAGCTGGCAAACCCCTTTCGGGCCTGTCCCAAGGCAGGCCCCCAACCCCACAAGGAGTCGAACATGCTGACTGTCGGCGACAAGCTTCCCAACTTCTCCGTGAAGGCCACCGTGAGCCTGGAGAAGGGCAAGGAGTTCACGACCATCACCCAGGACACGTACAAGGGGAAGTGGATCATCCTGTTTGCGTGGCCCAAGGACTTCACCTTCATCTGCCCGACGGAGATCGCCGAGTTCGGGAAGAAGAACAAGGACTTCAATGATCGCGACGCGGTCATCCTGGGCCTGAGCACGGACAGCGAGTTCGTGCACCACGCGTGGCGCACGCACCACCCGGACCTGAAGAACCTGCCCTTCCCCATGCTGGCGGACATGAAGCACGACCTGTGCAACGCGCTGGGCATCCTGCACAAGCAGGAGGGCGTGGCGCTGCGGGCCACCTTCATCGTCGATCCGACGGGCATCATCCGGCACGTGTCGGTGAACGATCTGTCCGTGGGCCGCAACGTCTCGGAGACGCTGCGCACCCTGGACGCGTTCCAGACGGACGAGCTGTGCCCGTGCAACTGGCAGAAGGGTGAGGAGACGCTCACCAAGAAGCTGGCGAAGGCGGGGTAGTGAGCCATGGCCTCGCTCGAAGTCGTCCGCAGTGAGCTGGCGGACGCCCACAAGGACACTCGCCTCAACCTCCAGGCCGTCCTGGAGGGCGGCAGCCTCACCCCGGAGCAGCGCTGGGGTGTGGCCGTTGGCAGCGCCTACGCCGCCCGGAACGAGCGGCTCAAGGAGGCCATGATCAACGAGGCGAAGAAGGCCCTGGCCAACGCCGAGCCCGTTCTCGAGGACGCGCGCGCCGCAGCCTCGCTGATGGGGATGAACAACGTCTACTACCGGTTCCGCCACATGATCGGGAAGGAGTCCTACTCGACCAAGCGGCCGGGGTTGCGGATGAACCGGATGGCGCAGGTGCTGACGAACAAGGTGGACTTCGAGCTGGTCTGCCTGGCCATCAGCGCCATCAACGGCTGCGAGATGTGCGTGCAGTCCCACGAGAAGGTCGTCCTCGAGGGCGGCCTCTCGGAGGACCAGGTGCATGACGCCGTACGCATCGCGGCCGTCATCCACGCGGCGGCGGTAGGCCTGGAGTCGTAGGCAGGACCCAAGCCTTGCCGTCAGGAGCGCCCTCCAGTGCCTGCACTGGGGGGCGCTCTGCTTTTACGCACCTCGACAGGTGAACAGTGAGGGAGGATCTTTTCTCGGATTCTAAGATTCCAGATTCTGAGGTACTATACTTTTCGACTGTTGGTGCAATGACCCTCTGGGCACTACGGAGACTGAGAGCATGGTGTCCCTCCATAACCGGCGTGTCCTCATCATTGATGACAACGAAGACATCCACCGGAACTTCCGCCAGGTGCTGGAGCCCAGCACGAAGCCGGCGTCGCGCTCCAGGCTCGATGAGTTGGAGGCCGCCATCCTGGGGGAGGAGGCCACGCAGCAGCCCACCCTGCCCTCGTTCGAGCTGACCAGCGCCTTCCAGGGCGCCCAGGGGCTGTCGCTGGTGCAGCAGGCACTGAAGGAAGGCACGCCCTACGCCGTCGCCTTCGTGGACATGCGGATGCCGCCCGGGTGGGACGGGCTGGAGACGCTCACGCGGCTCTGGGAGGCGGATCCGAGCCTCCAGGCCGTCCTCTGCTCTGCGTACTCGGACTACTCCTGGGAGGGCCTCCAGGCCAAGCTCGGGCATACGGACAGGCTGCTCATCCTCAAGAAGCCGTTTGATCCCGCCGAGGTCCGCCAGATGACCTGGGCGCTGCTGGAGAAGTGGAACCGCAGCGTCGCCACCCAACGCCGCGAGCAGCAGCTGCGCAAGAGCGAGGCGACCCTCCAGACGCTGCTCCACCTGCTCCCGGATGCGTTGCTGCGTGTCGGCGCGGACGGGACGTGCCTGGACTTCAAGGCTCCCCAGCAAGCCGCTCGCGCTCCGTGGCCCTCCTTCCCGCCAGGGACGAAGCTGAGTGACGCCATGCCGGCGGATACGGCCCAGCAGCTGCTGGCCCGCATCCACGAGTCCCTGCGCGACGGCACCCCGAGCGTCCTCACGTATGAGCAGCCGATCGGTGGAGAGACACGCTGCTTCCTGTCACACATCGCTGCCGTCGACGCGGAAGAGGCGCTGGTCCTGGTTCGTGACATCACCAGCGCCAGGCGCTGAGCGCTCCTAAATAGCCCGAGCGCTACCGCATGAGGGGCGGCAGCGCCTGGAGCTCCTTGCGGAACTGCGCCAGCAGCCAGCCGAAGTTCTGGCTCGCGGCGCTCGCGCTGCCTCGCTCGAGCAGGAGCTTCGCGTGCTGGTAGTGCTCGCCCGCCATGGCCGTGTCCTGGGCACCGCTCTCCATGGCGCGGCGGAAGAGCTCCACGTGGAGGCGCCCACCGGACAGGCACAGCTCCATCAGCAGGTGGCTGGGAGGCGCCTCCTCCAGCGCCGGGAGACTGGCGGCGCACAGCTCGCGGGCCTGCTTGTCCTCTCCCTGCAGCCAGGCGAGGTGCGCTCGCAGCATGTTGAGGATGGACTCGAAGCGCTTGCCGCGCCCCGCCGCCGCGAAGCTCTCCTCCGCCTCGAGGAGCTCGGCTGCGGCCAGCTCCGGCTCGCGCGTGTCGAGCCGGTGCCGGCACAGCTCCACCAACGTGAGGCCCTTCTGCACCCAGTTGGAGAACTCGTGGAACGTGGCCACCGCGCGCACGTAGTACAGCGTCGCCTGCGCGGCGTCCCCCAGGTTGCGGTGGGCGCGCGCGAAGTTGCGGTACGTGTACGCCTGCGAGTGAGCGACTCCTGGGATGCCGGACTGCAACCGGCGCT
>Ga0247825_10003462_pt1 | contig 10410 bp, 6 predicted proteins | sample 13C_Vanillin_Day_FD_194413 | JGI IMG/M metagenome (GOLD analysis project Ga0247825, IMG submission 194413) | Soil microbial communities from agricultural site in Penn Yan, New York, United States - 13C_Vanillin_Day48 | ecosystem: Environmental > Terrestrial > Soil > Agricultural land | place... | reverse complement strand
TAGCCGCCGCCGCCGGGCAGCTCCAGCACCAGTCGCCGGCCGGCGGGCACGTGCTGCCACCCCTTCGGCCGCAGCTTGGTGCCGTCGTCGAGGGTGACCGAGCCCGGGGCGCCGTCCCGCCCGCCGTCGCGGCCCTTCGCCGGATGGTTCACCCGGTCGAACATCGCCGAGAAGTCGAACTCGTGGCCGGGCGCGGCCTCGATCTCGATCACCTGCCCGAGGCCGCCGCGGAACTCGCCGTCGCCGCCGGAGTCGGGGCGCAGCTCCTTGCGCCAGACCACGATCGGCCCGGTCTGCTCGGTCGCCTCGATCGGCATGGTCATCACCCCCGAGGGGAAGGCGGTGGCGGAGAGGCCGTCGAGCGTCGGGCGCGCGCCCATGCCGCCGGAGTTGAACATCAGGATCTCGGCGCGTCGCCCCTCGCACCCGTCGCGGGGCCGGGCGGAGATGTGGATGTTCCAGAGCGCCGCCGCGCCTTCGGCGAGGATCGTCGCGGGCAGCGCCTGCGCCAGCGCCCCCAGCACCAGGTCGGGCACCAGGTGGCCGATCACGTGCCGCAGGCTGACCGGCGCCGGCCGCTCGGCGTTCAGGATGTTGACCGGCGAGGACACGGTGAAGAACGCCAGCGAGGCCCAGTTGTTCGGGATGTCGGGCGCCACCACGCACTTCATCGCATAGCAGGCGTAGGCCTGCGTGTAGATAATCGGCACGTTGATGCCCCAGCGGCTGATCGGGTCGGTGCCGGTGAAATCGACGTTCACCCGGTCGCCGGCGATCTCGACCTCGGCCGCGAGCTTCACCGGCGCATCGTAGCCGTCGGTGACCAGCACGTTCGACCAGCGACCCTTCGGCAGCGCCGCGATCCGCTCGCGCGTCGCCGTCTCGGTGCGCGAGAAGATGAAGGCGCCGAGGGCGTCGAGCGAGGTCAGCCCGATCTCCGCCATCATGTCGACGAGCCGCCGGTGGCCGACGTCGTTGCAGGCCGCGAGCGAGTAGAAGTCGCCGACCACCTGGTTCGGCTCGCGGACGTTGGCGCGCAGTATCCGCACCAGGTCCTCGTTCACCGCGCCGCGCTCGGCGAACTTCATGATCGGGATCTGGATGCCCTCCTCGTAGACGGACTTGCCGTCCGCCCCGAACCCGCGGCCGCCGACGTCGACGACGTGCGCCGTGCAGGCGAAGAAGCCGACCAGCCTGTCGCCGAGGAAGGACGGCGACACCATGGTGATGTCGTGCAGGTGCCCGGTCCCCTTCCACGGGTCGTTGGTGACGTAGGTGTCGCCCGGGTACATCCGCTCGCGGGGGATCTCCGCCATGAACTGCAGCACCGCCGCGGCCATGGTGTTGACGTGCCCCGGCGTGCCGGTGACCGCCTGCGCCAGCATCCGGCCCTCGGGATCGAACACCCCGGCCGAGAGGTCGCCCGCCTCGCGCACGCTGGTCGAGAAGGCGGTGCGCAAGAGCGTCAGCGCCTGCTCCTCGACGACCGAGATCAGCCGGTTCCACATCACCTGCATGCGGATTTCTTCGAGCGTGCCGGTCATGCCGCGAGGTCCTTGCGCAGGAGGAGAAGCGTGCCGTCGTCCTGCATGACGACGTCGAAGGGCGAGGTGACGACCGTGGAGGTCTCGCGCTCGACGATCACCGCCGGGCCGCTGACCCGGGCGCCGGGGGCGAGCGCCGTGCGCTCGACGATCCCGGTGTCGAGGGCCGCGCCGCGCGCCGGGTCGAACACCGCCCGGGTCACCGGCGCCGCGGCCGTGGCCGAGCCGACGGTGATCGCGAGCCGCTGCGGCGCCGGGCGCTCGTCCTGCGCCTTCACCGACCAGGTGACGATCTCGATCTCCAGCCCGTCGAGCCCGCCGATCGCCCGCCCGAAGAACCGCGCGTAGTTGTCGCGGAACGCCTCGCGCAGCCCGCCGGGGTCGCAGGCGGTGAAGTCGCGGTCCGGCAGCGTTACCGGGATCTCCCAGCCCTGGCCGACGTAGCGCATGAAGGCGGTGATCTCGCGGACGATCCGGCCGTCGGTCCCCGCGCGCACGAACCCCTCGGCGGTGCGCTTCAGCTCGTCGAGCATGGCGTTCGCCGCGCCGGCGTCGAAGTCCGACAGCCGCACCACCTTCGAGGCCAGCGCCTCGTAGCCGAACGGCGCCCTGAGGAAGCCGATCGCCGACCCCACCCCGGCCCCCGGCGGGATCAGGCAGCGGTCGATGCCGAGCTTCTCGCAGAGCCGCGCCGCGTGCAGCGGCGCCGCGCCGCCGAACGCGATCATGACGTTGTCGGAGATGCTCTTGCCGTTCTCGACCGCGTGCACCCGCGCGGCGTTGGCCATGTTCTCGTCGACCACCTCGCAGATGCCGAAGGCCGCCGGCAGCGCCGCCAGCTTCAGCCGGTCGCCGACGTCGCGGGTGATCGCCGCCTCGGCCTCCGGCACCGACAGCCGGATCGCCCCGCCGGCGAAGTTGTCCGGATCGAGCTTGCCCAGCACCAGGTCCGCGTCGGTGATCGCCGGCCGGACGCCGCCGCGCTGGTAGCAGGCCGGCCCGGGCTCCGACCCCGCGCTCTCCGGCCCGGTCTGGATCCGCCCCATCGCATCGACCCAGGCGATCGAGCCGCCGCCGGCCCCGATCTCGATCATCTCGATGACCGGGATGGAGATCGGCATCCCCGAGCCCTTGCAGAAGCGGTAGGTCCGCGCCACCTCGAAGGTCCGCGCCGTCTTCGGCTGGAAGTCCTCGATCAGGCAGATCTTCGCCGTCGTCCCGCCCATGTCGTAGGAGACGACCGTGTCCAGCCCGAAGCGGCGCGCCACGTCGGCCGCGAAGATCGCGCCCCCCGCCGGCCCGCTCTCCACCAGCCGCACCGGGAACTCCGCCGCGGTCTCGACCGAGATCAGCCCGCCGCCCGAGTGGATCATGAACACCGGGCAGGTGGCGCCCATCTCCTTCAGCCGCACCTGCAGCCGGGCGAGGTAGTCGGCCATCTGCGGCCGCACGTAGGCGTTGGCGCAGACGGTGTTGAACCGCTCGAACTCGCGCATCTGCGGCGAGACCTCGGACGAGATCGAGATCGGCACGCCGGTCCTGGCCGCGATGATCTCCCGCGCCCGCCGCTCGTGGGCCGGGTTCATGTAGGAATGGATGAAGCCGACGGCGACCGCGCCGAAGCCCTCGGCCGCGATCCGCTCGGCGAGCGCCTCGAGCGCCGTCTCGTCGAGCGGCGCCAGCTCCTGCCCCTGCGCGCCGATCCGGCCGCGGACCGCGAAACGGTCCTCGCGGGGCACCAGCGGCGCCGGCAGCCGCAGGTTCAGGTCGTACTGCTCGAACCGGCTCTCGGTCCGCATCTCGATCACGTCGCGGAAGCCCTCGGTCGTCACCAGCGCCGTCCGTGCCCCGCGCCGCTCGATCAGCGCGTTGGTGGCCAGCGTGGTGCCGTGGATGACGATGTCGAGGTCCGCGGCGGCGATGCCGGCGTCGCGCACCACGATCTCGATGCCGTCGAGGATCGCCTGCTCCGGCGCCGCGTAGCTGGTCAGCACCTTGGTCGAGTAAAGCGTGCCGGCCACGTCGAGGGCGATGTCGGTGAAGGTGCCGCCGATGTCGGCGCCCAGTCGGATCTGCCCGGCCATCAGGCGCTCTCCTTCGCAGCGAGCGCAGCCGCCCGCATCTGGCTGAGGGTCTGCCGGGGCGTCAGCGCCTCCGGCGAGATGTCGAGGTCGAGCACTGCCCCGGTCTTCGACGCCAGCGCCCGCTCGAAGGCGGCGGCGAAGTCCGCGGTCCGCTCGACCCGCTCGGCGTGGTAGCCGTAGGCCCGCGCCAGCATGGTGAAGTCCGGGTTCTCCATCGTCGTGCCGGAGACGCGCCCCGGATAGGTTCGCTCCTGATGCGCCCGGATGGTGCCGTAGATGCCGTTGTTGAGGATCAGCACGATCGGCTGGGCGCCGGCCTGCATCGCGGTGCCGAGCTCCTGGCAGTTCATCTGGAAGTCGCCGTCGCCGGCGAAGCAGACCACCACCCGGTCCGGGCAGGCGACCTTGGCCGCCACCGCGGCGGGCAGGCCGTAGCCCATGGCGCCCGACTGCGGCGCGAGCAGGCGCGCGCGCCGCCCGAACCTGAAGAACTTGTTCGGCCAGACCGTGAAGTTGCCGGCCCCGTTGGTCAGGATCACGTCCTCGGGCAGCACCTCGCGCAGCAGCGCGGTGACCGCGACCATGTCGACCGGCGACGGCTGCGCCGGCGCCTCGAAGCTCGCCTCCCAGGCCGCCCGCGCCGCGGCCCGCCAGTCGGCCCAGCCGCCCTGCACCGGCCTCAGCGCCGCGGCGAAGGCGTTCGGCCCGGCCTGGACGCCGAGCGCCGGCTGGTAGATCTTGCCGAGCTCGCGGTCCGAGGCGTGGACGTGGACCAGCGTCTGCTCCGGGCACGGCACCGACAGCAGCGTGTAGCCGTCCGTGGTCATCTCGCCGAAGCGGGTGTTGATCGCGAGGATCACGTCGGCGTCGCGGATCAGCCGCTTGACGTGGGCCGGCATGCCGACGCCCGCCTCCCCGGCGAACACCGGCGAGAAGTTGTCGAACTGGTCCTGGTAGCGGAAGGCCGCGACCACCGGGATGTCCGAGGCTTCCGCGAACGCGCGCAGCGCCGCCTTGCCCGCCTCGGTCCAGTTGGCGCCGGCGATCAGGATCAGCGGCCGCCGCGCCGCGCCGAGCAGCGCCAGCGTCTCCCCGACGGTCTCCGGCGACGGCGCCGGCTCGGCGATCCTCGCGGGGCCAGTCAGCGGCGCGGCGTCGGTCGCCGCGGTCAGCATGTCCTCGGGCAGGGCGATCACCACCGGGCCGGGGCGGCCGGCGGTCGCCGTGGTCCAGGCGCGGGCCAGGATCTCGGGGATGCGGTCGGCGTCGTCGATCTCGACCGCCCACTTGGCCATGGTGCCGAACACCGCCCGGTAGTCGATCTCCTGGAAGGCCTCGCGCCCGCGCATGTCGGCGCCGACCTGCCCGACGAACAGCAGCATCGGCACGCTGTCCTGCATCGCGGTGTGCACGCCGATCGAGGCGTTGGTGACGCCGGGGCCGCGGGTGACGAAGCAGAGGCCGGGGCTGCCGGTCAGCTTGCCCCAGGCCGCGGCCATGAAGGCCGCGCCGCCCTCGTTGCGGCAGAGCACGAAGTCGAGCCTGCCCTGCCAGTCGTGCAGGGCGTCGAGCACCGCCAGATAGCTCTCCCCGGGCACCCCGAACCCCTTGGTCGCGCCCAGGGCGACGAGGCTTTCGACCAGCAGCTGCCCACCGTTGCGCATTCCCGACTCCCTCCGGCTCCGGCGAACGGACCGATGGCCCCGCCTCGCTCCGATCCTGCCGGCCGCACCCCGGCGGCGAAACCAGGAATCCCGGCTATCGGCAAGTGTCGCCTGTCGATCAGCCGCTGACCACCACCCCGGGATTGAGCAGTCCCGCCGGATCGAGCGCCTGCTTCACCGACCGCATCAGCGCCCGCTCCGCCGGCGGGCGCAAGGCGTCGGCCAGCCCGATCTTGGCGCGCCCGAGCCCGTGCTCGGCGGCGAAGCTGCCGCCCATCCCCCAGGCCAGCCGCGCCAGCGCCAGCCCCAGCGCCTCGGCGTGGCCGGCGAAGTCCGCCGCGGCCTCGGGCGGGGACAGGTTGTAGTGGATATTGCCGTCGGCCAGGTGCCCGAAAGGATTGATCCGCACCCCGGGCAGCAGCGACTCGCAGGCGGCCGCGCCCTCGGCGACGAAGTCGGCGATCCGTCCCGGCGGCACCGCGATGTCGTGCTTCAGCTGCGGCCCTTCCAGCCGCTGCCCCTCCGGCTGCTCCTCGCGCAGCCGCCAGAAGGCGGCGCGCTGCGCCTCCGAGGCCGCCAGCGCCCCGTCGAGCACCAGCCCCTCCTCCATGCCTTCGGCGAGCACCGCCCCGAGGATGTCGTCGAGCGGCACCCGCGGCGAGCCCGATGCCGCATCGACCAGCAGGTAGGCCCCGCCGCGCGTCCCGAGCGGCAGCGCCAGCCCCGGCACGTGTCGCTCGGCAAGCGCCAGGCCGAGTTCCGAGAAGAATTCGAGCCCGGTCAGAAACTCCCCGGCCTCGGCGCGCAGCCGCGTCCCGAACGCCACCGCCTCGGCGATCCCCGGCAACGCCAGCAGCGCGGTCGCGCGCTGCGACGGGGTCGGGTGCAGCCGCAGCGCCGCCCGGGTGACGATGCCGAGCGTCCCCTCCGATCCGCAGAACAGCCGCCGCAGCTGGTAGCCGGCGTTGTCCTTCTGCACGGCGCGCAGCCCGTCCCAGACGGTGCCGTCGGCGAGCACGACCTCGAGCCCGAGCACCAGGTCGCCGGTCATCCCGTAGCGGAAGGCGTGGCTGCCCCCGGCGTTGGTCCCGATCAGCCCGCCGATCCGGGCGCTGCCCTCGGCCCCGAGGTGCAGCGGCAGCATCAGGCCCGTCCCGTCCAGCGCCGCGTGCAGCGCCGCCAGCACCACCCCCGCCTCGACCGCCACCGAGGCGCTGGCCGCGTCCGGCCGGCCAATCGCCGCCATCCGCGACAGCGACAGGATCACTCCGCCCGGCCGGCCCAGCACGGCCGCGCCGCAGAGCCCGGTGTTGCCGCCCTGCGGCACCACCGGCACCCCGGCCGCGTGGCAGGCGGCGACCACCGCCGCGACCGCGTCGGTCGATGCCGGCCGCGCCACCCCGAGCGGCTCCTCGCCGTAGCGGTCGAGCCAGTCGCGCCGCCAGGGCGCCACGTCCGGCCCGGTCAGCCAGCCCTTCGGCCCGAGGATCCCCGAAAGCCGCGCCGCGAGTTCCATCGCCCCATCCCACGAAGACACCGGCTCCCAGTATTGCAGAGCGCCGCCGCCGATGCCCGCAATAACCGCTGCCGATCGGCAAGCCGGGATTGCGCCGGCCCTGCGCAGGCGCGACACTCGGGGGCAGACGCGATCTGAACGCCGGTGCAGTGCGTGCACGCGTGCGACGGCGATCAAGATGCTAGTTTCATACGGGATCGGTTGGATCCTTCGGCCCGGCCAGCCCGGCGTTCGGCGCGACGGTGCCGCATTCGCTTCGCGGATCTGGCGAGCGACAAATCCGCGCGTGCCTGCCTTGTCTCATGGTTTCTCCGGCCCTCGGGTGAGTATCTGGGCCGTTGCCGGTGATCGCTTCACCGGCAACGGGCGGAGGACGGACCGTCGCCTGCCTCGGGCATCGAGGCCCGCGGGCAGTCTGGTCGCCTTCGTCTGATCGCCGGCCCGTCGGGTCGGCGTAGAGCTTGGTGAAGGAGGCGACGCCGGCGCGGTAGACGCAGGAGGCTGGGAACCGCAGCGACGGCTCGAAGGTCGCGTAGGTGGTGACGTTGACGATCGAGCCGCCGCCCTGGCCTCCATCACCAGCGTGACGAGGCGGGCCATGCGGACCATGAACTTCCCACGGTCGGCATTGGCCTGGTATGAGTCCTGCGTTTCCATGATACTGTCGCGCATGCTGACTCTCGCAGGCGCTCCGCATCGTGCAGGCGCTGCGGCAGCCTTGGAACGGTCATGAACCTTCAGACAGACGTGGCGGACCGCGAGTCCGCATCGTTGAATGCTGCCGGGGAGGAGCCGTCAGCATCGGCGCGGGCGACGCTCCTCAGGATCGGCCTGGGCTTCGCGGCGGCGCAGTCGCTGTCGGTCGCGGCGGAGCTCGGCATAGCGGATCTTCTTGCAGCCGGGCCAGGGACCGTCGAGGCGCTCGCGGCCGCCACCGGGACCGAGCCAGGTGCCCTCCGCCGTCTCATGCGCCTTTTGGCCGCCGAGGGCATCTTCGCGGAGGATGCGTCCGGAACCTTCGCGCAGACGCCGCTCAGCGATGCGCTTCGGGCGGAGGCGTCGGGCAGCCCGCGGGACTTCCTGCGCATGATCGGGCGCGAGCCGTTCGTCGCGTGGGGACGACTGCTGGACGCGGTCCGCACCGGTCGGCCGAGCTTCGAGCTCGTCTTCGGTGCGCCGCGCTTCGATTGGCTCGCGCGGAACCCGGAGGCGGCCGCGCTGTTTCAGGCAGCGATGGTTGCCCTGAGCCGCGACGTGATCGAGCCCATCGCTGCCGCCTACGAGTTCGGCGGTCTCGGTGTCGTGGTCGACGTGGGCGGCGGGCACGGCAGCCTGTTGTCGGCAATCCTCGCCCGCCATCCAGGTGTGAAAGGCATCCTGTTCGATCTGCCCGAGGGCATCGCGGCCGCCGAGGCCGGGCTCGGCGGCCCGCTGCCGCGCTGCGAGCTGGTGGCCGGGGACTTTTTCGAGTCCGTACCCGAGGGCGCAGATGTCTATCTCATGAAGAAGGTGTTGCACGACTGGTCCGACGACGACGCGGTCCGCATCCTCGTGAACTGCCGCCGCGCGATGGCGCAGGGCGGCCGGGTCCTGGTTGCCGAGACCCTGGTTCCGCCGGGCAATACCCCCGACCCGATCAAGGTGATGGACGTCAACATGCTGGTCGTCACCGGCGGACGCGAGCGCACTGCAGACGAGTTCGCCGCCCTCTTCGCCCGTGCCGACCTCATCGCTGGGCGCATCCTGCCGGCTGGTTCGCGCATCTCGATCATCGAGGCATTTGCCGCGTAAGGACATCGCGGCGCAAACGGCAGTTCTCGCCCTGGCCAGGGGGTCGGCTTCTGGCGCGGAAGCGGACTTCGCGCATTGCCGCGGACACCGGCACGGCGGCAGTTCACGCCCTCTCCCGGTCGCAAGGGAGCGGCGTGCGTCACCTGCCCGCGGCACCGCGTCGGCGCCGGGGTCAGTAAGTCACCCACCGCGACGGGAACGCCCCGACGAAGCCCGCCTGCCCGGCGACCCCGACGATGTCCTGCACCTGCGCAGCGGTGCGGGCCTCGACGAAGACCCGGGTGCCGAGCCGCTGCGAGCCCTGGGTCCGGACACGGTAGCCGAGCCCGTCGAAGAAGGCGCGCGCCCGGCCCGCGTCGGTCTCGTTGGTGACGACGCCGGCCTGCACCGCCGCCGACCGCCCGAGCGCCGGTCCGCCCGGCGGCGCGTGCGGGGCGAGGCTCGCGGCCAGCGCCTCGAGCCCCTCGAGGTTCCGCGTGTAGGTCAGGCACTTGCGCTGCTGGATCTGCGCGACCAGGCTCTGCCGGAAGTCGAAGCCGCCGACCAGCGCCGGCCGCGGCCCGAAGTCGATCGCGTCGAGCTGCCCGAACAGCTGCGCGCAGGTCGCGCCGGCGTCCGGCGGTGCCGCCGCCGGTGCGCAACCCCCGAGCCCAAGCGCCAGGGCAACGAGCGCAGCAAGCCCCCGGCCGGCCGATCGGCGCTGCGTCAGGGCCGGTAACTTCGTCTTCACCAAGCTTTCCTAATGCTTACCCGTTCGGAATACCGCTTTAAAATCAGCGGTTTGATTTTGTATCGCATGCGATAAGCCTCTCCGGGACCGCGCCAGCCGACCGCGCATCAGGCGCCGAGCGCCGCGTCGAGCTTGGCGGACAGCTCCTCGTACGACGCATTCGGCTGCTTCTCCCCGTCGATGAGGAAGGTCGGCGTGGCCTCGATCCCGTCGGCGGTGGCCTTGGCCTGGTACTCGGCGACCAGCCCCTCGGCCAGGGCGCGGTCCTGCAGGCAGGCGTTCATCTGCTCGTCGGTCAGCCCGGCCTGCCGCCCGATCGAGAACAGCTTGCCGATCATCTCCTGCTCGTCCGCCGCGGACGCCCACTCCTTCTGCCGCTCGAACAGCACGTCGACGATGCCGAAATAGCGCTCGCCCGGCGCGCAGCGCGCGATCATCGCCGCCCAGAGGCTCGGCCGGTTGAAGTAGACCTCGCGGTAGACCAGCCGCACCCTGCCGGTGTCGATGTAGTTCTCCTTGATCCGCGGGAACACCGTCGCGTGGAAGCTCGCGCAGTGCGGGCAGGTGAACATCGCGTACTCGACCAGCGTCACCGGCGCGTCGGCCGCGCCCATGGTGCGCTCGCCGATCCGCGGGTCGCCCTGCGCGAGCGCCAGTCCCGGGGTGGCGGCGATCGCGAGCGCGGCGAGGAGCGTCTGGCGGCGGGTCAGGGTCATGGTGGGCTTCCGGATCACTTGCTTCCCGCCCGGGATAGCACATTGCGCGCCAGTGTCTCCAAGGCGGCGCGCAGCTCGCCATCACCAATGCTTGAGATCGTGCCGGCATCCCGCCCGAGCTCCGGCCTCGCCCGAGGCGGCGCGACGAGGCCGGCGGCGGGCGGCTCCGCGAAGCCCCCGGCCGCGTGGGTGAGCAGGATGCGCCCGACCGTCCCCGGCCCGAGCGCCGCGTTCACCCGTTCGCGCAGCAGCGGCAGCAGCAGCTGCAGCCGCGGCGCGTGCGGCCCGTCGACGGCGAGGGTGAGCAGGCCCCCGGCCGGCCCGCGGGCGCGCGCCAGCTTCAGCGGCGCGCAGATCGCCGGGCC
>Ga0247825_10003461_pt1 | contig 10410 bp, 8 predicted proteins | sample 13C_Vanillin_Day_FD_194413 | JGI IMG/M metagenome (GOLD analysis project Ga0247825, IMG submission 194413) | Soil microbial communities from agricultural site in Penn Yan, New York, United States - 13C_Vanillin_Day48 | ecosystem: Environmental > Terrestrial > Soil > Agricultural land | place... | reverse complement strand
GACACGTCCAGGCCGATGGTGGGCTCGTCCAGGAAGAGCACCTTCGGCCGGTGGATGAGCGCCGCCGCCAGCTCGCACTTCATCCGCTCGCCCAGCGAGAGCTGCCGCGTGGGCTTCTGGATGAGCTCCTCCAGCTCCAGCAGCGCCACCAGCTCATCCAGCGTCTGCTTGAACTGCTCGCGCGGCACGTCATAGATGGCGCGGTTGAGCTCGAACGTCTCCGCCGGGGGAAGATCCCACAGGAGCTGCTGCTTCTGCCCCATGATGAGCATGATCTTCTTGAGGAAGTCCGTCTCCCGGTGGCGCGGAAGGTGGCCGTCCACCAGCACCTCGCCCTCGGAGGGGTGAAGCAGCCCGGAGAGCACCTTCAGCGTCGTCGTCTTCCCCGCGCCATTGGGGCCGAGGAAGCCCACTCGCTCGCCGGGCTTGATCTCGAACGAGATGCCATCCACCGCCTTCACGGTGGTGTAGTCCCGGTGGAAGAGCGAGCGGAAGGCGGCCTTGAGGCCGGGCGGGCGCTTGTGGACTTTGTAGTGCTTGCGCAGGCCGCGAACGGAGATCATGTGGGACAGGGTTTAACGCGGTCGCCGCCGGGAGGCGACCCCTGGTTGGGAGTCAGTGTCGATGGCCGACGCGTATAGCAGGGATCTCGAGCGTTGGATTCCGCGGCTCATCGCCGTCTGGAGACGGGCTCGCCGCAAGGGCGAGGGCCCCGAGACGCGGCTGACACCCCAGGAGGTGAAAGAGGTGGGGGCGGGGGTGAAGCAGCTCTCGCTCGGCCTCACCCGGGAGCGGCAGCTGGCGGGCGCCCGGTACATGGACGATCCGAAGTTGCTGGGCGCCTACCTGCTCTTCTACTGGCCGGTGTCCTACGCCCAGGCGCGCCAGGCGATGGGGGAGCTGCCCAACCGTCCCCGGCAGGTGCTGGATCTGGGGAGCGGCCCGGGTCCGCTGGCCTTCGCCGCTCTGGATGCTGGGGCCAAGGAGGTGATGGCGGCCGACCGGAGCAAGCCCGCCCTGGCGCTCGCCCGTGAGCTCGCCGCGGAGGCAGGCGAGGCGCTGGCCACGCGCGAGTGGGATCCAACACGCAAGGCCCCGCTCCCCGAGGGCTCCTTTGATCTCATCACCATGGGCCACGTCCTCAATGAGCTGTACGGGTCAGGAGACGGTGCCATCGGGCCGCGGGCGGCGCTGCTGGAGCAGGTGCTGGCCCAGGTGAAGAAGGGCGGGAGCCTGCTGGTGCTGGAGCCAGCGCTCCGGGAGACCTCGCGCGCCCTGCTCAAGGTGAGGGATGTGCTGGTGGGCAAGGGCTATGCGGTCCGGGCGCCGTGCATGTTCCGCGGCAACTGCCCGGCGCTGCTGAAGGAGAGCGACTGGTGCCACGCGGAGCGCTCGTGGCCAATGCCGCGCGTGGTGGAGGAGCTGGCTCGGGCCGCGGGGCTGCACAAGGAGTCCCTGAAGATGAGCTACCTGATACTGGCGCCCCAGGGCGAGGCGTGGCCTGAGCTACCCAAGGACCGGCTCTTCCGCATCGTCTCCGAGCCGCTCGAGGGCAAGGGCCGCCACCGTTACATCGGCTGTGGCCCCGAGGGGCGCGTAGGCCTGGCGCTGCAGGACAAGCACCGGACGGAGAAGAACGAGCGCTTCTTCAAGCTCTACCGAGGGGACGTCATCGCCGTCACGGAGACCGAGCCGAAGGGCGATGGACTCGCGCTGGATGACCGCTCGGAGGTGCGGATGGTGGCCCACGCGGGCCGCGGCATCCCTCCCCTCTCCACTGAGAACGGCTAGCCCCCCGGCGGGACTTCAAAGCCCTGGGGGCATGGGACGTCGACGAACCGGATGACCGCCTCGGGGTCCCGAAACGCGGTGAGCTGCATGTACCGGCGGATGAGGCACAGACGGGCCGTCTCGAAGAGGGCTCCATCATCGGGGACTCGCCAGGGCGTCGGGATGACCCGGAGCGCCACCCTGCGCGCGTACTCCGGGTCTCCTGCGTCACTGACCGCCTTGAGCCACTCGTAGTCCTGGAAGCCCAGGCGGATGAGCTTGAGCCGCAGAGAGGGTATGGGCACCTCCGTGCTCCCGCCGATGATCGATGGAAGCCCCGGGTAGAAGAGCGTGCCGTCCCCGTTCCCCCACCAGCGGTACTGATCCGTCCACGCGGTGCTGAGCATCTCCAGGGTCTGGTAGTAGAGCTCGCCCGTCGCATCCTCCAGAAAGGCCACCCACTGCATGGCGCGGTTCTTCGTGGCCGGGCGATCGATCATGTACGAGGGCCACCCCTGGCCGGGCTGGTTCTCCTCCAGCGGCGAGCCACAGCCGTGGCTCGCGCAGCTCTGGTACAGCCACAGCTCCCGCTGGGGCAGGGCGAGGAACTCGTCATACCGCTGCCGCTGAGTCCCACTGCCCGGAACAGGCTGCGCGATGAAGTTGACCAGCACGACGACAATGTCCACGAGCTCCTCCAGGTCTTCCCTGGCGAGAGAGTCGATCTCTGTCGTGAGGAGTGTCCGCAGCCCCGGTGCCGCCTGCCGCATCAGCCCGGCGCGCCGCCGGATGTCCTCGAAGGTCGACCAGTACGGCGGCTCATCTCCGACATAGTCGAAGACAAGGGGCAGCCAGCCGCGGACGTGGGTCTCTCTCGTGAACTGCAAGAGACTCTCGACGCTGGTGGGGCCCAGATACCGCCAGCTCGTCACGCGTGCCCCTGGCAGACGGGAGGGTGTGGTGCCGCTGAGGAAAGGCCCCCAGAGTCCCTCGAAGGCCTGCCAGTCCTTCAGGCTCCACGAGGACTGCTGCATCACAGGGGGGAGTCCTCCTGCCAGGGTGATTCGGTGCTCGAGCCCCACCCGGTAGAAGAGCGGAAGCAGCCGCAGCAGCACACCCTCGGAGCAATCGCTCCCGGTAAAGGCATAGCAGATAGCGCGGGGCTCCACGAGGAAGGCCGTCTTCAGCGAGGACGTGCTCGGCATGAGCGCATTGACGACTCTGAGGCGGATCCTCAAGTCCACGTGCGTCCCGTCGCTCATGATCACCTGGGCGAGGCCCTCATAGGCGCCAGGGCGCGCATCCGCCGGGACATGCACATCCACCCAGATGGCGCGGGCCTCGCCGGGAGGGACGGTGAAGGGAAAGGCGATGCGCTTCTCCCCGGTGAGCTCATCAACGTCCGGGATCAACCCATCCGGCCACAGCCCTGGCTGCGAGTCCGGTGTGGTGAGATGAGTGATGTTCAGGAAGGTCTCTCGATAGAGGGTGATGTCCTTGCCCGTGATGACGCTCGGTCCCGTCAGGGAGGGCAGGCTCAGGCTGGCGACAGTCATGCCCGTCTGCCCTCCGTGGAGTGCCACCTGGAAGGAGATGAACTCGTTGCGCGCCGCGAACAGCTCCAGCTCCCGCACAGTGCCTGGCGCTGTTTGGGGCCGGATCTTCACCATCGGACTCTCCAACCAGACCGGAGGGCCGCTCCAGATGGAAGGCTCCTCTGGAAGTTCGGGACTCTGCACGGGGGGAGCATTCGAACAGGCCACGGCCAGCGCCAGGCACAGCCACACAGACCACGAAGACAACGGGCGAACCCTCATGCGGCCACGTTAGGAATCGTGGAGGCCCATGGCCTCGTGCGGTGGGTCAGATTGACAAGCCGCCTGCGTCCCTGCATCTTGTCCGCCATGAAGCTCGTCCAGCTCACGACTCGCACGACCACTACCACCCGCACCGGCGGGCTGGCGGTCGTGCGCACGTGAGCTGAGCGCGCGGACACCGCAGCCCCGCCGGAAGCACCGGACGGGGCGCACCGCGACACGCTTCAGCACCCCGCTCCGGTCTGGCTCTTCACCTACCGACACGGAGAACGGCAATGTTGAGCGAACATGATCATCGATCCCTGGGCGACCGCCTGGACCTCTTCCACCTGCAGGAGGAGGCCCCTGGCATGGTGTTCTGGCACCCGCGAGGGTTCATCCTGTACCAGCTCCTCGAGGAGCGAATCCGCCGCGAGCTGGCCGCCGGCGGCTACCGCGAAGTGAGGACGCCGCAGATCCTCGGCCAGCGCATCTGGGAGAGCAGCGGCCACTGGGAGAACTTCCGCGAGGGAATGTTCGTCCTGGATGATGGCGAGCATCCCCTCGCCGTGAAGCCCGTGAGCTGTCCGGGCCACATCCAGATCTTCCAGCGCATGGCGCCCTCCTTCCGCGCCCTGCCCGTACGGCTGGCGGAGTTCGGACTGGTGCACCGCAATGAGTCCTCCGGCGCGCTGCTCGGGCTGTTCCGCCTGCGCCAGTTCACGCAGGACGATGGCCACATCTTCTGCATGGAGGAGCAGGTGGCCGAGGAAGTTGCCGCGTTCTGCCGCTCTCTGCGCGCCTTCTACCGGGACTTCGGCTTTGACGACGTCCAGGTGGCCTTCAGCAGCCGCCCCGCGCAGCGTGCGGGAAGTGACGAGGTGTGGGATCGCGCCGAGGCCTCGCTGCTCGAGGCGGCGAGGAGCGTAGGGCTGGACTGTAAGATGCAACCAGGCCAGGGCGCGTTCTACGGGCCCAAGCTGGAGTTCATCCTGAGGGATCGGTCCGGGCGTGAGTGGCAGTGCGGGACGATCCAGCTCGACTTCGTGCTGCCCGAGCGCTTCGACCTCCACTACGTGGACTCGGGCGGTGGGAAACGGCGGCCGGCCATGCTGCACCGGGCAATCTTCGGCAGTGTGGAGCGCTTCCTCGGCATCCTGCTCGAGCACCATCAGGGGGCCCTCCCCGCCTGGCTGTCGCCGGATCAGATCCGGGTGCTGCCCGTGGGGCAGGACTCGCAGGCCTACGCTTCGGAGGTGCAGGCTCGCATGGAGGAGGCAGGGCTGCGGGTCAGCGTGGACGCGCGAGGCGAGACGCTGTCACGGCGGATCCTGGACTCGCACCATGACTCCGTGCCGTTCGTGCTGCTGGTCGGAGCCAAGGAGCAGGCGGCACGCTCGGTCCAGATCCGCGAGCGCAGTGGGGCTCAGCGGCAGGTCTCCCTGGAGCCGGCCGTGGCAGCGCTCTCGCAGGCCTGCCGCGTGCCATAACGAGCCTCTTCCCGTTTCACGCCCCCTCCGTCTCCCGGTGGGAGGCGTGGACGGGTTTTGACTCGGGCGAGCCCTTCTGGCGCAGGAAGATGGAGAGCACGACGAGCACACCGACGGACAGGAACTCGCTCTGCCAGTTCTGGAAGGACTCGAACCAGAACCTGGAGCCCGACACGTACTGCCAGAACGTCACGGCCGACTGCCCGTGCTGCAGCTGCTCCTCGTTGTAGAGCTTCAGCCCGCCGATCGCGTGCATGGCGAACGAGAAGAGGAACAGCCCGAACAGCGCGAGTGACAGCGAGTGGGAGTACAGCTTGAGGGCCAGCCCTCCCCGGTGGACCGGCCCGGGCGAGTCCGGGCGGCGCTCCTTCCGGGGATCCTTGTCCACCTCGTTCTCGCCATGGATCTTCTTCGACTCGCCCGAGCCCTTCTGCTTGAGGAGGGCGGCCAGCAAGACGAAGGCGCCCATCTGGAGGAACTCGCTCTCCCAATTCTCGAAGGTGGCCTCGATGAACTCGCCCGAGCGAAGGTAGGCGCCGTAGCTCACAGCCTGCTGTCCGTGCTCACGCTGCTCCTCATTATACGAGTACCAGCCTGCCAGGCTCTGTCCTCCCCAGAACACCAGGAAGAGGCTGAACATCACGATGGACAGCCCGTTCTCCTGGAAGATCTTCCGCAGACGCCCTTGTTCCCGACCCAGGGAGTTCTCTGCGCTCGTACTCATGCACATCGATGTGCGCATTCCCATGGACGGGAGCAGCAAGGTTATTTCCCATCCGGCAGGAGGACTGCCAGGCAGCCGTGGAGAAGCGGAGAATCCCCACTGGAAGCCAATCTTTTCCAGCACTTGCGGCGCCCGGGAAAAATCTCGATAGAAGCTCCCCGCCGATGTCGAGAACCGCCGTTCGGCTCCGACTACCCGGTGAACGCGCGCTCCAGGGAGGAGCGCCCGTACAACAAGGAGTCGACCATGAAGTACATGCTGATGATGAACACCCCGGGCAACGGCCCGTACCAGATCGCCAACTGGCCGCAGCAGGACATCAAGGCGCACATCGCCTTCATGATCGGCTTCGCGAAGAAGCTCGGGGCGTCGGGCGAGCTCGTAGCCGCCGAGGGCCTGAGCGGCCCCGACCAGGCCAAGCGCGTGCGCGCGGGAAAAGATGGCAAGCCGATCACGGATGGCGTGTTCCCCGAGTCGAAGGAGTTCCTCGCGGGATACTGGATCATCGACGTCGAGAGCCCCGAGCGCGCCTATGAGATCGCCGCGCAGGCCTCCGCGGCTCCTGGTCCCGGCGGCGCGCCGCTCAACATGCCCATCGAGGTGCGGCAGGTGATGAGCGGACCGCCTCCCGACATGCTCTGATGCCACCGTCACTGGACACTCGTACCCAGCACCTGTTGCGCGAGCTGATGCCGCAGGTGCTGGGCGCCGTCATCCGGCGGTTCCGCGACTTCGCCGCTTCGGAGGACGCGGTTCAGGAAGCCCTCATCGCGGCGGCGACGCAGTGGCCGCACGACGGCCTGCCCGAGAACCCGCGTGCCTGGCTGATCCACATCGCGTCGCGACGCATCGCCGATCATGTCCGCGCCGAGACAGCACGCCGCCACCGTGAAGCGATCGTGGTGAGCCTGGTGCCGCCGGAGGACCAGATTGCCCTCGCCGCGGATGAGGCCACACCAGAGCGGGACGACGCTCTGGACCTCCTGTTCATGTGCTGCCACCCCGTGCTCTCGCCCACCTCCGCGATCGCGCTCACGCTCCGCGCCGTGGGTGGCTTGACGACCTTCGAGATTGCCAAGGCGTTCCTGGTGCCCGAAGCGACCATGGCGCAGCGCATCAGCCGCGCGAAGCAGAGCATCAAGGAGTCAGGGGTGCCCTTCCAGATCCCCACGGCCGAGGAGCGGGCCGCACGGCTCGGCTCCGTGATGCACGTGCTGTATCTGATCTTCAACGAGGGCTACACGGCCACCTCTGGCCCGGAGCTCCAGCGCAGCGACCTCTCGGGCGAGGCCATCCGCCTCACACGCATGCTCCATCGCCTCGTCCCCGACGACACCGAGGTTGCCGGGCTCCTGGCGCTCATGCTGCTGACCGACGCACGGCGCGCCGCTCGAACCGGGCCGTCGGGCGAGCTCATCCCGCTCGATCAGCAGGACCGGGCCCTGTGGGATCGGAGCGCTATTGCCGAAGGTGTGGCGCTCCTCACCGCGACGTTGCCGCGGGGAGCGGTGGGCCCGTATCAAGTGCAGGCGGCGATCGCGGCGGTGCACGATGAGGCTGCAAGCACCGAGGAGACGGACTGGCCGCAGATCCTGGGGCTGTACGGCCTCTTGCAGCGCATGTCCGACAACCCCATGGTGACGCTCAACCACGCGATCGCAGTGGCCATGGTTCACGGTCCGGCCGCTGGGCTCGAGCGCCTCGATGCACTCGCAAAGGACCCGCGTCTCAAGGGTCACCATCGCCTCGACGCGGTCCGTGCGCATCTCCTGGAGCGGGCAGGCGACCACGAGGGCGCGATCGAGCATTACCGGCGCGCAGCCGAGAGCACGACGAGCGTCTCAGAACGGAACTACCTCCTGACCCACGCGGCACGGCTGAGCGAGACCCGGAAATAGGAAGGTGACAGCCGCACTGCTCGAAGAGCGACGGGATGGAAAGCGTGCACCGGGCGTGTTACTCAGAGGAGAACCAGCCCCTACGCGCCGCCCAGGCGCGTGCCCGGAGGTGCCTATGGATGCCCAGCGCACGCTTCTTCCTGTCGAGGCCGTTCTCTCGGGCACCGCAGCCAGGCGCTGACGCTTCCACGCGCTGAGTAGCTCGCGCTGTGCCTGACGGCCTTGGTCTCCAACCAGCCGTTCGCAGGAGCAGTGCGCCTTGTTCTCTCTCTTCGATCTGGGCTTCGGCCCTGACTTTCAATCGCAGCTCGACACACTTTCTGATCCTTCCCTCGTTCCAGCCCGGGTGGTGCTGGAGCATGGCTCGCGCTACCTGACCTTGACCACAGCGGGCGAGACCGAGGCCGTTCTCGCCGGCCGGTGGACCTTCGCCTCGGCAGAGCGGCCCGCCGTGGGCGACTGGGTCGCGCTCCAGCCTGGCCAACCAGGACGCATCGTCCACCTCTTCCAGCGAAGGAGCTGGCTGGTCCGTCAGGCGGCGGGCCGGCGAACGCAGGCGCAGGTTCTCGCGGCCAACGTGGACAAGGTGTTCGTGGTCACCTCCACGGGCCGGGACTTCAACCCTCGCCGGGTGGAGCGCTACCTGGTGGCCATACAGGGCGGAGGCGCTGAGCCCCTCGTGGTGTTGAACAAAGCGGACCTGAGCCCGGACCCCGCCTCGCTGGTGGCCGAGCTCGAAGCGATAGCGCCGGGTGTGCCAGTGCTCGCGGTCAGCGCGCTTCACGCTTCGGGGCTGGAGGCGCTTCATGTCCACCTCCACGCGGGCTGCACCGTGGCGATGGTGGGCTCGTCCGGGGTGGGCAAGTCCACTCTCATCAACCGCCTGCTGGGACAGGAGGTGCTCGTCACAGGCGAGGTGCGCGAGAGGGATGACAAGGGCCGGCACACCACCACTCACCGCGAGCTGCTGCCGGTGCCGTTGGAGGACGGCTCGCGGGCAATGTTGGTGGACACCCCCGGGCTGCGGGAGCTGCAGCTGTGGGCACCGGCCACCTCGTTGTCCGGCGTCTTCGCCGACATCGAAGCGCTGGCCGAGGCGTGCCACTTCCGCGACTGCACCCACGAGCACGAGCCGGGCTGCGCGGTCCGGGAGGCCGTCACCCAAGGCGAGCTCGACGCGGATCGGCTGACGAGCCTGCACAAGCTCGCGCGCGAGCAGCAGCACCATGCGGCGCGCCAGGACAGCCACCTGCGCGAGGAGCTGCGGCGCAAGGAGAAGCAGTTCGGCCGTCTCTCCCGGGAGATCAACCGCCTCCACCCCAAGCGCAGGCGGTAACCACCGCTCCGCGACGGACAGGTGTCCGGTCCCTTGCCCGGACACCTGTCCGGGCTCGCGGACACCTGTCCGCCCGCGATGTCTGCCCTCCCTGCATCCGTTCCAGCTCGTCGCGACGCCGCCCACGGAGGACCGGTATTTCGATCAGGCTCAGCTCCAACTGGTGCTGCTCAACCTGCTGAAGAACGCCGCGGAGGCGAGAGCCCGGCGGGAGAGGCCGAGGTCGAGGTGAGCCGCGAGGGCGAAGAGGTGTGCCTCCGCGTGAGCGATCGAGGCTCCGGCCTGAGCGACGAAGCCTGGCGGCACGTAACGGGTGGCTCTGGCTACGCTCGAGCGGGCTGCCGGGAGCTGCCTGCCGAAAACCCACCAGCACCTTCCACTCGAACGATGGCGGGCGGGTCCGGAACGTGACCACGCCTTTGACTGTGCCACTTCCCTTGAGCAGACCTCCGACGAAGCCCATGACTCCCTCCTGCGAAGGCCTGGAGAATATGGAGTTTGCGGGCCAGACAGAACCGCTCAGGGCTCCCCATATCCCCGGACAAGGTGCCGACGGCCGTGGGACGAGCCGTCTACGGCGCCACGACCCGTCGCGGAGACGGGGGGTACCGACCACCGGCTGACCCTCGAAGTCGCCGTGGGCTTCTAGGGCCTCTTGCCCAGCGCTTGCGCCAGCTCCTCATAGAGGTGCACGGCGGCGCGGATGGCCTTCTCCCAGTCGCCCACGTGCAGGCTCTCGTTCTCCGAGTGCGCGTACGTGTACGGATCCTCCACGCCGATGAGCAGCGCGGGCACCCCGCCCAGCTCCTTCGCGAACGGCTCCACGAAGGGGATGGAGCCGCCGCAGCCGATCGTCACCGCCTCCTTCCCATACCCCTTCTTCAGCGCGCGGAACGCCGCCTGGAAGGCTGGGTGCGACGAGTCCGTGTACCACCAGCCCGACGGCGCATCCTCCTTGATGTGCACCTCCAGCCCCCAGGGCGTCACCTTCTTCAGGTGCTCCACCAGCCGGCGCTGCACGTCCTGCGCGTCCAGGTCCGGCACCACGCGAATCCCCACGCGCGCCCAGGCCGAGTCACTCACGATGTTGCGCGCATCCTTCCGGCTGCTCGCCTGGAAGGCGTTGATGGCGATGGAGGGCTGCCGCCAGTTCATCTCCCACGGGTGCCGCCCTCCCCCCAGCATCTGCACCCCCGGCAGCAGGCCCACCTGCTGCCGGAAGTACGCGTCATCCCCCGGCAGCGACTGGATGCTCTGCTTCTCCGCCTCCGTCAGCGGCTTCACCTTGTCCATGATCCCCGGGATGGCGATGGAGCCGTCCGCGTTCGTCAGCGACGCCAGCATCTTGGCCAGCCCCATCACCGGATCCGGAATGGGCCCGCCCCACATCCCCGAG
>Ga0247825_10003460_pt1 | contig 10411 bp, 9 predicted proteins | sample 13C_Vanillin_Day_FD_194413 | JGI IMG/M metagenome (GOLD analysis project Ga0247825, IMG submission 194413) | Soil microbial communities from agricultural site in Penn Yan, New York, United States - 13C_Vanillin_Day48 | ecosystem: Environmental > Terrestrial > Soil > Agricultural land | place... | reverse complement strand
TCCGAGGTCGGCGTGCAGCTGGCGCTGTCCCTGCCCCTGCTGGTGGGCGCCGGGCTGCTGGCGCGCACGGTCCACAACCTGAAGCACGCCGACCTCGGATTTCCGGCGGAGCGGCTGCAGCTCGTGCGCATCGACTTCCGGGAGGCCGGCTACGAGGTGGCGCGACGGGACGGTGCCCTCCGCGACCTGCTCGCGGAGATCCAGGCGATTCCCGGAGTCAGCGCCGTGAGCTTCTCCCAGCTGGGTCTCTTCACCGGAGGGGAGTCCAGCTCCACGATCCGGGTGGAGGGGCACGTGCCCCAGGGCGACGACGATCGCTCGTCCGCCTTCGACGTCGTGGGCCCTGGCTACTTCTCGACGCTCGGCATCCCCGTGGTCAGGGGTCGCGAGATCGGAGCGGACGACGGCGCCGAGGCCCCCGACGGCTGCGTGGTGAACGAAGGCTTCGTCCGCCGTTTCTTCGCGGGACGCGACCCGCTCGGCCTGGGCATCAGCCAGGTCGAGGCCGGCGACCCGGCGGCGACGAGCTGCCGCGTGGTGGGTGTCGCCCGCGACACGCGCACGCAGGGCCTGCGCGATGCCATAGCGCCTCGCTTCTTCCTGGCGGGGCTGCAGGCCCTGCCCCGGGTCAAGAGCCCCACGTTCCTGATCCGGACGTCCGGCGACCCGGTGCCCGTGATGCCGGCGGTGCGCAAGGCGATCGCGCGCTTCGATCCCCGTCTGCCGATCGTCTCCGCCGCCCCGATCGAAGAGCGGATCGCGCCCTACACGGCGCAGGACCGTACGACCGCGCAACTGGCCGCGGTGTTCGGGGGCGTGGCCCTGGCGCTGGCCGCGATCGGCCTCTACGGCGTGCTCTCCTACGAGATCGCGCGGCGCACGCGGGAGATCGCAGTCCGCATCGCCCTCGGTGCGCGACCGGCCGGCGTGATCTCGATGATCCTTCGCGAGACGAGCGTGCTTGTCGGCGTCGGACTCGCGGTGGGCCTGGCCCTCACGCTGGCCGCCTCGCGTCTCATCGGCGCGCGCCTGTATGGCGTGGCCCCTCAGGACCCGCTCACGCTTGGCGCGGCGACGGCGCTGCTCCTGCTGGCGGCGCTCAACGCGGCCTTCTGGCCCGCGCAGCGGGCTTCGAGGCTCGAGCCGATGGCGGCGCTCCGCCAGGAGTGATCGAGTCGGCTACAGCCAGCGCCCGCGCGCGTAGAGGAGCGCGACGAGCAGCGGCACGGCGAGTGCCGTGCGCCACTCGCGGTTGGCGCGGACGCGCGCCCAGTCGAAGCGGCTGGCGCGCGGCCCGCCGGGCGTCAGCCGTGGAACGAACGCGGGCACCGCGGACGCCCACACCGCGTACTCCTCGCCGAACCTCTCGCGCAGGAACGCGGACTCCTCGCGGATGACGGGCGGGTAGAACGCGGCGAAGTACAGCGCGGCGGCCGCGACCACCCACGGGCTGGCGGTGCCGACGGCCAGGCCGATGGCCATCAGCGCGCTGCCCACGTACAGCGGGTTTCGCGTGTGGGCGTAGGGCCCGCCGGTCGCCAGCCGGCGCGTCTTCTCGATGTGCCCCGACGCCCAGAGGCGGACGACTTCCCCGGCCGCGGCCAGCGCCGCCCCGGCCGCGAGCGGGACAGGCGATGGCCGCGCCAGCACGATCACCAGCGCGCCCACCAGGTAGCCGGCCGGAACGCGCAGCCGCGACAGCTTCAACGCGCCGTCCGCAGGGCCGGGTGGTCCTGCCCCAGGAGCTTCACCAGGATCGCTCGCGAGCGTTCCCGCCACGTGCGGGCCTCGTCGGCGGCGCCCTGGCGTTCGAGTATCTGGGCCAGGTACCCGGCCGAATAGGCGTAGTCGTCGCTCTCCGCGAGACCGTTCTTCTCGAGGCTCGCGAGCGCCTCGCGCGCCAGCGGGGCGCCCTCGGCGGGCCGGCCGCGCCGCGCCCGCGCCAGCCCCAGCGCGGCCATGCCCCGGAAGCGCACCTCCGAATGGTCCTGCGGCCGCTGCGCGAACCGGGCCATGAGGTCGGCCAGGATCCGCTCGGCCTCCGCGTCGCGCGCGAGCGCCAGGCGGACCACTCCACGCTCCAGGTCGACGCGCGCCAGCTGCGGATGGTTGATCCGCCCGTAGATCGCCCGCGCCTGCTCCAGCTGGTCGAGCGCCTCGGCGTACCGGCCTTCGCGCCCGCCCGTGACGGCCAGGTTCAGCAGCGCCAGGCCGACCAGCTCGTGCTGCGGGCCCAGCGTGCGGACCGCGATCGCATGCGCCTGCTCCAGCTCGCGACGCGCGTCCTCGACGCGTCCCAGGCTCCACAGTGCCGATCCCAGGCCGTTCTTGATCCAGGCCTGCCGCGACTCGGGCGCCCTGGGGTCGAGCGCCAGCAGCCGCGCCGCCTCGCGGAAGCCGCGCTCGGCGTCCGCGTAGCGGTCGAGCGCGAGTTGCGATGCCGCCAGGTTGTTCCAGTCCGGGGCCAGGGCCGGCGCGTCCTTCCCGAGGAGGGCGCGCCGTTCCTCGAGGTTGCGCGTGCCGATGTCCACCGCGTCCGCGTGGCGGCCCGCCAGGTTCGCCAGGCGCAAGAGCGTCGTGCGAACGCGGATGCGCGCCTCGGCGTCGGCCTGGCCCGCTCGTCCCCCCAGCAGCGCCAGCGCCTCCTCGGCCGCGGCGCGGGCCCCGTCGACGTCGCTCGAGTTGTAGAGCGCCTTGGCCTTCTCGTGCAGGGCCAGCGACAGCGCCGACGGGTCCGAGGGACGCGACCGCATCTCTTCGATGGAGCGATCGAGCAGCGGCAGCGCCTCCTTCGACTCGCCGAGGCTGACCAGCCCGCGCGCCACCACCACCCGCATCTCCGTGCGGGCGGCCGGCTCGTCTTGCAGGCCCTTCTCGACCTGCGCCCCCGCGCTGTGCAGCAGCTCGGCGGCCGACATCTCGCGGCCCCTTGTGCTCTGCGTCGGGTCCGCCTGTGAGAGCAGCTCCAGCGCGAACGACTTGATGCGCTCGGCCCGACGCGCTTCGCTCTGGGCGCGCTCGGCCTCGTGTCGCGCGCGGTTGCGCTGCACGAGCGCCGCGCCCAGGCCGGTGGCCAGCGACAGGAGCGCGAGCGTCCCCAGGGCGACGCCCGCGCGGTGCCGCCCGACGAAGCGCCGCACGCGGTAGCCCAGCGCGTCCGGCCGCGCGGTGATGGGGCGGCCCTCGAGGTAGCGCCTCAGGTCGTCGGCCAGCGCCGCCGCGCCCTGGTACCGGCGCTCGGGCTCGCGCTGGAGTGCCTTGAGCGCGATGGTGTCGACGTCGCCCTCGAGCGCGCGGGCTCGGTGCACCGCGTCGGAGGCGGGCACGCCCGACGCGTCGCGGCGCAGCACCAGAGACGGGCGCGTCACGGTCTCGTGCGAGACCACCTCGGCCAGCGCCACGGGATTGCGTCCCCCGCGGTCGTGCGGCAGCCGCGACGTGAGCATCTCGTAGAGGAGCACGCCCAGCGCGTAGACGTCGGTGGCGGTCGTGATCGCGCCGCCCAGGACCTGCTCGGGCGCGGCGTAGGCCGGCGTGAACGCCAGCATGTGCGTCTTCGTCAGCCCGGGGTCGTCGTCTGTCTCGAGCAGCTTGGCCAGGCCGAAGTCGAGCAGCTTGGGCTCCCCCGCCCCCGTCACCACGATGTTCGAGGGCTTGAGGTCGCGGTGCACCACCAGGTTGCGGTGCGCGTAGTCCACCGCCTCGCACACCGCGATCAGGAGCCGCAGCCGCTCCCGCAGCGAGAGCGACCGCTCGCGCACGAACTCGGTGATGGGGCGGCCCGGCACCAGCTCCATCGCGAACCAGGGCCGGCCGTCGGGCGCGATGCCGCCGTCCAGGATCTTCGCGATGGCCGGGTGGTTGAGGCGCGCCAGCACCTGCCGCTCCAGCCGGAAACGCGCGAGCGCGTGCTCGCGCGCGACCGCCGCCCGCACCAGCTTGAGCGCGGCCTGCTGCGTGAAGCCGCCCTCGATGCGCTCGGCCAGCCAGACCTCGCCCATGCCGCCCTCGCCCAGAGGCTCGACCAGGCGCCAGGCTCCCAGGCGGGCCGGCGCCGTGCCGACGTTCGGGAGCGGCTCTCCCGCCGCCGGCGTCTCGAACATCCCCATCGTGGCCAGGGTGGTGGCCAGCAGGGCCTCGACCTCGCGCGCCAGCCCCGGCGACTCGACACGCAGCGCCTTCAGGCGCGCCGCGCGCTCGGTGTCCGGCAGGGCCGCGATCTCGCGGAAGAGAGCTTCGGCTCCGCCCGTGCCTCCCGCGGTGCTCATGCCGTCCGCGGGGCCGGGTCCGCCAGCCGGCGATCGATGGCGCGCAGCACCTCCAGCGAGGTGATGGCCTCCATGGCCCCCTCGTGCAGGTCGCAGCGGCGGCGATGGCAGGGCGCGCACAGCGGCGTCCGGCGCACGATCACGTCGGCCGTGGAGAAGGGGCCGTTGCGCGCGGGGTCGGTCGGCCCGTAGATGCCGACCACCGGCGTGCCGACCGCGCAGGCCAGGTGCAGCGGGCCCGTGTCCGCCGCCACCATGAGACGCACGCGCCGCACGAGCTCCAGCAGCTCCAGCAGCGTGGTCGGGAAGCACAGCACCGCCGTCCCCGCCGACGCCATGATCACGCGCGAGGCCAGGCGCTCCTCGCCGGGACCCCACGTGACCAGCGGCGTCAGGCCCCGCTCGCGCAGGCCCCGCGCCACCTCGCCGAAGCCGGACGGCGGCCACAGCTTGCTGTCCCAGCCGCCGCCGGGGTTCAGGATCACCAGCTGGTCCGGGCGCAGCCCCGCCTCCTTCAGGCGGGACTCGATGGAGTGCGCCTCGTGAGCGGTCGGAGGGAAGGTGAAGTCGCGCGTGCCGACCGCGCTGATGTCGAGGGCGCGCAGGAGCGCGAGGTTCTTGTCGATGACGTGCACTTCCGGCGGGAAGAACATCGCCTCCTTGATGAGCACGCGCGAGAGCGGCTCCCGGCGCCAGGGCCCGCCGTAGCCCGTGACCCGCGGAGCGCCGGACAGGCGCGCCCAGGCGGCCGACTTCCACAGCCCCTGGAAGTCGAGCGCGACGTCGTAGCGCTCGGCGCGCAGGGCGCGCACGGCCTGCCGGAACGGGCCCAGCCGGAGCGCGCGGGCGGGCGGAGCCGCGGTCACGAGCGAGACGAGCGGGTTGCCCTGGACGAGCGGACGAGCGGCCGGCTCCACCACCCAGCCGACCTCGTAGCCGTGCCGCCGCAGCGCGGCCACCGCCGGTAGCGTGTGGACCACGTCGCCGATGGCGGAGAGCCGGACGACGAGGGTCTTCACGACCGCAGCCTCGCGATCAGCTGGCGCGTGTCGTGGTCCTTGGGATCACCCACGATGGCCACGCGGCCGCCGTAGGAGCGCACCACCTCCCGCTCAGGCACCGTGTCCACCGTGTAGTCGGTGCCCTTGCAGTGGACGTCCGGCCGCAGCGCGAGCAGCAGCCGCGTCACGTCGTCCTCCTCGAACACCACCACCTGGTCCACGCTCCGCAGCGCGGCCACCAGCAGCGCGCGGTCGGGTGCTGGCAACAACGGGCGGCCCGACCCCTTGAGCCGGGCCACCGACGAGTCGCCGTTCACGCCGACCACGAGCAGGTCCGCTTCCGCCTTGGCGCCCGCCAGGTAGCGCACATGCCCGACGTGGATCAGGTCGAAGCAGCCGTTGGCGAGCGCGACCGTCTGCCCCTGGGCGCGCGCGTCCGCCACCATCCGCGATGCGTCGTCCAGCGTACCGATCTTCTCGCGGGCGGGGCGGGGCGTCACGCGAGCGAAGGGTCCTGCGACACCGCGCGCCGGAGCTCCGCGCCGGAGACGGTGGCGGTGCCGCGCTTCATGACGACGATGCCGCCGGCGTAGTTGGCGAGGTACGCGGCCTCGGACGGTGTGGCCCCGGCCGTCAGCGCGAGCGTGAACGCCGCGATCACGGTGTCCCCCGCGCCGGTGACGTCCGCCACCTGGTCCGACCCGTAGATCGGGATGTGCTGCGGCTTGCGCCCCGGCTCGAACAGCGCCATGCCGTCGCTGCCGCGCGTGATGAGCGCGGCCTGGACGCCCAGGCGGCGCAGCAGCGTCCGCCCGGCCGCCTCCAGCCGCTTGACGTCGTGGCCGATGGTGACGCCCAGGGCCGCCTCCACCTCCGGCTCGTTGGGCGTGACCGCGGTCATGCCGCGGAAGCCCAGCAGCGCGAAGCGGGAGTCCACCGTCACCGGCACCTTGCGCTTGCGGGCGAACGCGACCGCGGCGCCCACGGTCTCGGCGTCGATCAGGCCGAACCCGTAGTCGCTCACCAGCACGCCGTCCACGCGGCCGCGATAGTCGCGCAGCGCCGCACGCACGCGCCGCCGCGCCCGGCTCTGGTCGGTCAGGCGGGTGGCCTTGTCGATGCGCACCACCTGCTGCTTCGTGGAGTGCACGCCGCCGGCCAGGATGCGCGTCTTCACGGGCGTCACGTACGCGTCGTCCGCCAGGACGCCCTTCACGGAAACGCCCGTCTCCCGAAGCAGCGCGCGCAGCCGCCGGCCGTGGTCGTCCTGGCCCACGACGCCCAGCGGCACCGGCCGGCCTCCCAGCGTGCGCAGGTTGTGGACCGCGTTCGCGCCGCCGCCCAGTCGCAGGTCGGTCCCGTCGTACTGCAGGATCAGGACGGGAGCCTCGCGGCTCACGCGGTCGATGCGGCCGTAGAGGAACTCGTCCGCCACCAGGTCCGCCAGCACCAGGATCCGCCGGCCCTCGAACGCGTCGATCAACGCGAGGAGGCGGCCGCCCTCGGGCGGCTGCTGCTGCGGGCTCATGCGGTGGCGCGCCCGCCTTCGGCCTCGTCGAGGATCAGCGAGACCGCTTCCAGGAGGTTCTCGGCCACGAGGTCCGGCTGGCGCGACCAGGACGGCGCGTGATACGTGAGCTCGCCGAGCCCGTACCCGCTCTTCACCAGCACGGCGCGCGCGCCCACCTTCCAGGCCAGCTGCAGGTCGCCGTGCCGGTCGCCCACCACGTACGAGCGCGTCAGGTCCAGGTCCAGCTCGGCCGCCGCGCGGTGCAGCAGGCCCGGCCGCGGTTTGCGGCAGTCGCAGTCGCGCCGGTACGGCGGCTCGCCGGCGCTGGGGTGGTGCGGGCAGTAGTAGATGCCGTCGAGCGTCGCGCCGCCGGCGGCCAGCGTCTCGCGCAGCGAGGCGTGGACCTCTTCGATCAGGGACTCGGGGAAGTAGCCGCGCGCCACGCCGGCCTGGTTCGTGACAAGCACCACCGCGAACGGGCTGCGGTTCACCAGCCGCACCGCGTCCACCGCGTACGCGAACGGACGGAACCGCGAGACGTGGTTGACGTAGCCGACCTCGTGCGACAGCGTACCGTCACGGTCGATGAAGATCGCGGGCCTCACGAGGCGATCAGTTCCTCCGCCGCCTCCGCGACGCGCTCGGCCGCCACGCGCGTCATGCAGCGATGGTCGATCGGGCACGCGCGCAGGCCGCAGGGGGCGCAATGGACCGGCTCGCTCAGCAGCCGCGCCCGGCCGACGGGCGCCGTCTCGCCCGGGTCGGTGGGCCCGAACACGGCCGCGACGGGCGTGCCCAGCGCGGACGCGACGTGCATGGGCCCGGAGTCGTTCGTCACCAGGACGCGCACGCGCGCGAGCACGCCCACGAGGTCGGCGAGGCTTGTCTGCCCCGCGAGCACCCGCGCGGGATGGCGCATCGCGGCGGCGACGGCCTCCGCGGACGGCCGTTCGGAGGGCCCGCCAAGGATCGCCACCTGCGCGCCGGTGGTCCGGGCCAGCCGGTCCCCGACCGCAGCGAAACGACTGAGCGGCCAGCGTTTGGCCGGACCGAAGGCCGCGCCCGGGTTGAGCCCGACCCAGTCCCCCGGGCCCAGCAGACGGTCGGCGCTCGCGAGCCATTCCTCCGGCGCGCGCAGTGCGGTCTCCGGTTCGGCCGTCACGCGCAGCCCGAGGCCCGCCAGCATGGCGCGATAGTAGTACACCTGGCTTCGGCCCCGAACCGCGGGCAGGACGTGTGCGCGACGCGTCAGCAGCAGCCTGCGAGCGTCTGTCGCATAGCCCCAGCGCTCGGGGATCCGGGCCATTCGCAGCGCGAGCGCGGAGCCGAACGAGTTCGTGAGCAGCACGCCCGCATCGAAGCCGCCCGCGATCGCCTGCGCGTCGGCCCGGACGCCGTGGCTCTCGCGGACCGCGTCCACTTCGGTGACCGCGCCGTAGAGGGTCGCGACCGCGGGGCGCGCGAGGACCTCGATCCGCGCCTGCGGGAAGTTGCGCCGCAGGTCGCGGACGGCGGCGAGCGAAAGGACGACGTCGCCCAGCCAGTTCGGCGCCCGGACCACGATGCGCATCGGGGTCGGCGCGGGTTCCGTCATCGCGGCGGCCACCGGCTCATACGGACGGCTCCGCGGGGACGGTGAGCGGCCCGCTCGCGTTCTCGGCCTCCGGCGAGGACGGCTGCGTCTTCCAGCGCCGGTGCATCCACAGCCACTGCTCCGGCGTCTCGCGCACCCAGCGCTCGATCATGTCCGCCAACGCCTGCGTCATGGCGGCGATGTCGGCTTCGCGGTCGCCGCTGGACGGCGGGTACATGGGAGGGTCGTACATCTGCCGGTAGCGGCCGTTGGGCAGCAGCACCGCACGGCCGCCGATCACGGGGCAACCGGTCTTGACCGCGAGCGCCGCCGCCACGGTGGTGGAGGCCGCGGTCCGGCCGAAGAACTGGATGAAGATGCCGTCCTTCGCCTGCACGTTCTGGTCGATCAGGATCGCGACCTCGCGGCGGTCGCGGAGGACGCGCAACACATGGGCGAGCGCCTTCTGCTTGGGGATGACCCAGTTCCCCGAGCGCTGCCGGAAGGACGACAGGCGGCGGTCGAGCGCCTCGTTGTCGAGCGGCCGCGCCACGACGCCCACCGGGCGGAAGACGTAGCCGTGAGTGACACCGCACAGCTCCCAGTTGCCCAGGTGCGCGGTCACGAATATTCCGCCCGCCGGCCGCAGGGCCTCGAGGTACGGCTCGTTCACGAAATCCACCAGCGCCATCATCTGCTCTTGCGTCCGGTGACTGAGCCAGAGGATGTCGAGCAGCATCAGCCCGAAGTGCGCGTACACGTCGCGTGCGGTGCGGCGCACCCGCGTCTCGTCCCACTCGGGGAACGCGTGGCGCAGGTTGTCGCGCGTGATCTCGACATGGCGGCGGTCGAGGTCCGCCAGCAGGCGGCCCAGCGCGCGGCCCAGCCGCAGCACGAGCCCGCGCGGCAGCCAGGAGCAGAGCGCCGAAGCCGCACGCACGGCCCGCTCCTCCCACGCGAAGCGCTGCTCGCGCGTCATGCCCGTACCTCCAGCCCGCGCGCCACCGCCAGCACGCGCTCGCGCAGCCGCGCCTCGTCCTCGACGTCGACGCCGATCCGCAGCGCGCGCACGGGCAGGCCCTCGACGGGCGGCAGGCGCGGCAGGTCCTTCTCGGTCACGGCCAGCGCATCCGCGCCCGCCGCGACCGCGTCGCGCACGGCGCGCTCGACCTCGTCCGCGCGGAAGCGATGGTGGTCCGGAAAGAACGCCGTGCCCGCCGGCGCGCCGCATGCCTCGCGCACGTCCGACGCGAAGCGCTCGGGGTGGGCGATCCCGGCCAGCAGGTACGGCCGCCGCGGCGTCTCCGCGGGCGCGCCCTCGCGATCGACGAAGCCCTCGCGACGCCGGCGCACGACGAACGCTCGATCGGCCGGCAGCTCCGACGGTACGGGGCCGTCCCAGACCACGAACGCGTCGGCTCGACGCGCGGCCGAGGCGTTCTCGCGCAGGCTTCCCGCCGGGAGCGGCCTGTCGCGAAGGTCCTCGGGCCGCAGGCACAGCAGGTCGAGGTCGCGCGCGAGGCGCAGGTGCTGGAAGCCGTCGTCGAGGACGTGCACGCGCGGGCCGAAGCGCTCCTCGACCGCGCGCCCCACGCGGTCGCGCTGCGCACCGACCGCAACCACGACTCCGTCCAGGCGTCGGGCCAGCATCACGGGCTCGTCGCCCGCGGCGTCGGCATCGGCGCGGACAGCCTCACCGTCCGACACCACGAGTGCCTCTCCGCGAAAGCTCCCGCCGTAGCCGCGGCTCAGGACCGCGACCGGCAGCCCCGCGTCGCGCACCCATTGCGCGACAAGCGCGACCACCGGCGTCTTGCCGCGCCCGCCGAGCGCCAGGTTGCCGACGCTGATCACCGGCCCGCGCAGCCGCGTCGATCGCAGGACGCCGCGCCGGTAGAGTCCCAGGCGCGCCGCTCCCAGCGCGCCGTAGAGCGCGCCCGCGGGCGCCAGCCATGAGCGCACGATCACGCGACGAGGCCGGCCAGCGCATCGACGGTCCTCATGCGGGCGCCCCGGTTGCGCTCCACCAGCGCGCGGGCCTTGCGCCCCACGCGCTCGC
>Ga0247825_10003459_pt1 | contig 10412 bp, 4 predicted proteins | sample 13C_Vanillin_Day_FD_194413 | JGI IMG/M metagenome (GOLD analysis project Ga0247825, IMG submission 194413) | Soil microbial communities from agricultural site in Penn Yan, New York, United States - 13C_Vanillin_Day48 | ecosystem: Environmental > Terrestrial > Soil > Agricultural land | place... | reverse complement strand
CTTCCAGAGCTGGCCGCCCGTCGCGCTCGACGCCGCGACGGGCGGCCAGCTCTGGAAGAGCTACACGATCCCTGAAGAGCCGAAGCCATTCAGGAAGAACTCGGTCGGCACGCAACTCTGGGGGCCGTCAGGCGGCGCGATCTGGTCGAGCCCGGTCGTCGACGAGTCGCGCAACGCCTTGTATGTCACAACGGGGAACAACTACAGCGATCCTCCAAGCGTCACGAGTGATGCGTTCCTCGCAATGGACCTCGAGACGGGAACGATCGTCTGGTCACATCAGGTGACGGCGCGCGACGCGTACGTCTCTGCCTGTCGACTGACTGACAAGACCAACTGTCCCGAAGTCAACGGCCCTGACTTCGACTTCGCGGCGTCGCCGATTCTCGTCTCTCTCTCGAACGGCAAGCGGGCGCTGGTTGCCGGACACAAATCCGGCACTGTGTACGCCGTCGATCCCGATCAACAAGGCGCGCGTCTCTGGGAGACACGCATCGGTCAGGGTGGCTCGATGGGCGGCGTGCAATGGGGCTCGGCGGCAGACCAACAGAACGTCTACGTTGCGCTGTCCGATCTTGGTCGCGTGATGTTGACCTATACGCAGTTCACGGACGCGGATCGCAATCGCGGCGGAGGCATGTTTGCGCTTCGCCTCAGCGATGGAGCGCAGGTCTGGCACACACCTCCAACCCCATGCGACTCGCGACCGCGTTGCAGTCCCGCACAGTCCGGTGCGGTCAGCGCGATGCCCGGAGCGGCGTTCTCGGGATCGCTCGACGGCCACATTCGCGCGTACGCCAGCGACACCGGCACGGTGGTGTGGGACTTCGACACGGTGCGTGAATACGAGACAGTCAATGGAGTGCCTGCTCGCGGCGGTTCGCTCGACGGCCCGGGGCCGGTGATTGCCGGCGGCATGATGTTCGTGAACTCGGGATACACCGTGGACGGCGGTATGCCCGGCAACGTCGTGCTTGCGTTTTCAGTGGACGGGAAGTGATTCGTACCCGCCTCACCGCGCGAACGGACGCTGCGCCACCACGCTCTTTCCCTCCTCGATATCGATCGTCTCATTCGCCATTACATTCGTGATGGTCTCAGTACGTCCCGACGGCCACAGCACGTCGATCCGTTCCGCTGCGCTCGTGTTGCCGAGCCCGAAATGGGCGCGCAGGTCGTTCTGACTGAGATAGCTCGTGCCCGCCTTGATGTCGCGGATCTGCGTTCGCGATCCAGTCACGAGACGAACCCGCGCACCGATCGCGTCGGTGTTGCTGCCGGCTCCGTGCAGCCGCACAAGCAGTGAGTTCGCGCGATTCCCTCCGTCGTTGCGCAGCAGTTCGGCTGCCTGACCGTTGTTGGTCACGAGCAGATCGAGATCCCCGTCGTTGTCGATGTCGCCGGCGGCGAGCCCGCGGCTGACTCCCGTCACCCCGAAGGCTGGTCCTGTCGTCCGACCGACCTCGACGAAACGGCGCATCGTCGTGTTGCGGAAGAGGAGCTTGCGCTGCGCGTAGGTCGACCCGGCGCGAAACTGCGGCGCGTTGTCGAGGATGTGACCGTTGGCGATCGCGATGTCGAGTTGCGCGTCGTTGTCGAAGTCGAAGAAGGCCACGCCAAAGCCGACAAACGGCAGCGTGGGATACCCCACGCCGCTCTCAACCGTCGAATACGCGAACAGGCCGCGTTCGAGTCCGCGATGCACCGTGTGCATCTCGAAATCGAGGTTGGTGATCACCAGGTCGAGACGGCCGTCGGCATCGTAGTCGCCCGTGTCGATGCCCATTCCCGCGCGAACCTTGCCGTCGGCACCCACCGCGATGCCCGCGGCGAGACCAGTCTCCACAAATCTCAGGTTGCCCGTGTTGCGGAACAGAAAATTCGGCATCGTGTCGTTGGCGACGAACACGTCCGGCAGGCCGTCGTTGTCGTAATCGCTCACCACCACGCCGAGGCCATTCGATCGCAGCGCGCCCACGCCGGACGCCGCGCTCACGTCACTGAATCTGCCGTTCCCCTCGTTGCGGTAGACCGTGCTCGGCAACGGGTCGTATCGCAGCGGATGACAGTAGAACCGCACGTTGACTCGGGTGTCGCCGCAGAAGGGGCTGTGGCTGCGATCGGCGGCCACGTAGTTGACGACCCAGAGATCGAGATCGCCGTCGCGATCGAGATCGGCGAACGCGCAGCTGGCGCTCCAGCGTGGCTCACCCACACGCGCGACCGTCGTCACGTCCGTGAATGTGCCATCGCCGCGATTGCGGTACAACACGTTGGGCCCGTCGTTCGTGATGTAAAGGTCGGGACGTCCATCGCCGTCGTAGTCGCCGGCGCAGGTGCCCATGCCGTACTCGCGGTGGCGGATCCCCGAGCGCTCCGTGACGTCCTCGAAGGTAGCGCCGCCTCGATTGTGGTAGAGGCGATGCTGCGCGCGTCGCGCGACGGAAGCATCGGCGAGCGAACCGCCATCGACGATGAAGATGTCGATCCATCCGTCACCGTCGTAGTCGAAGAACAGTCCACCCGATCCCATCGTCTCGACGAGATGCTTGTCGGCGCTCGCGCCGTTGGTGTGGCGAAACGTGATGCCGGCCTGTTGCGTGATGTCGACGAACTGCGGAAGCGCCGTGTCGGCGTGCGGAACGAGCCCCGACGCGCTGACGAGGACCAGTGCGACGAGGGCGCGCCTCACCGGACGGCGCCCTGAGCGGTGGGCCGTGATGGATCGACGTCGCTGGCAATGTCGCGGCGGCGCTGCTCTTGTGCGCTTCGGCGCGCCTGCTCGAACTGCTCGAGTTGCTCTCTGGCCTCACTCGTCTTGCCGATTCGTGTGAGCGCGGTGGCGAGGCCATATCTCGCTTCGAAAGCGTCCGGCTCCAGCGTGAGCGCCCTGTTGAATGCGCGAACGGCGTCCTCGTCTCGCTCAGCGTCGAGAAACAGCTGACCGATGGCCGCGTGCGTCGTGGCATCGCGGGGATCGATCAGCAACGCTGCCATCAGTTCGCAGAACGCGCCCTCGACATGCCCCTCGGAGGCATGCGCGAGTGCGAGCTCCTTGTGGAAATACGGATCGTTCGGATTGAGACGGACGGCTCGGGTCAGTGCATCGACCGCGGCTGACGGATCGCCCTCGACCTGCGCCAGTCTGGCGATGGCCACGTTGATGGCGCCGCGTCCGAACAGGGCGCCTGTCATCGCCTTCTGATAGTGAGAGCGCGCCGAGGCTACTTCGCCGATTCGCTCATCCTGTTGTGCGCGCAGGAAGTGTGAGAGGGGAGTGTCGGCGTCATCGAACGGCGCGGCTGGGACCGGTTGCCTCAACGCGACTACCGCCTCGTTGAAGTGTCCTGCCGCAAGGAGCGCAAACGCGTGCGCTGTGTCTCCGGCGGCGACAACTGGAACTCCTAGCAGGTTATCTGGAATTGCGTCGAGCACCAGGAATGGAAGGGTCGTCGGCAGCCTGGCTGTGAACGACTCCTGGCGGTAGGCCTCTGCCAGCTGCGCGTGCGCCCGCTCGCGGTCGGCCGCGCTCGCAGCAGCGCGCGTCGCAACGTAGTAGGCCTTGACGAGGTCGCTCCGATCGGCCGCCGCCCACGCGGCGGCAAAGCTGCGAGCCGCATCCTCGGGCTGTCCCATGGAATCGAGGGTCAGTGCCCGCAGTAGTTGGACGTCCGAGGCATTGGGACGCTCGGCGATGGCCGCATCGAATTCGCGTAGTGCGTCCGCGAGGCGGCCGCGTACGCGGTACGCCACGCCTCGGTCGACGTGGCGCTCGGAGTACCGTTCGACCGTTGCGATGCCGCTATCCCATTCAGCCAGGGCATTGGCCATGCGATTTGTGGCGGCGCGAATTGCCGCCGCTCGCGCGTCCGACGGCTGCGCGGTCGCCTGCGCAAGCTGAGCTACGGCGTATACGAAGGTTTCGACCTGCGCCGACGCAGTCGACGCCCACACCGTCATCGTTACGGCGAGGCTCGCCACGCAGATCTTCGCTGGCATATCTCGATCTGCGGCGGATTTTACTACCGGCCACTGCCAATGGGCAGTGGCTCTGCCATATCTACGTCAGCCGTATTCGTTGCTGTTGCAAGCATTCACGCCGAACTGTATTGACAGACATGTCAGAGGCGCGTATATCAGTCGCGGCATTTCGAAACGCATGTTCGCCTTGCGAATAAGTAGCCCGACATCGCAAACGCGAAGTAACCCACGCACCGACCCCGAGGCGAGACCAACAGGACTTTCTGGAGGGAGACGCCATGACACGTGGAGTCGTGACAGCAGGACTGGTCGTCGCCGCCGTACTGGTCCTTGCGCCCGCCGCATTCGCACAGGAAGGACAGATCACCGGAAGCGTTCGCGACACGTCGGAGGCCGTGATGCCCGGTGTCACCGTTGAAGTGACGAGCCCGGCGCTGATCGAGAAGATCCGAAGCGCGGTGACGGATACGAATGGCCAATACCGGATCACCAGTCTTCCGGTGGGCACCTATACGGTCACGTTCAGACTCGCCGGGTTCACAACCCAGCAGCGCGACAACATCGTCCTGACGTCTGGCTTTACGGCATCGGTGAACGCCGCCATGTCGGTCGGGCAGCTCTCTGAGACCGTGGTGGTGAGCGCCGTGACACCGGCGATCGACGTGCAGAGCGCGCGTCAGGCGATGACGTTCGAAGGTGCGGACCTCAAGGAACTGCCGACGGCGCGAAACGTCAACAACCTGCTCCAGCTCACGCCGGCAATCAGTAGCAACTACCGGACGGGGCAGGCGTTCGGCCAGCCGGGTGTCTGCGTCGGCGGCATCGGCGTCTTCTGCAATCCAGGCTTGTCGGGTTTCAACGTCGGCGATACCGGGCAGGGTTTCCTCGTCAACGGTATCGATCCAACCGGCGTGAGCAACACCATCATGGCCCAGGGGCGCGTCATGGTGGATGGCCAGGTCGTCAACTCTGGCGCCGGCCTGCCCATCGTCGGTCAGACTGGTGGCTTCACTGCGGACATTGCGTCAGCACAGGAAATCAACGTCCAGATCTCTGGTGCGCTCGGCGACTCGGAGACCGGTGGCGCCTCCATCAATATCGTGCCGCGGACGGGCGGGAACCGGTACTCAGGCGACTACAACACGACATATACCCGTGACGACTGGTTCGACCGCAACACCAGCGCATACCCGAGTGTCCCGACGCTCTTTCAGGCGGTCATCTCCGATCACGACATCTCGGGCGATTTCGGGGGGCCGATCAAGCGCGACTCGCTCTGGTTCTTCGCTCAGGCGCGCACGCAGGGGATCCACAAGCTGCCGGTCGGCGTCGACTTCTGGCCAAACCTGAACGAAGGGCAGTTCGGGTTCAACTACCAGCCCGATCGCGCAGAGCCGCGCGTCGAGTACAAGAACAAGTGGCGCAACGTGAGCGCGCGTTTCACGTGGCAGGTCACGGCACGGAACAAGTTCAACATTTATTGGGATGAGCAGGACTTCTGCCAGGACCCGTGTGAAGGCGTCGTGTCCGTCTATACGTCGCCGGAGTCGTGGTTCTCACCGCAGACCAAGCCGAACCGGCTGCAGCAGGTCTCGTGGACCAACCCGATCTCGAACCGGATCCTGCTCGAGGCCGGCCTCAGTGTCACGCGACAGAACTACAACACGACGGAGCATCGTCAGTACACGAATCCGATTGGCATTCCGCGCGTCTCTGAGCTCGGCGACACCGCGGGCATGGATGCGACGGCCTTGCGCGTCAATCAGTTTGCAGGCGGAGTGTTCTTTCAACTGACATCGGGATCATTGAACTCCGCCATCGGGGCGGCTCTCGGCTCCGAGGTTCGGAAGACCGACAACTATCGCTCGCGGGCGTCGGTCTCCTATGTCAGCGGATCGCATCACGCCAAGTTGGGCTACGACGGCGGCTACTACACGCAGCACCAGACCAATAAGGTGAACGACCTGCGCCTTACGTACAACTACGTCTGGCCTGGGGCGACCTGCGTCCTCACCAACAGTTGCGGCAACACGAGCCTGCAGTTTCCCGAGGACCCGAACAATCTGTTGCGGCGCCCGATCCCGAACACCCTCGAGTACAACACCGGCACGGGCACGCTGCACGATCACGTGATGTACGGCGCGCTCTATGCGCAGGATCAGTGGACGTTCAAGCGGTTCACGCTGAGCGGCGCGCTGCGCTACGACCACGCCACGAGCGGATATGGCGAGACCTGCATCGGACCTGATCTCTACGTGCCGCGCCAATTTGATGGCAGCAACTCGTACTGCGTGCCCGAAGGCGACGGCGTGAAGTTCAACGACATCACCCCGCGGTTTGGTGCCACTTGGGATGTCTTCGGGACCGGCAAGACGGCGGTGAAGTGGAACATGGGACGATTCCTCACGGCCGCCAGCATCACCGGCGTTTATTCCGGAAGCAACCCCGCGCGCCGCACGATCAATCTGCTGCGGCGCAATTGGAACGACGCGAACGGCAACCGCCGTGCGGATTGTGACCTGATGATCTTCACGCCGAACGGTGAGTGCGGTGCGTTCGTGAACGCACCGGGTGCTGGCGTCGGCAACACACCGCGCACTGACGATACCGTTCGCTATGGGCAGGACCCCTTCGCGCTCGACTCGCGCGGGCTCGCAGTCGGTCTCGCCACGACTCAGTGCGGCCGGACCGAGGTGGGCATTCCCGTTGCGGTGCAAGCATACTGCGCGGCGTATGGCGAGACACTGCTGGACGGTTGGGGGAAGCGACAGGGTGAGTGGCAATTCGGTCTCGGCGTGCAGCAGGAAATCCTTCCGCGACTGTCGGTGGAGGTGACCTACAACCGTCGCAGGTACGTGAATCTGGTCACGTCCGACACGCTCGGCGTCGGATGCGATCGGTACAACGGATTGATGCCTCAAGCCGACTGCCTGGCTTCCACGCTGGAGTATCGCAATCCGTCGTACGACTTCTACACCGTGATCGCGCCAACTGATTCACGGCTCCCGAATGGCGGCGGCTATCGAGTTCTCGGCCTCAACACCGAAGGGCTGAATCAGCCCGTCGGCCCGCCTGCGGCCCAGACACTCAATCCAGACCTCGAGTACACCTGGCACGGAGTGGACACGAACTTCATCTGGCAGGGACCGTGGGGCATCCGCGTCAACGGCGGCACGAGCACGTTCCGGGCGAATCGCGATACGTGCCTGACGATGCTCGACGCGCCAAATGTGAGAGGGCGTGAAGGAAACGAGTTCGAAGCTGGCTGTCGTACAGAGGTGCCGTGGCAGACGCGGCTGACCGGCTCGGCCTCCTACAACATCCCATGGGTGGATGTGCTCGTGGCCACGGTCTTCCAGTCGCTGCCGGGTCCGGAGATCACGGCGACCGTGACCTACGACAAGAGCCAGTTGATTTGGAACTCCGAGAGCGCCTTCAGGGCGACGACACCGTGCGCGGTCGTCACCAACGGCGTTGGTTGCATCGGCGCGACGCGGAACACGACGACCGCGATGGTTCCGCTGCTGCTCAACAATGAGGTCTTTGGTGAGCGCACGACGTTCTTCGACGTGAAGCTGGCGAAGATCCTCCGCTTCTCCGATTGGCGCGCCACGATCGGGGTCGACATCTACAACGTGTTCAACTCGGACGCGATCAACAGCTACAACGCCACCTACACGCCGGACAATGTGCTGACGCCGGCCGTCGAGGTCAACAACTGGATGAACCCGATGGGCCTGATTGCGCCGCGGTTCGCGCGTTTGTCCATCCAGTTGTCCTTCTAGCCACCGCGTCGGCAATTCCACTCGCGCGCTCGTGTGAGCGCGCGAGTGCCCACCCTCGAACTGAGCTAAATTCATTAGCGTCGTGATCCTGACCTCGCACGTGGGAACGCTCCCGCGGCCCGAGCAACTTGATGCTCTCGGTGCGCGCCTCGCGACGAAGGCTTTGTAGGGGGAATGGATGGTTGACGGGAAGCGAGTGCGCATGGGTGTGGTGATGGCGGCGACATTGATCGCCGTTGTCTCGACCGTTGCCGGACAGCAATCCGGCCAGGGTCAGCAGACGCCAAATCCGGCGCAGAAGAAGTATCCGTATCCAGTCGTGCGCGATCTGCGTAACGTCGTGCCACCAGGACCGAAACCGTTGCCGTCGCCGCCGCTCGGCTCAGGCCCGTGGACGTTTCAGACGACCGAAGCAAAGATCCGCGTGTCGGTTGTCACGAAAGGCTTCTCGCATCCGTACGGATTCGCGTTCCTGCCGGACAACGTGATCCTCATCTCCGAACGTAGTGGCGCGTTGCGCGTGGTCCGCAACGGTGCGATCGATCCGAATCCAGTAGCTGGCATGCCCAAGGTGATCTACCGCGGCACCGAGGCGGGACTGATGGACGTCATCCTGCACCCGGCGTACGAGAAGAACCACTGGGTCTACTTCACGTACCACAAGCCAATCGGCGACAACCTCGCGAGCAACGCAGTTGGACGCGGCACGTGGGACGGCAAGGCGCTCACCGATGTGAAGGAGATCTTCCTTTCCGATGACGTCGATACCGAGGTGAGTCGAATCACATTCGGGCGCGACGGCATGCTGTACATGACGATCGGGGGACCCGGCACCGGTCCAGCACCGAGCCTGAATCGTCCGCAGCATGGAAACGACTACGCCGGAAAGCTGCTCCGGATGCGCGACGATGGGAGTCTGCCTACGGATAATCCGTTCGCGGGCAAGAAGGACTACAAGCCGTATATCTTCGCGATGGGCTTCCGGAATCAGCTGGGGCTCACGATGAATCCCTTCAACGGAGAGATCTGGGCCGCAGAGCAGGGGCCGAACGGCGGCGACGAGGTGAACGTCATTCGCGCAGGAAAGAACTACGGCTGGCCGTTCGCGAGTTACGGCCGCGACTACCTGGGACCGCGCCTCAATGCCCAGCACACGGCGCAGGGCTTCGAGGAGCCGACGGTGTACTGGGTGCCGTCGATCGCCGTGTCCGGCATGACGTTCTACGACGGCGATCGCTTCCCGAACTGGCGCCGCAATCTCTTCGTCGGCGGTTTGCGGGAAGGAGAGATGTCGCCCACGGGCAAGCTCGATCGGATTGTGTTCAACGACAAGTGGGAAGAGTTGCGCCGCGAATCGCTGCTGCGCGATCTGCATCAGCGAATTCGCGACGTCAGGCAGGGACCCGACGGGTTGCTCTACGTCGTCACGGAAGAAGACGACGCGGCGCTGTTGAAGATTGAACCCGTCGAGTAAACATGTGAAGGGGTCAGACCCCTTCACATGTTTTCAATCCACGCGATACGACGTTCGCGCCGGAGCGCTGTAGGGCACCGGTGCGACCGTCGCGCGAATCTCGAGCTGCACGTGACGCTCGACCGTCGGCTTCGACGACCCTCCGCCTTCTTCGCCCCACACGAACGTCACCTGCGTGCCGGGTTCGCTGTGCTCGACATCGAGGATGGCGAGCGTGAGCATCGCGCCCTCGTTGGCGCTGTAGCCGCACCATGTCGATACGCCAACCACGTTGCCGTCCTTCACGACCTTGTCGTACGGCAGCGTCGAGTAGACGGCAGATGGGAAGTCGAAGTACTTGGTCCGCTGCCCCTGTTGGAACATCGTTGCGATACCGCGCGTGACATCCTCCGGGTTGAGCACCAGCGTCACCTTCTTGCGGCGCGGCTTGGCGCCGATCTTCTCGAGCGCTTCGCGGCCGATGAAGTCGTGATCGAACTTCACTGACGGGCCATAGCCAAGGTCCCACGGCGTCAGGTAGTAGTCCTGGATGTTCTTGGAGTAGAAGCTGCCGCCGAGTGACGCGATGGCTTCGTAGGTATTCGCCGGCAGCCACTGGCGGTAGGCCTTCATCTTGTCGCCCGTGTAGATCGCCGGCAGCGGGGAGGGGATCCAGCCGGACTCGAGCGTGTTGCTCGAATATGTTCTGGCGCCGGATTGCTTCAGGCCGAATTCCTGACCGACCTCGACGAGTGCAGCCCTCACCGCTTCGCCATCCTCCCACGGCCCGAACAGCTCGAAGCCTGGCTGGCCCACCATGCCATGACGCAGCGCGCGTACACGTCGACCGGCAATCTGAAAATCGGCCATGTTGAAGAACTTCACGTCGGGCACCGTCTTGCCCGTGACCTTCTCGATCACCTTGAGCGCGTTCGGGCCCTGGACCTGATAGCGGTACGCCTTGCGAACGATCGGGCCAGGCCTCGCGACGGTGCGCTCGTCGCGATCGAGCTTCACGTCGTAGCCACCCGTCTCGCAGTGGTACTGCACCCAGTTGTGCACCGACGGTCGTCCGACCAGATTGAACCGGTTCGGTTCGAGATGAAACAGGATCACGTCGCCGATGACGTAACCGTCGTAATTGCAGGCGACGAACTGCTTGGCCTTGCTCGGACCGAAGTTGTTGAAGCTGT